>Ga0182012_10007457_pt1 | contig 10934 bp, 12 predicted proteins | sample 612S2SmetaG_FD_120486 | JGI IMG/M metagenome (GOLD analysis project Ga0182012, IMG submission 120486) | Permafrost microbial communities from Stordalen Mire, Sweden - 612S2S metaG | ecosystem: Environmental > Terrestrial > Soil > Wetlands > Permafrost | place: Sweden: Stordalen | collected...
ACGGTGTTCAGCGCCCCGTCGAGATTGGTGGCGAAGATAGCCCGTGTCTGGGCCGGACTCTCCAGCGAGCCATCGACGGTCCCCGCGGAGACGCCGGCATTCGCCACGACAAGGTCAAGCCGGCCGGCGCCGTCGATCCAGGCCGCCATCGCCTCGGCGTTGCGCACATCCACCGCAGCCTCATGGACCGCCGCGCCCCGTCCACGGCACGCGCCGGCAACATCGGCGAGCCGAGCTGCATCGCGGCCCGAGAGATGCAGCGTCACCCCGGGGCCTGCCAACGCAAGCGCAAGCGCACGCCCGATGCCCGATGAGGCGCCGGTGATCAGCACGGACCGGAAGCGTGTCATGGCGATACGATAATCCAGGTTCGCAGGAACCGGAGCGGCTGATAGAAGACCGCTCCTATGTCCATCCTTCTTGCTTCCATGACCGGTTTCGCTCGCACCGAGGGCAGCGCCGCCGGCCTCGCCTGGGTTTGGGAGCTGCGCAGCGTCAACGGGCGCGGGCTGGATCTGCGCTTCCGCCTGCCGCCAGGCTGGGACGCGATGGAACCCGGGCTGCGCGAGGCTGCCGGCAAGGTGCTCAAGCGGGGCAGCGTCAACGCGGCGCTAACGCTGAAACGCGAGGTCGAGGCCCGGCTCGCCCTCGACATGGCCGCGCTGGAACAGGCGCTCGCACTCGCGCTTGAACTGCAGCGGCGGATTCCCGGCAGCCCGCCGCCGCGCGCAGAATCGCTCCTGGCGCTGCCGGGCGTGCTGCGGCCAGCGGCAACCGATCCGGCGGAAGAGCGGGCGGACGCAGAAACGGCGGTGCGGGACGGATTCGCCGAGGCGCTTGCCGCGCTGGTGGCCGCTCGCCAGGCCGAGGGGGCGCGGCTCGGCGCGGTGCTTGCCGGGCAGCTTGACGAGATCGCCGCCTTGCGCACGCAGGCCGCCGCCACCGCCGCTGACCAGCCGGCGCAGCTCCGCACCAAGGTGATGGACAATCTGCAGGCGTTGCTGCGCGAGGCGCCGTCGCTGCCGGAGGACCGCATTGCCCAGGAAGTCGCGTTGCTCGCCGCCCGTTCCGACGTGCGCGAGGAGCTTGACCGGCTGGCCAGCCACATCGAGGCCGCAGCGTCCCTGCTCGCGGAACCAGCCGCAATCGGCCGGCGCTTCGACTTCCTGGTGCAGGAATTCAATCGCGAAGTGAATACGCTGTGCAGCAAGTCCGCATCGACCGCGCTGACCGGGATCGGCTTGCGGCTGAAGGCTGGGATCGAGCAACTGCGCGAGCAAGTGCAGAACGTGGAATGAACGGTGTTGTTGCGGGATCGGGCGGCGCGGCCATCACGCGGCGCGGCCTGTGCCTTGTGCTGGCCGGCCCGTCCGGCGCCGGCAAGACGGCGATCGCCGACGCGTTGGTCCACAGCGATCCTGCCCTGCGCCGCTCGGTCAGCGTGACCACGCGTCCCGCCCGCCCCGGCGAGTCCGACGGCATTCACTACCATTTCCGCGACGAAGCAGAGTTCGATCGCATGACGGCCCGCGGCGAACTGCTGGAATCGGCGCGTGTTCTCGGCCGGCATCGCTACGGCACCCCACGCGCGCCGGTTGAGGCCGCGCTTGCCGCCGGCGACGACGTGATCTTCGACATCGACTGGCAGGGCTTCCGCCAGCTCCGCGCCGCGCTGCCCGGCGACGCCGTGGGCGTGTTCATTCTGCCCCCTTCCCTTGGGGTGCTGGAGACCCGGCTGCGCGCCCGCGCGGGCGATGACGAGGCGGAGATCACACGGCGGATGCGGCTTGCGCTGGACGAAATCGGTCATTGGACGGAATTCGACCACGCTCTGGTCAACGACGAGCTTGCGCATTCCGTTCCTGCAGTACGGGCGATCCTGCACGCGGCGCGGCTGGCGACTGCCCGCCAGCCGGGGCTCGCCGCGTTCGTTCGCCGCCTGACTGTGTCATATTAAGCGCTTGGACGCGGTGGCCAACGGGGCCACGTAGGACGGAGAAGCGCTTGCGCCCTCCGCCATTGCCGCTCGCCGCAGGTGGACGGCGTTCCAAAATCGAAGGGCGGTTCGCTGGTCCCCACAACCGTCCTACCGCGCATCGATCACAAGCCTGCCCGCCGGTGCCAACATGCCGAATCGTGCCTCACAGCGCCGCGGCGGGGGCGGCCGACGTTCGCGTGGCGCGAGCCGGCCGGGTCTCCGGCATCAGCACGAACAACACAAGCACGGCCAGCCCGCCGGCGGCGGCCAGGGCGAGGAACGCCGCCGGCATGCCCGCCCGGTCCGCGATCCAGCCGGCCACGGTGGTCGAGACCGTCGCGCCGATCCCGGCGGCGAGCCCGACCGAGGTGATGGCGAGGTTCAGGAATCCCGTCTTTTGCGTTGCGTCGGCGGCGATCAGCGGCACCATCAGCCCGAACACCGCGGCACTGATACCGTCCAGAAGCTGCATCGCCAGCAGCGCGTTGCCGCTGGGCATGGTCGCGAACAACAGCCCGCGCAGCGGCACGGCGGCGAACCCCGCCAGCAGAAGGGGCCGCCGCCCCCAGCGCTGCGCTGCGCGGCCCAGCCAGGGCGAGGCTACGGCCACCACGATTTGCGGTCCGAACAACACACCGGAGACGATGTAGCCGGTATGCGGGCTGCACGCTGCGAGCCCCTTGGCGACGAGGTCGCTGGCGACCCGGTCGTTGGCAACCAGCGCGTTCAGCGCCAGCGGCAGCATCGCGGCGTTGGCCACCTGGAACAGCACCGCCGCCGCCATGAACACGATCAAGGCAGGTTCGTGCAGAATGCTCCAAGGTTCGCGGCTGACGGCCCCTCGCTCGCGCGGGTGCAGCAGGGCGTGATGGTCCGGTTCGACGCGGTCGGCAGGGCGGATCATGAACAACGCCACCAGCGCCGGCAGCGCCAGCGCGGCGCTGGCGAGAAAGATCTCGCGCGGCGAGAAATAGGCGGCGCACCCGCCCAGCGCCGCCGCGGTGGCGGCCGCTCCCAGCGAGGCCCAGCGCGCATTCACGCCAAGCCGCTTGCTGTAGTCGTCGTGGCCGGACAGAGCGAGGGTCATCGCCGCGATGCCCGGAATGATCGCGGCGCTGGCCAGCGCGTGCAGGATCTCGGAACTCCAGATCAAGCCGCGTGTCGGCGCGGGAGCGAGCATCGCCGTGCTGAGGGCGATCCCTATCAGGCTGGCGGCGACGAGGCCCCGTTTATGGTGCGTGTAATCGATCAAGGCGCCAGCCGGAAGTTGGGACAGCAACGCAGTTGCAGTGCCGATGCTGAGCGCGAACCCGATGCCGGCCTGGCTCCAGCCGGCGGCCGTGAGATAGACCGCGATGAACGGACCGAAGCCGGTCTGCATCGCGGCGGAAAAGAAGTTCAGTCCGTTCAGCCCGTAGCGGCTGAACCCGGATTCCATGGCGATAGCCTTCTCGCTGTTGCCGGCGGGCTCTGTGTCATGGCGCTGAAAACGCGGCAAGCGTCACGACAGTTTGCGTCCGGGCATCCGGTGGCGGAACGCCAGTGCCTCAGCGACGTGTGGGCGAAGCACCGTGGGCGCGCCGGCCAGGTCGGCGATGCTGCGGGCGACTCGCACGATGCGCGTGTAGCCGCGCGGCGACAAGCGCAGCCGGTCCATCGCCTGTTCCAGGAGAATTTGCGCGTCGGCGGCGAGGCGCACGTCGCGGCTGTCCGCCTCGGCGTTGCACAGCGGCCCGCTTTCGCCGTAGCGCGACCGCTGCACGGCGCGGGCCTGCGCCACGCGGCGGGCCACAGCCTCGGTGGGTTCGCCCGGCGGGGCGTGCGCCAATTCCGCGGCGGAGGCGGGCTCCACCTGCACCGTCAGGTCGATACGGTCCAGCACCGGGCCGCTGATCCGGTTCTGATAGTCCTCGCCGCAGCGGGGCGCACGGCCGCACTCGCGCGAGGCGTCGCCGAGGTAGCCGCAGCGGCACGGGTTCATCGCCGCCACGAGCTGGAAACGCGCCGGATAGGTGATGTGCGCCGCGGCGCGCGAGACCGTCGTGCGGCCGGATTCCATCGGCTGGCGCAGCGATTCCAGCGCCGGCTTGGGGAACTCCGGCAGTTCATCCAGGAACAGCACGCCGCGATGGGCCAGTGATACCTCGCCCGGCTTGGCCCGCTGCCCGCCGCCGGTCAGCGCCGCCTGGCTCGCGGAGTGGTGCGGCTCGCGGAACGGCGGCCGCATGACCAGCCGCCCGCCCTCCAGCACGCCGGCGACGCTGTGGATCATGCTGACCTCCAGTGCCTCGCGCGGCGCGAGGTCCGGCAGCAGCCCGGGCAGCCGTGCGGCCAGCATCGATTTGCCGGCGCCTGGCGGGCCGACCATCAGCATGTTGTGGCCGCCGGCCGCGGCGATCTCCAGCGCGCGCTTCGCCGTCTCCATGCCCTTCACGTCGGACAGGTCGGGGCCGCGCCCGGCCTCGGCGACGCCCGCGGTCTCCGGCGGGGTCAGGACCTGGGTGCCGCGGAAGTGGTTGATCACGGCGAGCAGATCGGGCGCGGCCAGCACGGCGATGCGCCCGGCCCCCAGGCGGCCTCCCCGCCCTGGCTGGCCGGGCAGATCAGGCCCAGTTCCAGCGCCGAGGCGCCGATCGCGGCGGGCAGCACGCCGGTCACCTTGTGCAACGACCCGTCCAGGGCAAGCTCGCCGAGCGCGGCATAACCACCGATCTCGTCGCGCGGCAGCACATCCATCGCCGCCAGCACGCAGAGCGCGATCGGCAGGTCGAAATGCGAGCCTTCCTTCTGCAGGTCGGCGGGCGCGAGGTTGATCAGCACGCGCTTGGGCGGCAGGGACAGCCCCATGGCGGCAAGCGCCGCCCGCACCCGGTCTCGCGCCTCGCCCACCGCCTTGTCGGCGAGGCCCACGACCAGGAAAGCCGGCATGCCCCCGGTGATCTGGACCTGCACCTCGACCGGCACCGCCTCGATGCCGGCGAAGGCGAAGGTGCGGATGCGGGCAATGGCGGCGGAGCGGGTCAGGGCGTTCACCGGGTGAGTCGACCACGAAGTGGTGAACGCGCGGTAACGACCCGGATTGAGCGGCCAGCTTCGACCGCACACGACCATTGCGGTGCCTGCTCTGCGATCGCGGGGACTGTCCGGTCCCGCGTGACAGGCGTGCCGGGGTTCAGAACTTCACGGTCAACCCGGCGCTGACGGTATCGTCGTGATCGGAATAGTTGCCGACGATAACGCCTGACGTGGCGTTGGCGGCGTTGTTGATCGGCGCAGGCTCGCAGAAGATGTGCGCGTAGGCGAGTTCCACCCGCACCCGCGGCGTGATGTCGTAGGCCAGCCCGACGCCGAGGATATAGTGGTCGGTGTCGGGGATGCGGGTGGTGCGGTTGCTGTTGGTGACAGGCGACTGGTCGTAGCTGAACCCGGTCTTCAGCGTCAGTTTGTCCAAAAGCTGATAATTCAAGCCAAAACCGGCAAAGATCGTGCTGCGCCAGTTCTCGTTCAGAACCGTCGGCGTAGCGCCGGACGAGGGCGTGATGACGATGTCCTTGAGCAGCGACCAATGCGTCCATTCGACCTCGCCCACCAGGGCAAGACGCGGCGCAATCTGATGATACAGGGCGAAGCTGACGCTGTCGGGCAGGGTGACATGAGTTTGCGCGCCCCCGCTCTGCGCGGCGATCGCATTCGCCAGCAGCGGGTCGAAGCCGCCCAGCAGGGGGGGCGGCGTGATATGCTGCGTTCCATTGATGCTGTGCTGAATCCGCGAGTGATAATCGAGGCCGATGCGGGTGTTGGCGTTGAATTCGTACAAGACGCCGAGATTGTAGCCAATTCCAACGTCGTTGCCGTGCACGTCGCCGTTGGCGTCGCCGAACGCGTTCAGCGGCCCAAGATTGATCGCCTGCGTCAACCGGGCCTGGAAATAGTCCAACACCGGACCGCCGCCGATCGAGAGGTGCTCGTTGACGCGATAGCCCAGCGCAAGTGTTGCCGCCACATCGGTGATCGACGAAACGAGGCTTTGGTAGCGCCCGACGAAGTCGCTCGGGTTCGCGACGCGTTGCCCGAATGGGGTGGTAACGGCCAGCCCGATCTTCAGGTCGGGCGTGATCCCCAGCACGCCGAAGCCGCCGCCGATGCCGGCGGGCTGCACCACGTTGCCCCCCTGCGTGCCCGGAGTGGGGATGCCCGGCCCGAAGTAATTGGCACCGCTGAACTGCGAATAGGGGGCGATGAACGAGGCCGTCCCCTCCACCTGGTTGGCATCGAGGCGTGTCATGCCAGCCGGATTGGACCACACGGTGCCGGCATCGTACGCCTTTGCGGGACCGCCGACGAACGCGTTCGCCGTCAGGTCGGGCGTCAGTTCGCGCAGCGCAAACGCCGATGCCAACGCTGGACCCGCATGGCCGGCAACACCGGCCACAAGAAACGCTGCACAGCCCAACGTACGATTTGGACGCATGGTCGTTCTCTCCCGCCTGGCCTTCTGACGCTTGCCAACAGGGCAAGTTCCACCCGGACTTCATTATGGTGCCGTATTCGACCGATGCTGACCAGTAAAATGTTGGAACGTCAAGGCCTTGGCCGTCCGCGCAACGACCCAGGGGTCGGATCGGGGCTTCCTGCAGCTACCGGAGTCCGCTGATCCATTCCGCTCCGCGGATGGTCGCCCAGACCGAAATACCCGCAACGGCCAGCACGCTGACCGCGGCCAACAGGGCGATCGAAAGCACCAGCCCATCCTCCTCAAGATAGGCGAGCGAAATCAGGATGATTACCAGGGCGGGAACGACGTTGCTCAGCGGGATCGGCGTAAACGCCACCGTGATGCTCAGCATCAGGACGGCGACGCCGACGAGGCGCCGCGTGGCATCGAGTGCGGTGTGCCAGCGTGGACGGATGAGCTTCTCGATGAAACTCAGCACCGGCACGGCCCGCTGCACCAGAGCGGCGAAGTGCGGCGTTGGGATGAGACGGACAGCGATGCGGCGCGGGAAGACCGGAGCAGTCTGGCCCGCGACCATCTGGAATGCGGGGAACATGAGCAGAATCCCGGCTACGATTGAAACGGTCGGCGCAATTGCAACCAGTGCGAGCAGCAGCATGACGATTCCGAAGGAACGCGTGCTCAGGCTGCCCATGAGCCAACCCAAGGTGAAGTCGTCTCTCGGCGCCTCGTCGTGCAGCCTCTGCAGTACGACGGAGGTCGGAATAAACGCCCGCGCGTCGTGTGGCAGTGTCGGCTTCAGTTCGGGCCCCCGCTGCGGCGCCGTGTCGAGATGATGGGCCGGCCCGTTAACAATGTCTTCGACGCGGAGCGGTATCTCAGCCGTGCAGTGCGAAGCAAGCGCATCCTCGGCAGACCGCAGCGCGAACCGATCAGGCGAAGGTTGGCAAGAGCGGCGCTCAGTTGACCTTGCAAATCGTATGAAGGCACGGAAAACACAAGGACACCCAGCAAAGTCACGAAGGCTTGATAAGCCAGTCATTGCTCATTCCTCATGTAAACACCATAAATACTGAGACAAAGTGTTTTAGAAATGGCCGCTCTAAAAATTGCGTTAGGTCAGCGGGTTGCGACTTGCGCAGACCGGCAGCAGTCGCGATTTCGTGATCGGATTTCGTTACGATTATTTTGGCCGTCTCGATCAAGGCTGGATCAATCGGCTCGGCCTGTAACAGGGGCATTCCCATTCTTCGGGAAAGCAATAGCCAGAGATCCCGAGCGAAAAACCACGAAGGAGAATCACGTTGGACAAGGACCGCGTCGTCGGCGCTGCAAAGACGGTGTCCGGCAAAATAGAACAAGCGGCAGGCAAGCTGGTCGGCGATCAGACGCTGGTCGCGGATGGCAAAATGGAAGCTGCAGAGGGCAAAGTCCAGAATGCCTTTGGTGGCGCGAAGGACACAATCAGAAGCACCGCCAGGAAGGCATAACGGGCCAGGCCGTCAGTGGGTGGCGCCATTGAGGCGTTATGGCGTCGGCCCCAAAGTGGCTGATTCGGCGGCTTGACGTCCCAGCGGAGCGCTAACTGTACCAGAAATGGAGGTTTAGTGATGTTACAAACTCTTCTTATCGTTGTTCTTGTACTGGTCTTGCTTTCGTTCTTCGGGGGCTATGGGGGTTATATCCCACCCCATTACGGCTATGGCGGCGGTGGCGTCGGCCTCCTCCTGCTGATCGTGTTGCTCGTGCTGGTACTTCGCTGAACTCATGTGTCGGCGGCGCCGGAAAAAAGCGGCATCGCCGGCTCCAAGCGTTATCGGCGAAACAACCAGGAGAGCAATCTTGAGCAAAGATCGTAGTCGCAGCAACCGCGAGGCGAAGAAGCCGAAGGCACCGAAGAAACCTGCCCAGGCCGGGTCGACCTTCCTGCGCCCGCAGCCGGCGGGCATGCAGCCGACATCAAAGGAAAGCAAATAAGATGGACAAGGACAGACTGATCGGCGCCGGCAAACAAATGCTCGGCTCCATGAAGGAAGTCGTCGGAAAAATTGTCGGCGATGCCAAGCTGCAGGTCGATGGCAAGACCGAGCAGGCCGAAGGCAAGCTGCAGAACGCCGCCGGAAGCGCGAAAGATACGCTGAAAGAATAGGCATGTCCGGACGTGATCGCCGTGCCTCGATCGGTTCGAAGGAGTGCGTCACCATGCGTGGCCTAAGTTTCGCGACCGCTGCATTGCTCGTCATGAGCGTGACGGCGGCGTCGGCCGATACGCCATCCAACCAGCAAGGGGTCGCCGGCGCGCGGCCAGGTCATGAGGTCGGCGTCGGCGACTCCCTGCCGCGGTCGGACAAAGCCAGCAACATCGTGCCTGGCGATACGCGATCCAACATCGCCCCCACTCTGCCGAGCTCGGCAATCGGCGAGAACCAGGGGCCGCATGATTATCTGAGAGCGGCCCGTGCATCGCTTGTCGCCGGCCGCACCGGACAGGCACAGCAATCGCTGGAGATGGCCGAGACCCGGGCACTCGATCGCTCCGTTCCGCAAGGCCAGACGAATACGGCCAGCGACAGTCAGTTGGTCTCCCGCATCGATGAGGCGCGTCGCGCACTGGGAAGCGGCAATCGCGCACACGCGATCGAGCTCATCGACCGGGCTTTGTCTGGCTGAGCCCGGGGCGGCCGGCCACCTTGGGTTCGTCTGGGACCGGCGCGGAGTGTCTGACTTCCTGGCCTAAGGACCAGGTCTGCTTGCTTCACCAACAGCGTGGAAGGACCTGAACATGGACAGCATGAGTAGTACGCACGACGTCGAGGTCGGGGACAATCTCCACGGAGGCGATCTCCATGACGCGGAGGCGTCGGACGCCGCGGCCGACGCCGCGCTGCGCCGGCGGTCCGCTTTCCGAAGCTGGCTGCTGCATGACTCGCCGTACATCACGATGCTGCTGTTGGCCCTGGTCGGGGTGATACTCCGCTTGCCGCCGGGCTACTGGTTGATGCTGACGCCGCTGTTCGGCGTGATCTGCGTCGTCGCGGGATGGCGCCACTTCGAGACCCGGGAAGGGCGGCTGCAACTCGTTTACGCGCAGGCGCTGAACTGGTCTGCCTTGCTTGTCGCCATCTATGTGTTGTCCAACACCGGCGTGCAGGGGGTGCTGAACGCCAACGCAAGCTCGCTCGCGTTGGTGACGCTGTTGGGACTCGGCACGTTCGTGGCCGGCGTGCAGGCGCGGGTTTGGCGGATCGGCGGGGTTGGCGCGATCTTGCTTGTCGCCGTGCCGGGCATCGGGTGGGTCGACCAGTCGGCGCTGCTGCTGGTGGCCGCGACGGTTGTGCTGATCGGCATCGGCGGTGTGGTGTGGTGGGTCGATCAGCGGCGACACGGCTCCGTCTGAGGTTCGCACCCTCGCGCTGACGCTTCGGCGGAGTGAAGCCGACAGGGTCCGGGGCGACGCCGGGCGTAAAGTGGTTTTCGAGCCTATGCTCACTGGGGCGCCGCCGGACCGTCGGAACATTCCAAACCTCGGCCACCGGGAGTGTCTGCCATCGCGGGCTTACGCCTCCGATTGCCATTCCAATTGTATTTGCTTGCGCATGGTTCGGGCGGACTCGGTCTCCTGCCCTTGCTCGGACCAGACCTGTGGCGCACGGCTGATGGCTCCGTGCCGGTTCATCTCTCGAAAGTCGGGCTAGCCGGAAAGCGGCTGGCGCAGCCGCCCATCAAGCCTGCAACGGTCGCAGCAGCCCGCAATCGGGCATAACCCTTTCAATCCCCCGCCTGAAGCTGCCCAGCCGCCTTCCCCACCCCGGCCACCACGCGCCTTTGAACAACAACGGCCGCCCGAGGCACCCGCGTCCACGCCGCATACAGCGCCGGCACGAAGCAAAGCGTCAGCACCGTCGCCACCACCAGCCCGCCCATGATCGCGATCGCCATCGGCCCCCAGAACACCGACAGCGCCAGCGGCACCAGCGCGCAGATCGCCGCCGCCGCGGTCAGCAGGATCGGCCGCGCCCGCCGCACCGTCGCCGCCACGATCGCATCCGCCGGCGCCTGTCCCTCGCTCAGATCGTGCTGGATCTGGTCCACCAGGATCACCGAGTTCCGCATGATGATCCCGGCCAGCGCGATGAACCCCAGCATCGCCACGAACCCGAACGGCCGCCCGGTCACCAGCAGCGCCGCCGCTACCCCGATCAGCCCCAACGGCGCGGTCACGATCACCAGCGCCATGCGGCCGAAGCTCCGCATCTGCACCATCAGCAGCGCGAGCATGACCAACACCATCACCGGCACGCCGGCATTCACCGAGTCCTGCCCCTTCGCGCTTTCCTCCACCGCGCCGCCGGTCTCGATCCGGTAGCCCTCGGGCAGAAGCGCGATGATCGGCGCCAGCACCGGCAGCATCTGCGCTGTCACCACCGGCGCCTGCGTGCCGTCGGCGATATCGCCGCGCACGGTCAGCGACGGCAGGCGGCCGCGGCGCACCAGCGTCGG
>Ga0182012_10007459_pt1 | contig 10933 bp, 9 predicted proteins | sample 612S2SmetaG_FD_120486 | JGI IMG/M metagenome (GOLD analysis project Ga0182012, IMG submission 120486) | Permafrost microbial communities from Stordalen Mire, Sweden - 612S2S metaG | ecosystem: Environmental > Terrestrial > Soil > Wetlands > Permafrost | place: Sweden: Stordalen | collected...
CGACGCGAAGTGCGACCTGCAGCCGGTACTCGCCATCACGGGCTACACGTTTTCAGACATGATCGGCATGGACTATCAGCAAGACGTCGATCTCGACAAACTTTTCATGGACGTCTCGGTCTTCAACGAGCGCATCATGAGCGCGCCGCACGCGGTCAATGTCGTCGACATGGCGGTGCGTACAGCCTATGGACGGCGGGGTGTTGCTCACATTTGTATACCGAAAGACATTCAGGAATGGAAGGTTTCCGATAACCATCGCAGCAACGCGAATGTACCGAATCACAGCGGCGACTATAAAGTCGGCCAGTCAGCCAAGCCTGCAGCGTCGATCCTGCAGAAGGCCGCCGATGTGATCAATGCGGGTTCGAAGGTGGTGATCTTTTGTGGACGAGGCGCGATGGGATGCGGCGAAGAGCTGGCACAACTCGCAGAGACCGTTGGTGGCCCCGTTGTCAAAGCACTGCTCGGCAAGCAGGTTCTGCCTGACCGCAGCCCCTACACGACGGGAGGGCTAGGGCTACTTGGCACGGCGCCCTCGGTGGATGCGATGGAGGAATGTGACACCCTCATTATGATCGGCACGAGCTATCCGTACATCGAGTTTCTACCCAAGCCCGGGCAGGCAAAGTGTGTGCAGATCGAGATTGATCCTACCCGCATCGGCCTCCGTCACCCTGTCGATGTCGGCCTGCTTGGCGACGCCAAGAGCATCCTTCCAGCATTGCTGCCGCTGCTCAAGAAAAAGAACAACAAGTTTCTGAAGAAGTCGCAGGAACGCATGAAGAGCTGGTTTGAGCTGATGGAAGAACGCGGCACGCGCAAAGATATGCCCATGAAGCCGCAGGTTGTTACGCACACGCTCAACAAGCTGCTGAACGACGATGCCATTGTCTCTTCGGACAGCGGCACGATTGCTACATGGACTGCGCGACATGTGGACATCCGCGGCACCATGCAGTTTTCGTTGTCTGGCTCGCTGGCAACAATGGCTAATGGGCTGCCCTACAGCATTGGCGCGGCGGTCGCTTATCCCGGTCGGCAGGTCGTGTGCGTAGTTGGCGATGGCGGCCTCACCATGCTGATGGGAGAGATCGCGACGCTGGTGAAATACAAGCTGCAGGTGTGCGTGATCGTGGTGAAGAACAACGTGCTCGGGCAAATCAAGTGGGAGCAGATGATACTCGAAGGCAATCCGGAGTTCGGTGTCGAACTCGAGCCCATCGACTTTGCTATGGTCGCGACGGCGTGCGGAGCAAAGGGCTACACCATCGAACGCCCCGAGGATGCCGAGCATATTCTGCGCGAGGCGTTGGCTCACCGCGGGCCCACGGTGGTGCAGGCCGTCGTCGACCCGAATGAGCCGCCCATGCCAGGCAAGATCACGACAGAGCAGGCGCTGCACTTTGCCAAGGCCCTCGCGCGCGGACAGAAGGACGCGCTAAAAATCATCAAGACTGTTGGCCTCGATCAAGTGCGGGAGGTCATCTAGGCGATGTCCGACAGCGCAGAATTATCGACGCCCGGTCCGGGCCACGACCTGGAGATTGTCGTCAACCATATCCGGGAGGGGCGATTCCAGCGAAGCCTGGCGTTGCTTACCGCGGCTACGAGCATAGTCAGCGGCCTGGAAGTGGCGTACGAACATTATCGAGGGAGCTATAGCCGGCGCGTGATGTACACGCCGGTGATCCTCAGTGTATTGCTCGCGGTTGCGGGAGTGGCCGGATTCTTCAGCCGGCGCGCGGCGCGTGGCGTGCTCCGGCTGGTGTCCTTCGTCACACTCGTCGATGCATTTGTCGGTTTCTATTTTCACGTTCGCGGCATCAAGCGCAAGCCTGGCGGATGGCGACTGCCGATGACCAACATGATTATGGGGCCGCCGATCTTTGCGCCGCTTCTCTTCGGCACTAGCGCATATCTAGGTCTCATCGCGTCCTACCTCCAACGCGAAGACAGCACCGCACCGGCGCCGGCTTCAGGAAAAGATAGCTTCCTCGGCCGTTTGCTGCCGGGCAGCGGCGGCCGCGACCTACTCTCCGTCGAGCAGGATATGCGCGAGGGAAAGTTTCAGCGGCAGGTAGCGATCGTAACTGGCGTCAGCGCCTTGCTTAGCGGATTTGAGGCGTACTACTCGCACTACAAAAACAACTTTCGTTACTGGATTCAGTGGACCCCGATTGTTCTCTCCCCTATCTTGGCCGGCGTTGCGTTTGCTTCCGTCAAAAGCCGCAAGCTAGCCACTACCGCGTTACCCGCAGTCTCGATACTCGCTGGCGCTGACGCCGCCGTCGGCTTCTACTACCACGGTCGCGGTGTGTTGCGTCGTCCCGGCGGCAGAAAACGACTGCTCTACAACATCATGTACGGTCCACCCATCTTCGCTCCACTGCTCTTTGGAGCTGCAGGAATGCTAGGCATCCTCGCCAGCCTTCTGCGCAGGAGGCAAACGTGAATCCCAACGTCCCCCCCATCGACCCCGCCCTTCTCCCCCGCGATGCGAAGACTCTCGATGCGCTGCAGCCCACGCAGCAACCGGGATACTACCCAGGCTTCAGCACGCTTTCCCAAAGTTCTTTCTGGGACGAGGCCACGCGTCAGGTGGTCGACAATCGCGTCAAGCAGCCGCCCCCACGCAAGTTCTTCTCCGAACCCGCATGGAATTTCTGGGCGACCGTCTTCGCACACCTCGTGCCGCAGACCGACCGAACGCCCGATCACCAGATTCCTCTCGTGCCCATGCTCGACGCGCGCCTCGCCGCCAACCGCACCGTCGGCTACCGCTTCGAAGACATGCCTCATGATCGCGTCGTCTACGAAATCGGCATCGAGGCAATCAATAGCGAGGCCCAACATCATCACGGTGGAAACTTCCTCGATCTCTCCGCACGCCACCGCGACGACGTCCTGAAAATCATTGAGCAAGGAAAACCCAAAGCCGCTAAGGCCATCTGGCAGAAAATGTCGGTCAAGCGCTTCTGGCAGATGATCATGACCGACGCCATCGAAGCCTACTATGCGCACCCCTGGGCGTGGGATGAGATAGGTTTTGGCGGCCCTGCCTATCCGCGCGCCTACACGCGTCTTGAGCGTGGCGAGCCCGAGCCGTGGGAGGTGGAGGAGCAGCGCTACGAGTGGCTCCCTCCCGTCTCCTCCGTTTCCGGTGAGGTGGACGCATCGGGCGACGAGGATCAGAGCCACCACGGAAGTGGAGGCTCCCATTGAAACAGCCCATCCAGGGAGCATTTGAACCTCCGAAGAGCGGCAAGCATATGCTTGGCTCGCTTCAATCCATCCACGTGCCGATGAAGCGATTTAAGGACGACGAAGAGGTCGACTACGCAATCGTCGGTGTAGGTTCCGCGGGCGGCGTCTTACTGCAGCGCCTCGCGCGGGCCGGATTTAACGTTGTCGGTCTGGAAGCCGGACCCTTCTGGGATACAGAGCGCGATTGGGTCAGCGATGAAGCGGGCTCGCACAATCTCTACTGGACCGAACCTCGCGTAACCGGCGGTTCCGATCCGCTTGCACTCGGAGCAAACAATTGTGGCAAAGGTGTCGGCGGCGGCTCCGTGCACTGGGCTTCTTTCACGCCGCGGCTACACCCGTCGGACTTTGAGGTCTATACACGCGACGGAGTTGGCGTCGACTGGCCGATCACGTACGACGACATCAAACCCTACTACGAGCAGCTTGAACTTGAAATGCCGGTCGCCGGCCCAGCCTATTATTCATGGGGCCATCCCCACGGCTACGCCTATGGACCACACCCGATGGGCGGCGTTGGCAATGCGCTCATTAAGGGCTGCACCGCGCTAGACATTCCCGTGTCCATCGGCGGTCCTGTTGCCATCCTGTCCGGCTCGCACGGAGACCGCCCTCACTGCATCTATCGCGGCTTCTGTATTCAAGGTTGCAAGGTCGGCGCCAAGGCGAGCACCCTCATCACCCACGTCCCCGATGCTCTCCGCAGCGGCGCGGAGATTCGCGATTTCTCCATGGTCTCGCGCATTGAACTCGGTAAAGAAAATCGTGTGCGCGGAGTCCATTACATCGACAAGCACGGCGACCCGCACTTCCAACGTGCCAAGGCGGTCATCGTCTCCGGATACTCCATTGAGACTCCGCGGCTGCTGTTGAATTCTGCGTGCAAGGGCTACGAAGAGGGTCTCGCAAATTCCAGCGGCGTGCTCGGCCACTACCTGATGGCGCAAGCTGGCAACGTCGTCCTGGGCCGATTCGACCAGCCCGTCCGCATGTACAAAGCGCCGCCCGCCCACGCGCTCACCGAAGAGTTTTATGAGACCGATCCCAAGAACGACTTCGCGCGTGGCTTCGCAATTCAGACCGTCGGCCCCCTCCCCCAGGCCTTCGGCAAGCAAATGCTCGCCGCAAAGAAAGCCTGGGGATGGGGTCTTCGGCGCGAAATGATGGACTACAACCACTGGGCCGCCTTTGGCCTGCTAGGCGAGATTCTTCCCTGGGCAGATAACCGCGTCACAATCTCCGAAGACAAAGACGGATTCGGTCTGCCCGTCGCGCACGTGAGCTTCAATCTCCACGACAACGACAAGAAGCTCATCAAGGCAGCGAAAGAAAAAACGATGCAGGTGATGCAGGCCGCCGGCGCTAACGAAGTGGTGCAGGAGGCTCGCTACGCGCACCTCGTCGGGGGATGCCGGATGGGTTCGGACCCACGCCGGTCCGTCGTCGACAAGTTCGGTCGGACCCACGATATCGCAAATCTATTCGTCTGCGACGGCAGCGTCTTCCCTACCCAGGGCTCAGCCAATCCCGGCCTCACCATTCAGGCCCTCGCCGCGCGCACCGCCGACTACCTCATCTCGCAGGGCGACCGCATCTTTACTACCAACGATCGCGATCTAACGGCCCCATCCATTCGGCGGGAACTCGCTCCGCCCGAGACCTGGGGTAAAGGTGTGCCGCGCCTCAAATAATTTATGTTCTAGTTTTCAGTTCCTCACCACGGAGTTTCCAATGCATACGATCACGACGGCGCTCCTGGCGATCGGTCCACCCGGCATACCTGTCCTGCATCCGCAATCGCATTACGCGCATTCCATCTTCGAGCTTTCGTCCTGGGTGCTGTGGGTCTGCCTAGGCATCTTCTTACTCGTCGCGGGCCTCGTGAGCTACGCTGGCTGGAAGTTTCGCGCCAGGCCCGGCGACGCCGATCCCAGGCAGGTCTTCGGCAGCAGGAAGTGGGAGGCGGCCTACGTCATCGGGCCTACGCTGCTTCTCGCCGTGATCTTCGGTTTTACCCTGCACGTCATGCATACTTCCGATCCTCCCGCGCAGGCGAGCGGCGATGACATCGTTGTTGTCGGCCATCAATGGTGGTGGGAAGTTCGCTATCCAAAACTGGGATTTGTGACCGCGAATGAGATCCATATTCCCGCAGGCAAGAACGTTCAATTCGGATTCGAATCGATGGACGTCATTCACGATTTCTGGGTTCCGGAACTTGGCCGCAAGATCGACATGATTCCCGGCCGCCACGCGAAGATCTGGCTCGCGGCCGACCACCCCGGTACCTATCTCGGCGCCTGCGCAGAGTTCTGCGGCAAAGAACACGCATGGATGCGCATTCGCGTCATCGCGGACACGCCTGCAACCTTCGCCGCATGGTCTTCCGCAGAATCCCGCGCAGTGACTCCCCCCGCGACGACCAGTGAACAGCGCGGTCTCCACTACGTCACGTCCATGCCCTGCGCCAGTTGCCACACGATCGTCGGCACCTCCGCGCGCGGAATCATCGGCCCGAACTTGACGCACCTTGCGAGCCGCGAAACCCTCGCCGCCGGCCGCCTCCAGAACACACCGCAACAACTCTCTGCATGGCTTCACAACCCAGACGCATTTAAGCCCGGCAGCCACATGCCAAACCTCCACCTCACCGACGACCAGCGCAACGACATCGTGCAATACCTGGAGACCCTCAAGTGAGTACCAGCGAAATCCCAATTGTTCCGTCAGAGATCGACAAGCTTCAGCGCTTCCAGGAACACGCGGGAATGCTCAAATGGCTCGCGTCGGTCGACCACAAGCAGATTGCCGTGATGTACATGCTCACCAGCCTCTTCTTCTTCCTGGTAGGAGGCATCGAAGCCCTCTTGATGCGCTGGCAGTTAGCGCGACCTGAAAACCGCTTCATGGGACCGGAGACCTACAACCAGCTCTTCACACTGCATGGCACGACGATGATCTTCTTGGTCGCCGTTCCCGCCCTGCTGGCCTTCGGCAACTACTTTATCCCGCTGCAGATTGGTGCACGCGACATTGCCTTCCCGCGCTTGAACGCGATGAGTTATTGGCTCTTCGTCTTCGGAGGCGTGCTTCTTTATGGCAGTATCCTCGCGGGCAATGCTCCAGACATGGGCTGGTTCAGCTACGCCCCGCTGAGCGAAAAGCCCTACTCATCACTGGGCGGCGTCGACTATTGGGCGCTCGGCCTGCTCGTCATCGGCATCGGCACCGTCGCCACCGCCATCAACTTCCTCGTCACCATCGCCACCCTGCGAGCGCCCGGCATGAGCTTCAAACGCCTTCCGCTGTTTACCTGGATGAGCGCCGTCAACAGCTTCCTCATCATCATCGCCTTCCCCGCCCTCAACTCCGCACTCTTCATGCTGCTCATCGACCGCAACCTGCACGGCCGCTTCTTCACTCCCGACGGCGGCGGCTCCCCCATTCTCTGGCAACACATCTTCTGGAACTTCGGCCATCCCGAGGTCTACATCATGATTCTTCCCGCCTTCGGCATCATCTCCGAAGTCATCCCGGTCTTCTCACGGCAGCCCATCTTCGGCTACGAATTCGTCGCGGGCTCTACCGTTGCGATTGGTCTCCTCAGCTTTGCCGTGTGGGCCCATCACATGTTCGCGACCGGCATGGGCCACGACGTCGACGTCTTCTTCGCGGCCGGCAGCGCTCTCATCGCCGTTCCCACCGGCATCAAGATCTTCAACTGGATTGCCACCATGTGGGGCGGCAAAATTCGGTTCACCACCGCCATGCAATTTGCCTCGGCGTTCCTCATCGAGTTCACCATCGGTGGCCTCAGCGGCGTCATCTTCGCGGTCGTCCCCATGGACTGGCAACTCACCGATACCTACGTCATTGTTGCCCACATCCACTACGTCCTCTTTGGCGGCACGCTCTTCGGCCTCTTTGCCGGCACCTACTACTGGTTCCCAAAGATCACCGGTCGTCTCCTCAACGAGCGGCTGGGCAAGTGGCATTTCTGGTTAACGGTCGTCGGCTTCAACGCGACGTTCTTCGTCCAGCACCTCCTCGGCTTCCGCGGTATGACGCGCCGCGTCTGGACCTATCCGGATCTCCCCGGCTGGGGGCTGCTCAACATGATCTCCACCGTCGGAGCCTTCATCCTTGGTGGCTCCATGCTCATACTGCTTTGGAACATTTACCGCAGCCGTACCCATGGCGAGCGCGCAGGCGATAATCCCTGGCAGGCCTGGACGCTAGAGTGGGCAACCACGTCGCCTCCCCCGCCCTACAACTTCGCCGAAGTTCCCCCGGTGCATAGCCGCCGCCCCCTCTGGGATCTTCATCATCCCGACGACGCCGACTGGATGCGCGAGGACCAGCCATGAGCAAGCCCTTGCTGGAAGTAAAAATCCGTCTCGCCGTCGTACTCTTTCTGGTCTCGGAGTTTTTCTTCTTCGTCTTTCTCATCGTCGCCTACATCTACTCGCAACCGTCGGAGATCCAAGGCCCGACAGCGCAAAGCAGCCTTGTTCCCTGGAAGACCGGCATCTACACGGTCGTGTTGCTCTCGAGCAGCGTAACCATCTTCATGGCCGAGCGCACCCTCGTCTCCAGCCGCAAGCGCTTCACTGCATGGATGGCCGCCACCATCCTGTTAGGCGCCGTCTTCCTCTTCGGAGAGATGCGCGAGTACTCCGGCCTGCTGCACAAAGACATTTCCATCAGCCGCAACCTCTTCGGCAGCACCTATTTCACACTGACCGGCTTCCACGCCATTCACGTCACCCTCGGCTTGCTGATGCTGCTGACGCTGCTCGCACTGGTCCTCTCCGAGAAGCTTGGTGAGAAGCGCGAAACGTCCTTCAAAGCCATCTCCTACTATTGGCACTTCGTCGACATCGTCTGGATCATGGTGTTCAGCGTCGTCTACCTATGGTCGGCCCGATGACACAGCAGATCACCAGCACGCGCGATCTCATGCTCCACGGATGGGAGGTCCACCCCACCGTCGTGATCGGCTGCCTCGCCCTGGTGGCGTGGTATTTCTTTATGCCACCCAACAAATCACGCTACCTAATCTGCTTTCTCGCCGGGACCGCCACCCTTTGCCTTTCGCTCATCTCACCCATCGATCCGCTCGGCGACCAATACCTCTTCTCCGCGCACATGCTGCAACACTTGCTGCTGATTGTCGTAGTTCCACCCCTGCTCCTTCTCGGCCTCACGCCCGAGCGTGTCACCGTGTGGCTCCGCACTCCCTCCGTCCGTCGCACAGAGGCAATCCTTGGCAAGTCCTCCGTCGCCTGGTCCTCCAACATGATGATGATGGTCCTATGGCATATCCCCGCGCTCTACAACGCGGCCAACGCTAACACCGCCATCCACATCTGTGAACATCTGACGTTTCTCGTTACGGGCTGCATGTTCTGGTGGCCCATCTTCACGCCCCTTCGCGACGAACGCCTGCGCCCCTCCGTCGCGCTGCTCTATCTCTTCGGCGCTGCCGCGATCAGCACGATCCTCGGCATCCTCATCACGTTTCTTCCCGTAGGCCACTACAAGCCGTACATGCATCCGAGCGACGAACTCGGCGCCCTCCACCTGGTGCGCGACATCTGGGGCATCTCAGCCGCGGAAGACGAAAAACTCGCCGGCCTGCTCATGTGGGTTCCCGGCTGCACGATCTACTTCGTTGTGTTTCTGCTTGAACTCGGTCGCTGGTACCAGGCGCCGGATCCGGACAAGCAGGCACTCCTCGCCTCGTTGAAGCATCCCCAAACGGAGGCCCGTCATGGCTGATCTTCCTTCGAAACCATCGAACCTTTCGTCGTCCGTTGTTCAGTTTGGACGTGCGCTTCGCGACCTTGTCCGGGTGTTCGAAGGCAAGCCTCGACTGTACGCGGGCGACTCGGAGCTTCCGCACGACGAGGCCCCAATCCAACTTGTTCTTCCTGCGGGCGAAGCTCATGCTGAGGCAGCACAGTTGCTCACGCAGCGCACGCCGGGCTGGCATATCCCTGCCCCTTCCACGCTGCCGGCCCCGACCTACGCACCCGCAACGACGGCGTTCGGCATCGTCTTCATCGCACTCGGCGTTGTCACCGTCTGGCCGTTGAGTGTGATCGGCGCGTTGATCTTCGTGCTCGGACTTTCGAAATGGATAGGAGACTTGCTCCCATGACGCATCAAGAGGAGAGTTCACCTTCGCTTGTAACTCGGCGGCATTTGTTGATGCTTATCAGCGTGGCCGCGGGAGGGGTGGCGAGCGCCATCGTCGGCCTGCCGCTCGTGGGCTTCCTCCTCGCGCCGTTATTTCGAAAACAGCCTGGAGTCTGGCGTGACGTTGGTACGCTGAGCGACTTTCCCGTTGGCCACACCTCGAAGGTCACCTTCAACGATTCGTCCGCGCTGGTGTGGGGCGGCGAAGATTCGGAGACGGCAGCGTGGCTTCGGCGCGTCGATCAGCAAACTTTCCAGGCGTTCGCGGTTGACTGCACGCACCTCGGTTGCCCGGTGCGTTGGGAGGCTGATGCCGAACTCTTCATGTGCCCCTGCCACGGCGGCGTGTACTACAAAGACGGCGCGGTTGCGGCCGGCCCTCCACCGCACGCGCTGCAGCAGTTCCCCGTCCGCATTCTCAATAACACTGTGCAGGTGGAGTGGTGCAAGCTTCCGCCGGTCGCGCAGAACGAGGGTTGCCCCGGATGCTCTCAGAGCAAAGAGATAGACGCATGACCTCGATCCTGCTCAACATCTGGCACACTCTCGACGACCGGCTCGGCATCAGCAAGAACCTGAAGCCGATCCTGGACCACCGCGTGCCGAAGGAAAGCAAGTGGGCTTACGTCTTCGGTTCTGCGACGCTCTTCGCCTTCATCCTCCAGGTGGTCACCGGCGTCGCGCTCGCTACCGTCTACGATCCCTCCGCGAAGGGTGCGTATCACAGCCTCGAATACATCTCGCGCACCGCGACGCTGGGTAACTTCGTGCGCGGCCTGCATTACTTCGGCGCGTCCGCCATGGTGCTCTTCATCGGCATACACATGCTGCGCGTGTTCCTCTACGCGGCTTACAAATTCCCGCGCGAAGGTAACTGGCTCACCGGCGTCGTCCTGCTCATGTTCACGCTCGGCATGGGGTTCACCGGGCAGCTCCTGCGCTGGGACCAGACCGCCATCTGGTCCGTCAACATCGCCGCCCGCCAGGCCGTGCGCGTTCCCTTCATCGGAAAATATCTGGAAGATTTTGTCTACGCTGGCGATCGCCTCAATGGCATGACTCTCAACCACTTCTTCGACCTCCACGTCTTCATCATCCCCGGCCTCATGTTCGCGTTCATCGGCGTGCATCTCTACCTGGTTCTGTACAACGGAATCTCCGAGCCTCCCGTGGAAGGCGTGCCCGTCAATCCCAAAACGTATCGCCGCCAATACAAAGAGTTGGTCAAGAAAAACGGCGTACCTTTCTGGCCCGATGCAGCTTGGCGCGACGCCCTCTTCGGCTCCCTCGTGATCGCCGGCATCGTCACCCTCGGCTTCGTCTTCGGGCCGCCGCATCTCGCGCCGCCGCCCGATCCCACCCTCCTGCACGCGCAGCCTCGACCGGACTGGTATCTCCTCTGGTACTTCGCGATCCTCGCCATGAGCCCGCACCAGCTCGAGTCGGGCATCATGATCCTCGCACC
>Ga0182012_10007461_pt1 | contig 10932 bp, 6 predicted proteins | sample 612S2SmetaG_FD_120486 | JGI IMG/M metagenome (GOLD analysis project Ga0182012, IMG submission 120486) | Permafrost microbial communities from Stordalen Mire, Sweden - 612S2S metaG | ecosystem: Environmental > Terrestrial > Soil > Wetlands > Permafrost | place: Sweden: Stordalen | collected...
CGGCTGTCGAATTCACGAAGCGCCTGCTGCAAAAGAGATTGCAACGTTCATCGGAATTGGTCTTCGAGGTGAGCGCAGTAGAACAGCTTGAAAAGCGCGGTCCCAATCGAGACTGGGAGAAACTGGTTCAGAGCCTCGAGCAACTGGTTCAGAACTCAGGTCGCGAACTCATCCAGTCGGCTGGTGAGCGCGGAATCCAGCGCTTCAGCGAGGAGTTGCTGGCCATCGTCTGCGAAGATCGCGAGGCGCTTCTGCGTCCCATCGCTGAGTCTGAGCAGCGCATTGCGACCATGAAGCAGACTATCGCGGATGCCGAGCGGTCCATGCGTGACCTCGCTTATTTGCTGATGGGCGAGCAGCATCGCCTCTCCGATTTCTTCTTGGATCGCCGCAAGGCATTTCTAGCTGCAACATTGCCCAATGCCACTGTTGAGTTTGAGAGCTCCTTGCGCTCTGCTCCTCGTTCTCTCGGCTCCGAGCATCGTCGCTACGTCATGCGTGAGGCGCAGAACATCGCACGCCGCGATGTTGTTCCATGGCTGCAGACTGAGTCCGATGAAGGGGAAAAGCAGTACCGCGCAGTTTCAAAACGTTTCACGCAAATGGGCAACGACTTCCTTACCAAAATGGCGGAAGCAGGCATTCCCGAACTGTCGCGAATGCTTAACGCTCTCAGCCTCGATGCAGGTTTTCGAGTTCGCTCCGAATTCCGTTTTCGAGATTACATCCAGATCGCGCAGCCTTCTTCACCTCTGCGCCGCCTCGGCGACATATGCCTCGGATTCCTTGGGCTTCGCCGCTATATCGACCACGACGCGCGATGGTTTCTCGGTTGGCTCTTCGAGGTCAACAGCTCAAGGGTGCAGAACGATGTCCTCAATCGCATCGAGGAGAGTCGCAATCGCCTCGAAGTCGACATCCGCCGTCTGCTCCACGAAGTGAGCCGTATCGCCGAACAGGCCCTGGCTCGTGCCAGGAGCGTTCGTGATGAAGGCTCGCCAGCCGTTGAAGAATCTCTGTCTAGGCTTGGCGGCTTGGAACAAGAGATCAGGAAAATACAAACCTCTGAGCAAGGTAACGTCCTCTTCCCGCCACGCACAGCAAAGCCCACGGCTCAATAAGTAGCCGCCCAAACTTCTGAATCGCTTCGTAGTGAAAAGTACCTTTGGTGAAGGCGAGGGAGCATGGCAGCTCCCGCGCCTTTTAGATAAATGGAGAGAAGCTGGTCATCAGCGTGTGTTTCGACCGATCCAGGTTCTGGAGGACGTGCTTGCGCTCTTCGGCCATAAACTCGATCGAAAAGCCGTTTCTTGCGAGAAGAAGTTTTTCACCGATAAAGAGATATTCGCAGTGGAAAGTGAAAAAGAACGCGCGTAACTATTCGGGTGGCCCATTCAAGCCCTGTTGTTGGGCTTGAGTGGGGTCGTTGAACTTGTCCTTGAGTAAGTGTGCAGAAAAGATTTTGGTGGAGGCGAGGGGAGTTGAACCCCTGTCCGAAAGCGCTGAAAGCGAGGAGAACTACATGCTTATTCGATTCAAGCCGTGGTCTTTAACCACAACGTTCACCACCTACGCTAAGAATCGGCAAGAAACGTAGTTGGCTAGCCTGTTTGTCTCGCTCCACCCCCCAGACGTAGGTTGCGGAGCCAGCCTACTGTGCGACGCCCTGACCGCAGCCCGTAGGCGAAGCCGCGGAGAACGGCAACTTAATTAATTAAGCTGCGTAAGCCAGTTCAGTGTTGGCAACTGTTTTGTTTGCAGTCGATTTAGGGTGCCTGCGCCCCTGCATGCCTCCTGGCCGCAACCGTTTCCGTCGAAGCCGTGACGCCCCCAAAATACTGTACCCAGCCGAGACCCCAGTTTTTGAGTCTCGGTAGGGCTCCGCGTCACCGCGCCAGTTTTGATCAGCGGTTCGCAGAGAACTTTGCGTCTTGGCGCCCCAGTCCGAACTCGTTCGGAGGAGCTGCCAGCTTGGTCCGCCACAGTTTCGCTGCGGACCTGAAAGGTTTGACCTTATCAAAGAGCTGCTTCCACTTTACACTGTTTCCAGTCTTCGCAGAAGCTACAGCGTTCAAGCTTACATCCTTATAGATGCAATCCCTTTGCCAAACGATTCAACGCCCACAAACGATTCATCACGCCGGGCGCTCACCGAACTTGCGGCATCTCCAGAAACTCCAGCTCCGGAGCCTTCTCGATCACGCCGCATTCTGCCGCCAGCTTGAAATACAGTGCCAGCCCCTTCAGGCACTCCGCGTCCAGCCTGTAGTGAATGTTCTCCCGGAAATAGCTGACGATCTCTGCCTCACCCAGCCCCATCTTCGGAGCCCACTCCCGCGCGATTGCCTTCACGCTTTCATCCAGCAATCCATGGTCGCGTGAGCGTCTGAAAATTTCGCCCAGGTCCAGTCCCGCGCGCATCTCGGCCAGTGCCGCCCTGCGTACCGTCCACACCGCAAATACAAATGGCAGTCCGGTCTTGGCGCGCCAAACCTCGGCAAGATCGTAGGCATACAGTCCTTCGGTCTTCACCACCATCGCCGGGTCCCCAATCAGCAATCCCGCGTCGCACTTCTCCAGCATCGGCCCCAGCACGGGAGCCATCGGCGTCAACTCGCGATGCCCGCCAAAGAACTTTGTCAGCAGCACCTGCGTCAATCCCACCGAGGTCCGCGATGACGTGTCCACGGCCACCGTGCGAATCTCCTCAATCGGACACTTGCTGACCAACTGGATCGAGCGCACCTTATTCAGCGCCGCGATCGCCACATCCGGCAGCACCACCAGCCCCGGAATCGTAGCCGTAGTAATTACCGGAATGATCCCGATATCCGCCGCGCCCTCGCGCAGCTTCTGCGCGCACAGCGAGGGCACCATGTATTCAATCTCAAAGTTCTCGCGAATATCCTTCGAGGGATTGTGTTCGAAGTCCCACATCAGCGGGACAGTATTCAGAAATGAAATTCCAGCAATCTTCAATGCACGCATATTTTTCGCTTAAATGACTCACTACGATTACAGATCGTACTCTCCCGCGCAAGTGCAGACCTAGCTATTCCTGAACCTCAAAGAGTTTGTTCTCGGCTAAACTATGAAGCAATTTGGGATTGATGGAGACGGAGGAAAACCTGCCCGCAACGAGCCATGACCCGCTTTTTAGCCAGCTAGTATGTTTTCCTACCTTGGCTTCTAATTGATCATGTTCGATGAGATACCAAGAGCCTTTGTGCGGAAAGGCAATCCAGATTTCTTTGTCGACGTATTTCCTCTGGATCGTTATCCGCGACTTCAGTTGGATCTTTAGAGTTGTGTTCTTGCTTATGTGGTAGGCGAGAAAGTCAGCATCTTGCCAGTCATCGGCCAGCTTAATGCAATTGAACCCGTAGCTGGCAAGCAGGGAAGCGAGCTTCTGGAAATTGAATTGTTCTTTCTGGCGTGCATTGAGGTCGTTATAGCTAATGTGCTCTAACACGGGCATAGGAGACCATCCTTGGGAAATTCCATTCGCAATATATAGCACCGCGTTCCCGAAAATTTCAGTGACTCTCATCCCTCCCGTCCTTTACACTCGCCTGATTCGAGGACCTATGCCGGAATCCGTGCTCTCAGCCGTCACCACGCGTGACCGCCAAATGCTTGCCTTGGCCTGCACTCCCCAACTCGGGCCCACCCGCGTCCGCCGCCTCTTCGAGCGCATCCCCCGCGTCGAAGACATCTTTCGCGCCACGCTCACCGAACTTGAAGCCACCGGGCTGCCCGCCGCCTCTGCCCAATCCATCGCCCTCGGAGACTCCCTACGCCTTGCCGACGACGAACTCAAGAAGCTCGAAAAGTCCCCCGGCGTCACTCTCGTAACCATGGGTTCGGAGCTCTATCCCGCGCATCTCGCCGAAATCTACGACCCGCCGCTAGTCCTCTACGTTCGCGGCAATCCCCGAATCCTTCTCGACGTTGGCATAGCCGTTATCGGCACCCGCCATCCCACGCCCTATGGACTCGGCATGGCCGAACGTCTCTCGCAGGACCTCGCCAACTGTGGACTCGTCATCATCAGCGGCATGGCGCGCGGCATCGATTCTGTGGCCCACACGGGAGCCGTCATGGCCAGGGGACGCACCATCGCCGTCTTCGGCACTGGCGTGGACGTCATCTATCCGCGCGAAAACCGCAAACTCTCCGAGCAGATCCTCGAACTCGGCGGAGCCTTGGTCAGCGAGTTTCCCCTCGCCACCGGTCCCAACCCGCACAATTTTCCCCTCCGCAATCGCATCATCAGCGGACTCTCGCGCGGCGTCCTCGTCATCGAGGCCGGAGAATACAGCGGCACTCGCATCACCTCCCGCTGCGCCCTTGAGCAGTGCAGGGAAGTCTTCGCCGTTCCCGGCAACGTCACCAACAAACTAGCCTGGACTCCCAACACACTAATCAAGCAGGGAGCCAAACTCGTAGCCACCTGGGAAGACGTCTTCGAGGAACTCCCCTCCGATATTCGCATCCAGCTTCAAGAGCGTACCGCCCAACTCCCCATCCCCCAAACCGCATCTCTCTTCGATCCCCCGGCGTCAGCCCAAGCCGCCGAGCTTCCCGCCAACCAACACAAAGTCTTCTCCGCCATCAAGGCCGACGAATCCATCCACATCGACGAACTGATAGAAAAATTCGACTCCATCTTGTCGAGCTCAGAAATCTTCTCCGCCCTCTTTGAACTGGAGCTGTCCAACAAAATCCGCCAACTTCCCGGCAAGAACTACGTTCGAGTCTTCTAGCAAGAACCTGGGAGGTATGAGGGTGGCCCATACAAGCCGACGTTGGCTTGTGTGGGGTCGTTGATTCTGCTCTGCCTTTGGTTTTGTCTTTGTTCCTGCTGCCGCCTCTGGAGCCTCTAAATCTTCCAGCCAAGCAGCGTTGAATCTCTACCCCGTCCGGGTTACTCTTTGTTCCTACTATCAGGACAGGGGTGAGTCATGGGCAGCCGCAAAATTATTGATTGTCGCTGGTTCCGAAGCGAACAGCCTTGCGACATTGCTATCTCCGGGAGCGAAGAGGACGTGCTGGATATCGCCGTGCAACACGCTGTCCGCTCTCACGGACACCAGAACACACCCCAACTCAGGGAAGAATTGCGCTCCATGTTGTGCGACGAAGACAAGGCTCGCAAGGCCGCATAACAGGACTGTATAAGAACCCGCACAATAAGCTGCACGGGGACATAGCCCGCAAAAGCAGCTTTGCGAGCATCCTCTCTAAATTCGCACGCCTCATCTGGCAGCTATTTAGCTGTGTCATCTTGAGCGCAGCGAAAGACCCCCTATGTCAAATTACCTTCGCAGCTCAAGTGTCCTCACCCCGCACTCGATTTTGCCGTTGCCCTTACCTGGGAACCTGCGCTACCCGCGAAACCTGGGCAACCTGCCACCAAACTTTGAAACCTGCCCTGCCAACCATTTACAATTACTCTCCAGATCGGACTTTATCCATGACAGTTAAGCCACTTACCTTTCAGGAACTCATCCTCAAGCTCCAAAATTTCTGGGCCGCCCAGGGCTGCGTCCTCCAACAGCCTCTAGACGTTGAAGTCGGCGCCGGTACCATGTCGCCGGAAACTTTTCTGCGCGTCCTCGGCCCCAAGCCCTACCGCGTCGCCTACGTACAGCCCTCGCGCCGTCCCGCCGACGGACGCTATGGCGAAAATCCCAATCGTCTCTACAAGCACACCCAGTTTCAGGTCATCCTCAAGGCCCCGCCAGAGAATGTGCAGGAGCTTTATCTCGAATCCCTGAAAGCCATCGGAATCGACCTTGCGCGTCATGACATTAAGTTTGAAGAGGACAACTGGGAAGCACCCACCCTCGCCGCATGGGGAGTAGGCTGGCAGGTCATGCTTGACGGTTTGGAGATCACCCAGTTCACTTATTTTCAGCAGGTCGGAGGCATCGATCTCGATCCCATGTGCGCCGAGCTCACCTACGGCCTCGAGCGCATAGCGGCTTTCCTTCAGGACGTCGATTCCATCTATGACATCGTCTGGGTCCACGGTCCTGCCGGAGACGTAACCTACGGCGATGTCCGCCTCCCCGACGAAGAGCAATTCTCCGTCTATAACTTCGAGAAGGCTGATGTAGAAAAGCTCTGGCAGCACCTCGGCGCCTATGAAGCCGAGTGCCAGTCCCTCATCGACCAGTACGTCGCGGCCACCACCGAGCCCAAGAAATCTAAGAAGGACCAAGCGTCCGCGACCGGCAGCGCAGCGTTACCCGTCGCAAAGTTCACCGACATCGAGCGCCGCCGTTTTCCGCTGCTCCCGGCCTATGATCTCTGTCTCAAGTGTTCGCACCTGTTCAATCTTCTCGATGCCCGGGGAGCCATCAGTGTCACCGAGCGTGTAGGAGTCATTCAGCGAGTTCGCAATCTAGCCGTCGGCGTCGCCCGCGCCTGGGTCGATCAGCAAACACCCCGCGCCGCGAGCACGGAAGCCGCGCACGTTTAGACCCCGGGACGCAGGCATTTGCCGCTCGCCCGGAAGTAGGAAGCTCAGTAGCACGAAGAACCAGTGATGGCTGCACGCGATTTTGTGACTCGGCTCACACCGCCAGCAAAGATTTGGACGCAAAATAGAAAGAAGTGTTCGACCTCATGGCAGATTTTTTATTAGAGATCGGTACCGAAGAAATTCCCGCGCGCATGATCGCCTCCGCCACCTCGGAGCTGCAGCGCCGCATCAGTGAACTTGTAACCCGTGAGCGTCTCGCGCCTGCGGCCGGCAGCGCAGCGTTACCCGCCGCTCCCGTCGAGGCTTTCTCCTCGCCCCGTCGTATCGCCGTCATCGTTCACGGCATTGAAGCCTCGCAGCCCGATGTCGCCGAACAACTTCTCGGCCCCGGTGCCGCCCACGCATACAAAGACGGACAGCCCACGCAAGCCGCCATCGCCTTCGCCAAGAAAGTTGGAGTCGATGTCAGCGAGCTCACCACGGCCACCACGCCCAAAGGTGAGTATGTCGCCGCCAACGTTTTGCGCAAGGGCCGTCCCGCCCGCGAGCTCCTCACCGAACTCGTCCCCAAAGAACTCGCCGCCCTCTACTGGGCCAAGAATATGTACTGGCGTCCCGGCAAGCCCGAGCGTTTCGTGCGTCCCGTGCGCTGGATGGTCGCGCTGCTCGATGGTGAAATCGTTCCTATCGAATTCGGTGGCATCACCGCCGGACGCACCTCGCGCGGACATCGCATCCTTACCAACGCGCCTGTCACGCTCTCCACTCCTGCCGATTACGCCGAGAAGCTGCGCGACTTCAGCGTCCTTCCCAGCTATGCAGAGCGTGAACACAAAATCCGCAAAGCTCTCGACGCCGCGGTCCGCCAAATCTCCGGAGCACGCTGGCGTGAAGACAAGGGTCTGCTCGATACCGTAGTCAATCTCACCGAAGCGCCATCCGTCATCCTCGGCAACTTTGACCGCGAGTTCCTCGCCCTTCCCGAAGAAGTCCTCGTCACCGTCATGCGTGACCACCAAAAGTACTTCGCCGTGGAGGACGAAACCGGCAAGCTCGCACCGCACTTCCTCGCCGTGCTCAACACCGTGACTGACGCCGAAGGCGAAGCCATCGTGCGCCACGGCAATGAGCGAGTCTTGCGCGCCCGCTTCAATGACGCGCGTTTCTTCTGGAACACCGATCAAAAGCTAACGCTCAAGGATCGCGTGCCCATGCTGAAGTCCGTCACGTTCCAGAAGGAGCTAGGCAGCTACTTCGACAAAGCCACGCGCACGCAGCATCTCGGCAGCCTTCTCAGCTCTGCCGTCACCGAGTTCTATCCCGCGCATCGTCAGGGAGTCGTTTACAAGGCCGCGCTCATGGCCAAGTGCGATCTCACCACCGAGCTCGTCAAGGAATTCACCGAGCTTCAAGGCATCATCGGCGGTCTCTATCTCGTCCACCAGGCAGATCGCATGGAGCTTCCCGAAGGTTCCGCCTCCGCCATCGGCGAGGCCATTTACGATCAATACAAGCCCGCGTCCATGGAAGACAATGTGCCGCGCTCGCTGGAAGGCGCAGTCCTCGCCATCGCCGACAAGGCGGATACCATCGCCGGAATGTTCGCTCTCGGCATGATTCCCAGCGGCTCCAAGGATCCCTTCGCGCTCCGTCGCGCCGCCAACGGAATCGTCCGCACTCTCGTCGAGCACAATCTTCTTCTCAGCCTCAAACAGCTCATGGCAGACGCTCTGCGCCAGTACAAAGGCACCGCCGCCGAAACCCATTTCAAATCCCTCGACGCCTACGATCAGAACGTGGACGCCTTCTTCCGCGAGCGCATCGAGTTCTACCTGCGTGATGCCCGCGGCTTCGCCTACGATGTCACCAACGCCGTGCTCGCCTCCGGAGCAGATAACGTCGTCGATGCCGTCACCCGCGCCGAAGCCGTAGCCAAGGTGCGCGGCACCGAAGACTTCGACGCCATCGCCGCCTCCGTCAAGCGCATCAAGAACATCCTTCGTCAGGCTACCGAGGCGGGGAAATGGAACCCCGCGGTCTCCACTTCGCTTCCTGCTGATAACGATGCCGAGCGCATTCTGGCCCTGCGCACAGCCGAGCTCGCCATCAACACCACCACGCTCTGCCAGCAGAAGAAATACGATGAAGCACTCGCAGCGCTCGCCACCATCAGGCGTCCGCTCGACGAATTCTTTGATAAGGTCATGGTCATGGTAGAGGATGAGGCCGTCCGGACATCCCGTCTCTGTCTTCTCCAAAGCGTGGCTGCAATGTTCCAGACAATCGCCGACTTTAGTGAAGTCGTTACAGCAAAAGCTTCCTGACAAGGAAGCTTTTTACTTGTTGAGAGTTGTTCTTTTATTTCGCAATAATTGCAGCCTGTTTCGGGCTGCGGGACAAATTAGAGTACGTAATCTCTTCAACACCCAGAGAGTGAGGCTATGGCTACTCCCACAATCAGCGCAATCAAGTACGTCTATTCCTTCGGCGGCGGCAAAGCTGAAGGCAACGGCAGGATGAAGGACACCCTTGGTGGTAAAGGTGCCGGACTTGCTGAAATGACCAACGTTGGACTTCCCGTTCCTCCGGGATTCACCATCCAGACCGAAGCCTGCCGCGAATTCATGCGCGGCAAGGTCAGCGAAAATATTGACAAGGAAATGAACGCCGCCCTCGCGCAGCTTGAGACCCTTCAAGGTCAGAAGCTCGGTGCCGGTGACAACCCATTGCTCGTCTCCGTCCGCTCCGGCGCAAAGTTCTCCATGCCCGGCATGATGGACACCATTCTCAACCTCGGCCTCAATGATGAGAGCGTCAAGGCGCTCGCCGCCCGCACCCAGAATCCGCGCTTCGCCTATGACTCCTATCGCCGCCTCATCCAGATGTTCGGCAGCGTAGTGCTTGAAATTGAGAAGGCGCACTTCGAGGAAGTGTTCGACGGCAAGAAGAAGCAGAAGAAGGCCAAACTCGATACCGACCTTGACGCCGCCGCGCTTCAGGAAGTCATTGCCGAGTACAAGAAGGTCGTCAAGAAGTTCGCGAATATCGACTTCCCGCAGAACGCTCACGACCAGCTTGTCATGGCCCGCGACGCCGTGTTCCGCTCCTGGCAGAATGACCGTGCCAAGCACTATCGCCGCATGAACAACATTGATGACATGCTCGGCACCGCCGTCAACGTGCAGGCCATGGTCTTCGGCAACCTCGGCGAAACCTCAGGCACCGGCGTAGGATTCACCCGCAATCCCGCCAACGGTTCCAAGGAGTTCTACGGCGAGTTCCTGCTCAACGCGCAGGGTGAAGATGTCGTCTCCGGCGTCCGCACTCCCAAGCACATCACCGAGCTCGAAAAAATCATGCCCTCGGTGTACAACGAACTGCGTGACATCACCTCCCGCATGGAAAAGCACTACAAAGACATGCAGGATTTTGAGTTCACCATTCAGGACAACAAGCTCTACATGCTCCAGACCCGCAACGGCAAGCGAACCGGACTGGCCGCCGTAAAGGTCGCCATCGACATGGTGGAGGAAGGTCTCATCACCAAGGAAGAAGCAATCTTCCGCGTGGAGCCCAACCAGCTTTATGACTTCCTCGTTCCGCGTCTCGACGAGAAGAGTGCAAAAGTAGAAGTCCTCACCAAGGGACTGCCCGCATCTCCCGGCGCGTCCGTCGGCCAGATCGTCTTCTCCGCCAAAGAGGCGGTTGAAGTCGCCCACAAGGGCAAGTTCAAGTCCATCATTCTCGTCCGCGGTGAAACCACGCCTGAAGACATCGCAGGCATGGAAGTCGCATCCGGCATTCTCACCTCGCGTGGCGGCATGACCTCGCACGCTGCCGTCGTCACTCGCGGTATGGGCAAGTGCTGCGTCGCGGGAGCCGGCGAAATCGTAGTCGATGAAAAGAAAAAGGAAATGCGCGTCAAGGGTCAGACCTTCAAAGAAGGCGATTGGCTCTCTCTAGACGGCACCAGCGGCCGCGTCATCAAGGGCAAGCTCAACACCCTTGAAGCCTCGCCCGATGATAAGGACCTGGTCAAGTTCATGGCCTGGGCCGATCCCATTCGTCGCCTCAAGGTGCGCGCCAATGCAGACATTCCTCGCGACGCCAAGACCGCCATCGCCTTCGGGGCTGAAGGCATCGGACTCTGCCGTACCGAGCACATGTTCTTCGCCGAAGATCGTCTCCCTCACATGCGCGCCATGATCATGGCGGGCAATGAGAAGGACCGTCGCGCCGCACTCAAGAAGTTGTTGCCCATGCAGCGCGCTGACTTCGCCGGATTGTTCAAGGCCATGAAGGGCTTCCCGGTCACCATCCGTACCCTCGATCCGCCGCTTCATGAGTTCCTGCCCAAGCGCGAAGATCTGCTTGTCAACATCAAGGAACTCGAACTCACCAAGCCGCGCTCGCCCAAACTCAAGGAACTGCGCACCATCCTC
>Ga0182012_10007463_pt1 | contig 10930 bp, 11 predicted proteins | sample 612S2SmetaG_FD_120486 | JGI IMG/M metagenome (GOLD analysis project Ga0182012, IMG submission 120486) | Permafrost microbial communities from Stordalen Mire, Sweden - 612S2S metaG | ecosystem: Environmental > Terrestrial > Soil > Wetlands > Permafrost | place: Sweden: Stordalen | collected...
CTCACTGGCGAGCGATATTCGTTGTACTGGAATATGGCTTGAGGCAGCGCGCTGTCATTTAACGACTTAGTTCTTCTATTGCGTCAGAGCATTGATTGAGGGCGGTCGCCATGGAGAGAGGTGCGCCGCTACTGACCCTGCCGACGGAAAGGGTTGGCAGGTCGCCACTCCAGTTCAGCGGGCATGGCTTTGATCGCGCGCCGTGCCTTTGATTTACTTTGCGGAGGATTGCTTCGGGTTCCTGATCGGGAAATGAGTTTAAAGCGTTGCGAAGACGCACGATTGCGGCTTGGGTTTCGTTGTCGGTAGTTGAGACACGAGTACGAATCGCTGGGGAGCCGGGAATTTGCTCCGTTGAAATCGGAGACGCGTAATCGGACTTATGGGATGAGACCCACGTGAAGCTGACGAAGCCGACAGTCACCAAGAGAGCGGCGGCAGCTCCCAAACGGAGGTTTGTCGTACGCTTTGAGGCCGCAATATCGTGGCGCAACTGTTCAGTGGCGTAGCGCGCGGCGGCGGATTCTGCCTTGAGACGATCGACTTCAGCCTTGAATTTTGCTAAGTCTTCGCGAGTTGTATCAGGTTGAGCTGATCGAGCCTTTGGTTTCTCGGTTTCGCCACGTAAAACAAGGGAAAAAGCAGGAGTTTTCGAGTCCATTGTCGTCTAGTAGCCTTATCGTTCAAGATGGCGTTGGCAATAGGAAGCTTCGGAAAACCACTCGAAGCTTTGTTTAGCCGTTGAACTAAATACGGCTAACGATAAAGCGTTTGAATAGCGAAGCCAAAAATCTGTTGAAAAATTGAGCCGAAGAGATACCAACTCAAGATTAAGCCGACAAAGCTATAAGCTCGAACCGAATTAGACCATTCGTGAAAAGTCCGGCCGCCGTTGTCGGACATGAGAATAGGTATGGCAGTGAAGCCGTCGAGCGGCGGCAGCGGAATGAGGTTGAACGAGCCCAACAGTATATTTAGGGAAAACAGCAGACTCAAGAATTTCGCCGCACCTTCGGCGACGCCGGGAACAGCAGCATCAACCACGCTGGAGAAGCCAATGCCATCCGGGACAGCAAAGAAGTGAGTGTGCAAGCCGATTTGAATGGCAATGGCCGCAAGTATCGCCAGTGAAAAATTGGCGGCAGGGCCGGCCAATGCCATCTTGGCCGCACGCCTGGGATGCTGGCGGCACCAGTCAGGATTGTAGGGGGCGCTCGCCCAGCCCATCATCCAGTGGCTAGCGGCATACGTGATGATGGGGAACAGCACCATACCGAAAGGCTCACGGCGAATGTGGGGAATTGGATTCAAGGTGACTTGGCCGCCGTTAGCAGCCGTTAGATCACCACCCCATTTGGCTACCAAGGCATGCGCGGCTTCATGGCAGGTGGTCGAAAGCAGAAAGACAACGTACCAAAGAAGGCCTAATGCCAGGAAATCGGAATCCATGATGGGTGCAACCACAGGTTAGCGCATCAATTGGCGGCAACCTGGAATAGTGCGAGGACATCTTTGTTTCAATGAGACGTTTTGGGTTGGTGTTCGTCATTTGCGTTTCTCTATCGGCACAGGAGCCAACGTTCAAGGCGCAAGCGCCGCTGGTTGTGGTGCCAGTGACAGTCGCGGCAAAAGGCGGCGAGCGGATTTGGGGATTAAAGGACGAAGATTTTCAAGTTCTCGACAACGGACATCAACGTAAGGTGGTAGTTGAACCGTGGGGAACCTATGAATCGCATGTTGCGTTGGTAGTGGTGATCCAAACTAGTGCGCTCTCGCATTCGGCCCTGCTGAAAGTAAAAAAGACTGCGGGTATGTTGGACAGCATTACGGGCGAAGGCGGCGAAGTGGCGCTCATCACGGCCGATGGTGAAGTAGAAACCCAGCTGGATTTCACGACAAGCTGGGAACCAATTCAAGAGGCATTCGAGAAATTAAAGGCGCGCGACTCTAGAGGCGGAAGGGTGCTGGATGGTGTGGATTCCGCCACCGCAATGCTCGCGCAACGGCCAAAGGACCAACGCAGAGTTGTGTTGGTGTTGAGTGAGGCCCGCGACAGGGGCAGCAAGATAAAAGCAGCCGAAGTCTTGACGCATGCGCAGCAGCAAAACGTAACGATTTACACGGCTTCTTATTCGGCGTATGTCGCACCGCTCACAACCAAAGGGGCTGAATACCAGGAAGGCCCGCTCGCCGGCGGGAACCTGCTCCAGGTCTTTTTCGAAATCGCCCAGGCTACGAAACAGAATATGAGCAAGACACTAGCGCAATATACCGGCGGACGGCAATTGAGTTTCGCGACGCTGCATAAGTTGGAGGATGATTTGTCTGAGATTGGCAAAGAGGTGCACAGCCAGTATCAGTTAAGTTTTGTTCCCGAGACGGAGAAGGACGCGATCTATCACGAGCTGAAAATTAGCGTGAGGGACAGGCCGGATTTAATGGTGAGGGCAAGACCAGGCTATTGGAGCCGCTAGCTAATGATTGAGTAAACCACGAGCGTGCAGCCACGCTTCCGCCAGTTTAGGCCACCCGGTAACAGGTTCCGCTGTTTCGCGCAAACCATAGCCATGGCCACCTTTAGCAAACAGATGCATCTCCGCGGGTGCTTTGCTCTTCGTCATGGCCGCGTAGTAAACAAGACTATTCTCAACATGGATAGGATCATCTTCCGTCTGGATGAGAAACGTCGGGGGCGTTTGAGCCGATACGGTGACTTCAGACGCCAAAACCGTGCGATCTTCGTCCGGCGTAAGATAAGCCGGATAAATGAGCAGCGCGAAATCAGGATGCGGATTCGCATTACTCAGTAACGCCGCTAAATGCCCGCCAGCGGAAAAGCCAATTACCCCAATGCGGTGTGGATCAATGTGCCACTCTGCGGCGTGAGAATGAATGGCGGCTAACGCATTGATCGCATCCACCAGCGGCGCCGCATAACCAAGTGCATTGGGCGCAGGCGGCACGCGGTATTTCACCAACGCGGCATTCACACCAATGGAATTGAGCCATTCGCAAATTTCGCTGCCTTCAAGATCGAGCGCCAGAATGCGATAGCCACCACCAGGGAATACGATAACAGCAGCCCCCGTGTTGCTCGCGGCTGGCGCAGGATAAAAAGTCAGCGTCGGATCACTCACATTAGCGAGCCGGATGATAGGCTTTCCGGCGATGAGATTGTCTTTAGCCGTGGTGGCATCATGCTCTGGTCCCGCGCTGAAGGCAGACGAGCCCGCCGGTTGTAGCGGGATCGTCTGAAGTTCGGCAGCCATGGCAATCGTCGAAAAGAGGAAGAGCGAGGCGAGGGTGCGCATCAGATTTGGGAATAAGACGTCGGACGCAAAATGTAGTTCGTGATATTGGAAACGATTGACTCAAAGGTGAATCGAGACTCGGAGCTAAGTTTCTTCCAATCTGGATGACCTAAGAAGTTTTTCCATTTGGCATCGAGCTCGGAGAGATCCGGAAAGCTGAGCATGTAAGTCAGATTCGGCAGACGAGGGCCAATGAGAGTGTCGCCAAAGAAGACATTCCAGAAACCAGCTTTGGCGAAGATGTCGAATTCGCCGCTGTTGAACATTTCAACTTTACGGCGGTGATCGCGAAGACTGGGGCTCTCGTAAGTACGCAGTTGAAACACGCGCGCACCTTTCGCTGCGGTGACCGGCGGAACGGTTAGCTTCGGGTAACCTTCGAAAGCGATCATAAGCGAGCTTTCCATACGAACGAAGGCAGGTTGCTTTGCAGGCGCGGCATCAAATGGCTCGGCGGCTTTTAGGTATTCTTCGTCGTGCGCTAAATGGAGTTCGCTAGTAGCGAGTGCCTCAAGCGATGTGGACGGAATGAGCAAATAAAGCTCCGGCGTTTCAGGGCCAAGGTAAAGATCAAACGCCCCAACAGTTTTCATGCCCATGCGATTCAGGGCCGGTATCAGGGCTTCCTCAAAATACTTGTGAGCCAGCTTAGGCTGGTCGCCCGATTGCAATTTGTAACAGCGCAGCTCATAGAATTCGCGGCCGGAACTGGGTTCGGCGCTCAGGAGATTGCTGCCGGAAGCAGCAAGTGCCGACGCGGCAACAGAAGAGGAAAGAAAATGGCGTCTTTGCATAGTGGTTTGTTTTGACCACTTGCATTTTATCGGAGTGGTTTCAAAGTCCTCGTAACGACTGGTGTTTGCTGCCGCCCTTGAGCCAATCTTCGCTAAACTTCAGGTTCTCTTTGCGGGGGCGAAAATCGTAGAACTGCAAACGGCAAAACCAACAGTGATAAAGCTTGCCTCCAAACATGCGATGTATCAGGTTAAAAAGCCCACCTCGCATGCGGTCGATCTTATCGACGCGTTTCATAAGTCTGAGGTCTTGGTAACGACACTTCGGACATTTGGCAAAACGCGCCAGCCGCAGGCGCGAAAAAAAGGTAACGTGGTAGCGTACCCCACAGCCTTGACAGCGATAGGCCTCAAGATATCGGAAGCGATCAACGAAGCTTCGTTTGGAACGGCGCAGATTAGCACCGCACTCCCTACAAGTAAGAGTGTACATGGAGTCTGAAACTCTGCAAAATTACTACTAGTCTACAACGATCTCAGATGCTTTCTTCGGAAACCCTTTGGGACCCAACCAAGCTTTGCGGAACGATTGTATCTCTTGAGTAACAGTCAAGCCAGCTTTTTCAAAAGTGACGATTTCGATTGTAGGATCTTCGCTAACCGAGACGGTGACATGGCGCAGGCCGCCACGCGAGCGATAGTCGACTATCAAGCTTTCGCCCGGCGAGTGTTTGCTCAGGCAAGATTGCCAATCATCCAGTTTCTTCACTTCCTTGGCGTCGCAACGAGTAATTTCGTCGCCGCGGTCAAGGCCTGCAGCATAGAGAGGCGAACCGCGCAAAGCTACATCCGTCAGCTTCACACCTTCGGCAGATGATTCAAACTGCGCGGGGCCAACCCACGGTTTGGCGGGATGCGCCTTGCGAATTTGAAGACCTGCCGCGGCAACCAAAGCTTTATAATCGAGCGGCTCGCGTCCATAAATGTGATTCTTGAACACAGTGTGGGCGAAATCAACGCTGCCAGTCGAGTCGGCAAGAGCCTGTTCAAGATCTTGCAGCGTGTACGGGTGATCGATTTCAGAATGGGTACGCCACATTGAACGCATCCAATCATCCAGCGACTTGCCAGGAAAGCGCTGGCGGATGGCCAAGTCAATACCAAAAGCGAGGGCTTGGCCGTAGGTGTAGTACGAGATGAAAGTATTGCGGAAATTCGTCGCGTCAATGGATCGTGCGGCGTCGACAAAAGGAGCCTGATCGCTCATTTCGACCACAGAGAAAACTTCCCTGCCCGGCGAGTTTAGAACACGATTCACGGCTCCGCTCATATCGTGAACGAATTCATCTAGCGTTGATATGCCAGCGCGTTTGATGACTAGCGGACCGTAGTAATTCGTGAAGCCTTCAGCGAACCAAAGTTCACCAGACATATTGGCTCGCTCAAAATCAAAGGGCTCCAGGGAACGGGGCCGAATCCGCCGCACATTCCAAGCGTGAAAAAATTCGTGAGACACGGTGCCAAGCGGGCGCGGCGACGAATCCTTTAGATCTTCTTTCAGGTTGGCTTCGCCGCTAATGGCGGTGGAGTCGCGATGTTCCATACCATCGCCGAAAACGTAAGGCAAATAATCGATCAGAAACGTGTAGGAACCATAATCGAATTTTGGAAATCCACCGAACACTCCCGCCGCTTCTAGAACAACCGACTGGCAAAGCTTGGCATACGATTTGGTCTCCTCCTTCGAACCGTTATGATGCAGGGCGATCCGAAAAGTTTGATTGTCGACTTGCCACTGAGCCAAATCATAGGCACTCAGTTCCACCGGGCTGTCCATGAGAAATTCGAGATTGGGCGCCGACCAAGTGCCGTTCGATTCAGGTTTGAGCTGAGTTGCAACACGCCAACCGGAGCCTGAGGGAACATCAAATCGCAGAGTCGCAGGAGCGTTCTCAAAGCCTTCAGCCCAAACCAGTGTCGCTGGCAAATTCAGCCGAGCGTGTGTTTCGTCGATGCCTGCATAGGTCCCATCGGCGTGGTCGCCAAACAGCGTGTAATGAACGACAACGGTGCCATGGTGTCCGGAAATATTCCAGCTGTACGGATTCGGTCGAACAACGTTTAGCGGAGTTCCAGAAGCATCAGAGGCCGAAAAATGATAAACGTTCTTTACAAATTCGTGCAATGCATAACGGCCAGGTGAAGACCTGCTCATTAAAACTTCAAAAATAGGCTGAGAAACACCCGTAAAGGTAGCGGTAATTTCGGCTTCGTGATGCACCGCATTAGGGAAGCTCAAGCGGTATTCCACGTTCGCTGCAACAACCGGAATCGAGAACAATAACCACAGTATTATCTTCATCTTAGAGTTCAATTGCTCCGTGATACTTCATAGTGGAAACGCGAAACTTAACGCGCACGTTTAAGTTTCCGAAATGGGTGACAAACAAGATTTCTTTTTGCTCGGGATCGATAACCCGGCTGCGCGGAAAGAAGATGCGAACCGTACCGGTTGAAGGGTCGAGCTTGGCATCTTCCGGTTCTATATCGCGAACGCCTTTTTGCACAATCCTTGAGTAAGCCATGAAGGCTTCAAGTACTTCTTCAGGATTTTTGGGGTCGACGCTACCATCGCTTGACGAAGAGGTCTCAGCCTTCCCAACTGCGTTATAACGGTTCGCTGGAACGATGCCCACAAGACTGATGACGTAAGAATTTAAAGGTGTAATGGAGGCTTTTTCAGCAAGGCGAACCGGAAGCGCACTTTCCCAGCGCACTGTTACCGGAATGGTCGCCAGACTCCCCATACGGTTGCGGCCAATCTCACCATCCCAATGCGTTTTGGGCGCCCCAATTTTGCCCGTATCGTTTCCTGTATCGGGCGGCGCCACCGGCTGATCCTCATCCCTGTCATCGCGCGGATCATGCATAACAGCCACCGCCCGAATCGACCAAGGGGAATTGTTAAGAATTGCAGCGACATCTTCAGCCGACCAAGTCTCTGTTGGCTTTTCCCAAGGCAGCTTGGCAGCTAAACCAAAAGCCACCAAGACGATAAGTCCGATTACGGCGCGCAGGCCTGGATTCAACTTCATAGCATTATGGATGCCTTATTTTTCATGTCGTTGCGAAAGAAAGGGCAACAACTCGGGGCAAACTATCGTCCTTCTATTATGGACGTCTCTATTACAGAAGCGTTCATTCTATGATTGGGCAAGAGTCCGAAATGACAAATTCACCCACCCTTCGGCTTTTGCTGGGGCTGCTGATCACGCTTGCGGCAGTGGCAGGCTTTTCCTCGTACACCCTTTTCCAATTGGACAGGCTGAGGAAACTGCAAACGGACACGATTGATTTAAACCGTCACGACTCACTTTTGCTAGTGCGCGTACAGGGCGATATCAACACGATTGGCTTGAAGTTGCGCGACATGCGCGACCTAACTAAGAATCCGGAGACAAACGCGATCGCACAGATTCGCACCGACCTAAACAAGTTAAGGGCCGACCTGCAAGACGCCATTGAGGAAGAAGAGAAATTCGATCCGGTAACGCGCAAGGACGATCAGCACGCTGAATTGATTAAGACGCTAAAGGAATTTTGGCGCAATTCGGACGAGGTATTCTCCGCGGGACAACAGGGGTATGCGGGCATTCAGCGAGTCTTGTCGTCAACAAATTTGTTTGCGCGTCAAGAGGAGTTAGCAGCACGCGTATCGAAGCTGTTGGAGCGGAACAACGAAGCAGAAGAGCGCGCCGATCAGAAAGTGGCAGTCATTTACGATCGGGTGGGGCGTGACATCTACGCATTTCTTACGGCGACGATCTTAGCCATTTTGATCACGAGTTTGTATTTGATTTATTCGAACCGTGAGATCTTCGACCGCATGGAATCGCTATCAAGCCAGAGAAGAATTCTAGCGGCGCGGCTGATTGCCCTACAAGAAGAGGTCTTGCGGTCGATCTCCCGGGAGTTGCATGATGAGTTCGGGCAAATTTTAACCGCCGTGAGCACCATGCTGGCGCGGGCCGAAAGGAAAGGGTTGCCGCCCGATTCGCCTTTTAGAACAGAGTTAAGCGAGGTGCGTGAGATCGTTCACAACACGCTTGAAAAGATGCGAAGCCTCTCGCAGATGCTACACCCGGCAGTCATCGACGACGACGGCTTGGTGAAAGGCCTTGAGTGGTATGCGGACGTATTCACGAAACAAACCGGGATCGTGACCAAGGTAACCATTGAAGGTCATCCTGTTCGAATTACCGGTCAGCCCGCGACGCATTGCTTCCGTATTGTTCAGGAGGCATTGAATAACGCGGCGAAACACTCCGGAACGAAGTCGGCGCTTGTGCAAATGGTTTTTGCGGATGGAGCAATGACCTTAAGAGTGAAAGATTTCGGCCGCGGCCTGCCGCAGTCTAAAAAGCCCAACCAAAGAGGATTAGGATTGATAGCAATGCGCGAGCGGGCTGAACTGCTTGGCGGCAAGTTAGACATTCAATCGGAAGAAGGCGAAGGTACCACGTTGGTTTTGGATATACCGTTGGATGAAACAAAGAGAGCCTTGAAAACGGGAGAAGAGGAAATACAAGAGGAGACGATCAGCTCCAAGAGGTAGATTTTATGACTGAAGAAATTACGGTATTACTAGTAGACGATCACAGCCTGGTGCGCCGCGGATTCCGCAGAATTTTGGAAGACGAAGAAGGCATGAAGGTGGTGGGCGAAGCAGCTAACGGCGTGGAAGCTATCCGTATGGCACAGGAATTAAAGCCGAGTGTTGTGGTTATGGATTTGTCCATGCCCGAATTAGATGGAGTTCAAGCGACCAAAGAAATCGCCAAACATCTACCTGAAACCAAGGTTCTTGTGCTCAGTATGCACGCCGAAGACAACTACGTTCGCAATGCTTTAGACGCCGGCGCCAAAGGCTACCTGCTGAAGTCGGCGATTGATGTTGATCTGGTGGGCGCGATCAAAGCTGTTGCCGAAGGGCAACGCTACATGGGTACCGGGCTGAAATACGTGGCGCACGAAGTCGACGATGAGTTGAACCGGTTGACGCCGCGCGAAAAGCAAGTGCTGCAATTGATCGCCCAAGGAAAATCGAACAAGGATATTGCGAGCTTGCTGGATTTAAGCGTGAATACTGTATCCGTGCACCGCGCGAATTTGATGGAGAAAATGAATATCCACCGAACAGCCGAGTTGGTGTTGTTCGCCATTCGTAAGGGCTTGGTTGCGCCACAGTAGGCATTTTTAGAACGGCGCTATCCAAAATTCTCGATCAAGTTGTCGATCGGCGGGAGACGGTAATTAGACGCAGACGCTCTCGCGACGTCGCTCTGGTTCCAGCTGAAGAACTAACAGGATTGGTGGAGACTGCTCATCTTTTGAGCTCACCGAAAAATCCGCGTAGGTTGTTAGCTGCTCTTCGCCGTGCCGACGGTTGCGGCGTATCACGCTGGGGCATCGGCTGTTTATCGAGTAAATAACGACAGCGTTGACTTTCTTCAAGGACGCTACCACTACTGAATGGCAAGAATGCATAAAGCGAATCTCACCGCGCCAACGCGGCGCAGCTTAGTCCTGGGCCTAGCGGCGGGGGCAGTCGCGCAAACGCTGAATGGCGAACCGGATAAAACCTCGCAAGCTTTGTCCAGCTTCCAACCGGAATCAGTCCGCCTCCTGCAGACAGTTCTTAGTGACAACCAATTTCGCGGTCATGTTCCAACATCGGTCGTCGATGCCTTGATGAAAAGTGAGAGCTTAAGCCGCGACGCTCTCACTCTCAAGCTTCTGCCGCTAGCGCAAAGTTTTGCTCACCCTCCTATATCGGAATACTTTGTTGGAGCGGTAGCGATAGGCAACGCCGGTCTTTATCTCGGATGCAACATAGAAATGCCTGGAGGCACGCTCGGGCTCGCAGTTCATGCCGAACAATCGGCGATCGCCAACGCCTATATGTCTGACGAGAGCGCTGTGGAAGCGATCGCCGTTCGAGGCTCACCCTGCGGCCATTGCCGGCAATTCTTGAGTGAAGTGGCGCTGGAACAAACCATGCGAGTGCTGACTCCCGATGCTCCTGTAATGAAATTGTCTGAGCTGCTGCCCCGGCCGTTCGGCCCCAAGTACTTAGGCTTTAGTCAAGGAGCACTGCCGGTAAGACGGACGCAATTATCGCTTGCGTTGGACACTCACGACAGCCTGATACTGGAAGCTCTGCGGGCAGCCACGGGTGCTTACACTCCATACAGCAAATCAACTTCCGGTATCGCGCTAGATACATCCACCCGAAGGAAGTTTGCCGGTTCCTATATCGAAAATGCCGCCTTCAATCCAAGTTTGCCGCCTTTGCAAGCTGCACTGGCGGGCTATTTCGCAGCCGGCAGCCACGCTGGTGAAATTCGCCGGGTCGTTCTGGTTGAAGGACAAAATAGCGCTGTTAGCCACGAAGTCACAACGAGATCGACCTTAGCGTCAATTGCTCCCAACGCTCGCTTCGAGCGCCTTACTTTAAGCGGCGCCGCACCCAGGTAGCAAGGCACACAAGCTATTCTAATTTCTTATCAGTGTCAAATCCGTTTCTTGGAGAAGAACCGTGAATTCTGTTTTTTTCAGCCGGTTGGCATTAACCTCGCTGCTTTCATCGGTCGTCGCACTTTCGCAGGCCAACGATTCTTTTCGAGATCCATCGCCGCACAAAGTACAGTTCGTAACTGTTGATGACGGCGTCAAGCTTGAGGTTCTGGATTGGGGCGGTACGGTGCACTGCGGTGGAAAAATGAGACAGGGGAGTTCGGGGACACTTTCAGCGAAAGGAAAAAGAAAGTGTCGAAAGAAACAGGTGGCCAAAAGTGGCACCGGTACAGCCCGGAGTTTAAGCGC
>Ga0182012_10007464_pt1 | contig 10930 bp, 11 predicted proteins | sample 612S2SmetaG_FD_120486 | JGI IMG/M metagenome (GOLD analysis project Ga0182012, IMG submission 120486) | Permafrost microbial communities from Stordalen Mire, Sweden - 612S2S metaG | ecosystem: Environmental > Terrestrial > Soil > Wetlands > Permafrost | place: Sweden: Stordalen | collected...
CCGAAGGATATGATCCCCCCCCCTCCCCCCCTTGTAAAGCACTTGAGGGGCACTTCGGGTGAGAGGTGCCTCCCGATACATCAGCCGCCCGCCCCTGCACCCTCGCCTCAAGGCCCCAGGCAGGGCGAGACCCCAAAGCGAAAACGCATTGCCACGGTGAAACTCGGCGGTCGTGGCCGAACTCCGGCCGAAGCGGCTACAAGGGAGCTCGGTCCGGTACTGGGCATCTCCCTCTTCGGGCATGCCCGCTTTACGCTTGACGGCGCGCCCTGGCTGATGGCGACGCCGCGCAAAACGCTGCAACTGCTCGCGTACCTGGTGCTCCATCGCGACGCGGCAGTCACGCGCGATTATCTTTCGTACCTGCTGTATCCCGACGACGAAGAGGAGAGCGCCCGCGCAAAGATGCGCGCCACGCTGTACGACCTGCAGCGCGCGCTCCCCGCCGTACCCGAGCGCAACTGGCTCGTCGTAGACGGAACCAGCGTGCGCTGGAATCCCGACGCCGCGGTGCTTCTCGACGTCGACGAGTTCGAGGCGGCGCTCGCAGACCCGGAGCGCCTCGAAGAGGCGGTAGCGCTCTACGCCGGCGACCTGCTGGAGGCGCTCTACGATGAGTGGATCGTCGCGCCGCGCGAACGGCTGCGGAGTGCCTGCATCGACGCGCTCGGCCGGCTCGTCGCGCAGGCTCGTCGCGAGCTCGACTATCCCCGCGCGATCGGCCACGCGAAGCGCCTGCTCGAAATGGACCCGCTGCGGGAGGACGTGGCGCGCAGGCTGATCGCACTGCGCTACGAGGCCGGAGACGGCGCAGGCGCGCTGCGGGAATACGAACGCTTCGAGCGGCACGTCCGCGACGAACTGGGCACCGAACCGATGCCCGAGACGTCGTCGCTGCGCGAGACGATCGCCCGGGGAGACCCGGTTGAAGGCGAGCCGGAACCGCATCGCACGGAGCGGAGCCGCGTTTCTGCGCGAGCCGGGTTGCCGTTCGTCGGCCGCGACGAGGAGATGACCGCGCTGCTCGACGGTTGGAGCAGGGCCGCGCGCGGCAGCGGCGGCATCGCGTTCGTCGGCGGGGAGCCGGGCATAGGGAAGTCGCGGCTGGTTACGGAGTTCGCGCGCGAGGTCGACGAGCGCGGTGGCCGCGTCCTGTTGGGCGCGACGGGTTTCCCGGAAGCCATGCCGTACCAGGCGATCGTCCAGGCGCTGCGCTCCGCGCTGCCTTTGGTTGCCTCGCTGCGCCTTGAGCGCATTTGGCTCGCGGTGCTCGGGACTTTGCTTCCGGAACTCACGGCGAGGATTGTGGACTTAGCTCCGCCACCGCCCATCGATCCGGCACAGGAGCAAGTCCGGCTCTTCGGCGCGCTGCAACGAACACTGGCCGCGCTCGCCCGGCCTCGGCCGCTGTTGCTCCTGCTCGAAGACCTCCACTGGGCCGAGGAGGCCACCATTGCGGCACTCACGTTTTTGAGCGCGCGGCTGGCCCTCGCGCCCATTTTCATCGTCGCGACGTATCGCGAGGATGAGGCTGCGCGGCATCATGCGCTGCGCCGCGCCCGTCACGAAGCCGGTGTCGCGGGAATCGCTCGAACGCTCTCGGTTCGCCCGCTGTCGGTTTCCGACATCGAGGATCTCGCGCGCATCATGCGGGCCTTCGAACCCGAGTCGGCCGCCGCGCTGCACGCATCCAGCGCGGGGAATCCGCTGCTGCTGGGTCATTTGATCGAGGACCGGGAACACCGGCCTGCTGAGGGCTCCACGATTAGGAGCCTCGTGGCGGAGCGACTGGAACGCTTGGGCGATGACGCACGGACCGTCGCAGAAATCGCGGCGCTCGTCGGACAGCGTTTTCCGCGCGACGTCGTCCGTAACGTCGGGGGTTGGCCCGAGGCCGCGTTCGCAAAGAGCTTGGACGAACTCGTCGATCGCCGGTTCGTGCACGAAGCGTCCGGGCGCGGAGAGTTCGACTACGCCTTCGTCCACCAGGTCGTTTGCGAAACGGTCGCCGCGGGAGCAGCGCCGCAGCGCGCACCGGATCGGCATCGGCGCATCGCCCGCGCCCTCGAGGCGCTGCACCCGGAACGCGCCGCAGAACTCGCAGCCGAAGTCGGTCGCCACTACGAGTTGGGTGCGGATCCCGAAGCGGCTGGGCACCGGTACCTCGCCGCCGCCCGCCGCGCGTTCTCGATCGCGGCGCTCGATGAAGCGGCCGCACACCTGGAACGCGCCCTGGCGCTGACCGCGGATCCGAGGCTTCGGGCCGATCTGCTCGTCGAACGCGATCGCATTTGCCGCCGGACGGGAAATCATCAATTACGCTCTGCGACGCTCGACGAACTGGCAGTGCTCACCGAAGCCCTGCCCGACGAGGAGTTTCGGCGCGAGGTCGCGCTCATGCGGATCAAATGCGCCACCGCCGCAAGCGAAGTGAACCGGGACGAGGCGGGCGTGCGCGCCGCACTGGAACTTCTCCGCGAATTGGTGGACGAGTCGGTTCCGCGCTGGCGAGAACGACTGGCGGTCGAAGAGGCGCGCGTCGCAGACATGTTCGGCGATTTCGACGCGACCGCTCTCTTCGCGAAGGCCGCGCTCGCGTGGGCCGAAGAGGACGACAACCATGCGGTAGAGGCCGAAGCGCTCATCCGCCTCGCATCGCTCGAGGTGGACCGTGCGAACATCGCGGCGGCTCGCCGGCTTCTCACACGAGCCCGAGCCGCGGCGGTGAGCGCGGACGACGTGGCGGTCGAACTCGAAGCCTTGCAACTCTCATGCATGGTCGCATACCAAGAGACGGACGGAGACGGCGGCATAGCCGATGCCCAACGCTGGCTAGAGCGTGCCATCCAACTCGGTGACCGCACTGCCGAGGCGCGAGCCAGGTCGCGCGTGGGTCAACTGCTCTCACGGCGCAAGCCATCTCGCGCCCGCGAAGAGTACGGTCAGGCGCTTGCCGTCTTCGAAGAGCTAGGTTCGCGGCGAGGCGTTGCCATAACCCTCCTGAACCGGGGCAACTTGGAGGGCGAAATCGGCAATTTCCGCGCAGCTATGCGGGATCTCGACGCGGCCCACGCCTTATTTGTCGCAATCGACGAACCTCGCGGGAAGATCAGCGCACTGGCCTGCCTTGCGCAGCTTCACGCTTTCATAGGCGATCCGCCGAGAGGTCGCCGTGACGGCGAGGCGGCGCTCGCGTTGGCGAGGGCTACCAAGCAAGGCATGCAGGAGGTGCTCACGCTGTGCAATCTCGCAATCGTCGCCGCCGCCGCCGGAAACCTCGACGAGGCTATCGGACTTGCCTCGGAGGCGTTGGCACTGCATCGTGGATCGGACTCAGAGAGATGGAGCGGCCACCTGCTGCGCCACCTCGCAGAGTGGACGGCGCTGCGTGGCGACCTTCGGGCTGCGCGAGGGATCGTCGACGAAATGCTGGCCGGGCCCGGAGATCACGGTGAGTGGCCGCAAAGGTTCCATTGGTCCGCGGCCCAGATTCTCCACGAGTGCGGCGAGCACGACCTCGCCCGCCCCGAACTCGAGCGCGCCCACGCGCTCTTCGCCCAGTTCGCATCCGACCTGGAGGGCGAGGACCTGGACAGCTACCGGAGGCTTGCCTGGAACCAGGCGATCGCCTCCGCGTACGAACGCGACGAGTGGCCGAAGCTCGGAGGCCGCGCGCGGCAGGTGCGAGAGATTTCGAAGAAAACCCGGTAATATCTTGACTATCGCCCCCGCCGAGGGTAGCCTGGGGTGGATATGGCAACGGAACTCAAGGCAGCCGCTTCCGAGGGATTGATCGAGGATTACCGCCACGGTTTCCACGATCCCGAGGACAAATACGCGTTCAAGTCGGCCAAGGGCCTGACGCGCGAGATCGTCGAGCGGATCTCCTCGATGAAGAGCGAGCCCGCCTGGATGCTCGCCTTTCGTTTGAAAGCCTACGAACTGTTCCGGGCCAAACCGATGCCGGACTGGGGCGACACCGCCCGCCTGGCCGAAATCGATTTCGACGACATCCATTATTTCGTCAAAGCCTCGGAGAAGCAGAGCGTCAGTTGGGACGACGTCCCGGACGACATCAAGCGCACCTTCGACCGCTTGGGCATCCCCGAAGCCGAACGCAAGTTCTTGTCCGGCGTGTCGGCGCAGTACGAATCCGAAGTCGTCTACCACTCGGTGCGCGAGGATCTGGCCAAAGACGGCGTGATCTTCTGCGACATGGACACGGCGCTGCGCGACCACCCCGAGATCGTCGAGAAGTATTTCGCGACGGTCATTCCGCCGGGCGACAACAAGTTCGCCGCGCTCAACTCCTCGGTCTGGTCGGGCGGCTCGTTCGTCTACGTGCCGCCGGGCGTCGAAGTCAAGACCCCGCTGCAGGCCTACTTCCGCATCAATACGGAGAATATGGGCCAGTTCGAGCGCACCCTGATCATCGCCGACAAAGGCTCGAAGGTCCACTACATCGAGGGCTGCACCGCTCCGCAGTTCTCGACGGCCTCGCTGCACTCGGCGGTCGTCGAGTTGATCGCGATGGAGGGCGCTTCGATCCGCTACACGACGATTCAGAATTGGTACCGGAACATCTTCAATCTGGTCACCAAGCGCGCGGTCGCGTACAAGAACGCGACCGTCGAGTGGGTCGACGGCAACATCGGCTCGCGTCTGACCATGAAATATCCGGCGATCTACTTGATGGGAGAGGGCGCGCGCGGCGAGATCCTCTCGATGGCCTTCGCCGGCGAGGGGCAACATCAGGACGCCGGCGCGAAGATCATCCACGCCGCGCCCAACACGACCTCGGTCGTGACGAACAAATCGGTCAGCGCGCACGGCGGCAAGACCACCTATCGCGGGTTGGTCGAGATCTTTCCGGGCGCGACCGGCGCCAAGACGCGCGTCAAATGCGATGCTTTGATCATGGACGCGCAGTCCTCCAGCGACACGAAGCCCACGATGAAGATCAACGAGCAGCGTTCCACCGTCGAGCACGAGGCCAGCGTCTCGAAGATCGGTGAGGAACAACTGTTCTACGCGATGAGCCGCGGCCTCAGTGAAGCCGATGCCACTGCGATGATCGTTAACGGCTTCTTCGACTTCTTCGTCAAGGAACTCCCGATGGAGTACGCGGTCGAGTTGAACCGCCTGGTGAAGATGGAGATGGAAGGCGCCGTCGGCTGACACCGGTCGCGAAACTCTCGGAGATCGTTCCGGGCACGACCAAACGCGTCGTTGCGGGCGCGACTGCGGTGTTGCTCTGCAACGTTGAGGGCACGGTGTACGCGATCGAGGACGTCTGCACGCACGACGGCGGCGAACTCGACCAGGGCGAACTCGAAGGCTGCCGCATCATGTGCCCGCGCCACGGCGCGTACTTCGACGTAACCACCGGAGCGGCGTTGACGCTGCCCGCAATCTTGCCGGTCGAGACGTTTCCGGTGCGCGTCGAAGCCGGCGAAATCTTTATAGAAGTCTAGGCGCCCGGCGAGCCTAGCCTAAAGGTTTAGCGGCGCCCGGTGCTCTTCTTGCGCGCGCGCACGACGGGCGCGGCAGCGCGCACGCGCGCCACGAGCAAGGCGAAGAGCACGACGTTGCCGGCCGAGAGGACGTGCACGACCGCCAGCACTTGCGGGTGATGCCCGCCGCTCTCGAGGCCGGCCAAAACCGCCAGCACGTCGAGCGTGAAGATCGCGCCGAGGCCGGCCACGATCCAGCCGCAGGTCCGATCGAGCAGCCCCGCGAGCGTGCCCGCGACGAGCGCCGGAATGAGATAGCGCTCGTGCATCCGGGTCGCGAGCATATACGGCGCGGTCAGCGCCGCCGTCGTCACGACCGTCAACGAACGCTCGCCGTCGCGCAGGGCAACCAGCACGTATGCGAGGGCGAGACCGCTCAAAGCCAAGCCCCAGTAACGCACGGCCACGCCGAAGACCGGCGTCGCGTCGCTGTGAAACGGTGGCCACACGATCGAATAGAGATTGAACGCGCTCACCGTGGCGAACGGAATCTTGGCTAGCGCCGCGGCGTACCGTCCGGCCAGCCAGCCCAGCACCTCGATCGCGCCGGAGCCCGGAGCGAAGGGTAGCGCCACGAAGTAGGCCAGCACCAGCGCGGCCGCGCCGCCCACCCCGATCGCGAGCACCGCGCGCAAACCCAGCCGGTGAAACTGCCAGACGGCGAGCACGGGGACGAACGCGGCGGCCTGCGGCTTGATCAAGAGCGCGGCGGCCAAGGCGAGCCAAGCCGGGATGGACCGGTCCTCGAGCGCACACCACAAGGACAGCGCGAACGGAATCGCGGCCAGCGCGTCGATCTGGCCCCAATATGCCGAGACGAGCCAAAACGGGGGAGCGAACAACACGACCGCCGCCGCCGTGCGGCCGCCGGGTTCACCCGCCAAACGGCGGCCGACCCGGTACAAAATGTAGGCTAAGAGCAAATCGGCGAGCGCGCCCGGTGCTTTGACCGCGATGCGGAAGGCGAGGCCGCCCACGCCGGAGGTCGCGCCGAAGAGCGCGTCGTGAGCCCTGCCCAAGGCCCAGAGCACGTAGAGGTAGCCGGGCACGTAGTCGACCGGCGGACGCACCGCCGGGTTCAGGTAGATCTCACGCAGACCGCCGCGGGCCAAGGCCAGCGCCCAGGTTTCGAAGGCCGTCACGTCGCCGGCATAGCCCGGAAACGGCAACAGGACCAGCCTCAAGAGCGCGCCCCAGAACAGCGCCGTGCCGAACGCGGGCAGTCGTCGCATCAGCCGGGAACGTGCGCGCAGGGGCGGCCGCTTTCCCGCACGTGCGCCATTCGGGCCGGTCGCGGCGACGCGACGCGTTACGAACGTCGATAGTCCGCGAGTCTCGAGAACGCTACGCTGGGTTGGTCATGAAAACGACGTTTCTGATGTGTCCACCGACTGAGTACCGCATCACGTACGACATCAACCCGTGGATGTCGCGTAACGTAGGACTGAGCACGCCGGACGCAGCGCGCCAATGGGAACGTCTCGTCGAGGTCTTACAGTGCGCGGGCGACGTCGAAATCGTCACGCTCGATCCCCAGCCGCACGTTCCCGACTTGGTTTTCACGGCCAACGCGGCTTTGATCAGCGGCAAACTCGCGATCACCAGCACCTTCCGCCACCCGCAACGGCGTCGCGAGCAGCCCCATTACCGCGCCGCGCTCGCGCGCAACGGTTTCGCCACGACCTCGCTGCAGCAGACCTTCTTCGAAGGCGCCGGCGACGCGCTCTTCGACCGCACGCGTCCGATCTTGTACGCGGGCTACGGCTGGCGCAGCGAGCGGGCCGCCGCGTTGCAACTCGGCGAGACGCTGCCCGTGCGCACCCTGCCGTTGCTGCTGGTCGACGAGCGTTTTTACCACCTCGACACCGCGCTCTGTCCGCTCGGCAGCGGTCATTTGATGTATTATCCTGACGCCTTCTCGCCGCACGCGCTGCAACTGCTGCGGCGCAGCGTCGAGCGCGAATACCTGATCGAGATATCGCTCGAAGACGCGCTGGCCTTTGCCTGCAACGCGGTCGAGGTCGGCGATGCGATCGTCGTGCACCAGGCCTCCGCCCTACTCCGCTCGAGGCTCAACGCCGCGGGGTACCGGGTCTTCTCGACCGACTTGAGCGAGTTCCACAAGGCGGGCGGCTCGGCCAAGTGCTTGACGCTGCGCCTCGCCGACGGTCCGGCCCAGGCGTACGTCGCGGCCTAGCGGCGCAGCGGCGCCCGGCACGTCGAAAAGATAGCCCCGAGCGGGTCCTTGGCCTTTGACAGGCTTTGGGCCCATGTGATAAGGTTCTTCGGTTATGTACGCGATCATCGAGGCGGACGGCAAGCAGTTCCGCGTGACCGAGGGTGAGACCATCCGCTGCGACGCCATTTCGGCGGAAGTCGGCTCGGAGATCGCTTTCGAAAAAGTCATCCTGGCCAGCGCCGGCGGCGCCCACGTGACCGTCGGCCGGCCCCACGTCGAGGGCGCCCAAGTTCGCGGTACCGTCGTGCGCCAAGCCAAGGCCAAGAAGATCCTGGTCTTCAAGTACAAGCCCAAGAAGCGCGAGCGCAAGCTGACCGGCCACCGCCAGCAGTACGCGGAAGTTCGCATCGACAAGATCGAACTGCCCTCGTAAGGCGCAACGCCGCGACCTATGGTCCAGGTCACGATTCGACGAGACAGCCGCGAGCGGCTGTCTTCGTTTTTTGCCTCCGGACACGCAGGCTGGGCCGACGCGGGTCAAGACGTCGTCTGCGCGGCGGTCTCGACGTTGCTTCAGGCCGCCTGGCTCGGCCTCGACGAGGTGGCCGGGATCGCGGTCGAGGGCGCTAGGGAAGCCGGCCGCCTCGAACTCTCCTGGCCCGAAGCCGCCCGCAGCGATCCGGGCGTCAGAGCCATCGTCGAAACCGTGGCGCGCTCGATCGAGACGCTCGCGGCGCAGTACCCGGCTCACGTAAAAGTCGCAGTAGCCCGGGAACCGGGTCCTTAGACGGGTGAAGCACCGCAGTGATAGCGAAGTACCCGGAACCATGACGGATATTTACAGGCCGATCAACGACGGGCCGGACCACTCGTCGAGCCAAAGCAACAGCCTTCCGCCCGGCTCGACCGGCAAGGAGGCGTCGCGTACGCTTCTGGCCGGCGTCCTCGGAGGCGTCGTCTCAGCCGCGGGCTATCTGATCTATTCTCGACTGCCCGAAGATCAGAAAGACCGCTTGCACCAGCAGGTGCGGACGCTGGTCGAATCCCGGCTCAACGAATTGCGCGGACGCTTTAATATCTAGCGGGCCGCTGCGGCCCTCAGCGTTCTAGGGCGGTCCCTCACCGTGAACGTGTCCGGCCTCGCCGTGAACGTGGCCGGGCTCGGGAACGGGCGGCTCGGGCGCGGGGGTCGGATCGGCATAGTGCTCGACGGGATTGCGCGCAGCGTCGCGTAGTTCTGATTCGTCGGCGGCGCGTTCCATTTCGCGAATGAACGACTGCGAGGTCATCTGCACGTCGCGAACGACGGTCCCGACCTTGCGCGCGACCTTGGGCAATTGGTCGGGGCCGAAGAAGAGCAGCGCGGCCGCCCCGATCACGATCATGTCAACCGGTGAGAGCAAAGGGTTTCTTACCTCGATCGTCCAACTCTAGGAATCCCCCACCGCGGCGAGCACGGATAAGCTTACTCGAAGGGCAGGCGTCGACTCCTTGAAAATCATCTACACGCGCGGCAATCGCACGGAAACGCTGGCCTCGATCTCGACGCTTCGGAAGATTCTCGGCCGATTCGTCCGACACCGCGTTTTCTACGAAATTTCTTCGCGGAACCGGCGCGGGCACGAGTTCTTCTCCACGAAGAACACCTTCGTCGTCGGATCGATCGAAGTCGTCAATCGCGACTACCTGACGATCACGATCTTCGACGCGCACAATTCCACGCACTCGATCGAAATCCTGAATCCCTCGGCGATGCGCATCTACGACGAGACGATGGGTAAGGGCTTCGCGGTGTCGTTTCTGTCCGAATCGCCAGGCGACGTCGAGACCCGGTGTTACCTCCGCGACGAGGGCGATGCCGGTGATGGCCTGGCCGAACGCAGCGAACTCGATAAGATCTCGCTGCCCCAACTCTTCGAGTATCTCGAGGACATCACGCACGTCCAGGGCCTCGTCGCCCCTCCAGGCGCGCCGCCGCACGCAAGGCTCTGACCGAGCCCGCGCGGTCGCCGAGCGCGCGCAGGGCGGCAGCCAAGTTGGCCTGAGCCAAGGCGTAACCGGCGTCGGCCCGCAGCGCCGCCCGGTAATAGTCTACCGCGTCCCGCGGATGCCCTGACTCCAGAAACGAGTTGCCCAGGCTGACGAGGGCTGGGGCGGCGGTCTCCGAGCAGTCGAGCGCGCTGCAGAACGCTTCGATGGCGGCCTCGCGCTCGCCGAGCGCGATCAGCGCCACGCCGCGCTTATTGTGAATGCGGGCTCGGGCCGGCCCGTCCGGGTTTTGGGCGAGCGCCGCGTCGAGTTCGCGGAGTGCCTCACCGGGGCGGCCCCGTTCGAGGAAGACAAGCGCGCGCGAGTACGCATCCGGCGCCGCGGGGGGCTCGGCAAACCAGGCCCGGAAATCGAACGGCCCCGAGGAACTCATCGCTACGGATGTTACGAGTCGACATCGTCACGCTCTTCCCCGAACTGTTGGGACCGGCAGTTTCGCTCTCGATCCTGGGCCGCGCCCGCGAGCGCGGACTGGTCGAGGTGCGCCTGCACAACGTGCTCGACGCGCTCGACGGCGCGGAGCGGGCCGACGACCGCCCCTACGGGGGCGGCCCGGGCATGGTCATGCGCCTCGAGCCGCTGGCCCGGATCCTCGACACGATCCTGGCGGAGGCCCCGGCCGGCGAGCGGCGCGCGTTAGTGGTCACCTCGGCGGCGGGCCGCACTTTCCGCCAGGCCGACGCGGCGCGCTTCGCGGCCCTCGAGCGGCTGATCGTGGTCTGCGGACGGTACGAAGGCATCGACGAGCGGCTGGTGAGCCTGTACGGCGCCGAGGAGCTTTCACTCGGCGATTTCGTGCTGACCGGCGGAGAGATTCCCGCCCTGGCCTTCGTCGACGCGACGGTCCGGCTACTCGACGGCGCCCTGAACCCGGCCTCGCTCGAAGCGGAATCCCATCAAGGCGCGGGCCTCGACGCGCCCGCCTACACGCGCCCACCCTCGTTCCGCGACGAGGCGGTCCCGGCGGTCCTGCTCTCGGGTGACCACGCCAAGATCGCCGCCTGGCGCCGCGAACAGTCGCGGGCCAGGACCGCGGCGCGCCGTCCGTACCTGGACGGGCCGCCGTGAGCGTTATATTATCCCAGGGTTGTCCCCGAGAGGGCCCCGGGCCGTAACCTGCCCGAGGACGCTGCAGTACGTCGGTACCAGGAAAGCTATGAACGTCATCGACCTCCTCGAGCAAGAACAG
>Ga0182012_10007465_pt1 | contig 10928 bp, 7 predicted proteins | sample 612S2SmetaG_FD_120486 | JGI IMG/M metagenome (GOLD analysis project Ga0182012, IMG submission 120486) | Permafrost microbial communities from Stordalen Mire, Sweden - 612S2S metaG | ecosystem: Environmental > Terrestrial > Soil > Wetlands > Permafrost | place: Sweden: Stordalen | collected...
ATCCGCCTTCGGGTGACTCTGTGATCAGCACCCAGGTGCGCTCCGTGAGCGTCGGGTCGCCGGCAGCGGCCGCGACGATCTCCGTCAGCTCTTTGACCACCCCGAGCTGCTTGTTACGGTCCAGCACGCCGACAGGTGTCAGCACCTGCACCCGGACGTAGTTGCTGTCACCGGCGGCGTTCGACAGCGAGTCGACCGGCAGCTCGTGGATGAACGCGGCGGTGTTCTTCGAGAACAGTGCAAGCGGCGGCACCTGCTCCCAGCGCATAACAGCATTCGCAAGATCCTGGGCCAGCGAATGCTTATCGCTGAACGTCCCCGTGGCCGAGTAGACGTCGATCATCGGCATGACTGTTCTCCAATCGTCTTTGTTGTGGAGCAAGTGCTCCAGATCGTAACAGAGCGTTTGCTCCACTATCATCCTCATGTGCCTCGCCCTGATCGCCATCGTGCCGACCTCGTGGCGGCAACCGGAAAGCTGCTCCGCCGACGGGGGTACTCGGGCACCACCGTGAGCGACTTTCTCGAGGCTGCGGGCGCGGCGAACGGTTCGCTCTACCACCACTTCCCGGGCGGTAAGGAAGAGCTCGCGAGCGCCGCGATCGAGGCGGCGGCGGAGCAGGTAGAGGCCTCGCTACTGAGGGCGTTCGGCGAAACCGACGACGTCGTTCTAGCGATCCAGCGGTCGATCGACGGCATGATTGCCGCGTTCGAGGCAGACCCACGTGACGGATGCCCGGTCGCACCGACCGCCGTCGATGCGGCTGGGATCAGCGAACCGCTTCGTGAGGCCGCAGCTGCGGCCTTCGCCCGCTGGTCGCAGGTATTCGAGCGGGCACTCGCCCTGACTCGTGACAGCGAGACGGCCGCCGCTCAAGCCCGAGTCCTCCTCAGCGCGATCGAGGGCGCATTGCTTCTCGACCGCACCTCTCACAGCACCAGGCACTTGGAAGCGTTGCGAGACGCCGTCCCCACACTGCTCGCCTAAACCGGTCTGGACACGCGAGCGTGTTTTTCCCAGGCGAGCTCGATCCAGCAGGGTCAGGGTGGGACGATATCGGTGACGGCGAGCACGCGCCGGCCGCTCCGGGGAGACTGGTCGGCGCGTGCGATGTGCGGAGCTGACTGGTGAAGTTCAGCCGCCGGTGCTCACGTAGATGCCGCTGGTCTCGGCCTCGGCGGGATCGAACATCGGGTTGCCGCTGGCCGTGTCAGTGACTTCTTCCTGTAGGACGTCCCAGTGCTCGGTGATCTTGCCGTCGATAACGCGGAAGATGTCGACCGCGATCAGTGGTTTCGGGGTGGGGCCGGTGAAGCGGCCGTGGACCATGACAATGTCGCCGGTGCCGGCAGCGAAGCCGATCTCGTAGGTGACGTTCGCGCCGGTCAGGAACCTGCGCAGACCGTCGACGCCGTTTGGGATCTGGGGACTGTGCTGGATGTAGTCGTCCCCTGACCAGTACCGGTCCAAGGCGCCAGTGTCGCCGTCGACAAACAGCTCGGTCAGGGCTTTGACCACGAGGTCGCGGTTGGGGGAGGTGCTCATGATGTTCTCTCCTTTGTTTTGTGGTGTGAGGTGTTCAAGCGGGGGCCCTCGGATGCCGCGCCTGTGCAATCAGCCAGGCTGCAGCGCAAGGACGAAGCGGACTCAGGCGACTACTGCGCCACGACGGCTGGCTGGCTCGCCTGGCGCAGCAGCACCGGTACGCTCAGCGTCAGCGCTATCGCAACCGCGATCGCGAACCCCAGCAGCGTGTCCCTTGTAGACACGCCAGCATCGATAGCTACCCCGGCTCCGATCGCCGGCACCGACAGCCCGACATACCCCGCGAGCAGGAGCCCGGCTACAGCCTCGGCCCGGTGCTCCAGTTCGGAGATCACCATGACGGTGACGAGGCTGCCCTTGAACATCGCCCCACCGCCGAGTCCGGTCGAGAGGCCACCGATCAGGAACAGCGCGAGGCTCGGTGAGGAGAGCCATGCCGCCAGCACCACCAGACCAACACCGCCAACCATGCATGCCATCCCGGTCACGAGCACCGTGCGTCTGTTCCAGCTCATCGTGATGAACTGCATTGCCGTCGCACCGGCGAATACGGTGAACACGGTCGCGCCGGCCAGCGAGAGGGCCGTGCGATGCAGCGTGCCGTCCAGGACAAACCCGGCGAGGCTGGTGAACAGGCCGAATCCCGCGAAGGCCACGGCGGCCCCCGCTGTAGCTGCGAAGAACTGACGCCGTGCCTGGGCCGGAACCGACACCCGCTGGGTGTGGTATTTCGTCGGTGGGACAGGTCGCTGGCGCGTCTCTGGCGTCAACACCGCGCCGATCGCGGCCGCGAGCAACGCACCGAGAAAAACCAGATACGGAACCGTCAACGGCGAGGTGACGTATTGAGCCAGGAGCCCGGAGACAAGTGCACCGACCCCAAGCCCGGCGACGCTCACCGACGCGCTCACGAGTTGCACCATGCGGGGTGACTCGTCGGGATGTGACGCCGCGCGAAGCTCAGCCACGTAGGCGGTCGCGGTGCCCGACACCGCCCCGACAGCGAGACCACCCATGACCCGGCCCACGAAGAGACCGGGCAGATCACGCCAGAGCAGCAGGACGAGGGCGCTCGCTGCGCTCATCGCCAAGCCCGGAAGCAGGATCCGCTTGCGTCCATACCAATCCGAGACGTGACCAACAAGGAACAGGCTGACCGTCGTTCCCAGCGAGTACGCAGCGAAGATCAGCGTGATGGTGAACGTTGAGAATCCATCTCGGTGCTGGTAGAGACCGTACAGCGGGCTCGGGATCGTGCCGACCGCCAGCACCAACAGGAGACTCAGGGCGACGATCCAGAAGCCGGCTCCCATTTCGCGCTGTCTTACTGAAGTCCGGGCGGTCCGGCGGGCTGACGTGAGTGGCGCGACTGACATGACTCCTCCTCTGGAGCGGAAGATGAGCCCGTGCCGACCCGAGGAGCACGGCAGCGTACGGGCGCGATCGATGAACATGAGCACGGCCCAGTTTGCCTCGCTTACCCCGACACCACATTGCAGCTACCTTCAATGTGTAGCCGCGGAACGCACAGTTTGCAGCTAGCCGGTATGGCGGCCTTCATACCAGCGGGCGGGGCCCGAGTAGACCGAGCCGACTTCAGCCGCCGCCGGCGCTGCGGCGACCTTGTTCGGCCGTCTCATCTCAGGCGCAGTTGTGTAAGCCCCGGCCCGCGCCGATCAGCGGCGGGCCGGGGCTCCCCGTGCGCCGTCGGAGGCATTGACAACGCACAAGGTCGTCTGCGCCGAAGTCCGCGAGGGCCGATGCGCCGACGCGTCCTCAAGACGGCAGCGCCGCGATGATCGCGTCAGCCATCTGTCCTGTGCTCGCTTCGCCGCCGAGATCGATCGTGTGGGTGCGATGCTCGGCCAGCGCCCGCTCCATCGCGCCCTGGACCGCGGCGGCGGCGTCCGTCTCCCCAAGCGCATCGAGCATCATCGCCCCCGACCAGACCGCGCCGATCGGGTTCGCCAGTCCCTTGCCTGCGATATCCGGCGCCGATCCGTGGACGGGTTCGAACATCCCCGGCACGCCGCCACCGGGGTTAACGTTGGCGCTCGCCGCGACGCCCATGCCACCTTGGATGACCGCGCCAAGATCAGTGAGGATGTCCATGAACAAGTTCGAGCCGACAACCACGTCGAAGCGCCCGGGGTCTGTTACGAAGTACGCAGCCGCGGCGTCGACGAGGACACGTTCCAGCTCGATCTCCGGATAGTCGGAGGCGACCTCGGCAACGATGTCGTCCCAGAACACGAACGCGTGCCGGCCCGCGTTCGACTTGGTCACGCTTGCAATGCGACCGCGCCTCGTGCCAGCGAGCTCGAACGCGTGCCGCGCGATGCGCTCTACGCCGCTGCGCGTGAACACGTCAGCCTGTAGGGCAACCTCTATTGGGAGGCCTTGATGGACGCGCCCGCCAGCGCCGCAGTACTCGCCCTCCGTATTCTCGCGTACGCAGAGCATGTCGATGTCTGCAGGCTGGGTGTCGCGCAAAGGACCGTCCACACCTGCCATCAACTTGACGGGGCGCAGGTTGACGTACTGGTCGAAGACCTGCCGAATCGGCAACAGCAACCCCCAGAGCGTGACATGGTCGGGGACCGCCGGCGAGCCCACCGCACCGAGGTAGATCGCGTCATATGCACGCAGCTGCTCGAGAAAGTCCGGGGGCGCCATCGCGCCGTGCTCGGCGTAGTACTCGCTTCCCCAGGGGAGCTCGTCGGTCACCAGCTCGAAGCAGCCGTCGATCTCCGCCGCGCGCTGCAGCACCCGCAGCCCCGCCTCGACCACCTCTGGTCCGACGCCGTCGCCGCCGATCACCGCGATCCGGTGTGATCTCACCGTCTCGGGCCTTGCGCTCTCGGGCATTGCGTCTCCTTTCCTATGCCGCCGCTTCCGCGACGAGGGTCTGCTGACCGGCCTCCTGGAGCACCTCGCCGAGGATGGCGACAATCCGATCGAACTCCGGCTGCTCTGCGATCAGCGGCGGTGAGATCTGCACGACGGGGTCGCCGCGGTCGTCCGCCCGGCAAATCAGCCCCGCCTCGAACAGGCGCGGTGAGAGGAAACCACGCAGCAGGTGCTCGCTCTCCTCGGCGGTGAACGTCGAGCGCGTCTCCTTGTCGGTGACGAGCTCGATTGCCCAGAAGTAGCCCGCGCCGCGGATATCGCCTACCAACGGCAGGTCCGCGAGCTGACCGAGCGTGGCGCGGAACGCGGCTTCGCGCGCACGGACCTTCTCGACGAGCTGTTCACGGCGCATTATCTCAAGGTTCTTGAGGGCGATCGCCGCCTGGACAGGGTGTCCGCCGAACGTGACGCCGTGAGTGAACATCGCCCGGGGCGCCGTGAACGGCTCCATCACCGCCTCACTGGCAGCGACGGCCCCGATCGAAGCGTAGGCTGAGGAGAGGCCCTTGGCCATCGTGATCAAATCGGGCCTGATGCCGTAACGCCCGGAGGCGAACCAGTCGCCGATGCGCCCGAAGCCGGTGATCACCTCGTCCGCGCACAGCAGGATGCCGTAACGGTCGCAGAGCGCGCGAACGCCCGACCAGTAGCCGTCGGGCGCCGTAAATGCGCCACCGGAGTTCTGCACCGGCTCCATGATCACCATCGCGATCGTCGACGGCCCCTCGCGCTGGATCGTCCGCTCGAGCTCCTCGAGCAGGAAGTCGCTGTGCTCGGCGTCGGTCTCGCCTTCGGGCCTCCGGTAGCGGTTCGTATTCGAGACCCTTGCCACTGAGGGAACCAGCGGCTCGAACGGCTCGCGCAGCGCCGGGACGCCGTTGATCGCCAATGCTCCCATCGTCGTGCCGTGGTAGGCGACGTCGCGCGAGATCGCCTTCCAGCGCCGGTCGCCTCGGAGCGTGTGGTACTCGCGCGCAAGCTTCCAGGCGGCCTCGACGGCCTCCGATCCGCCGGAGGTGAAGAAGATCCTGTTCTGGTCATCCGGGGTCAGGTTCGCCAACTCGTGTGCGAGCTCGATCGCCCGGGGATGCCCATAGCCCCAGAGCGTGTAGAAGGGCAACTCGAGCATCTGCTCGTGCGCTGCCTGCCCGATCTCCTCGCCGTGGCTGTAGCCGATCTGCACCGAGAACAGGCCGGCCAGTGCGTCAAGGTAGCGCCTGCCGTGCCGGTCGAATACATAACAGCCCTCCCCGCGTTCGATGATCGGGATCTCCTCGTTGGGCCCATAGGAGCCCATCCGGCTGAAGTGCAGCCAGAGGTTTTCGCGGGCGACCCGCTCGAGATCCTCGGCTGCCCCTAGCACCCGCTGGTCGCCTCGCACCGTCCCTCGCTCACCATCGCCCCATCCTCGATCTGCCTCCCAGACCGGTCAACGAGCGTGCCGTCGCTCGATTAGGCGCGCGCCCTGACGTTCCGTCGCGACCGGCACACCAGCGCTCACAGCACGGGTGCGTGCTCGCCCGCGATCAGGACCCCCGCGAGCCAGTCCTCCAGGTCCGTTCGCTCGGCCGGGCTCAGCGCGCGCAGCGGCGCCCGCACGCTCGTACCGATCGCGAGGTTCTGAGCCACGAGCGCTAGCTTTGCGGCCGCCTGGAGCGGATAGCTTTCGAGTCCGGCTCGCAGCGGAGCAACCGAGCTGCCGCGGTCGCTCGGGTCCGAGAGCGCGCCCACGATGTGTCGCGGCAGCGCGGCCGCGACCCCGGAGATCGCCCCAACAGCGCCGGCCGCAAGGCCGGCTGTGAGCAGCGACTCCGCGCCGACGAGGATGTCAAACCCCGGCAAGAGGTAGCGCTCGAGATCCTCCATTGTCGGGTCGGAGACCTTCATGCCGACCAGGTTTGTGCTGCTCTCACGGAGGCGTTCGACGACCGATATCGGAATCGGATATCCGGCGTGGGTCCGGATCTCATATAGATAGAAGGGCACCGGCTCACACGCGTCGGCGGCGGCCTGGAAGTGGGCCAGCAGCGAGGATTCGTCCATGGGGAAAAACGGCGGGGCGCCGACCGCAACCGCCGTCGCTCCCCGGGCGGCAGCGTGCGCCGCCAGCGCGATCGTCTCACCGGTACTGAGTGCACCGGCGTGGACAGTGATCGGCAGCCGCCCGTCTGCGGCCTCCACGAACAGGTCGGTGAGGCGTTCGCGCTCGGCGCGCGTGAGCAGCAATCCCTCCCCTGTCGTACCGGCGATCATCGTCCCGTCGAGGCCAGACTCAACGTAGAAGTCAACGAGCTCAGAGACTGCCGGCTCGTCGATCGCCTCGCCTCCTGCGTTAAACGGCGTGACGGCGGCGGCCAGAACGCCGCTCAGAGGACCGTGAGCGCCCGCGTTCGGGCTCACCGCGGCCGCACCCCAGCTGCCCGCATCCGCCAGTTCACGGCGTCACCTCGATCAGGAAGCCGTCCGCGGTCGGCCTCGTCAGCCGATCCCCGGGATGGAGCACGATCGTCGTCGTCGGCGCGGTCACGAGCGCGGGGCCCTCGACGGCGACACCGACCGACAGGTCCGCCACGTCGTGGACGGTCGTCTCGACGAGCCCTCCGGACGCGGCGAAGTGGGCCTCGCGTGTGCGACCTGCCGGCGTCGGGTCACCGTGATGACCGTTCTGCTCCGCTCCCGCACGCGGCCATGAGGGACTGGTGCCGACCGCGGCAACTCGCCAATGAAGGCACTCGATTGGCATGTTCTCGCGGCTGTAGGCGAACTGGGCCTTGTGCTGGTCGTGGAACGCGCCTACCAACGTCGCAAGCTCCTCTTGGCCGAGCTTTGCACCGCTGGGTACCGGCACCGTGATCTCGTGAACCTGGCCCGGATAGCGCGCATCGACCGACCGCTCGAGCCTGACCTGGGAGGGATCGAACCCCTCTTCGGCGAGCTCTCCTGCGGCTTTCTCCTCGAGTGCACCCAGCATCTCGTTGACAGCATCGAGGTCAATCGAGTCCGACACCGCATGCAGGGCCGCGAGATGGTCGTGGCGGACATCGGTGACCGTCATGCCGAAGGCACAGAAGACCCCTGCCTCCAGAGGGACAAAAACGTGCCGCATGCCAAGTGCTCGCGCCAACTCGGTGGCGTGTAGACCGCCGGCACCGCCGCCGCAGACAAGTGTGAAGCCTCGCGGGTCGATCCCACGCTCGATCGTGACGGCGCGGATGGCACCGACCATGTTCGCGTTGACAACCCTCACGATGCCCGCCGCAGCCTCCACCACGTCAAGGCCCAGCGGGTCGCCGACGTGGCGTTCGACGGCCTCGCGCGAGAGATCGTCGCGCAGGCGTCTCCGTCCGCCAAGGAACGCGTCTGGGTCCAGGTACCCGAGCACGACGTTGGCGTCGGTGACGGTTGGCTCGGTGCCGCCGAAGTCGTAACAGGCGGGCCCGGGGCGCGAGCCGGCGCTTCGGGGGCCCACCCGCAGCGCGCTGCCGGCATCTATCCAGGCGATCGAGCCACCGCCCGCACCGATCGAGTGGACATCGACGGCGGATACACCGATCGGCTGGTCCTCAACCTGGATGTCGCGGCTCATCGCAGCACGCCCGCCCTGGATCATGCACACGTCGAGGCTCGTGCCACCCATGTCGACGGTGATCAGGTCCTCACCGATGTTTCCCGCGAAGTGAACCGCAGCCGCGGGTGCCGCGGCCGGGCCCGAGGCAAGAATGTTGACCGGCACACGCAGGATGTCCGGGATCCGCGCGCAGCCGCCGTTGATCTGCATGATCAGCGGTGGGCGCTCCAGGCCATTCGCGGCCAGCTCGCGCTCGAGGTTGCTGAGGTACTCGCTGATGCGCGGCACGATGTAGGCGCTCATCGTCGTGGCCGAGGTCCGCTCCCACTCGCGTATCTCGGGCAGCACAGCGTGTGAGCAGACGACGTGGACGCCGGGCAGCTCCTCTTCCAAGATCTCGCCGGCTCGCAGCTCGTGGGATGGGTGAAGCATCGACCAAAGGAACGCGACAGCGACGGCTTGAACGCCCGCCTCTTTGAAGTGTGCCGCAGCGTCTCGAACCTCCTGCTCGTCGAGCTGTGCAACCTCGGTGCCGTCCGGGCCGAATCGCTCGGTGACGCCGACGCGCAGCCATCGCTCCACGAGCTCCGGCGGGTGCGGAAGTTTCATGTTGAAGCGCTGCGGCTTGTAGCCGTCGCGAAAAAAGAGAACGTCGCGGAAGCCTTTGGTGCACAGGAGCCCAATCGTCGGCCCGTTACGCTGGATCAGCATGTTCGTCGCCACTGTTGTTCCGTGGACGAGCAGCTCGGTGTGCGCGAGCAGATCGTCGAGCCCTGTCCCGACCTGTTCGGCCACCGCACGCAGGCCGCTCATAACCGCTCGCGCTGGATCATCGGGCGTTGTGTCTTCCTTCCAGAGCAGCAGCTCGTGTCCTGGCCTGGCAACGGTGAAGTCGGTGAACGTCCCGCCCACGTCGACGCCGATTCTGTAGCTCGTCCCGTTCTTTGTGCTCATCGCGTTAGGCTCGCTCCGTCCCTCTCGTGGTTTGCCTGATGCAGGTCCGTGTTCACAGCTGCGGGTTCAGCAGGTACTCGTCACCATCGCGTATCCGGTCTGAGAGCCAGGTCGAGGCGTTGGGGGTGGTCGGAGTCACGATCGGGCGATGCTGGCCGCGTAGCACCACCCGCAGGCGCTCCGTCTCGGCCTCATCGATCGCCGGATCCGGCTCCTGCGAGAGCGCGACGCCGAAGACCTCGCGCGCAACAGCGTGAGAAACGATCCCGTCGCGCACGTCGATGCGAACCTGCTGGGCCGGGCGCTCGCACGGCGCTCCCCACCCTCCACCGCCGGTCGAGACCCCTACATAGCGCTCACTGCGGTGATCCACGGTGAAGGCGCCACTCGAGGAGACGAAACGGCGCCTGCCACTCTCCAGCTCCTCGACGTACTGTCCGCCGCCGCTACCGGCCATCCCTCCCATCGCGCCGTGCGGCGGGTTTGACGCCGCGTCACCGAAGGTGATCGTGATCATCTCGTCGACGAGCGGGCGCATCGAGAACAGGTTCCCTGAGCCGCCGAGCCACTCTCCAAAGCCGCAAGAGTCGGTCTCGATCTCGACCGCCTCGACCCGGACGGGGTAGAGCAGCTCAAGCTGCTCAATCGGCTGGATCTTCATGCCTCCGAGCGCGGCCTGGTTGTACCAGAGCGGCCAGCCGTCGTTGCCCTTCGCCGCTCCGCCTGCCCCCGCGTTGTTGAACAGCATGAAGCCCCACGGCGTCTGGCCATCCGCACCGGGGCCTGAGAATTGCGGAATGTTTCCGCAGCGGGCGCCGCCCGCCGGCACGCGATCGGGCATCGCCTCGACGAGCGCCCGGTTCACGACGTCCTGCATCAGGTCCGAGGGAACGATGGTCGCCACGCTCGTTGAGGCCGGATAACGCGCCCAGCAGATCGACCCCTCCTCGCAGGAGACCTCCACGTGCTCGATGACCCCATGGTTGTGTGGGATGTCCGCTTCGATGTAGTAGAGGAACGGCACCGCACCGGCGGCCTGAGATGTCGCGTAACTGCCGTTTGCGCCGCCGCGGGCCTGTGGGCCGCTGCCCGCGTAGTCGACCTTGACCTGATCGCCGTCAATCGTGACGGTCGCCTTGACGGGGATGTGCTCAACGTCAAAGCCGTCGCTGTCGATCCAGCCTTCGCCGACGTAGGTGCCGTCCGGCATCGACTCGATCTCCTTGCCGGCGCGGCGGCTTGCGTACTCGATGATCTCATCGACGTAACGCAGGACAGTGTCGGCTCCGTACTCCTCACACAACTCGCTCAGTCGCTCGCGCCCCTTCTCGATCGATCCGATCTGCGCGCGGAGATCGCCCTCGATCAGGTCGGCGTAGCGGAGATTTGAGAGCAGCAGGCGCAGGAAGTCCTCACGGATCTCGCCCCCTTCGACCATTCGCATCGGCGGGATCGTGAGACCCTCCTGGTAGATGTCCTGGGCAGAGGCGACGACGCTGCTCGGGATGTAGGCGCCGGTGTCCATCTGGTGGCCCTTCGTGACCGACCAGAAGACGAGGCGACCGTCGGCGAAGACGGGCGCCGCCGTCACGTAGTCCCCCACGTGGGTGTTGTTTGAGTAGGGGTCGTTGCAGAGAAAGACGTCTCCTTCGTCGATTGTCCCGGCGAACGCGTCCGCGATCTCTTTGACGACGAGGTGCAACGAGGTCGTGTGAATCGGTAGCGCGTCGAACATCGAGACCTGTCGCGGGCCGGCGTCGTAGATTCCGCAGGAGTAGTCGTGCGCGAGCGCGAGGATCGAGGTCCACGCCGAGCGCTCCAGCACGCGGGTCATCTCGTTGACGATCGCGTCAAAGCGACTGAGGATCACGCTGAACGTGATCGGGTCGATCCCCTGCTGCTCGCCCGGTACGGCAGGAATCGCCACTGAGCCCTGGTCGGTCATCGCTG
>Ga0182012_10007466_pt1 | contig 10927 bp, 9 predicted proteins | sample 612S2SmetaG_FD_120486 | JGI IMG/M metagenome (GOLD analysis project Ga0182012, IMG submission 120486) | Permafrost microbial communities from Stordalen Mire, Sweden - 612S2S metaG | ecosystem: Environmental > Terrestrial > Soil > Wetlands > Permafrost | place: Sweden: Stordalen | collected...
ATGGTTGAAATCATTCCCTCATGCGACATGCGCATCATCACGCGGGCAGCCGCGGTGGTGCAGGCCAGCACGCCGGCAAACATGCTCACGAACGTGCCAAAGTCGATGGCCACGCCCAACGGCGGAATGCCAGCCATGCCCGCAAGCAGATGCATGGGGCTGGTGGTTGCGCTGGCTTGACTCGTTGTTGCACTCATCTGGCTTGTCGTTGCACTCATCTGGTTTGACGCCCGGCTCATCCCAATCACTCCCGAGTAGGAGCAAAGAATGAAAAACACCCCGGCCAGCAATGCGCATTGCATCACGGCGCGGGGAATGGTGCGCAGCGGCTCGCGCACCTCTTCTCCCAGAGTGGTCGCGCTCTCAAAGCCCGCAAAGCTGAATATGGCCAGCACCAGCGCCGGACCGAGAGCGGAAAACGACGCGCCCTTCAGTCGCAGTTGGTCGACATCCAGGCGAACACCAAGATGCACGGGCAGAGCGATAAGAAGGATGAGGATCATCGTGATCGATGCAGCCTCAATCCAAAGCATCAACTCCGCAGAGAGTTTCACGTCGCGATGGGCGACGAATCCAGCCATTGCGCAAACAACCGCCAGCGCGGCAACAGGCGCAGGCGACCAGTGGAGAAATTGCTGCGCCAGCACCGATGCGTAGTAGAGCGCGCCGCCAGCGACCGATGCGCCGGTTGCCACGTAGGCGAGCAGCAGTCCCCAGGCGGCCGCAGCTCCAAACATCGGCGGCAGTGTATCCGCAGTGTAGGTGTAGAGCGAGCCGGGTGAGGCCGAGAGGCGTGCAAACCGGCTGACGCAAAATCCGATGAGCAGAGTCGCGCCGGTGGCGAGCAAATACACAAACCATGTCGCATTTCCCGCCAGCACAAAGACCAGCGGAATCGTAAGCGCGGCAGAGGTGGTCGGCGCCATCGCTGAGACGGACTGTGCAAGCGTCTCCACCGGCCCAAGAACTCCGGCATGAAGCCCGTAACTCTCCGCAGTGTGCGGTTCTCCTGTGGTTTGTTTTGTCACCGGCCCGCCTCTCGCAGATTGAAATTGTTAAAGCAGTATCGAGATCTTCTAGACCCATCCATAAACTTGGGTGCCCCTGGTCTCTATTTTGAGACCAGGGAAAGCAAGAATCCTACCCCACATGGCGTTAGCGCTCAACTGTCGCCTCAATACTCCCGTGCGGCTCATCGATTGGAACAAAAATATGATTCGGATTGTCTTGTCCGAAGGGGCTCAAGTCCGCCAGCAGATGATGCAGGTTCGGCATGGCCAACGTAATGCGCGCAATCTCCGGTGCGGCGTCGAGTGCAGCCTTGCCCATATCAAACAGCGTGTGCTGCACGCTCAGACTGTCGTGCGCGGCAAAGGTTTTCAGCAGCGCTGCCAGAATGCTCGAGCGCGCCTCGGCGTAATTCGGTGTTGCCGCCGAGAAATCCCATGTGATGGTGGCGCTGGTGCCGAAGATGCGGTCGGTAGCGGGCTTAAGGGTGGTGAGCTTGTCCACGATATAATCGTTGAATGCCGACTTGGTCGTCTTCAAAATTACCAGGCCCTTCACGCCTGAGGTGATTTTCCATGCACCGCCCTTCTCGCGCTCTGCTTGAGCCGTGTGCAACTCCCGCCCGCCCAGCTTGAAGGTCGTAGGCTCAGCCGCTCCATCCACCATCATGCGCTGCCAGGCCTTCTCTTCCACATCGATGTCAACCTTCGTGACCTGAGTGTTGTTATCGAGAAAATAGTCGCCCAATTCCATGGCAAACTCTTCGATGGTTGCCGCCTTCGAGCCGCGCGCGACGAAATACACCGTGTTCTTCATCGTGTCCGTGGGCAGAACTACGCTGTTGTCTGCCTCTGTAAAGCTGGTCTCAAAGTCGCCGTAAAGTTTAATGTGAACGGTCCACTCGCTGAACTCATGCCGATCCGCGAGACGTGTAATGCGCGACAGCCGAACCCGCGATTTGCCGTAACGATTTGCGCCCAGCCTTGCCATATCAACTCCCCCGAATTAGCTTCCCCGAATTAACTTCCCGCCTTAACTTCCTCGATAGGTTGTGTAGCTGTTGTCGCTCAGCAGCAGCGGCAAATGATAGTGCTCGTCCGCGCCGCATTGAAAGGTGATGGAAATTTCAGGATAAATGCTCTTCCGATTCATCCGCGCAAAGTATGCGCCGGTGTGGAAAGTGAGCCGGTAGATGCCGGGATCGGCGTTTGGCGCAAGATCTCGGCACCGCCCTTCGTTATCCGTAACGCTAGAGCCAATCGTCTTCCAGCCTTCATGATCCGTCTTGTCGAGTCGAACCGAAATCCCCGCGCCCGGCCTGCCCAGTACCGTATCCAGCACATGCGTTGTGATTGCGCTCATCCGATCAGCCACTTTCCTAAACGAATCTGCGTAATCTGCCGCTGCTGCTCAGCCGCTTCGCGAAGCTCGGCCTCTCGGCTGCTCAGTAACCGCCGTTCGAGAATCGCCAGCATCTCCTCGGCGCTCTTTCCGGTTGCGCAAACAATATAAGTAAATCCGAATCGTTCTTCGTAGAGCGCATTCAGTCGAGTAAGCCTAGCAAGAACATCCTCACCGGCAGCGCTGGTCTGCGCTTGCTCCTCGCGTGACCAGTCGGCGGACTGTGCCGATGCATGAGCCGGTTTCCGGTCTCCAATTCGCGGGTGGCAGGCAATGGCCTCTGTCCAGTCCGCTTCCTTCATCCCGTCCCACACGCGGTCGGCGGCTTCACTCAACTCGACAAGGCTTGCAACTGGCCGCAGTGCAACCATGCCCGCAGCCCATCTGCGCGCACCGCAGCAGGCGAGCATGGCCTCAATCGCCGCAGTTTCAGGAGCCGAGTTCCACGCGCTCAGAACCGTGTTCATCGGGGCGCACCCTCGCCGTGCAGATCACCGTGCAGCTCAAGCAAAAACTCTTGCAATAGATTCGCTGCTACTTGCTTTCGATACTCCGCAGTGGAGCGTATGTCGTCGATGGGCTTGGTCTCCGCCAGAAGAGCCTGCCGCGCCGCATCGATTGTATTCTGCGTGAGAGGTTTTCCCAGCAATGCCGATTCAACCGTCAAGAGCCTTGTGGGAAATGGCGCCAGGCTTGCCGATGCAATTCGGATCTCGCCGACGACACCATCTTGAATCAGCGCAGTTGCCGCCAGGGCAATCTTGGAGATTGCCATCGCGCGTCGCGTTCCCACCTTGCGCAGGTACTGTTTGTGCCGTGCGAATCGGCGCGGCAGATGAATCGCGTAGAGCAGCTCATCCGGCGCAAGCACATTACGTTTGTATCCGGTGTGAAACTCGGAGTAAGCAACGCGCCGCTTGCCGCGAGTTGAAACGATCTCGATCTCTGCGTCGTAGGCTAACAACGCGGGAGAAGAATCCGCCGCCGGCGATCCGTTCACCAGATTTCCGCCAATCGTCGCGCGGCTCTGATTGGCAATCGACCCAATCCAGCCCGATGCCTTGGCCAGCAGCGGAAGGTCCGCCGCGATCACAGGATTCCTGCGCAGGTCCAGGAATGTTGAACCTGCGCCGATCACAACTTCTTCAGCCGTTGTTTCAATAAAACGCAGCTCAGAGATGCCCCAGAGATTTACTAGCTTCGGTGTCGTGAGCCGTCCGGCGGCGAAGGCAACCATCAACTCCGTTCCGCCGGCAATGGGAGTCCACTTGTCCGGCTCATGGGCCAGCAACTCAAGCACAGCGGCCAGATTGCCAGGCGCAACAAGCTCATGTGTTGCCGCATTACCGCGCATCGTGCTTCTCCGCCAATTCCGTCTCAGCTTTACCCGAGGCAGCCGCCGCCAGCACAGATTCAAAGATCCGCATGTAGCCCGTGCAGCGGCACAGATTGCCGGACAGCGCCTCGCGAACTTCAACCAAGGAGGGGTGCGGGTTGCGATCGATCAGTTGCGCGGAGGCCATCAACATGCCCGGCGTGCAGATGCCACACTGAGCCCCGCCGCATTTTAGAAACGCCTCCTGCAACGCGTGCAATCTACCATCGGTCGCCAGTCCTTCGACTGTTTGAATCGTCGCGCCTTCGGCCTGCAAAACAGGCACCAGGCAACTGTTGACCAACTCGCCGTTCATGCGTACCGAGCACGATCCGCACTCGCCCTCGCCGCAGCCTTCCTTGGTTCCCGTAAGGCACAGATCTTCGCGCAGCACGTCGAGCAGGCGCTTCATGGGCGGCGTCTGAACCTGCTTCCGCTCCCCGTTCACGCTGAAATGAAATGTTGGCAAGGGTGTGCTCATAGCGTCGCAGGCCCCTCAATGAGGGAGCGTGCCATCAGCCCCGCAAACAGATCCTCCGGCAGCAGCGGAATCGAGTGAAAGCCAATGCCCGTCGCGTCGCGAATGGCATTCAGGATCGCAGGCGCAGGGCCGTCGTGCGGCAGCTCCCCAAGCCCCTTGGCCCCGTAGCCGCCATGTTGGTAAGGCATCTGCTCAAAGAAAACATGAATCGGCGGAATGTCTTCCGCCGTGGGCATAATGTAGTTGGTCATCTGGTTGTTCGCCATGCGTCCATCCTGCCAGATCACTTTTTCATACAGCGCGTAGCCGAGGCCCTGCGCCACGCCACCTTCAATCTGCCCTGTTGCCAGTACAGGATTCATCACACGGCCAACCTCCTGCACCGCCCAAAAATTCTCAACCTCGGCAGAGTAGGTCACCGTGTCCACTTCAACCTGCGCAACGTAAACCGCCCAGCCGAATGCAGGGTACGCCTCGCCCTGATACTTCTGATCGTCCCAGACAATGCCCGGCGGCGCTTCGTAGCGGCATTCACTCAGCACCTTGCCGCGCGCCGCTCGCAGGCGCTCGCAGGCGACAAAGAAATCCTCGCGCGTATGGTCAGCCTCCAGGTTCGCGTGTTCTCGCAGTTCGGCGACAAGCTGCTTGCTGGCGCGTTCAATCAGCCGCCCAACAACCATCGTTGTTCGCGAAGCAACAGTGGGCCCGCTGTTGGGCACAATGCCCGTATCCGGCGGAGCCATTTCGATGTCTCGATAATCCAACTCCAGCGCTTCGGCGGCAATCTGCGTAAGCACGGTGTTGGTGCCTTGCCCAAACTCGGTGCTTGACACCAACACGCGCACTTTCCCCTCAGGCGTCACATCCACTGCAGCCAGCGAGTTCAAATACACTTCGCCGGAACCGGTAAAACCGGAGCCATGATAAAAAGCCGCCACACCCATTCCGCGCTTGATCGCACTGGTGTGGTTTTCGCGTGCAAAAATCTTTCGCTTCGCGTAGTAGTCGCTCTCATGCAAGGCGCGATCCATTAGCTCGTCGAGGATCATGGGCTCGCGCATCGTCTGCTCGGTCGCCGTCGTGTCTCCCTGATGGAGAAAGTTCCTGCGCCGTAGCTCGATCGGGTCCATAGAGAGCACGGCTGCAATCTCATCCATATGCCGCTCTATGGCAAAGACGGCCTGGGGCGCGCCAAAGCCACGAAACGCTCCGTATGGCACCGTGTTCGTGGCCCACGACTTTGCGCGAACGCGAACATTGGGGCAGACGTACGGGCCGGTCGAGTGCAGCGTGGCCCGCGAGAGCACAGTGGAGGAAAGCGTCGAGTAGGCGCCGCCGTCTGTTGCCAGATCAATCTCCATAGCCAACAGCTTGCCGTTCTTGTCCACTGCAGTCTTGTGCCGAATCCGTGACGGATGCCGCTTTGTGGTTGCGGCAAGGTCCTCCATCCGGTCGTAGACCATCTTCACCGGATGGCCGGACTTCATGGCGAGCAGAGCCGCGTGGCAGCCGAGCGTGGAAGGATAGTCCTCCTTGCCGCCGAATGCGCCGCCGGTCTCGGTCTGAATCACGCGAACTTTTGCTTCCGGAAGCGCGAAAACCTTCACCAGAGACTTATGCACGTAGTAGGGGCACTGCAGAGACCCCCACACGGTCACTCCATCCAGCGCCGAGTACTCCGCGATCACGCCGTTGTTTTCGATATAAAGATGCTCTTGCGCTCCGGTCCGGTACTCGCCTTCCACAATATGCGCAGCGGTTGACCAGGCAGAATCCACATCGCCCTTTTGCAAAAGAAAACTCTTGAGCAGATTGTCTTCGCCCCAGACAATCGCGTCTTGCCGCTCACTTTCTTCTATGGAAAGCACAGCGGGCAGAGGATCATATTCAACGCGAACGGCAGTCGCCGCTGCGCGGAGTTTGTGTTTATCCGGATGCGCCAGCAGAACGATTGCCTCTTCGCAGTGGTTCACTTTGCCGTCAGCTAGGCACGGCTGGTCGGCAATGATCAGTTGGATGCAATTCTCGCCGGGAATGTCTGCGGCAGTGACAACCGTGAACTCGCTCCAGTCGACGCTGGTGTCAAACGTCACAGAGCGAATCAAGCCGCGAGGAATACTGCTGCGAATCGTGGTCCCGTACCACATGCCTTCGCGTTGAATGTCGTCAACGTAACGCGCCCGACCCGCCAGCTTGTCTATCCCTTCCTTACGGGGGAGTGCAGCGCCAACGATACGGGTTTTCGCGGTAGAATCCATCATGCTGATGGCTTAGGATACAACGGCGCAGCTAAGAATGAAAGAGTGGGTCTCAGCCGGCAAGCAACGCCAGCGTGCGTGCCAGCACATGCACCCCGCCGCCAATCCATTCCGGAGAGGCGTACTCGTCCGGCCTGTGGCTCACGCCGCCACGGCAGGGAATAAACAACATCGCTACCGGCGCTATGCACGAGACGAAGGACGAATCGTGATACGCGCGCGCCACCATTCTCTTGTAGCTCTTGCCCGCGGCCTTGGCAGAGTCTTCGAGAGCGGCAAGGATGGCAGTATCGCAGGTTGTAGGCGGGTCGGCGTTAATCATTTCTGTTTGAATAGAAACCCCGCGCCTGGCGCTTGCCTCTTTCACTGCGGCGTCGAGCGCCGCAAGAACCCGGTCCCGCCGCGCGCCGTCAATGTCGCGCACGTCGGTCGTGAGCCGCACGCGGGAGGGAATGCTGTTGACCGCGCCAGGAAAGACTTCGCAGATGCCGACCGTGGCAACCGTATCGACAGCGCCCGAAGATTTCGCAGCGGCTTCGAGTGCCAGAATTAACTCCGCCGCGGCGGCCAGTGCGTCCTTGCGCCCAGGCATCAATTTGCCTCCGGCGTGCCCGCCTTCGCCTTCAATCACAATGTTCTGGCTGGCCGGCGCGGCAATATGCGTCACCAGCCCAACGTCCAGGCCTTCCTGTTCCAGATGTGGACCTTGCTCGATGTGCAACTCGACAAACTGATGAAAGCAGCCATTGGCAACTCGAACCGACTCAAGCGGGCCGGTGAAACCGGCTTCGGTACGCAACTCATCCAGGCCGCGCCCGTCCAGACCGCGCTTTGTCTGGTCGCGTAACGCCAGCGCCTGTTGGGGGCTCAATACACCGCCCATCATGCGGCTGCCCAGGCAGCCTATACCGAAGCGCGTCGGCTCCTCGGCAGTAAAGATTACCAATTCAATAGAGCGGCGCGGCTTGAAATTCAGTTTTTGTAAAACGCGAATCGCTTCCAGGCCGCCGAGCACGCCGACGCATCCGTCATAGAGGCCGGCGTTGGGAATCGCGTCAATGTGCGAGCCGGTGCCGATGGGCACAAGCGCGGGCTCCGACCCCTCCCAGCGCGCGAATGTATTGCCGATTGCGTCCTCGGTCACCGCCAGCCCGGCGGCCACGCACAGGCTCTTCACATAGGCGCGCGCGCGCATGTCCGCTTCACTGAATACAACGCGCGTAACGACAGGCGGCTCGGCCTCGGAGATCTGTGCAAGCGCCATCAACTCCGACATCAGGTTGTCGATGCTGAAATCGGTAGCAACGTTGGTTAATTTACTTGCCATCGCAATCAACCTCCTAGTGGATGCCTGCGCCAGTCTTTGTAGATCAAATATTTTGCAGGCTTTTTGCCCAGCGCGCCAAACCACTGTGGGCAGTACGGGCCCATCCAGATAAAGTCGCCGGCATGGACCGGATACCATGCATCTCCGAGACGGTAGATGCCGCCGCCTTCGAGCATCAGCAGCCCGTGCTCCATCACATGAATCTCAACCATGCTCAGCGCCGCGCCCGGATCGTAGGTCATGGTGTTCACGGCAAAGTCATAGGCATCGTCGTCGGGCATCAGCGAGCGCACGCGGAGCGAATCATCTCCAATGAGAGGCTTGGCTTCAACCTCTGATTCCTTGCCGACGATGATTTTCGGAGACTTCTCGGATTTTTCGTCCGAATGTTCATAGGGCTTTTCAATCAGCGCCGCGCGCGCTACGCCTCTAGCCCGCACCGTGTGATCTACGCCCTCTGGGATGTATGCAAAGCCGCCCGGCGCAAGCACATACTTCTTGCCTGCGGCGCTCATGTCTAGCTTGCCTTCGAGCACATAGAGAAATCTCTGCGCCGACGCCGGACCCAGCACGCCACCCGCGGCAAACTCAGCAGTCATTTGTGAAAAGCGCGCGCCCAACTGCGAAGCGGCATGAACGACGAACTCAACACCCGTGGCACCAGGCAGCGGGGTGCGCACAAAGGTGTCGGGAGTCTGCAGGAGATGATCAAACTTCAAGCTGCTCCGGGTTGCGCCGAGATGATGTAAATGGGAATGCTGCAATTGGGGATGCTGCACGTCAGACCTCGTTCCGTGAAAACTCAAATCGGTGTTGCCAGTACAGTGACCGCATCGAATTCGTGCTTTCCCAGGTCTCAAAAGCGAGACCTGGGGCACCCAAGTTCATGGGTAGGATTACAAAATCAAGCGGTCACGGTACCGTTTCGATATTGCTGGATGTTTTCCGATTTTAGCCGACTTCCCGCCCCAGCTGTTCAAGAAACCGCCGCGCCACTTCAAGAGAAGCCGCAACATCCTCTTCCCGCACACTCTCCGCTGGGTGGTGGCTGATGCCTCCGGGGCTGCGCACAAACAGCATGGCCGTTGGCAAGCGCGCGGCCATCACAATGGCATCATGCCCTGCGCCGCTTGTCATGCGCTTCACCGGCAGGCCCGCCTCCCCAATTGCCTCCCCCATAAAATCCGTAAGCCGTGCGTCCATCGGCGCTGCCGCCTGCTCTGACAGCTGTTTCTGTTCGACAATGAGGCCACGTCGCTGCGCAATCGCTTCCGCCTGTTCCAGCAGCGCCGCAACTGCAGACTTGCGAACGGGATCGTCTTCGTGGCGTACATCCAGGCTCACGCGTGAATTCGCGGAAACCACATTGCCCACATTCGGTTCGTTCTCAATCTTGCCCACTGTTGCTACCAGGCCGTCCGTGCGCAAAGCGAGAGACTCGACCGCTGCAATCCACTCCGCGGCCCCGGCCAGAGCATCATGACGCAGCCGCATTGGCGTTGTTCCCGCATGATTCGCATGCCCGGTAAATCGCACGCTCATGCGCGTCTGGCCCACGATGGCCGTGACAGCGGCAACGCTCAGGTTCTCGGCTTCCAGCACCGGCCCTTGCTCAATGTGCGGTTCAACGTAGCCAATCGTGCCGGCATCGAATGCAGCTTCGCCAATCTTTGCCGGATCAAGGCCGAAGCTGCGAATGGCAGACTCCAGCGTCAAGCCGTCTTCGTCCTTCAGCGCCAGCCATGCCGGATCAAAATTTCCGGCAACCGCGCGGCTGCCGATATAAGGCAGGTTGAAGCGAACACCCTCCTCTTCAGAAAACGCGACAATCTCCATGTCAAGGGTCAGGCCAAGCTCCTGCGAAATCCCTACCCATTCAAGAGCCAGCGTAACGCCAAGAACCCCGTCAAATGCGCCAGCGTCTGGCACTGTATCGATGTGTGAACCGATAAGCAGGCGCTTGCCGCTGGAGTTCGCAGGCTTCCACAGCCCGCGCAGATTGCCCACGGCGTCCACATGCACTGCCATGCCAAGCGATTCCATGCGCTGTCGCAACAACTCATGTACCTGACATGTAGGCCCGGTTAAATATCTCCGCGTCGTCCGCCCCGGTTCTTCGGTAAGCTCCGCAATGCGGCGGCATTCCGCAATGGCGCGTCGCGCGCGGTCTCTCATTGGCGCACCAGCTCTTCGCCACGCGCATGGCCTTGAAATCTTCCCATCTGGTAAACCGGCTCCCCGCGAAGCCATGTCTCAATCACGCGCCCACGAACCTCTGCGCCAAGGTAGGGTGAGAGCTTATGGCGAAAGTGGAGGTCATTTTCGGTGATGCTCCATACCGCATACGGATCAAAGACAACAATGTCCGCATCTGCGCCCGGCGAGAGCACGCCTTTCTTTCCTTCGAGACCAGCCAACCGCGCGGGTTTCGCGGCCATCCACTCGGCCAACCGGTCCAGCCGCATCCCGCGCCGATTGACAGCCGCCCAAAACACGGGAAGCGCCAACCCTAACCCCGCAATGCCGCCCCAGGCCTTGTCCCATCGCCCCAACTCGCGGCCTTTCATCTCCGGCGGGCAGGGCGAGTGGTCGGTCACAACCATATCGATGAGCCCGTCTTCCAGCGCCGTCCAAAGTGCCTCGCGATTTTCAGAGGACCGTATCGGCGGCGCGCACTTGTATTCCGTCGCGCCGTCCGGGATCTCCTCCGAAGCAAACCACAGGTACTGCACGCAGGTCTCGACGGTTACGGGCGCGCCGCGCTCGCGCGCAGCAGCCAGCATGGGCAACGCCTGCGCGCTCGACAGATGCACAATATGCACGGGCGTGCCGTACTCCTCTGCCAACCGGATCAGCAGCGAAATCGCTTCTGTCTCTGCCGTGTCCGGTCGCGAGGCAAGATATGTCGAGTACTTCCGCCAGTCCGCTCCGCCTTTATTCAGCGCATTTGTGGCCGCTTCCACTGGCCCTGCAACCTCAGCATGGGCAAGCAAGGGAAGTCCCGTGCCGCGCAGCTTGTCCAATGCCAAACGGAGTTCCGCCTCATCCACCCATGCAAACCCATCGATGCCGGAGTG
>Ga0182012_10007468_pt1 | contig 10925 bp, 10 predicted proteins | sample 612S2SmetaG_FD_120486 | JGI IMG/M metagenome (GOLD analysis project Ga0182012, IMG submission 120486) | Permafrost microbial communities from Stordalen Mire, Sweden - 612S2S metaG | ecosystem: Environmental > Terrestrial > Soil > Wetlands > Permafrost | place: Sweden: Stordalen | collected...
AGAACGCATGAACGAGTCGTGCTCTTCGTAAACGCCACCGTCAAACAGGAGAAGCAGACGATCCGCGGCACTGATACGGAAGTGATGACCGCACTTCGGGCAAACCTCAATGTTCTCTTCTACCGTCTTCCGCCAGATAATCTCGCCGCACCCATCGCACTTCTGCCAAAGGCCTTCCGTGCGAACGGTTTTCTCGTCCTCGCTCACAGAACCGACGTCGAGAGAGGGCTTTTTGCGCGTGAACCATGCCATGTTAGATCAGCCTTCAAAGTAACACGTTGCGGGGCCAAAAAAAACGGGACTGGCATTGCGCCAGTCCCAAATGGAGGAGCGGAATCGATCAAGGAATTAAGCGGTTGCGGGCTGGGCGAACTTGCGCCGCGCGCCAAAGAAAATCAACCCGCTGCCAAGCAGCAATAGTGTGCCGCACTCGGGAGTCGCTGTTGTTGTCGTAGTGCCCGAAGAGCCCACATACGTGCCAGCGTAGAAGTCCATCAAGTCTGCGTCGTAACCGGTTGGTGCTGAGATAGCGATGGTGCTGATCGCGGTGCCAGACGTGAACCCGAAGAAACCGGGGCTGGTTGAACCAGTTGTATAGGTGAAGGTGGTGGCAACGTTGTTAACGTCCGTAAGTGTCACGGTCAGCGTCTGTGATGAAAAAGCCCCGCTACCCAGAACATTCGCGCCGAGCCATAGCAGTGTTGCGTTTGTGCCGCCGGTTGGCGCGGCGATCGTTATCGTTGGATTTTGAGCAGCATCTAGCAATATGGAACCAACGGATAAAGTTGTAAATGTTGCGTTGTTCGTCCCAATCGCCGAACCCCAAGCTATAAATTGGCCGTAACCTTGAACGTTCAGCACTGGGTTGCCCAAGTTTTGGTAGTAAAACTGGTCTGCTTCTTGGGAGCCGCCAGTGAGAGCAGCGCCCCAAGTGGTGTTCGAGGTATACGTCTGGATCGACGCCGATGCGCTTCCCGCCGACAACGCGGCTACAGCAAGCGCTGCCAGAAAATTCCAGGATCTTTTTGAGTGCATATTTCTATCTCCGTTCGTTTTGCAAGTTACGTAGACAGAGTGCGCACCACGCTGCATGCTTCTTTCAAAGAAATGCCCGTGCAAATAATTTCAAAAAGAAACGGGAGGCGATAGTTAATTCCTGAGGCTGTTCATGATCCGCTCGCGGTATTCGCGTGCCTTATCATAGACCTTCTGCACATCCACCGTGAGCACTTTGCGGTCTTTCACAACCTGTTTCCCATTGATAAATACGTCCTCAACATCGCTCGATTTGGCCGCATATACGATCTGCGCGTAAACATTACCTGCCAGCGGAATCGCATTGGCATTCTTCAACGTGATAGCAATCACATCAGCGCGCTTGCCTTCCTCAATGGAGCCAACCTGCTTCTCCAGCCCAACCACGCGCGCGCCGCCTATCGTTGCCATCTCGAACACTTGTTCGGCTGGCAGCACTGTCGGGTCCATCCGCGTGATCTTCTGTACCTTCGCCGCCAAATCCATCTCGCGAAACAAGTCTGAGGAATCGTTGCTGCCTGCGAACCCGTCGGTGCCCAAACCAACATTCAAACCCGCTTGCAACATCTCTGCGACATGCGCGACACCAGCCGCCATCTTTGTATTGCTCGAAGGGCAATGGGCAACACCCGTACCGTGACGTTTCAAAATGGCAATGTCGTTCTCATCGAGATAAATCGCATGCGCCGCGACAACCCGGCCATCCAGCACACCGAGTTTGTCTAACACTTGAACTGGCGTCAGGTTGCGCTTGGTCAGCGAATCATCACGCTCGCGAGCCATTTCTGCAAGATGAATCAAGAGCGGAGCGTCATATTTCGCCGCCAGTTGATGCGCCGCTACAATCGCTTCATCCGGCGTCGTATAAATGGCATGGGGTGCAAGCGCTGGCGTAATGAGTTCGTCTTTCTCGTAGTGCTGCAAGAACATTTCCGCTTTTGCTAAAGCGATCTGCCAGGTTTTAAAATCCGGGGCAGGGAAGCCGATGATGGTTTGGCCCAATACGCCGCGCATGCCAATCTCTTTCGTCGCTTCCGCTTCCGCTTCTTCGAAATAGTACATGTCGGTGTAAGTCGTAGTGCCGCCAAGCACCATCTCCACGCACGCTAGCCGAGTTCCTGCTTGCACGAAATCTGCTGTCACGTTCTTTGCTTCAGCCGGAAAAATATAGTGCGTGAGCCAATCGTCAAGCCGTTTGTCATCAGCTAGGCCGCGCATCAGCGACATCGGCGCGTGCGTGTGCGTGTCAATCAAACCGGGCGCAACAATCGCATCTGGTTTGTCTAAAATCTGTTTGGGTTTGAAGCGCGCAGCCAAATCGGCCTGGGTTCCAACAGCGACGATGCGCGATCCCACAATCGCCAACGCGCCTTGTTCAATCACGCGGCGCTTATCATCCATCGTGACGACATAGCGGGCCTTAATCAGCCAATCGGCGGGTTCAAGTTTTGCCTCAGTTTTGGGCTGCTGGGCGTGAAGGCACGCGGCGACGATCAGGATACTAGAGAAAAGACGCATCAAACGGCCTCGGCAGAATTTGTTTTATTGTCATCGTTTCGCGCTTTCCAGCAAGATTTTCTAAAACGAGTTCCGCATCGCCGCAAAACTCCCACAAGATTTGCCGGCATGCTCCGCACGGTGGCGTGAGCGTCTCAGTGTCGGCAACCACGGTAACTTTCATCAACTTGCCAGCGCCTTCTGATATAGCTTTAAAAATAGCGACTCGTTCCGCGCAAAGTCCCAACGTATAACTGGCATTTTCGATATTGCAGCCGGTAAAGACTTCGCCGTTTTCATCTTCGATTGCGCAACCAACTTTGAAATTCGAGTACGGCGCATGCGCCTTTTCACGGACTGCTCTGGCGGCGGCGATTAATTCATCGATATTCATTCAATTATTGATTCAGATCTTTCAATTTCTGTTGCGCATCAAGATTCGCCGGATCTTTTTCGATCGCCTTTCGGTAATTTTCTATGGCTAATTGTTTCTGACCAGATTTCTGGTAGGCCTCTGCAATTTCGCCGTATGCGGAGCTTGATTCGGGATAGATCTGGATACGCAGTTTGCAGAGGGCGATTGCTTCCGTATAATGACCGTCGCCGATCAAGCCTTGCGACCACGAATCGATTGCATCCTCAGAGAGCTTGAGACTTGGCTGTTCTTTCTGCATCGCGGCGTAGACATCAGGGGCGTGATCGAAACCCTGGCGGCCGAGTTCCGAGCGGAAGGCGTCGAGCGATGCAGGTAGACCTTTGGCGGCTCGATAATTCACGGTCATGAAATGTTTTGGCACGCCGTTTTCCGCAGGCGTCTTCTTGAGATAAGCCAGGGCGGATGGCTCGTGCTTTAGGTAGGCATTCAAGAACTGTAAGGTGTAGCGGGCGATCCAAGCATAACCAGTAATGCCGTCTTCGCGCTCGTAGTCACCCTTCTGCTCCATTGCAAAATTTTTCCAAACGCTTTCGTTGCGCTGATACATGGAACTGTGTTCGGTGTGGAAGAGGCCCAGCATGTGAATTGTGACGAGGTCCCCGTGCGTCCACGCATTGAGCACGTTGGGGCCTTGGCTCTTCGCGCCATCGGTAAAGTAGTGCTCCTGGTCCTCAAGCGTGATTTCGCCTTGCGCGAAGTACAACAGAGGAATGGTCATCTGCTCGGGATGAACGTCGCCTTGCTTTACCAGGCCAGCGAAATAGCGCATGCTTCCATCCAGCGCGACAAGCGCCTTGATCCGATTATCGTGAGCGGCCGCGAATAGATTTGAAATACCGCCCCAACTGAATCCTGCCACGGCAATTTCAGCAGTGTCGGTATTCGACAGTGTTTTCGCGTAGCCGATTAAGAACGAAATGTCGCGCGCCTGGGCATCGATGCCGATCAGATCGCTCGTCATACCGCGAGTTGTCGCGCCCATATCGGGACTCGCAATCACAACATAGCCGTGGCTAGCTAGATACTCACAGAGGTCGGCATTCTCCCACGAAGACGCGGAAAAGCTCGGCGCATAAATGACAAGCGGGAAGCGGCCTGCAGCGGGCGACGCATCGCGCACCGCCCACATCGGCATGGCCAGCGTCGGCTTCATGCCCTCGATCCATTCCTTCGCCTCAGCCCACACATTTGGCTTACCAAAGCTGGTTTCGGTCGCAGCCAGATTCGCATATTCGCCCACCGTCATCGGCTTCGCACTCGTAGGTTCGGCTGGGTACCAGATGAGTGTCTGCAGAGGCCGCGCCCGTTCGCCGAGAAATGGCTTGCCGAGATCGTCGGTCAGCGCTCGATAGATGCGTGAATAATCGTACTGCTCGACAACTTTAAGCCCCACGCCATGCGGTCCAGGTTTCTCAGTGAAGTGAAACAGTGGGACGCTCTGGGCCAACCCAGAAGCAGCAGCGAACAGGCAAATGATCAAGGCTCGCATAGGAACTAAGCTAACACCGGGAGGCATTCAGCTTGCATTAGCTAGCACGATTAGCTAATATTTAAATATGCAGGTTAACATGCTCGAAGCCAAAACGAAATTGTCACAGTTAGTGGAAGCTGCTGAGCGTGGGGAAGAAGTAGTAATTGCTCGGAACGGTGAGCCAGTGGCGCAGATAGTTCCGCTGAAGAAGCGTCATTTCGCTCCGGGCTTTCTCAAAGGGCATGTTGGCCCTATTTCTAAGAAAATGCTTCTTCCGATGAGTGATGAGGAAGTCGACCGATTCATTGATGGCGACTATTAGCGATCTTATTCTGGATACGCACATCATAATCTGGCTGGCGATCGATCCAGATAAGATTGCGTTGCCTATGTTAGAAGCAATCGAAAAAGCGGGGAAGAGAATTGTCAGTCACGTAACTGTGCTTGAAATTCAGCTCAAACATCTCAAGGGTCCCGAAGAATTTCCATTTTCGTTGGAGCATCTAGCAAAAGCCGCGAAGGAATTTTCTTGCAGCGAACTAGCAATTTCTTATCAGGATATTAAGAAATTAGGTGAAATGAGATTTCTCCACGCCGATCCGTTTGATCGTCTTTTGATGGCGCAAGCAGCAAATCGAGATTTGATTCTTGCCACAGCAGACAGCAGCATTCTGACAACGTCGAAGCGGCACAAAGAGTTCCGCGTCATCGAGGGCAAATCCAGCTAGCCCGAAGATTAGACTTCCGGGAGGGGCGAATTGGATCGAAGGTGTAACCCTCAGCTTAGAAGCTGAAAGAGATCAATCGACAACTGTCAGAAGCGCCCAAACCGACTCAAGCGGCCTCGAAAAGGCCGCTTAACCTCGTCCAGCATCACCTGTCTGGCAAGCACGCGTCGGGAGTACGTCTCTTGGCGGGTCCGGTGCCCTATTTAGCGCCCGATCAGACCATGTTCCTCGCTCTTCGAGTCTATGTAGGCCCCGCAGATTTGGTTATTATTATTGATCCGCACAAGCAACGTATTTGCTGCTCCAGCTACATCAACGGTGCTGTACGATTTCTGATACAGAAATCCGTGTTGATTGTTGCTGGCATCCGTGTAATATCCAGCCACCACGCCCGCGTCGTTTACGCCAAAGGCTATGGTGCTTACGGCACCTGGGAAATCCAAGGAAGTGAACTGGCCGTTGTTAAGGATATAACCATGTGCCTTCGACGACGCGTCGGTCCAATCGCCCACGATCACCCCGAACTTGTTAATCCCAAGCGCTTCCGTCCCTTTGGAGAGAGGGAAGTCAATGACAGCGAATGTGTTGCCAATGTACGAATACCCATGCTCAGTACCAGTTGCATCGACCCAGGCGCCCACTAAATCACCCGCGTCGTTGATGCCAGCGGCAACCGTAAGGCGTTGCCGGGAAAATCCAATGTCGTGACAGCGCCTGCGTTGTCAACGAAGGCGTGAGTCTTTGAACCCAACAGATCGACGTAACCTCCCACGATGACTCCTGACGCATTTATGCCATAAGCGATCGTATCCGAGGCATCTGGCACTGTGTAAATCTCGTAGTCATTCGTTACATAAGTGAAGGCTTCCGACCCGAAGCCCACGCCTGTTTTACCGTTCCAGCCCGTAACAAACGACGTGTCGTCTCCAGGGTAATCAACACTGATAAAGCTATAAACCTTAGCGCTCTTCGCCGCCGGCATTGCCGCTGCATTTACCGTTGCTTCTGACTGTGCCGACCGGCTAGCCGTCGCCTTCGTAGTGGTTTTAGCCGCCATCAAATCGCGTCGAAAAACGTAATGCGCTACGAAATGGCCAGTAAGGCAAAGGCATACTTTGATTCATTGCCTTACCTCGCATTGACGGTGCGTTCATGCTGCATGAGGTAGTCCTGCTGACAATCGGCTCCGACTACAAAGCCCTGCATGCCCACAATCCGGAAGCCCCATTTCCTGTAGAAGGAAACGGCGCGTCCATTGCCGGAGAAAACGCTGAGCCAAAGTGTTCCCTCGGGGTCATCTGTAGCGAACGCCAGCACTTTCTTCATGAGGGCATTCGCAATCCCTCGTCCATGGTACGCGGCGTCGATGTAGAATTTTCGCAACTCAGACCCAGCGAGTTCCCTCTGCGGAGGTTTGCAACCGTGGGCGATGAGAGCGTAGCCTGCTAGCCTATCCGCCAAATGCGCGATCAGAATTACGTTCCTATTATCTTTGAGCAGTGCGCAAAATCGCTCGGGCGTCAGTTCTCGCCCGATGTACTCTGCCAGATCCTCCGGCTTGGTATTCGCGGGGCAACCCAACGGAAACAGATCTGCCGCTAAACGCGCCAGTGCCGGTGCGTCCGCAGTTACGGCGAGGCGAATCTGCGGTTCGACCTGCATTCAAACCTGAGTGAAAACTAGTAATTGATTGAGTTGTCTATGGATCTTTGTCAAGTCGTCCACATCGCTCCATCACCATTATGAAGCGGATTCTCTCGAAGCACTCTGCCGATTCTGGGTAAATTGCTGGCTAAAGCAAGCACCGAATAAAGTGGATCCACCGATGGCAAGAAGGCAAGACAGTTACTGAATTAGCGAGCAAGGCAATTCTAGGTGCAGTTTTCATCGGCTTGTCGGTTATCACGTATTACATGAGCTAACATCAAACCGGTATGTCGTTTGAAGAAATGAAGCAAGATGATGGATCGATACGAGTGATGCTCGACCAAAAGCCTCTTGGCTGCCTCGTATGCGGAAACGAGCATTTTCACGAGCGAGTTTCCCTGATGCACAGGCTCCGAGGTGGCTTCTTGGCGCAGTTGTTCGGCGACGAAAGAGCCACAAACTTCATCTGTACAAAATGCGGGTATATTTCTTCGTTTCTGACTAGCCAAGTCGAGAACAACCGCCACTAATTAAAAAATGGCCGGAGGCTTCGAACGTTTGTTGCAGTTGGTGCTTTGCCGAACGCCGAAGCTGCTCATGAGTGATGAGCGGAAGTATATCAAGCGAAGTGGGTCAGCACCAATTAAAGCGCGCGAGGTCTCACTCGTCCCGCCATCATCTATCACTCCTTATGTTCTCCCTTGTGACGAGGGCGAACGCCTGATCGCGGGCGACCAACTCTTTTCGTTCCTCGCCACACAACGCAACACCGGCGGCAAGTTCATCACGCTCACAACGCTCGGTCCCAAAGGCGACCGCATTCCCGAGCACTTCCACGAAAAGCACACCGAAACATTCTTCTGCCTCGACGGAATCATGACCATGTGGGCGAGCGGCGAAGAACTTCAATTACTGCCCGGTGATTTCTTGCATATACCCGCGGGGACCATTCATAGCTACCGGCTTGACGCTCCGTTTACCCGCTTCGTCGGCACTCTAGCGCCCGGTTTGTTCGGGCCATTCTTCCGGACCATGTGCGACCCATACGACGCCTACATCTTCCCGCAAACACCCAAGCCTGTCCGCTTCGACCGCGTCATCCAAGGCCTGCACGAACTCGATCTCAAATTGGTTGGCGGTCCGCCCCAGCGATATGTTTTTGATTTTTTGGTAGGCGCGACAGGGATCGAACCTGTGACCCTCAGCTTAGAAGGCTGATGCTCTATCCAACTGAGCTACGCGCCCATGCAATCACTAGTTTACTCAATAACCAGCAATAAATCGCGTGCCTCCACGGCGTCGCGCGTTTTTACGCAGATCTCTTTCACGGTGCCGGCCACAGGCGCGTAAATTGTGGTTTGCATCTTCATCGCTTCCAAAACCAACAGCCGTTCGCCCTTCGTCACTTTCTCACCGGCTCCAACATGCAACAGCGTCACAGCGCCAGGAATCGGCGCGCTGACATCGCCCGGTTTAGCGGGGTCGGCTTTGCGCTTGCCAGTGGCTTCGCCCTTCACGGACTTATCGCGTACCTCAACTTCGCGCGGCTGGCCGTTAAGCTCAAAGAACACTGTGCGCATGCCGTCGGGGTGCGGATCACCAATGGTTAGCAAGCGAATAATAAGCGTCTTGCCTGGTTCCAATTCAACCGTCACTTCTTCGCGCTCTTCCAAACCATAGAAGAATGCGGGCGAAGGCAGCACATCCAGTTCGCCATATTTCGCACGGGCGGCGGCAAATGTTTCGAACACCTGCGGATACATGAGTGAACTTAGCCGGTCGGTCTTACTCAACTGGCCTGGAGTCAAATCAGCGGGCGGCAGATTTTCGCCCGGCCGGCCTGTAATCGGTTTCTTATCACCCACAATGATCGCTTGCAGTTTCGTTGGCCATCCGCCGGGAGGTTGGCCCAGTGAGCCCATGAACATGTCCACCACGGAATTCGGTAGCGTGATATGACGGTCCGCCGGCAAGTTTTCCAAGTCCTTCACGGTCATGTTGTGGCTCAGCAAATACAGCGCAAGATCTCCCACAACTTTGCTCGACGGCGTCACCTTCACAATATCGCCAAACGCGAAGTTCACTTCCGCATATGTTCGAGCCACGTCTGGCCAGCGACCACCCAAACCCATCGCTTCAGCTTGCGCTTTCAGATTGGTGTACTGGCCGCCGGGCATCTCGTGTATGTACACTTCAGCCGTGCCAGATTTCGGCGCTTCATCGAACGGTTCGTAGTAAGTGCGAACGGTTTCCCAATAGTCAGAACACTTGTTCAGGGCGTTGAAATTGAGAGTCGTATCGCGTTCGGTATTGGCAAGCGCCGCCACAATTGAGTTGAGATTCGGCTGGCTTGTGGTGCCGCTCATAGAAGAAATAGCGGCGTCGGCAATGTGCACGCCTGCATCGCAAGCCTTCAGAATGGTGGCGGCGTTGATACCGCTAGTGTCGTGCGTATGCAGATGAATGGGTAAACCCACCGCTTCTTTCAGAGCTTTAACGAGCTGCGTTGCGGCGTACGGCTTCAACAATCCAGCCATATCTTTAATGGCCAAGATATGTGCGCCCATCTTCTCCAGTTCTTTGGCTAGATCGACGTAGTATTTCAGGGAATACTTACTGCGCTTGGGGTCAAGAATATCGCCGGTGTAGCAGATGGCGGCCTCGCAAATCCTGCCCGTTTTTATAGCCGCTTCAACCGCTATTTTCATGTTCGGCAGCCAATTGAGCGAATCGAAAATGCGGAAAATATCGATACCTTGCGAAGCGGCTTCTTCAATAAATGCTCGAACGACGTTATCAGGATACGCCGTATAACCGACGGCGTTGGATGCGCGCAACAGCATCTGAAAGCAGATGTTTGGAATGCGCGAACGCAGCTCCGCAAGGCGGGCCCATGGATCTTCCAGCAGGAAGCGCATGGCGACGTCGAAGGTAGCGCCGCCCCACATTTCCAAGCTGTATAGCTGGGGCAATTCCTTCGCTACGTAGTCAGCCACTTGCAGCATGTCAAAGCTCCGCATGCGCGTTGCCATCAGGCTCTGATGCGCGTCGCGAAAAGTGGTATCCGTAATCAAAAGGCGTTGCTGAGTTTTACTCCACTCCGCGAATTTTTGCGGGCCCAAGCGGTTCAAAGTTTGCCGGGTACCTTCGGGAGCCAAATGCAATGTCGAATGCGGAACCGGAGCTGGACGCATCACTGCAGGTTTTTGTTTGCCCGCAATTTCGGGATTACCGTTTACGCTGACTTCGGCGAGATAAGTGAGCAGCTTTGTTGCTCTGTCGCGGCGGGCGGTAAAACTGAAAAGATCGGGGGTCTCATCAAGAAATGACGTGGTGGTTGCGCCGCTTTGGAACGTGGGATGCTTTACCACGTTTTCGAGAAACGGAATGTTGGTCTTCACCCCCCGAATCCGGAATTCTCGCAGAGCGCGATCCATGCGTTGGCAAGCTTGCGGAAAATTGCTGCCCCACGCCGTCACCTTCACTAGCAAGGAATCATAGAAGGGCGGTATCACCGCTCCACCATAAGCTGACGCAGCATCAAGGCGGATACCAAAACCAGCCGGCGATCGATACGTGTGAATTTTGCCGTAGTCGGGAATGAAATTATTTGCCGCGTCCTCTGTCGTGACACGGCATTGTAGCGCGGTACCGCGTAGCGTGATCTCTTCTTGTTTAGGCAGGCCGATCTCTGGCCCATGCAGACTGAGACCTTGCGCAACTTGTATTTGTGTTCGCACAATATCGACGCCCGTTACCACCTCGGTCACCGTATGTTCCACTTGGACACGCGGATTTACTTCGATGAAATACCATTCGTTCGATTCGGCGTCGACGAGAAATTCAACTGTTCCCGCATTGAAATACTTGGTGGCGGTCGCGAGCTTTACCGCGGCAGCACAGAGTTCCAAACGCACTTTCTCAGGCAAGCCGATGGCTGGGGCTATTTCGACAACTTTTTGGTGACGGCGCTGCACCGAGCAATCGCGCTCATATAAATGGATGATGTTGCCTTGGGTATCGCCAAGGATTTGCACTTCAACGTGCCGCGGTTCCTCGTGATATTTTTCGATGAAGACGGTGCCGTCTTTGAACGCGGCCTCCGCTTCGG
>Ga0182012_10007471_pt1 | contig 10925 bp, 6 predicted proteins | sample 612S2SmetaG_FD_120486 | JGI IMG/M metagenome (GOLD analysis project Ga0182012, IMG submission 120486) | Permafrost microbial communities from Stordalen Mire, Sweden - 612S2S metaG | ecosystem: Environmental > Terrestrial > Soil > Wetlands > Permafrost | place: Sweden: Stordalen | collected...
AATCAGTCTGATTCGCTGGGAGATGGCTGCGAGGCGACGCTGGCCAAGTTCAGCATTGACAACAGCCCCGGCCAAGGGCCCCCATCTGTATACGACAACCGCTTTGTGTTGGACGGAGCTGGGAACGTGTACACGACTGATTTGTTGACTTCCGCATCCGCGCCGAGTGGCTATTCGTGGATTATCAGGAAGATCGACGCCGCGACCGGTATTGTGTCGAATGTGACGCCGGCAAGTTCCAGTATTCCCCTCTGCACGGGTGGCGGAGGACTGAACCCCACCGTGTCGAATGGCACCTGCTTCCTGGAGATTGCCGCGGTTGACGGAAGTGGAATCGTCTATCTGGTTCAAATTGAGTCGAACGGCCAAAGTAACCTGCTCGCGCTCAGCCCGCAACCGGCTGCGCTTACGACGGTTGCCAATAGCTTTTTAAATTCATGTATAGGTACGATCGTTTGCACAGGCGGCGGCAGCATCGATGGGCAGGGGAACCTGTGGCTGGCCGACCATGACGGAAACGTCGAAAAGATTGCGCTGAGCACGGGCACTTTGACGGCGTGGAACGGCCCTAGTCTTGGATGCGACAGCACCTACGTGGACCCTGTTTTACGCATGGACGCGGCCGGGGATGGGTACTTCGCTCCTGGCTCACAAGGCAGCCTGAATGAGACAGTGGTATGCGAGGCGAGCGCCACAGCTCAAGCTGCTGTGTATTATGCGGGGACGGACAACGCTCCCTGGCCGTTCAACGGCGACAACATCCAGGCGACGCAGGCGAACATTGCTCTTGTCGGCGATATTGAGCTTGATGGGAAAGGGAACCTGTACATTTCCGACAGCGGCAACAACCGCATCCGCAAGGACACGGTTGGGACGGGGACACCAATCGTCTTTCCTTCGACGGCCGAGGGCGCAACGAGCGCGCCGATCAACGTGACGATCCAGAACATTGGCAATGCTGCATTGTCGTTTTCTTCGATCGTCGCAAGCCCGCAATTCACATTCAACAACAGCGGGACGACCTGCGCGGCGCAGGGGCAGATTGCGCCGGGAACCACCTGTGTGCTGGCGATCGCATTCGCGCCGACAACGAGTGGGGCAGTCACGGGGACAATTACATTTGGTGACAACAGCCTGAATAGTACCTCGACAGCGCAGATTTCGCTTTCGGGGACAGCGACGGGGAGTGCCCTGTCTGCGACCACCACCACGGTACAGGCTTCGGCCGCGAGCGTGACCATTGGCACGAGCGTAACGCTGACGGCGACGGTTGCTGAGACCGGCGCCAGCGGCGTGCCGACGGGGACTGTTACCTTTCTTGACGGAACGACCTCAATTGGGACGGGGACGCTGAACAGTAGCGGCGTAGCCACGCTGATGACGTCGTCGCTCGCCGTCGGCACGCACTCGATCACGGCGCAATATGGGGGCGACAGCAACAACGCGGCGAGCACGTCTGGCGCTGTGAGCGTCACGGTGACGGCCCCGGTGGCGTCACTCACGCCAGCCATAGTGCCCTTCGGGAGCGTGACCTCGGGCACTACCAGCGCAGCATCGGTCCTGACGCTTTCCAACTCCGGAACCGCCGTTTTGAATATCAGCGGGATCACGATTGGCGGAGCCAATCCGAGTGATTTTGCCGTTTCAACAGGGGCGAATGCGTGCGGCACAACGCTGGCAGCCGGTGCCAATTGCTCGATTTATGTGACGTTCACGCCGGCAACGGCGGCTAGCTTCAACGCGACGCTGCAGATTGCAGACGACGCCGCGGGTTCGCCGCAGACGGCGACGCTGAGCGGTACAGGAACTGCCGCCGCGACTCCGATTGCGTCGCTTACTCCAGCTACTGTGCCGTTCGGGAGCCTGACGGCGGGGACAACAAGCGGGCCGATGTCACTGACCCTGTCAAATTCCGGCAATGCGACGCTCAACATCACGGGGATCACAATTGGCGGCACCAATCCTGCAGACTTCGCCGTCTCGACAGGAGCGAATGCCTGCGGCACAACGCTGGCCGCAGGTTCGAGCTGTTCGATCTACGTGACGTTCACGCCTGCAACTGCGGCTACCTTCAGCGCGATGGTGCTGGTTGCCGACAACGCGACTGGCTCGCCGCAGAGTGCGTCGTTGACGGGCACAGGGACGGCTGCGCCTGCGCCAGTTGTAACACTCGCACCCACCTCGGTTGCCTTCGCTGGCCAAACGAGCGGAACCACGAGCGCTCCAACGACGGTGACTCTGACAAACAGCGGCAATGCAGCGTTGACGATTGTGGGAATTACGATTGCGGGGACGAATCCCACTGACTTCGCGACGACAACCGGAAGCAACGCGTGCGGGAGCTCTTTAGCTGCTGGTGCGACCTGCAACATCTATGTCACATTCACACCGGCTACGGCAGCAAGCTTTGCAGCAACCTTGTCGGTTGCGGATAACGCAAGCGGTTCGCCGCAGGGGGTTGCTCTTACTGGAAGTGGAGTCGCTCCGGCGGACTTTACGGTGACCGCAACGCCATCTTCCCAGACTGTGCAGAGCGGTGGATCGACGACCTACACGGTGACGGTTAGCTCGAGTGGCGGGACATTCAGCAGCCCGGCCGCCTTGACGGTGAGCGGGCTTCCAACAGGAGCGACGGGTAGTTTCTCGCCAGCAAGTGTCACACCGGGGTCGACAAGTGCGAACTCGACGTTGACGGTTCAGACGGCGACAACGGCGACAACCGCGGCGAAGGCTGCACCCGGCACGGCATGGCCGCTCGCAGTTCCAGCGTTGGCAGCGGTGGGAATGTTCTTCGTTCCTGGCAGGCGACGCCGGCGTTGGATTTCACTTGGCATCTTACTGCTTGGCTCGCTGGGCGCGATGACTGCGTTGAGCGGTTGCAATGGCGGATTCAGATTCACGCAACCCTCGCAAACCTATACGTTGACGATTACCGGCACCAGTGGAACCGACACGCACTCAACCACCGTGCAACTCACGGTTGAATAAGAGGAGACACCCATGCGATCAAGGATGAAGGCAATATTCCCTCTGCTTCTGGTTCTCCCCATCGCCGGAGTCTCCTCTCGCTCCGCACGGGCACAGGCAGTGCAACAACCTGGCGGGGCCACGACTAGCCAGGTGGCCGAAGACGACAAACCACGACCTTTTGAAGTGGATGGCGGATTCGCGTACATGCGAACGAATCAGCCTCCAGGTGCCTGTGGGTGCTTCAATATGCTGGGTGGAAGCGGCGGCTTTGGCTACACAGTCAAAGACAGCCCTTATTCCGTGGTTGCGGATGTGGCGTTCCTGCATGCCGGAACGATCACCGGCACTGGCTACAATCTGAACATCCTGGCGGTCACAGGCGGTGTGCGCTATCGGCTGCCGGTGAAGAGGCGGGATGTTCAACCGTTTGCCCAGGGATTGGTGGGGATTGCTCACGCGTCGGGGACGGGAGCGCAGGCTCCAAATCCCGCCGCAGGAAATGCGGGCGCTTCACTAGCTCTGACCGCGGGCGGGGGACTTGAATTGCCGGTGAGCCCGCGATTCACCGTCCGTTTGTTCGAAGCCGACTACTTGCTGACGACCTTTGACAATGGGTCGAATAACAAGCAAAACAACCTGCGTTTCAGCTTTGGTGCAGTTTTTCGCTTTTGACGATTCATACGACTCTGGCCACGCAGGAGTTCTCGCCGGTCCAGGCGAAATCTGACTTTGCGGCGAGTTTTCTGCCGGGCTCCTTTCGCCGATTGTCTTTTGGTGAAGAGAGGGTTCGGCATTTCCTTTTTGAACGCTACAAACTCTGGGCGCTAGTTGGATCTGGGGTGCGATCAAGAGGCGAAATCAGGTGGACGACGGAAATGCCGACAGTGTAGGTTTGGAGAGTTGCTTTTGACTCGACTGCGGGGACCGTTCATGCGCCGTAGAGATTTTGTTCGCACATTGATTGCCACAGTTTTTGCCTCGAGGGGATTGGCGGCGCAGGAGGCTGCAAAGCCACAACTCCCCATCGCTGCGCCGGTTCCGTGGACGCTTGGATTGAATCCCAAGACGCCTATTCCGCAGACTACAGTTGCCGAAGGGATTGCCGAGGCGAAGCTGAGCTTCTTTACGACGGCTCAGATGGAATCGCTGAAGAGGCTTTGCGATTTGTTGATGCCACCGTTAGGCGGCAAGCCTGGCGCTGTCGAGGCTGAGACTCCGGCGTTTATCGACATGCTGATCGGGAAATCGCCGGATTCGCGCAAGAAGATTTATTTGGGCGGCCTTGAGTGGATCGAGGCGGAGGCGCAGCGGAAGTACAAGCTGCCCTTCGCAAAGCTGGATGACGGCCAGGCAAGTGCACTGTTGAAGCCCTGGCTGCGGACCTGGATGAGCGATCACCCACCGTTGGAGCCTCATGCCGACTTCGTGAATGTGGCTCATGACGACATTCGCGAGGCGACATTCAACTCAGAGGCTTGGGCGGCAGCGGGGTCAGGCAACGCAGAGCAGGGAACGCCAACGGGCGTGTACTGGTCGCCGATCGATCCAGAGAGTCACGCCATGAGCTCGAATGCAAAGCCTCATGTGCTGGCGGGCAAAGGGGCTGCCGGCGTGCCCGTTTACCCGCGATAGCGTTGCGCAGACGAATAAGAAATCGGCATTAGACTCGAGAAGAGATGAAGAGCGAAGTATTTGATGTGTTGATTATCGGATCGGGCCACGCTGGCGGCATGGCAGCGAAGATCCTGACGGAGAAGGGCATTCAGTGCCTGATGTTGAACGCCGGCCCGGTGGCCGACGTGAGCAAAGACACGACGCGGAAGCCGGCGTATGAACTGCCCTATCGCGGATTCAGACCGCCGGGCCGGCTGGAACACGTATTCCAGTCGAACGAATTCAATGCGAATGTGTGGGTCGACGAGCAGGAAGTTCCATATACATTTGACCCTGCGCACCCATACAACTGGGTGCGCGTGCGTTTGTTTGGCGGACGATCGCTGTTCTGGTCGCGCCAGTCGTTCCGGCTGAGCGACTACGAGTTCAAGGCAAAGTCTCATGATGGGTTTGGAGAGGACTGGCCAATCAGCCATGCCGATCTAGCTCCGTTCTATTCTCGCGTGGAAGATATCTTTCAGGTGGCGGGTGCGCTGGACGGGCCGCCGCAGATGCCGGATGGGAACTTCGTGATTGATGACGACCCGTGGACTCCATCGATGCAGCGCTTTATTGAGGCGGCAAAGCCCAAGGGGATACCAGTTTGCAAGCAAAGGCGAGCGATGGGCCGCGATGGACTTGCGAGCTCTGTGAACCTGTTGTTGCCGGACGCGGAGAAGACCGGAAAGCTGACATCGATTGCGAACGCGGTGGTGCGGGCGCTGACGGTGGATAAGAACACAGGCCTGCTCAACGGCTGCGTCTTCATCGATCGCCACACGCTCGAGGAGATGAGTGTGAAGGCGCGCGTAGTGGTGCTCGCGGCTGGAACACTGGAGAGTACGCGCCTGCTGCTGAATTCAGGTCTTGCCAATTCGAGTGGAGTGCTGGGGCACTATCTGATGGATCAGATTTATGGCGCGGGGCTGGTAGCTTCTGTTCCCGAGGCGCGGGGCGGGAAAGGGAAGGGAATGATGGGCGGGGCAGCCATTATTCCGCGGTTCCGGAATATCGATACAAAGTCAGACAAGTTCCTGCGCGGCTATGCATTCAACGTGACCAGCAGCACAGGAGGCGTTGGCGCGCGGAACTTTGCGGCGTTTGGTGCGGAGCTGCAACAGAAGATGGAGGAGTATCACGGCAGCGCTTTCTACATGGGGATTATGGGCGAGGTGATTGGACGCAAAGAAAACCATGTGCGCATTAACGCTGCCAAAGTGGATGCGTGGGGCATACCCGTACTGCATGTGGAGACCAGGTACACCGATAACGAGTACAACATGGCGAAGGATGCCGTGGACACCGCGACCGAGGTAGTGGAGTCGGCAGGGTTTGAAGTGCTGTCAAAGAACGCGACGCCCAACCCGCCCGGATACAGCATTCACGAAGTGGGAACCTGCCGCATGGGCGACGATCCGAAGACCAGCGTGTTGAACAAATGGTGCCAAAGTCACGATCACAAGAACTTGTTTGTGGTGGACGGGGCGAGCTTCACAAGTGCGGGGTGGCAGAATCCGACGATGACGATTCTGGCTCTTTCGATGCGTGCGTCGGAGCACCTGGCGGAGGAGATGGGGAAGCTGAATCTCTAGGGAGCGTTTTCGGCGATAAGGTCGGGTCGGAATCAAGGAACAAAATCCTCAGCTTTTCTTCTCGGGCACCTTCATACCCGCCTTGCGCGCTTCAGACAATCCGATTGCAATTGCTTGTTTCCTGCTGGTGACCTTCTGGCCGCTCCCGCTCTTGAGCGTACCGTCTTTCATTGCTTTTAATTCTGTCTCCACTTTCCTGCTTGACGCTTCGCTGTATTTCCGTTGGGACTTCGCTTTTGTCATGAGAATTCCTCACAATCAGTGAGATGTGGAGCTCCGGTGCGATGGTTGCATTGGGGTTTCGATGCCACCATGAGAGCTGCGCTCCGTTGCCTGTCGGCTTGAAGGGCGGTTATGGAATAATCACTGCTAGTTCATGGACATTTGAACGCCGGTATCCACTGCTGAATCGCGGCCACGGGCGAGCGGAAGTAGCATTTTCGAGTTGCTAGCGGACGTTTCAGCAAACAATCAACCCCGTCGCAGGAGACTGATCGAAATGAAGGCTAATCAAGTCGTCGCTGAAGGGCCCAACGAGTCCGGTCTTGTTCGGTTGCAATGGAGATTTCGCGGCTTGATTGCGCTGTGCGGGCTTATTGATTGCTGGAACGCGAGGTTTCAGAACAACCCAGACGGCATTTCGATTATGGACATGGGCGATCAGTACTTGCGCGGCAATTGGCACGCTGCGCTCAATTCCTATTGGTCGCCGCTCTATGGCTTGCTGACGGGTTTGATGATTCGCGTGACGAAGCCTGGGATCCGATGGGAGTACCCGGAAGTACATCTGCTGAATTTTGTGATTTTTCTGGCCACACTGCTTTGCTTTGAGATCTTCTGGCGTGCGTTGATGGAGGCCCGGAGTCGAAGCGAATGGGTGGGGGCGTCAAGCAGATATGCGTGGGGGTTGGGCTACCTGCTTTTTATCTCCGTGTACCTCGGCAGCAGGATGTTGGAGTATGTGAATCCGGATCTCATGGTGTCAGCATTTGTGTTGCTCGCCTTGGGTTTGATGCTGAGGATAAGCGCCGGCCGGGGGAACACATGGACGGCGGCAGCGCTTGGCCTCACCCTTGGAATCGGATATCTGGCGAAGGCCGCGATGTTTCCATTTGGCGCAGTCGTTTTGATGACGCTGTTTGCCGTGATTTGGATGCGCCGTCAAAAAATGGTGATGGGTGGAGTTGCGCTCCTGATCTTTCTTGCGATCTCGGTTCCATTTATTGCCGCACTTTCGTGGAATAACCACCACTTCACGACGGGTGACTCGGGCAAGCTGAATGTGGCTTGGAATGTGAACGGCGTGAACGGGTCATCTTACGATTACCGGCTGTGGCTGGGTGAACCGGGGTCGACGACGCACCGGGATCACCCGGTGCGCAAAACTCTCAACTGGCCGGAGGTCTACGAATTTGCGACGCCGATTGGCGGGACTTATCCGGTGTGGGAAGATCCAACTTACTGGTGGGCGGGAGTGGATACAAAGCTGCATCCGGCTCGCGAGGCTGTGACTTTCGTTCACAGTGTTGGAAAGATCGCGATTTACCTTATCAAGGATATTGGAATCCTGACGGCCGTGGTGATGATGATTTTTCTGCTGAGCGATCGAGTTGGAGATTCGTGGCGGCAGTTGATCAAGTTATGGCCGATCCTGGTTCCAACGATCGCGGTCTTTATGATGTACGCGATCATTGTCTGGTTGACGCGCTATACGACCGGGGTGATGCTGGCTGGGTTTGCCGCGCTGATTGGTTCCTTGAGCATCTCCGACGGTGACAGACAGATGAAGGTCTTGCGGGCGTCGGGCTACACACTCGGGTTGATGGCGCTGGTGCTGGCGCTTCAATCGATGTTCCAGAACTACCATGATGTCGGGTACTGGGCTAAACAGGTTGAAGTGGCAGAACGACTGCACGGACTCGGCGTTGAGCGTGGAGATCATCTGGCGATCATGGGCGACGGCTTCGATGAAGAGGTTTGGGCGCGGCTGAACGGAGTGGAAATTGTCGCGGAGGTGCCGCGCACTTTGGCTACGGGCGATTCAACAACGGCGTTCTGGAGTTCGGACTCTGAAGTCGAGCAAACGGTGTTGAATGCGCTGAAGGCCGCTGGAGCCAAGGCAGTGGTGGCGCAGACACCTGCCGGAAAGCTTCCGGAGGGGTGGGTTCCTCTGGGCAACTCCGGGCACGTCGTGCTGTTTCTTCAGTAGGCAGGACGTGGTGCAGTGAGAGGCCCGGGCAGTTCGGTGAAACTTCCCGGGCCTTGTGTTACCGGCAAGCTGAGGAGAAGCAGAGATTCTTGCTGAAGAATGGCAGCACATGATTCTGGAATCGGTCTGCTACGGCGCTGGTGTGCGTGCCTGGATAAATCTCAAAGCTGTTTACGATTCCGTATTTGTCGAAGACGTCATGCAGCTTTGTGGCATCGAAGCGTAGTCCGTCCTGATCTCCGACATCCATGGAGATGGCTCGATATCGCTTTAGGTTGCCGATGTACTGATCGACGAAGACGAGGGGTGCATTGGCTGCGAATTTTGCCTGGACTTCCGGCACCGGAACACCATCCTTGGTTGCCATGTCGAGATAAAGCGGTGGGTTTTTAGGATCGGGCGCCCAGGCGGCAGCGGTGGCGAGTTGTGCGACGCCGAAGCCGGGGAGAAGGGATGCAGCCTCGGCGGGGGATTTTGCTCCGGCAATCTTCTTTTCGCTGGCGATCGCCATCTCTTTCATTTTGTCCGCGGGCACGGGGCCGCCGCCGGTCATTGGAGAGAGGCAGCAAGGGCTCATGATGTAGAGAGCGCCGAAGACATCGGAGTGTTTCATGCCGATGCGTGAGGCTCCATAGCCGCCCATGGAGTGGCCCACGAGCCCGCGGCTTTCGCGTTTTGGAATTGTGCGGTAGTGCGCGTCAACGTAGGCGACGACATCGTGGGCGACATAATTTTCGAAATCGCCGGTAGTCGCAGAGCTGGAGTACATGGAGCCGTTGTAGACGGTCTTTGAATCCGGCAGGACGACGATCATCTCTTTAGCGCCCTGGGCAAACGCGCCTTCGATGGTCTGCGGGACGTGGATTTCACCTGTCCACTGGTTGGCGCCGATGAAGAACCCGTGCAGGGCGTAGACAACGGGATAGCGGCGGGTCGATTCCTTTTTGTAGCTGGGCGGGAGAAAGACAATCGCATCGCGATCAACTGCGTCGCCTTCGAGATTTCCTTCAAGGGATGCGCCGTGAATCTTGATGTGTTCGACCGTGACGGGCTTTGCGCCGGCGACGACCGGAGGCACTATGGTTTCAACTTGCGCGGTAAGAAACTGTCCGGTTGCGAACGATAGTGCGATGAACGCGGCATAGATTTGTCGGTTGTGATTCACGAAATCTCCTCATCAAATGAGCAATGTTGCGTGGAGTGGGTCATCTTGCGGGAAAAGAATAGATGCTTACGCTGAACGGAGGCGCGACGATGGATTCGGGGAGAGCGCCGAGCGAAGACTCCTCAACGATGACTCCGGGCTTCTGGCCGACGGCGACGACAGCGTCGATGGTTTTTGGAGCCATCTGCCAGAGCTTTCCGGGACCGGCGACCGCTGCGCCGTTGATCTTGAGTTGCATACTGTGTTCGGCGTCAGATGGATTGAGGACGGCAATCGTGAGGGTCTTGCGGTCTTCACTCCAGGCGGCGCTTACATCGAGGGGATAGGTGTCGCTGCCGGGGTTGACTGCCGGCTGATCGCCGCCTGCGGGAAATATCGGCTTGGGTTGAGGCGAATCGCCGGAGACGTCAACAGGAATTGTGCCAAAGTGATCGCGATACATTTTGAAGAGGAGCCCGGTTGGGTTCAGCGTTGCATCCGTTCGCGTCTGGCTCATCATGGCTGTGGCGAAGGTGAATGCGCCAAGCTGAAACAGATCGGAGTGGCGGAACATCTCATGGAAGGCCCAAGCGTAGGCTGGGATTACTTTGTAGGAATTGGGGCCGCCGCCCATGTAGGCCCATTCGTCGATGGCGATGGGGACGGGCTTGGCCTTGAGGGCGGGAATGCGCTTGAGGTACTCCTGGTAATGCTCGTACTTGACGCGGACCTGGGTGGCGGGCGCGCGCTCCCACTCGATCAGAGGCTGAGGGCCGATGTTTACTTTCTTCTCCAGTTTCAGATCGGTGTGCATGTCGCTGGAGGAGTAGTAGTGCTCGCTGAGCATGTCGATGTTGTCGAGGCAGTGGGCGAGCAAGTGGCCGCTCCAGTCCGCAGTCGACAGGTAGTCCGGGACAAACTTGCCACTGATGCGCTTTGACTGGTTGGCGCCGGTCATGACGTCGGGCATGGCGCCGCCGGCGATCAGCTTGATCGAGGGATCGACTTCGCGCATGGCTTTGGCAAAGAGATTGTGCTTGAGCTCGAATTGCTCGACCGACATCGAGCCCATCTGGTAGTCGCCCCATGGCTCGTTGCCGACGCCCCAAAGCTTGACGTTGTAGGGCTGGGGATGGCCGTTGGCGGCGCGCCATTTACCCATGGGCGTGGTGACGGCGCCGTTGGTATATTCAACGAGCTCTCGCGCGGACCAGGCGTCGCCAAAGCCGGCATTGACGGTGATGTAGGGATCGACGCCGAGCAGACGGCAGAGGGTAAGGAACTCATCGGTGCCGACGTCGTTGGGCTGGACGGCCCGCCATACTGGGTCGTAGATGGGAGGACGCTTGTCGCGCTC
>Ga0182012_10007472_pt1 | contig 10925 bp, 8 predicted proteins | sample 612S2SmetaG_FD_120486 | JGI IMG/M metagenome (GOLD analysis project Ga0182012, IMG submission 120486) | Permafrost microbial communities from Stordalen Mire, Sweden - 612S2S metaG | ecosystem: Environmental > Terrestrial > Soil > Wetlands > Permafrost | place: Sweden: Stordalen | collected...
CGGTGGGTAACCGGGCGGTCCGTTTCCCGCGTAATCCGTTATGATTCCGCTCAGATCAACTTGAAGCACCATTTCGAGGCCTGCGTCAGCAATAAACACATTCCCCGCGCTGTCAACCGCCAGGCTCAGGGGCTCGTAAAGAGAGTACTCCAGCGCCGATCCACCCAGTTGGCGCGGCGGCATCACTGAATCGGGGTAAATGTACTGAGGCTCGTCAACTCCCGAACCCGCAACAGTGGAGATGATCCCCTGCGAATTCACCTTGCGAACGCGAAAGTTGCCAGCATCCGCAATGAACACGTTGCCGCTTGCATCGGCCAGGACATCCGCAACATCCTGGAGTTCGGCCAATATGGCTGGTCCGCCATCCCCTGCGAAGTTCGCCGCGCCGTTACCGGCAAAGGTGGAAATAGTCCCCGAGGAATCAATCTTGCGAATGCAGTTGTTGTAGCTGTCGACGAAATACAGATTTCCCTGATTGTCGGGGCTTACTCGAGAGGGGCCGTTCAGTTCCGCGCTGGTGGCCGCACCGCCATCGCCGCTAAACCCAGCGACACCGGTTCCGGCTATCGTGGTGATAACTCCATCAGGAGTCACTTTTCGAATCCGCTGATTTCCAGAGTCCGCGATGAATAAGTTGCCCGCCGCGTCGAAGCGGAATCCGCCGAGGTTGTTAAAGTAGGCTGGTGCATGGCGGCGTCTGACTAAACGCACCTGACACGGCAAAGAAGATTAGAACGGAAACTCTGGCGTGGCGCATTTGAGTCGATCGCATTGAGTCAAATAAGGATAGCAAACGCGACCAATAATCGCGGACAAAATGCCGCACCGCTTCCGGCTCAGCAATCCAGACGCAGGGGCTAGCGCTGGGCGTATACTTTTAGTGCATTTGAAACTGATGGAGCGAAGTCACCGTGTCCGCTGAAGAACACTCCGACCCTGAGGCTGCCTCTCGCCTCAAGGAAGGCGGCACGGCCGTCACGCGAGCCATGAATCCCGCTGAAGATGCGGGAAAGATCATCGGCCGCTATCATCTGCTGCAGAAGATTGGTGAAGGCGGCATGGGCGAGGTCTGGCTGGCCGAGCAAAAAGAACCGGTGCGCCGCCGCGTGGCTCTCAAACTGGTCAAAGCAGGGATGAACAGCCGCGAAGTGGTCGCGCGCTTTGAATCCGAACGGCAGGCTCTGGCTCTGATGGACCACCCCGCCATCGCGAAGGTGCTCGATGCCGGCGCAACGCCGGAAGGCGCGCCATACTTCGTGATGGAGTACGTCGTGGGGGTTCCGATCACAACCTACTGCGACAACCACCGGCTCAGCACGCGCGACCGCCTGGATCTGTTCGTGCGCGTCTGTGAGGGCGTCCAGCACGCGCATCAGAAAGCCATCATCCACCGCGACCTGAAGCCCTCGAACATTATGGTCACGGAAGTAGATGGCCATCCGGCGCCGAAGATCATCGATTTCGGCGTGGCCAAGGCGCTGACGCAGAAGCTGACGGCGGATACGATGTTCACACGGGTAGGGGCCGTAATCGGAACGCTGGCATACATGAGCCCGGAGCAGGCGGATTCCACCGGGTTGGACGTAGACACCCGTAGCGATGTGTACTCGCTTGGGGTGGTGCTCTATGAGTTGCTGATTGGTGCGCTTCCCCTGGAATTCCACGCACTGGCCTTCGACCAGATTCTGAAGCGATTGCGCGAGGAGGACGCGCCGCGTCCCAGTATGAAACTGCGTGGCACGGTACAACAGTCCGGGACGGCGGCTCAAAGCCGCGGTTCCGATTCTGTTACGTTGTCGCGAGAACTGCGCGGCGATCTCGACGCCATTGCTTTGAAAGCTCTCGAAAAGGACCGCGCGCGGCGGTATGGCTCGCCGTCCGAACTGGCTGCCGATATTAGTAGATATCTGCGGAATGAGCCCGTGCTGGCTCATCCGGCGAGCGCAGGGTATCGGGCGCGCAAGTACATAGACCGTCACCGGGTGGCTGTAGCCGTGGGCGCCGGGCTATTTGTGGTCCTGATCTCGTTCGGTGTCGCGCAAACGCTGCAATTGCGGCGGACCACCAAGGAGCGCGATCGTGCAGACCGAATCGCCACGTTCATGAGTGGGATGTTCAAAGTGTCGGACCCGAGCGCGGCGCGTGGGAATAGCATCACTGCCCGAGAGATTTTGGACCGAGCGTCGAGGGAGATCGACACCGGGCTGTCCAAAGATCCTGAGGTCCAGGCGCAAATGATGCAGACCATGGGCGACGTGTATCAGAACCTCGGCCTCTACCCTCAGGCGCAGTCCCTGCTCGCGCGGGCAGTCGAGATCCGGCGGCGGGTCCTGGGACCCGAGAAGCCGGAAACCCTTACCTCGATGAGCAGCCTGGGCGACAATCTAAGGGCGCAGGGCCGGTATCCCGAGGCAGAGAAGCTGGACCGCGAGGCTCTTGATATTCGACGCCGTGTCCTGGGGCGGGAAGATCCGGACACTCTGAAGTCGACAAACGATTTGAGTGCGTTACTGATCAGTGAAAGCCGCTTCCCTGAGGCGGAGAAGTTATTGCGGGAGTCCCTGGAGATCCAGCGGCGAGTCCTGGGTCCGGACGATTCGGAGACACTGCGGTCCGTGAATAACCTGGCGAATGCCCTCGAGAACGAGGGCCATTACCCCGAGGCGGAGCAGTTGAAGCGCGAAACCCTGGATATTCGACGGCGAACCCTGGGGCCGGAGCATCCAGATACGCTGAGGTCCATGAATAACCTCGCCACCGTCCTCGATGTGGAGGGGCACTACCCCGAGGCAGAGAAGTTGTATCGGGAAACGCTGGGAACTCGATCGCGCATCCTGGGGCCGAAGCACCCTGACACGTTGCGATCGATGAACGCGCTAGGCGCGCTATTCATTGACGAAGGCCGCTACCCTGAGGCAGAGCAGTTATTCCGGCAGTCCCTGGAAATTCAGCGCAGCATTCTGGGTCCCACGCACCCCGACACACAGAATTCGATGCACAACCTGGCTGACGTTCTCTATGAAGAGGGGCGCTTTGTCGACTCCGAGAAAATTATGCGCGAGACCTTGGACATGCGGCTTCGCGTCCTGGGGCCGGATCACCGCGACACGCTTCTGTCAATGGGTAATCTTGCCGAGGTTCTCAATCAGGAGAGAAGGTACGCCGAGGCAGAGAAGCTGGGGCGAGAGACACTCGATGCTCAGAGTCGTGTCCTGGGAGCGGAGCATCCGGACGCACTGACGTCCGTGGACAACCTGGCCAACGTGCTTGGCTCGGAGGGCCGTTACGCCGAGGCGGAGAAGCTGCTGCGCGACAACCTGGCTATTCGACGGCGTGTCCTGGGGCCGGACCATCCGGACACGGCAATATCGACATACAGCCTCGGTTGCCTTTTGGCCCGTAAAGGCAATGCGGATGAGGCGCTGGCTTTATTGCGAGAGGCTGTTGACCACACTCTGACACCCAAGACCGATCTCGCGATCGAAACCAACCCGGATCTGAAGTCGCTCCATGGCGACCCGCGCTTTGCCGCTCTTGTAGCGCATGCCAAAGAGCGCGCAGCCGCGCAGAAACCCAGCTAGACGCAATACTGTTCATTTAACGATCTTAAGTTGCTTAACGAAATCGATGTGGCGAGTGACTTGGCGTGGATGTGGACACAGCTCTGCTGTTGGCCAGAATGCTTGGCAAACTCTCACTCAATCCGAAACGGCTGGGTCCGCGCGGTTTCCTGTAAAATTGAGAGATCATGGTCGCTACAAACTCCAGATCGGCCAAAGCCCCGCTGATATCGCTTGGAGATGCGCGAACGGGCCACAAGGATTTGGACCATGGTTGCGCCAAGAAATTCGTTCTCGACCCGCACGGGATCGCACGCAAAGCCGCTGCCCGTGCGACTTCAGTGTTTTGAGACCCACTTTAGAGCTTCACCGGGAGACAACCAGATGGTTACGTTAGCAGACGCACGCAGGGTGATCGCAGCAGCGGAAAAGAAAGCGGCAGAAATCGGGCAGCCGATGAACGTTGCCGTGGCCGACGAAGGCGGTAACATCGTGGCGCACATACGGATGGACGGCGCTTGGATCGGCAGCATCGATATCTCCCAAAAGAAGGCTTACACGGCCCGCGCCTTCGACATTTCTACCAAAGACCTGGCGGCCCATTCTCAGTCAGGCAACCAGTTCTTCGGAATCCATGCGTCAAATGACGGCAAGATCATGATTTTCGCTGGCGGTATTCCATTAAAACAAAATGGGAAAGTCGTTGGTGCGATCGGCGTGAGCGGCGGCTCGGGAGACCAGGATCACGCCGTGGCGGAGGCGGGTGTGGCTGCATTTTAAGTCTATGGCCGGGCAGGGCGCGCTCGGCCCCAGTCACGTTTCTAGGCGAACGGCATACGGGAATATCCACCCCAGGCGTGAGAGGAAGAGCGCTCTGTCCAGTTTCTTTTTCTGCGTTATCCAGCCATAACGGTAGTCAATCAGGGTCGCCCCATAGGGACTGCGGTCCAGAAAGAAGCTACTGATTCGTTGGCGCGGCCACGAAAGCGCCCATTGAATTGTCCGCACCCCAATAGTAGCCGACTATAACGCCGTTGTTATTAATCGCCGACGGGTTTGTTCCATCTGCTCCGGGAACCGCGACTGGGCTGAAGGTTCCGTGGTCGTAAAGAAACCCTACGGGGTACTGATCGAGGGGAGTGTAAGTACCGACTATGACTCCGTAGTCGTTAATTCCGTCCAGAGCCGTAACGGATTGGCCGGCGTAGTCGATCGTTGTGTAAGAATTGTTGGCGAATAGGAAGCCGTCGCTGCCGGTATACGGGCTCGAACCTGAATAGCTGTAGCCGACCACTTCATTTTCATTATCCAGGGCCGCTGGATAGGCAAAGGCGCCAGGTTGAAGTTTCATGGTCGATCCTCCGGTAGTGAGGTAGGCGTTTTCGCCGTAGAGACCACTCGAGGATTCGATAGCGCTTCCAACGTCATTCAGGCCATCGATTCTAGCGCCGGCTGCGGAGGAACCGGTGAAGAGAAGTTTGCGGGTGCCGTCTGGCTCGATGAGGTAGTTTTTGACGTATTCAAGTGAAGCGGGAATATAGCTGCCCACAATTTCGCCCGCGTCGTTGACGCCGGCGAGATAGGTCTGACCTCCCGCCGGTCCGAGTTGGACGGTAGTGAAGCTCCCGTTGAAGTAGGTCAGGCCGTAGGTTTCGTCAGTCGTCGTGAAGTACCATCCGACAATCTCGCCACCCGAGTTGATGCCGGAAAAATAGGTCGCATAGGTATTCGGGAAACTAATCGTCTTGTATGTATAGGTCTGCGCCGACGCCGTCATAGCGAGGGCGGCGCAGGTAGCGAGCAGAAGGACGATGCGTGGTGCAGTCATTCGCCTAAAGCTTCCTCCTGAGTCAGAACTCGATTTTGGAGCGAACGCTGTCAGTTGTCAAGGGCGGAGTGAAAGTTTCCCACTGCGGCGGAGGAAAAGGGTACCACTTCTTGCCTTTGTAGGACGTTGTTTTTTGTCAGTACGCCGGGCCAGGAAACACCATTGAGTTAGGCGTCAGCTAGACGGCCCCAGAGCTGTACTTCGACAAAGCGGGCCTGAAAACCGAGGCGGTCGGATGTGCCGAATCCCGAGACAACATGGCCTGCGAGGAATAGCGCGGCGATCTCATCGAGTCTGTAAACCCTGCGCCCGGGTTGCTCCGCAACGCTCATACTGTCTCCCAGGGTGAATGAGATGGAATCCGGCGGCAAGGTGGAGAGTGGAACCACGAGCGCGGCTGGACGAGACAGGTCCATCAAATGGGAAAAATCGCCCAGAAAGAAGTACGCCGGACGCTGCTCGAAATTTCGTCCCAGCGCCTTGGCAGCCGCTTCCGCCAGCCACCTTTCCGTGCTGTGGCGGCGGATCAAATAATCCGGCTTCAGGGTTGGGCGGGACTCGCGGCGTAGACGATCGAGCACTTGCATCGGCTCGATCTCGGCGAGAGCGCAGATGTTTGGGAATGGCCCCACCCCTGGATCGTAGCGGTGCGTGACGACCTCGGGAAGAGCGATCACAAACCAAGTTTACGACTTGGGGCAGCGGCGAACAGGTTCAGCGCGATGGCGTCCGCCATGGCGGCGTAACCGGCGGGAGAAGGATGCAGATGGTCTCCGGAATCGTATGCCGGAAGCAAGCGCTCCGGATGAACGCGATCGCGCGTGACCTTGTCGAAATCAATCACGGCATCGAAACGGCCGGAGGTGCGTATCCACCGATTGACGGCTTGGCGGTCCGCCTCGTTCGCGGGACCGGGGTGATAGTAGCCCGAGCCGCCGTACGGCAGCACCGTACCACCAAACACCATGATCGCATGGGTGTGCGCGCGCTCGATGATCTGCTCATAGGCCGCGAGGATGCGCTGGACCAGCGCGGCGTGTTCCAGTGGTGTCGCTTCGGCCGTTCGCGTCAGACCGCCGAGGTCATTGACACCTTCCAGCACGATCAGGTAGCGAACAGCGGCCTGCGCGAATATATCGCGATCGAGGCGGGCAAGAGCGTTGGGCCCGAGGCCATCATGCAGGAGATGGTTGCCTCCGATCCCCTCATTGAGCACGCCGATTAAGCTGAGTCTGCGCGCGAGCACGTCAGTCCAGCGATCGTTCCCATTTGTGGTGGCTCCATGGCCGTCTGTAATCGAATCGCCCAGCACCGCGATGGAAACGGCGGTGGTGGACGCAGCGACGTCCACGCCGGCGAGTTGATACCAGTGGTCCACCTTCTTTGCATCCGGCAGGTCCGGCGCCGAGACCAGATCTCCGTGGGCAAGGTAAGAGGTTGCACGAGAGCCTGGATGGCCCGTTTGCCCGTCGGGGGGCCGATCGAAATGAATGCTGATTGCGAGATCGGTAAGGGCGGAAACCGGGTAGACGAGCGGATCGGACAGGTATTCCGCGCCCGCCGGTATGGTCACGCCGCCTCGCCCGGAAAAGCTCAGCGGCCTGTCAGTCGACGGGTCGATTTTCGCCGAGGCCGTTGAGACGGGCCGCGCAACATGAACGGACGCTAACCGGAGCGGGGACGACCCAAACGCGTTCGAGAGGTGGACGCGCAAGGTAGCGCCACCCAGAGACAAGTGGACGATCTGACGCAGAGTGGCGTCTGTGAGGTCATCCGGCGAAAGTGCGTTTTGCGGTTCCGGTAACTGCTGGGACGCGGCCCACGACCCAACCCAGATCTTTACAGGCGCCGGGTCAGGCGGAGGCGGGGTTTGCGCGAGGAGCGCAAACATGGGTGCGAGGAGAAGGCCGGCACAAAGATGGTTTGGCAAAGAAATTCGCTGACAAGAGTATCATTTCCAAAGAAGCCCGAGTCTCTACCCCAATGAAGCCACTTCGATTTTCCTGCCTTTGGTTCGGAATCCTCTGCGCCGCGCAGGCGCAGACGAGCGCTCCGCCGGCGCCTTTCACCGCGGAGCAGGATCATCAGAACATGATGGACCAGCTTGGGATCAAGGCGCTGCGTCCAGGACCGAGCGGCGATGAAAGCGCGCCGAATCACGCCAACTACGACGAGTCCAAGGCGAACCCGTATCCCGATCTCCCGGATCTGCTGACACTCAAGAACGGGGCGAAGGTCGATTCGCCTGAAGTGTGGTGGAAGCAGCGCCGGCCGGAGATTGTAGAAGACCTGGAGCGCGAGGTGTATGGACGTCTTCCCGCCGCGCTGCCGCACGTCACATGGACGGTTGCCGTAACCGACAGGGAGTTTGTTGGTTTCACGCCGGTGATTGCGAAGAAGCTGATTGGGCACGTGGATAACTCCACGTATCCAGCGATCGTGGTGAATATTTCGATGGTGCTGGTAACTCCCGCCAACGCGAAAGGCCCTGTACCGGTTCTGATGATGTTCGGGAGGAGCGCTCTTCCCGCACCCGCTCAACCGCCAGCGGAAGACCTGGACAAAATCAATGCGGCGCTAAAGGCGCTGCTTCTGCGGGACGACCCATCCCTGAAGGCGGTTTTCGATCGCTATCCCGCCTACAGTCCCGCGGCGTTGCTGCCGGGTCCGGTTTTCGGGCCGCCGCCGGCCGGCGATCCTCCGTCAACGCAGCAACTGATCGCCGATGGCTGGGGATACGCGATGATCGATCCCGCGAGTATTCAGGCGGACAACGGGGCTGGGATCACGAGAGGGATCATTGGCCTGGTCAACAAGGGACAACCTCGCAAGCCGGACGACTGGGGGGCGTTGCGGGCGTGGTCATGGGGAGCGGCGCGGGGATTGGATTATCTGGAGACCGACGCGGCCGTGGATGCCAAGCATGTGGGCATCGAGGGGGTTTCGAGGTATGGAAAGGGCGCCCTGGTGACGCTGGCCTTTGAAACACGGTTCGCGATGGGACTGATCGGGTCGTCTGGAGAAGGCGGCGCGAAGCTGAACCGGCGGAACTGGGGCGAGGCAGTGGAGAGCCTGACCGGCGGTGAATATTACTGGATGGCGGGGAACTTCATGAAGTACGGGGCGGCCGAGGCCAGCTTCGGGAGTAAAAATGCGGGCGATCTTCCCGTTGATGCGCACGACCTGATCGCGCTCTGTGCTCCGCGCCTGACCTTCATCAGCTATGGCGTGCCGGAAAAGGGCGACGCAAAGTGGCTCGATCAAAAGGGAAGCTATATGGCCGCGGTAGCCGCTGGACCTGTTTTCAAACTGCTGGGCGTAAGGGACCTGGGCGTTTCCAGCGACTATCGCACGGAGCAGATGCCTCCGGTGAATACGGGGCTGCTGGAGGGACAGTTAGCGTGGCGGCAGCATGATGGCGGCCATACCGATGCACCGAATATGAAGTACTTTATTGCGTGGGCGGACCCGCTTATCGGCCACCATCGCAACTGAGCCGCATTACCCGATCTTCCAGCCGTTCCGCACCACCGGCTTCAGAAGCTGGTCCGCCATTTCGTTGTTGGTAATTTTCATCTGCTCGGCATCCCACTCCAGCCGGCAGTTCAGTTTGGTGGCGATGGCCCCCAGCGCGATCCATTCCGTGAATGGAGACGAGATATTGAAGTTCGAACAGGCCGGAGAGCCCCCTTTGCATGCGCGAATCCAATCCCGGTAGTGTCCGGGGGAGCGCGGCAGCATCTCCGGCGGGAATTCGTAGTTCTTCATCTTGTCCACGGGGAGCAGGCGCGTGTTCTCTCCGTACGTGCCGGTGGTGATGAGCCCCTGGTCGCCCACAAAAAGGCTGCCATTGGTGCCGTCGTTGATCATGCTCATCCACTTGGCGAGCTTGCGCTCCTTGGGGGTCATCTTCGAATCGTCCGTAGAACGGCGCGTGTGCTCGGGCGAGGACGCCTTGGGTGAAAAGAACTGCTCGGTGAACACTTCGCCGATGATCTGCCGCTCCTTGGGCTTCAATCCCCGGTCCGATGAGCCGACGCGGTTGTCGGGCAGGTCGCCTAAGATTTGGCCCTGGGGCGCGCCTGCGAAATCCGGCTGCGCGTCGCGCATGGCGTCGTACCAAAAGATCTTGACAGGAGGCATGGAGCCGCGCGCCGGGAAGTCGAAGCGCACCACCGACTTGGCCGGAAAGTAAATCCGGCTGCCGCCATCCTGGCGTATGCACTCCACCGAGGTGGGAGCGCCCAGCCGCAGCGCCATATTGGGAGCGCCTAAAATATGGCACGCCATGTCACCCAATGCACCGGAACCGAAATCGTAGAACCCGCGCCAAGTGAACGGAAGATAATCGTCGCTGTACGGGCGTTCTTTCGCGACGCCCAGCCACAGATCCCAGCTCAGCGATCCAGGTACCGGGGAAGGCGCGGGAGGCGCGAGCGCCCCTTGCGGCCAAACCGGGCGATTGGTCCAGGCATGGACCTCGGTGACATTGCCGATTTGACCGGACCACACCATTTCGGCGCACTGCCGGGTGCCCTCGTTCGAGTAGCCCTGGTTGCCCATTTGCGTTGCCACGTTGTACTGCCGTGCCGCTTTCAGCAGTTCGCGGCACTCCCAAACGGTGTGCGCCAGGGGCTTCTGGACATAAACATGTTTGCCGAGCTGCATGGCCGAAAGGGCGGCGGCCGCATGCATGTGGTCCGGAATCGCGACGATCACCGCGTCGATGTTTTTGCCCTCTTTGTCGAGCATTTCGCGATAGTCGGCGAACTTCGGCACATTCGGGAATCTTTCGAAAGTGCTCTTTGCCGAGACGGTATCGACATCGCAGAGCGCCACGATGTTCTCGGACGAGGCGCATGACGCGATGTCGCTTCGGGCTTTGCCTCCTGCGCCAATCGAGGCGATATTCAGCTTCTCGTTCGGGGATTTATAGCCCAGGCTCTTGAGCGATATCTCACTACCGAATCCGCCCAGCGGAACTGCGCCGGCCAAAAGACTGCCGTAGAAGAATGTGCGACGTGTCATGCGTTCAGGTTTCATAGGACCTCGCTAACTGCTAAGCATCATATCCCCTCGCGAAAAATAAATGCTCCCTCCAACGTTTCCGGAGGAGGGAGCATTTACCAACAATCGATGATGGACTGAGGGAGCGGATGAGCTTAACGGGTCATCCGCGTCTCGGGGTGCTCATGGTCCTGATGCTTGCGATCGCCGTGAAGCATCTTGAGGTTCTGAGTCTGTTTCTTTGACCCCTCCCCTTGTCGGGTCTTTTGTCGTTGATTCTTCTGTTTATTAGATTGGCTTTTGGTGTCGTTCATACGTGGAACTCCTTCCACCCGATAGGATACCGTAGTCTGGCCACGATAGAGGCTCTCGACGGTAGACGGTTTTCGGGCTCTCTCACTGGCCGACCTTCTCAAATTCGAGGTAAAGAAGCCAAGATTTTCCGCTACGCGGCGGCCTTTTGCTGGCCGGGAGCGGAGGTCAGTGTGGTTTCGTGCGTAGTTGCGGGGATACTTTCGGCGGATTGC
>Ga0182012_10007474_pt1 | contig 10924 bp, 8 predicted proteins | sample 612S2SmetaG_FD_120486 | JGI IMG/M metagenome (GOLD analysis project Ga0182012, IMG submission 120486) | Permafrost microbial communities from Stordalen Mire, Sweden - 612S2S metaG | ecosystem: Environmental > Terrestrial > Soil > Wetlands > Permafrost | place: Sweden: Stordalen | collected...
CCCCGAAGGCCGCACCCGCACCGGACAGATCAGCGGCGCCGAGCTCGCGCAACAAGATGTTCAGGGTGAAGCTGATCAGAACGGTGAACGGAATAGCCACCAGTAGCGTCGGCGCCATCGCGACCCGCGCGACAAACCACGACTGCTCCAAAAACTCGCGCCGCTGGAATGGTCGGTGGACGACAAACTTCACTGCATCAGCCGACATCGCGAACAGGCCACCAACTGCCAGGAGGCCGCCCGTGGGGTCTCCTCGAGGCATCGTCGCTCCTTGTTTTCCTGGCGCCAGTGACTCGGTTCGCACGGCGTCGGCTTGTCAACCCGGTAACAATCACAGGTGATTGAGATGTGGACCACAGACCATCCCGCTTACCGGGAGGCCGCTGCGCCACAGCGGGGCGCTGACGGTACGCGCTGCGAATGGTCCCGGCGATCTGTGCCGTTGAACGGGAACCGAGGAACCTGGATCAGACGATTAGACCGACGATAACCGAGTGACGGAAACGATCAGGCCATCGCGGCGGTGACCGATGCCGGCACTGAACTACCAGCGGCAGCGATGGGGAGCCCGCATTGATTGTGGCGACGAACGAACGATCATGTCCCGACGATGCCGACATCGCCACGCGCCCCATTGGCGACGTGGACGCGATCTTGGGCAGAGCGGGCATCTTCCATGGAGTCGAACCCTCCGGGATATCGGCGCTCATCCAACACCTGCAACCGATCGAATTCCCTGCCCACCACACCGTGTTCGCCGAAGGTGCGCCGGGCGACCGGCTCTACATCGTCATCTCCGGCAAGGTCAAAATTGGGCGCCGATCCCCGGAGGGACTGGAGAACCTGCGGACCATCCTGGGCCCGTCAGACATGTTCGGTGAGCTGTCGATCTTCGATCCTGGCCCCCGAACGTCCACCGCGACCACCGTCACCGCAGTGCGCGCCGTGTCGATGGACCGAGAAGCCCTTCGCGCCTGGATCGCCGACCGCCCCGAGATTAGCGTGCAACCCTCATGAGGCGATTCAACTATTTACCGCGAAGCCCCACCTGCGAAGCCGTGGAAGTAGAACCACCGTCGCCGCTCACGCAGGTCGATTGATGCATCACAGGAACGAGGCGAATGTGAAGGTGCTGACACTTGGTGTTGCGTGCGCGGTAGCTGCGGTAGCTGCGGTAGCGCTAGCGCCGTTGGCGCGGGCGGACATGCATCTGGGCAACTACGAAATGCAGATCCCGGCTCGGAACGACTTCCACACTTGGGTATGGATGATATCGGCCTGCGCATCCGCTGGCTGTGTCCACGTGACCGCCATACCTAGGCCCAATGCAAAGGCGACGGACTACAAAGGAGATGCGCAGCTCGCCAATGGCCGGTACACACTGACCGTCGATGATCCCGATGGTCTGCGCTGCGGTGACATCTACTATGGCCCCACCACTACCACGCACGACACCTACTCATGGGATGCAGCGTCGCTGGTTGGTTCTCTTGACTCGTCATTCCCAGCGGGCTGCAGTGGTGAACCCGCCGGAACATACACATACCCGTTCACGCTTTCGCGGATGTAGGTCGGTTTATGGGTCATCCAGTTCGGGTCAGCGCACCATCCGCGCGTGCATACGACCAGATGGCGCCACTCCGGCGACCCAAGAGGATCGGCGCCACGGAAAAAATCGGCCCCCGGGAGGGCGACTCCGCGTGGTAAGCCGATTTTATTCGGACGCCAGATTGTCTTGGAAGCGATTGTCTGCAACGGGCAGTTTGCGACATACTCGGTAACTAAGATCAGTTCGCAGGATTTGCGTGAGTTCCTCGATCCCCACTGAGCCAATGTGGCCCCTATCGGTCAGAACCCGCGCGGCCTTTTACAAAAATGGTACGAATTGGCTAATTCGTCGATCGACTAATCCGATCGCGACCGAGGCCACTCTTGGGTAAAGGTCAGCGTGATCCGCTCGCGGCCATCTCAAGGCTCCCACACGGATGCGAGTCGTGAGCCTCGACTGCCTCGGCGAGGTCGTCGAACCACTCCTGCATGCTGACGCAGACGCCGTCGACCACCCTTGTCAGCGATCTGTCCGCAACAACCATGATCGAGAGCGTCCCCTCATACACGAACCCGACAAACCCGACGGCTTTCGTGCCGCCGGGTAGGGCGGTGAGCAACGACCGCTCGAGGCGGCCACCAAGGCTGGAGAAGCCGAACGGCGGACCATGGACCAAGGTTGCAGTGACGTTCCACTTCATCGGCCAGGTCTGGGCCGCCCCTCCCTTGCCGAGCATGGAACGGATTGCGGATTCATCGGAGTCCAGGGCCTGCCGCAACAGGTCGGTGATGGTACCGAGGAAATCAAGCGGGTCCTCCTGCGCAAGGGGCGCGGAGATGACCAAATTCCCTGTCTGGGTAGAAGAGTCGACGAAGACTCGGTCTGTGTCCTCACGCAAACTCTTAGGCACGCCGATTTTCAGGGGAGCCTTCAGCGGCATACCCTCCGCAATCAGGGCTTGCTCGAGGGCGTGGGCCACGGCCGAAAGGAAGACCGTGTTGACCGTCGCTCGCGGGGTGCTGCGAGCCAACGCCCGGAGTTCGTCGACCGGCCGCGAAATCGAACGGCAGACCCACTCGCCACTCGCGGGCCGATTGATCCCGGCCGGTTTGTACGGACACCGGACTTCACGCGAGACGAGCTCCGCCAGCCGCCCCAGATCGTTCGCTGCGGCCTTCACGCCAGAACGTGAACGGACCGCCGCCAGCACAATCTTGGACTTCCGCGCGACGCCGCGACCCCGCCACGCCAGACCTGGCCGGACGAGTTTGAGCATCGGTGGCGCGAAGACCTTGGGCCGGCCCGCTTCTGGCGGCGCTACGAAATCGAAGTCGAAAAGCACCGAGGCGAAGAGCGCGATACATGCCGCCCCGTCACCCACTGCGTGATGGACCTGGACGACGATGCCCCACTTGCCGTCATCGAAACCTTCGACGACATAGATCCGCCACGGTGGACGCCTCATATCGAGTGGGTCCAGGATGTCCTCGACCACGTCCATCAGTTCGGGGATGTCGCCGCCGGAAACACGTCTACGTTGCACGTGATATTCGAGATCGAAGAGTTCCGCGTCGTACCACGCCGGCGGGGCCAGGCCCCACGGAGTGGCGACGACGCGCTGCACCAATCGGGGAATAAAGGGCGCGCGGGCGCAGACGCGTGCCCGCAATTGGTCGAACACCGGCACAGAGTCGTCGGCGGGGCGATCCACGAAGCAAATCGAAACGAGTTGACTTTGAGTGGTGCCACCGCGGAGAAAGGCAAGGGCGTCTCGCGGGTTAAGGTAGTCGGGCGTATTGCCGCTCTTTTGCCCGCGCGTATTCACCATCATTACCATGATTAGCTTGCCCCCAATTGGCCCCGTTAATGTATGCGCCGAAATTACCGCGTACCAGGTGCCCCGAGGGCGCGTTTCGAGATATTGCTGCTGCGTTGGGTATGGCGTAGGACACACTAGAGGCACACACGGGCCACACGAGCGCGCGACCGACGGAAGCCACAAAGGGGGTCCGGATGCAGTCTGAGCACCGCTTACGCGAGGAACTCGCGGCTGTGTTGAGGGATGCAGGCATAGGTGAGATCGACGATCCCGACATACTGGAATTCGATTTTGAGGAGCAGCTCGGCCTGGGCAGCATCGAACTCGCCGATCTGGTAGTTCGGGTTGGTGACGCCTACGCCGTCGAGCTGCCTTCAGACGCCTTTGGAAGGTTTCGCCGGCCGCGTGACCTGCTCGAGGCGATCGAACAGGCAGTCGGGATCGATCCGGCGGCTATCGATCGGCCAGCCATTCACACCTCCCTCGCGAGGCAACCGGAAGCATCGAGAACAGACGCACCGATAGCGATCCTTTCCTCGATGGAGCCCCCGCCGACGAGTCTCATCGACGCGCTACGCGCCCGCGCCGACAATCACCGTGACCATCCCCACCTGCAGTTCCTCACCACCGACGGGGAGGTCACCACGCTGACCTTCGGTGAGCTCTGGGACCAGGGCAGGCACGCAGCCGCAGGAATGGCCAACCTGGGCTTGGTCACCGGGGAGCGGGTCGCGATTTTGGCGCTGACGGGGCCTGACTTCTTCGTCGCCTTCGTCGGCACGCTGTGCGCGGGTGGGGTTCCGGTACCGATCTATCCGCCCGTGCGACTCGACGAATTGGATAGCTACGTCGAGCGTGAAGCCCGGATTCTGCGGAGTGCCGGGGCAGCGTTCATCATTTCCGATCCACAGTTCAAGGCAGCGGCGGACCTGATCTGCACCGCCACTCCATCCCTCCGGGAATCCACGACGGTGGCTGCACTGACCGACGGCGCCACGGCACCATTCTGCGTCGGGTCGCCCCCGGAGCTCGCGCTTATTCAGTACACGTCGGGAAGCACGGGAGACCCCAAGGGCGTCGCGCTCACCCATGCCAATCTGCTGGCGAACATCCGGGGCATTAGCGAGGCCAGTGTGCTCGGTGGCCTCCAACCGGCGGATGTCGCGCTGAACTGGATGCCGCTGTACCACGACTTCGGACTCATCGCGAGCTGGATGGCGACGGGGATCTTCACCGGCGCCACGGTGTTGATGATGTCGCCGGTCGATTTCCTCACCAAGCCGACGCTTTGGCTGTGGGCCATCGATCGGTTTCGGGCGACAACCATCGCGACCACGACCTTCGGGCTCGACCACGTAGTGCGGCGCGTCGCGGACGAGCGTATCGCGGGCCTGGACCTATCCAGCGTCAAGTTCGCGGTGATGGGGGCGGAACCCGTTCGAGTCACCGCCGTCGACGAGTTCAGCCGCCGCTTCGAGCCCTACGGCTTCCGCCGGAGCGCCTTCGCGCCGGGCTACGGACTTGCGGAGTCTTGCGTTGCGGTGACGATCGCGTGCGGTGAAGGGCGTCCCCGGGTGGACCACGTCGACGCCGATCTGCTGGCCACGGCCGGTCGAGCCGTGCCGGCGCACCCCGGATCCCGGACCCGCACCCTGGTATCCGTTGGCACCCCGATCAATGGGCAGCAGATCCGAGTCGTCGACGTGACAGACGAGCGGCTCGAACCACTTGCGGAGCGCCTCGAGGGCCGCGTGCTGGTCCAGGGCAAGTCTGTGATGTCCGGCTATTTCGGCAGGCCAGAAGCCACTGCGTTGGTTCGGATGGGCGACTGGCTGGACACTGGCGACCTGGGCTACCTGGTCGACGGGGAGCTGTTCATCACCGGTCGCATCAAGGACCTGATCATCAAGGCGGGTCGTAACTACCACCCCCAAGACATCGAGCAGGCCGTCGGCGAGCTGCCCGGGGTGCGCAAGGGGTGCGTAATCGCGTTCGGTGAAGAGATGCCGGAACAAGGTGAAGGGATCGTGGTGGTTGCCGAAACCGCCGCCGACGCCGCGAAGCACGACGAAATCAAAGCCTCGATCCGTGCGGCGGTCATCGAGGCGACGGGTACATCGGTCGACGACGTCGTGCTGATAGGCCGGGGCCGCATGCTCAAGACGTCCAGCGGCAAGCTGCGGCGCCGGGAAACCCGGCAGGCCTACCGAGACGGAACCCTGGGCAAGGCGGCCCCAGGAGGACGGTGGAAACTCGCCGCCACGATGACCCGGTTGGGCTGGTTCCGAACACGAAAGTTCGCTGTCAGATGCCGGGAGACCCTGGTCGGCACCTACATCGCGGGCGTGACGATGTCCGTCATGCTGATCTCTGCGGGCGCGACAGTGTGGTTGCGGCGTCGGACCACCGCGTGGCGCTTCGCTCGGCGCATGCTTCGCGTTTTGTTGGCCGCGACGGGGATGTCGTTCCGGCGGACCGGCGCCCCGCTGCCGGATAGCCAGGCGCTCTACGTCAGCAACCACCCCACCGACATGGATCCCCTACTCCTGGTCAGTGCGTTAGACCGGCCGGTGTCGATGACTGGAAAGGCGCGGCTGTTCAGGGGTCTGTTCGGGGTGTTCGCACGCCGCCTCGGCGTCATCGCCGTCGAACCGGGCTCAATGGAGTCGTCGCTGGCGTCATACGAGCGAATGCAGGCGCTGCTGGCGAAGGGGGAATCGATCCACATCTTCCCCGAGGGCGAACGGCGTGACATCCCCGGCACGTACCCTTTCCGGCTCGGCGCGTTCAAGCTGGCCGCCAGTGCGGGGGTCCCGATCGTCCCGTTGGCCCTGCGGGGTCCTCGGGAGGTGATGCGGGGCCGGCCGTACCGACCCGCGGCCCTGGAAGTAGAGGTCCTTCCCACGGTGCGGCTCGACGGCGATCCCTCCGATTTGGCGGCCCTGGCGAAGGCACGCGACAAGATCCGGGGAATGATCGCCGAAGCGACCGGCGAGCCGCTGATCGCGGCCCGCAGCCTGAAAAGGCCGGTTGTGAAGGACTCGGTCGCCACCCGATTCACCACATGGGGTCGTTGATTAGATCTTGACGAGGTCGAATCCCTTGTACCCGGCATCGGCGACCTCGGCACAGATGTCGTTGTACGCCGCGAATCCGCCCAGGAACAGCATGAACACCCTCGGCTTTCCAGGCACATTGGCGCCCAGGTACCAGGAGTTGGCTTTGATGAAAAGCGACGCCTCGGCTCGACGTGAGAGCTCGGCTCCCCAGCCGTCGACGGCATCGCGGGTTGCTTCCATTGCGGTGCAGCCATGGTCATCGAGGTAGGCGATGGCGTCGGCGATCCAGTTCACGTGTGCTTCGGCGTGCAGCACCATGTTCGCCAGCACCGCGGGCGCCCCAGGCCCCGAGATCAGGAACAGGTTGGGGAACCCGTCGACGCCCAGGCCCAGATAGGTGCGCGGACCGTGCACCCAGTCCTCGCTCAGCCTCGCGCCGTGGCGGCCGACGATGTCGATCTTGGCCAGTGCCCCGGTCATCGCGTCGAAACCCGTCGCAAAAACTATCGCGTCGAGGTCGTAGTGTGTATCGCCGGTGTTGATCCCGGCGGCATCAACCGATTCGATCGGGGTGGCGCGCACGCTGACGAGCGACACATTGGGCTTGTTGAAAGTCTGAAAGTAGTTGCTGTCTGTGCAGATTCGTTTGGTTCCAATGGGATGGTCATTGGGAATCAACAGGTCGGCGACCGCCGGGTCGGCGATCACCGCCCTGATCTTCTCCTCGTAGAACTTGCGTGCCTCCTCGTTGGCCACCAGGTCGGTCATCTGGTCGGGGAAGGTCTTGGAGTAGAGCACACCGCCCAGTTGCCAACGCTTTTCGAACGCCGCCCGGCGCTCCTCCGGGGTGAAGTCCATGGTCGGCTTGGGGGCGGTGATGTGCGGCGATCCGCCGCCGCTGCGCCACGACAGCCGGCGGCGCTCCGCGTAGCCGGCCTTGATCTCGGCGAGCTCCTCGCTGGACAGCGATCGGTTGCCCGCCGGGATGCTGTAGTTGGGCGTGCGCTGGAAGACGTACAGGTGCGCGGCCTGCTCTGCGATGATCGGAATCGTTTGAATGCCAGAGGATCCGGTTCCGATGACCGCCACCCGCTTGCCGGTGAAATCAACGTCATCATACGGCCAGTGCGCGGTGTGGTAGATCTCGCCACCGAAGGTGTCCAGGCCGCTGAAGTTCGGGGTCATCGCGGCCGACAACGGTCCCGTGGCCATCAGGCAGAACCGTGCTGTGAGCACCTCACCGGCATCGGTGGTGACCGTCCAGCGCAATGTGGTCTCGTCGAGCACCGCCGAGACGACACGGGTGTTGAACGTGATGTCGCTGCGCAGGTCGAGTTTGTCGGCGACCCAGTTCAGGTAGGCGAGGATCTCGGCTTGGGTGGCGTACTTCTCGGTCCAGTTCCACTCTTGCTGCAGTTCGTCGGAGAACGAATAGCTGTAATCGACGCTCTCGACGTCGCAGCGCGCGCCCGGATACCGGTTGAAGTACCAGGTGCCGCCCAGTTCGGGCGCGGCCTCGATCACCCGGACCGAGAGCCCCTGCGCGCGTAGCTTGTGCAGCGCGTACAGGCCGGCGAATCCGGCACCCACGACTACCGCGTCCAGAAGCTGATCACCGGCATTCTTCACAACAGTCACGGTAGCCGTCCGCCACGTCGAGTCGCTCCACCTCCCGGGTTCCGAGTGGGGTGATCGATATCTCCGCAAATCCGATCGGGTATCGCCGGTGAGTCGGGGCGCGGACTGTTGTAGACCTTTAGTAGGACCTCACACCTAAGGACAACAGCATGAGCGAGCGAGTACTCGACCAGGTCATGTCGATGGCGGACCAGTTGCGCGAACAGGGCGCAGAAGCCGAAAGGATCGGGCGGCTCACCGACGACAGCGTCAAGCTCATGAAGGCGGCCGGAGTGATCCGCCTGCTGCAGCCCAAAAGCTACCGCGGGTTCGAGGTCCACCCTCGCGAGTTCGCCGAGACCGTGATGGCGACAGCCGCACTCGATCCGGCTGCCGGCTGGATTGTCGGCGTGGTCGGCGTGCACCCCTACCAGTTGGCGTACGCGGATCCGAAGGTGGCCGCCGAGGTCTGGGCCGACGACGTCGACACCTGGATGGCCTCCCCGTACGCTCCACAGGGCGTGGCAAAGCCGGTTGACGGGGGCTACATCTTCAACGGCCGCTGGCAGTTCAGCTCGGGCACCGACCACTGCGACTGGATCTTCCTGGGCGCGTTTCTGGGCGACGCCGAGGGCAAACCGGTGATGCCGCCGCAAATGCTGCACATGATCCTGCCCCGCAAGGACTACGAGATCGTCGAGGACTCCTGGAATGTCGTGGGGCTGCGCGGAACCGGATCCAAGGACGTCATCGTCAAAGACGCGTTCGTCCCGGCCTACCGGACGATGGATGCCGCCAAGGTGATGGACGGCACCGCCCAGCGCGAGGCCGGCATGACCGAGCCGCTGTATCTGATGCCGTGGTCGACGATGTTCCCGCTTGGCATCTCTTCGGCGACCATCGGCATCGCTGAGGGCGCCCTCGCCGCGCACCTCGACTATCAACGGCAACGCGTCGGCGCCACCGGAACCGCGATCAAGGACGACCCGTACGTCATGTATGCCATCGGTGAAGCCGCGGCCGATATCAACGCCGCTCGCCAGGAATTGCTGGCCAACGCCGACCGCATCTACGACATGGTCGCCGCCGGCAAAGAAGTCTCGTTCGCGGACCGCGCGGCGGGCCGCCGCACCCAGGTGCGCGCGGTGTGGCGCGCGGTCTCGGCGGTCGACGACATCTTCGCACGCTCCGGCGGAAACGCCGCGCGCATGGACAAGCCGCTACAGCGGTACTGGCGCGACGTCCACGTCGGCCAAATGCACGCCATCCACGTCCCCGGCACCATCTACCACGCGTCGGCGCTCAGTTCGCTGGGCATCGATCCGCCGGTGGGTCCGCTGCGCGGCCTGATCTAATAAATCAAGGAGGGCGCACCAAATGAGTGACCTGAAGAGCCTTGGTTACATCACCGCCTCGACCAGCGACATCGAGCGTTGGCGGCATTTCGCTTTCGGCGTGCTGGGTTTCGCCGAAGGTCAGGGACCCGACCCGTCGGCGCTGTACCTGCGGATGGACGAACGCGCCGCCCGGATCATCGTCGTGCCCGGCGAGACCGACCGGGTGCTCACCATCGGTTGGGAGGTCCGCGACCACGCGGCACTGCAGCGGGTCACAGCGGCCCTCGACAGGGCCGCAGTGGCGTTCAAACGACTGTCCGTCGACGAGGCCGGGGACCGCCGCGTCGAAGAGGTGATCAGTTTTGAGGACCCCTCCGGAACGACACTCGAGGTGTTTCACGGTGCGGTGCTCGACCACAGCCCGGTGATCACCCCGTTCGGCGCGAAATTCGTCACCGGCGATCAGGGCCTTGGCCACGTCGTGGTGCCGGCTACCGATCCCAACGCGATGTTCGACTTCTACACCGACGTACTGGGTTTCCTGTCCCGAGGCGCGTTCCGGGTGCCGCTACCGAAAGAATTCGGGCCGGTTCGGGTGCGGTTCCTCGGTATCAACGAGCGCCACCACAGCATGGCGATCGTCCCGGCCGCACACCAGCGTGACCCGGGCGTCGTCCACGTCATGGTGGAGGTCGACACCCTGGATGCCGTGGGTCGGGCGCTGGACCGGATCAACGCTGACGGCATTCAGTTGTCGTCCACCCTCGGCCGCCACACCAACGACAAGATGGTGTCGTTCTACGTCCGCGCACCCGGCGACTGGGACATCGAGTTCGGTACCGATGGTATGCGGGTCGACGAAACCTATTACACCGCAGAGGAAATCACCGCCGATAGCTACTGGGGCCATCAGTGGGTAGGCGACATGCCCGCCGCGATGCGGCTGTGACAGGTCCGCGGAGAAGCGAAGCCCCAGCGGATCTCTGCCCTGACCGCCGGCCACAGGTCTTGTTGGAAGTCCTCGGCCGCCCGTCGGGCCGCGGCCGCGCGAGGGGCCGACACACGCACCGACGCGCGTACGGCGGCACGCATGCGCGAGGAGATTCCCAAAGCGTTGTTCAGCTGAGTTACTTTGCCACGCCCACGGTCTCCTCGACGATCGGCAAGTTGCCGTGTCTCACCGCATCGATGATCGACTCGCTCAACGCCGAGCACACCAGGAACACGCCCCGGCTGGCGTGGGCCGACATCTTTTGCGCCTCGGCGCGCTCGGTACATCGGGCCGTCGCGTCGGCGTTCCACTGCACACTGGTCTGGTTCCATGTGCTCTTGCGCGCCAGCACCCGCGCGCCGCAGTTGTCGCAAACCACCGGAATCATGGGCGTCTCATCGAGGCGGTTGTCGACCGGGATGGAAGATTCGAGCGCCATCACACCGAGCCGGCAGTCGCCCGGGCCGCGATGTTCGCCTCGACCTCTTTGAGCCAAGCTTCGTAGGGCCGGGTCGTATCGAGTTCAAACTCGAAGCGGTCCACCATGTCCGG
>Ga0182012_10007476_pt1 | contig 10923 bp, 10 predicted proteins | sample 612S2SmetaG_FD_120486 | JGI IMG/M metagenome (GOLD analysis project Ga0182012, IMG submission 120486) | Permafrost microbial communities from Stordalen Mire, Sweden - 612S2S metaG | ecosystem: Environmental > Terrestrial > Soil > Wetlands > Permafrost | place: Sweden: Stordalen | collected...
AGCATCAAGGCAGACGCCACGCCTGAATACCTCGGCGTCGGCTACATCATCGGACCCCGCGTCTCCGGCATCATCTTTGCCGGCGGCGTCTTCTCCTGGCTAGTCCTCATGCCGCTCATCTACTTCTTCGGCAAGGAACTCCCGCATCCCGTCTATCCCGGCACCATCCCCATCTCCGCCATGGGACCCAGCCAGCTCTGGTCCACCTACATCCGACCCATGGGCGCTGGAGGAGTAGCCGCGGCGGGCCTCATCACCCTCGTCAAAACCCTCCCCACCATCGTCGGCGCGCTCACGTCCGGATTCAAAAACATGAAGCCCGGTGCAGCCGCTGCAAGGTCCAAACCCCTCCGCACTGAACACGATCTCTCCATGTCCGTCGTCGTTCTCGGCTCTCTCGCCATCGTCGCCCTCATGTTCTTTTTCCTTGAGTTCAAGCCCGTCCCCGGCGCGCAAGTCGGATGGGCCGCCAACCTCGCCGCAGCCCTCCTCGTCGTCGTCTTCGGCTTCCTCTTTGTCACCGTCAGTTCCCGCATCGTCGGCCTCATCGGCAGCTCCGCAAGCCCCGTCTCCGGCATGACCATCGCCACCCTCATGGCCACCTCCGCCATCTTCCTCGTCAATGGCTGGACCGCCCCCGCCTTCGGAGCTCTCGCCATCACCATCGGCGGTGTAGTCTGCATCGCCGCCTCCAACTCCGGCGACACATCGCAGGACCTCAAAACCGGCTACATCATCGGTTCCACGCCATGGAAGCAGCAGGTCGCCCTCATGATCGGCGTGGTGGTCTCTACCATCTTCATCGGATTCACCCTCAACCTCATGAACACCGGCCTGCAATCGTTCCGCGCCGCCGCTCAGCCCTGGGACATCAACGCCTCCCACCCCGGCGTCGCCGTGCAAACCGATGCTCAGCACCTGCCCGAATCCATCCGCGTCCAGGCCGCAGGAGACTCGTCAGGCAAGTCCTCCACCACCCACAACAAGAGCGAATACGTCATCCTCAACGCGCTCGGCTCGTCGGATCTGGCCGACGGCAAATACCTCTACTCGCCCGCCACGCACCAGATTGAAGTCCAGTGGATCCAGGGCATCGGCAGTGAGAAAGCCGCCGCACCGCAAGCCCGTCTCATGGCCACCGTCATCAACGGCATCCTCACCCGCAAGCTCCCCTGGGGACTGGTCATGATGGGCGTCTTCCTCGTCATCGCCGTCGAGCTGCTAGGCATCCGCTCGCTCAGCTTCGCCGTCGGAGCCTATCTCTCCATCGGAACCACGCTAGCCATCTTCTGCGGCGGCATGGTCCGCTTCTTCGTCGACGCCGCAGTCAAAAAAGCCGGTGGCGACAGCACCGAAACTGAAAGCGAAATCTCCCCCGGCTCCCTCTTCGCATCAGGCCTAATCGCCGCCGGCGGCATAGTAGGCCTATGCGGAGTAGCGTTGAAGGGCTACGAATCCACCTTCGACAAAGGCGACATCCTGAACTTCCCCCACACATTCATAGACAACAGCTACGTAAGCGTAGCCGCCTTCGCCTTGTTAGCCTTCTCCCTCTACTACTTCGCCCGCAAACCGTTGAAGAAGTAAGTCTTATTTCGTGAAAAATAGACGATCTCGATAGAGCACTTTCGCCTTTTATTTGCCTTGCCTCTGGAGCTTGAGTACACTTGCTGAACGATGATTGCGAAGGGCGGGGAGACCCGGGATGCCAAGCCTCCTCATCCGGCAAAGTTGCAACGGAGCTCGACACTTGTAGATTAGGCTTGGACCACTCAATATGATAGACAGCGTAGCCGTGCCCGCTAGAAGGGATTTGGGTGTTCGAATGGGATTTCCTTGGGACGAATGGGTACCCGGCGTGCTGAATAGCCGACAGATGACACAACTGTTGGATGATGGGTTCATAACAACTTCAGGCCCTAGGCCCGAGGTCGGGCATTCGTCAATGGACCTCACTCTGGCAGACGAAGCTTACCATATGCTCGGAGGATCGGTTAAGCCATCACATAGGTCCTACAGCTGGTTCATCAAGGAAAAGCGACTTGCGGAGCAGATCACTCCAAAACCAACAGACGGGGTGTATGAACTCAAACAAAAACATACTTACGTCTTCCGAATCCAGGAGAGACTAGAGGCCGCGCTGCGTAACGAAGGCGTGATTTACGGACAAGCAACCGCAAAGAGTTCCGTCGGCCGCGTCGATGTCCTCGCCCGACTTATTGTCGACGGCATGAATACGTACGAATGTTTCGATCCCGAGGGATTGAAGAGTGGGTCAGGTGATATGTTTCTGGAAATTACACCCATAACCTTCAACGTAAAAGTCAAAGCGAACACCTCCCTTTCCCAGCTACGCTTTTTCTATGGCCGCCCCGAAGACGTTGAGATCCGAGCTAAGGAATTGTTCCATACGGTATTTCGCGACTCCAAGCACCGAGACGGCAGTCTCACAGTCAGTCTTGCTGACGCAAGCATAGGCGACATCAATGGAACGACATGCAAGGGGATCGCATTTAGGTCCAAAAGGCCGAATCCCGACGGACCGTTTATCCCTCTTTGGAGCGACGATGTAGCGGACCTGAGACCGAACCCGACCGAGCATTGGGATATCGAAGAGGCTGATGGACACAGACGACTCCTTGTCAGCCCGGACATTTTTTACATCCTGCGCTCAAAAGAGAAGCTCCATGTCCCGAAGGGCATCGCAATCTATTGCCGTGCGAGCGACGAAACGATGGGGGAAATGAGGATCCACTACGCAGGCTTCGTGCATCCTTTTTTCGGGCTCTATAGAGAGGACAGTAAGCAAGGGACTCCATTGATTTTTGAGGTTCGAGGTCACCAAGTTCCAGTCAGCCTTGCTGACGGCGAGAAGATGGCGATCCTTATCTTCTACAGAATGTCTGAGGATGCCCCTGAGTTGGACAAGGTCGGCAAAAGGAAAGAAGCCAAGGGTTACGGCAGCCAAGACCTCAAACTTTCCACCCGCTTCAGAGATTGGCCGAAGCACATCCAAAGAAACGGTGACGGATCAGTTATAGAGCCCGAGAAAGGAGAAGAAAATGGCAGTACAGAAGCGTCCTAAAATCCACCTGGGTCGACGCCTTTTCCCCGAAGTTCCGCCATTTCGCTTAGTCAGATTGGGAGGCAGCGCAGCGAGGAAGCAGACCGACGAAATTCAAATTCTTCGAAAAATGCTCCTTGAGAACGAAGCAATGTATCCGGGAATCGGCCGGTGGTACACGGAGAAGGTATTGCCAGGACTGAAGACCTCGGAACGACTTGCGTATCTGGCATTCGAGGACGAGCGGCCCATCGCGTCAGCAGTCCTGAAACTGGGCGAGCACGCCAAATTCTGCCACGTCAGAATTCACGAGGGTTTTCGCGACCTAAATCTTGGGCAGATAATTTTCACTCAGCTTGCGTTTCAGGCACGGCACCAAAAGGGAGTGAAGGATATACATTTCACGCTCCCAGAAAGCCTCTGGTTCGAGAGGGGAGAGTTTTTTAAGTCGTTTGGTTTTGAAGAAGCAACTAAGGCATCTCGACAGTATCGCAACGGCGAAGAGGAACTCTCCTGCTCCGCCCCAATCTCCACGGTTTGGGAGCGAGCATTGGAAAGAATCCACCTTCTCAATGGATTCTCACCCGGTGGGTTCTCGTTCTCGGACAAAATCCTCCTGAGCATGCGCCCGCAATACGCCGAGCTAATATTTGCCGGGAAAAAGCAGGTGGAGATACGGAGAAAATTCTCAAGAAGGTGGAAAGGACGGCAAGCTGTAGTTTACGGAACTCAACCCCTCGGCTCATTGATGGGCGAAGTGACACTTTCCGAGATCACCTCGGGAAAACCCGGCGAGATTTGGGAGCTATTCGGCGCAAAGGTGGGCTGCTCTCGCGAGGAATTCGACGGATATGCTGTCGATGCCCCTGAAGTTTTTGCGATAGAACTTTCCGAACCAAAACCGTATCTATCTCCAGTTGGTGTTGCCCAAATTTCACATCTAATCCATGAGGATCTCCGTCCTCCGCAATCATTCCTTGACGTCAAGATGGAACAGGGAGGCCCGTGGGGGAGAGCAATATCCGTAGCCAGCCTTCTGCATAGCTGGAGCGAAGGCGCGCAAACAAATCCGTGAGTCCGACCGCCGGGCACCCAGTTTCCGCTTCTGAGACCTGGAATATTCTAAAGTGAAGATGCGAGGCCCCGCATGAATCGCAAAAGGAAATTCACCGTCGTAATCGAACAAGACGAGGAAGGCCTTTTCGTGGCTACCGTTCCCGCCCTGCGCGGATGTCATACGCAAGCCAACAACCTCGATTTCCTCATGAAGCGTGTTCATGAGGCTATCGCTTTGTGCCTCGATGAGCCGAAGTCTCCTCTCAGCGCGCTTGAACTGGTAAGCATTAAGCAAGTCTCCGTATGACCCGCCCGCGCCCGACCCCATCCAGCCACACCACCCGCAACGGCGTGCCGCTACTCCACGACCGTCCCGGAGCGCCCCGAATCACCTCCGAGCTGATCCGCCAACTCCATGACGAGGCAGATTCACCGAGCCCCACTTCTGCAACCGCACCCCTTCATCCTCCTTCAAGCAAGCCAAAACATTAAACAAATTCCCGCCGCTGGATTTCCCTTTCGGTCCAAACATCCACCACCGCCTCTTCCCATGCACCGCGGCCTTCTCCGCGCCGACCCTCCCCATCAGAAAGCTCCATTTCCGGGACTAGATAACCCCAACCTCCCCTGCGCAACTAACCATGCAGGAGGAAAGACCGAAATGAAACTCATACTTTCAACCGTCTGTTGTTTGGCTCTCGGCTGCTTGGCCGTATCGGCGCAAAAGGCCAAAACCGGACCCCTGACCGACCAGAAATTTCTGGACATGGCCGCGCAAACCGACATGCTCGAAGCCCACCTGGGCCAAATGGCCGCCAGCCAGGCTGGAAACCCCGCCGTCAAGGAATACGCGCAAATGCTGGTCGCCGATCACACCGCCGACTATCAACAGCTCACCGCCCTCGCAGCCAAAGCCAGCCTGACGGTTCCCACTGCGCTCGATGCCGCCCACAATCAAATGATCGCGCCGTTTGAAAAGCTGAAGGGCGCTCCCTTCGACACGCGCTACATTCACACCATGATTGCAGGCCACACGGAAGCGATTGGGGTCTACACAAAGGAATCCACCGGCGCGCAAAATGCGGACTTGAAGACCTATGCCGGCGCCACTCTGCCCACGCTGCAAAAACACCTGGATAGCGCGAAAGATATTTCGAAGAAACCCGTTGCGCAATAATGCGTACAGCCCGGCGCCTGCCCTGCCGCTCGACCGAAGGACTGCGCAACGGGGTCCTTCTGCGATTTGGGCGTGTTGATGGGCCTCAAGACTCGGCCGCGACACGCGATTTCTTCCCAAGGCGCACCTGCATCAGCCCCACTACGCCCGGCTCACAACTTGAAACTTGGGAAAGCAAGCAGGCGTCACACCTGCAGCCACACCCCTTTTTTCACCTGCGAGCAGGCGATGGGCGAGAGTGAGGTAAACCGATTTTTACCGCCCCTTGATCCATTTCCACTCCAATTGATTACACTTATCTGTTGCACCGGAGGAACCATGAAATCGTTTTCAATTTTGCGCCAATTTTCCTTTTCCGGGACTACGCGTCTGACCTCTCGCTTCGCCGTCTTCGTCGCCGCGGCCCTTGCCTGCACATCCGTCGCCTTCGCCGGTCCCATTCATGACGCCGCCCGCAAGGGCGATCTGAAGAAGGTCCAGGCCCTCATCCAGGCCGACCCCACCCTCGTCAAAAGCAAAGACAGCATGGGCGATACGCCGCTTCACGTCGCCGCACTGCATGGTGAGTTGGCCGTCGCCCAGGCGCTCGTCGCCGCCGGTGCGGATGTAAATGCAAAAAATAGCGCAGGCCCCTTTACCCCCGACGACCTGGGGGGCTTCCTCTCTTCCAGCAATCACGCGGACCCCGTCAGCCTGCTCTCTGTCCACGGCATCATCCAGGCCGACATGAAAAACGGCTACACCCCTCTCGACATGGCCGCCTTTTCCCTCCGCTACATGCCTATGGTCAAGTTCCTCATCGACAAGGGCGCCAATGTCAACGCACAGGCTTCCAGCGGCGCTACGCCCATGTTTTGGGCCGTCATGAGGGAGCAGAAGGACGAACTGCTCTACCTCATGGACCATGGCGGTAACGTAAACCTGGCCGACGCCTACGGCGACACCATCCTCGACATGGCGCTCCACCTGCAATACTTCACCATGATCCAACCCCTCCTCGACCATGGCGCCGATGTCAACGCCGTCGACCAGGGCCTTCACCGCCCGTTGTTCTACGCGCTCCAGATCGACGATCACAAGTGGGCCGACCTGCTCAAGAAGCACGGCGCCCACGAGTAACAGGAGTTACGGCCGCACACCAAACCAGGAGTAGAAGCACTGTGCCCCATTCATCGCAGCATTATCGCGATGAGTGGGGTCGGCGCAATGAATCCCGTGCGAGCCTCCCGCGAGCGCCTGCCCCATCGCAGGTGGTTCAAACCTCGAAGCTGAAGGCGCGCGGCGACCCATTCAAGCCGCCCTCTTCCGCGCCGACATCCAAAGAATGGTTCGACGGCCAACTCCCAGCAAGGTCGCGCCCAATATAAGGCGCCCACGCGGCCCCCGGTAGAATGTCCCGAAGCATGAAGCTGCTCTGCGGTTCGGCGTGAAGGTGGTTAAGAATTTCGGCGGTCATGGTTTCTCCTTGTCATCGAAGGACGCAGGCGGGCAGGTGCAATTGGATCATCTTGGCAAAACTCAGCAGGATATCGTTCGCACATTCTCCCGTCCCTTCCCCGGAAAATATGTGATCGAGGTCACTCACATGCGAGATGTCTGATTCTTTATCGCGGAGAGCATACCCCCTGGTAACCGCGCCCGTTTACCCCGTCGCGTTATCATGGCGCTTGGAGAACCACCCCATGAACCTCACCGGAAACACCATCCTCATTACCGGCGGCGGCTCCGGCATTGGCCGGGGCCTGGCTGAAGCCTTTCACGCCCTCGGCAACCAGGTCGTCATCGCCGGCCGCCGCCGGCACGTCCTCGACGAAACCGTTGCCGCCAATCCCGGCATGAAGTCCCTCACGCTTGACATCGAGGATCCCGCCGCCATCCGCGCTTTCGCTGCCCACGCAACCGGCCAGCTCCCCTCGCTCAACGTCCTCATCAACAACGCCGGCATCATGCGTACTGAAAAGCTTCTCGCTCAGCAGCCCGATCTCTGTGACGCCGAGGCCATCGTCACCACCAACCTCCTCGGCCCCATCCGGCTCACCGCCGCGCTTCTCCCTCATCTCCAGGCGCAGCCCGCCTCGGCCATCGTCAACGTCACTTCCGGTCTGGCCTTCCTGCCTCTCTCTCTCACTCCAACCTATTGCGCCACCAAGGCCGCCCTCCACTCCTACACGCTCTCGCTCCGCTACCAGCTTCGAGCAACAAACACTGAGGTCATCGAACTCATTCCGCCCTACGTCCAGACCCACCTCATGCAAGGTGCTGAGGACCCCCGTGCCATGCCCCTCGCGGAATTCATTGCTGAGGTGATGCAAATCTTCCGAACCCAGCCCACTCCCGCCGAAATCTGCGTCGAGCGCGTCAAGGGAATGCGCTTCGCCGCTGAAGCCGGAAAATTCGAGGCCATCTTCCAGGGCCTCAACGGTTCCTTCAGTCTTTAGCCCTGAGAGCCTCTTGCCGGCTCGCTCAAATCCACGGAACACGGTCCACCTTCCCCGCCGTGTTCTCAAACCAGGAGATGACTCTGTGACCCCGAACCACACCGGCGACCTCGCTCAGCAGTTTGCCAGCGACAACTACGCGGGAATCTGTCCTGAGGCGTGGGCCGCCATGGAGAGCGCAAATCGCGGCCACGTTGTGGCCTACGGCGACGATCCGTGGACCGCTCGCGCCGCTAATGCCTTTCGCGATCTCTTCGAAACCAATCTCGAGCTGTTCTTCGTCTTCAATGGCACCGCCGCCAACTCGCTTGCACTGGCCTCGCTCTGCCAGTCCTACCAGGCCGTCATCTGCGGCGACCAGGCCCACGTCGAAACCGATGAGTGCGGCGCGCCCGAGTTCTTCTCCAACGGCTCCAAGCTCCTCGTTGCCCGGTCTGAGGACGGCAAGCTCACCCCCGGCGCCATTCACGAGCTCGCCACCCGCCGCACCGACATTCACTTCCCCAGGCCGTGCGTCGTCACCATCACCCAGTCCACTGAAACCGGCCGTGTCTATACCGCCGACGAGATCCATGCCATCTCCGCCACCTGCAAGGCGCACAGCCTGTCCCTGCACATGGATGGAGCCCGCTTCGCCAACGCCTGCGCCAGCCTGAATCGCACCCCCGCCGAGCTGACCTGGAAAAGCGGCGTCGACGTCCTCTGCTTCGGCGGCACAAAAAACGGAATGGCCGTCGGCGAGGCTGTCCTCTTCTTTGACCCCGCCCTTGCCGCTGACTTCGATTACCGCTGCAAGCAGGCCGGGCAGCTTGCCTCCAAAATGCGTTTCCTCGCCGCCCCCTGGGTCGGCATGCTCGAAAGCGGCGCATGGCTTACCAACGCCCAGCACGCCAACCAATGCGCGCGTTACTTCGCCGATGGCGTGGCCTCTGTCCCCAACATCAAAATCGTGTCGCCCGTCGACGCCAACACCGTCTTCCTTCAGGCTTCTGACGACATCCTTGAGCGGTTGCGCGCACGCGGCTGGAAGTTCTACACCTTCATCGGTGGCGCCGCCCGCATCATGTTCGCCTGGGACAGCGACCTCGCCCGCGTAGACGCCCTGCTCCACGACCTGAAGGAATGCGCCCTTCATGAATGAAGCCACCGTCCCCCAGAACACCGAGCGTGCCCATCCATCCGCCATCGCCCGACGGGTGGGAAGCATGAGGCCCCCTCTCCCTTCCATCGCACGGCCTTGTCGTGCGACAAGTCGACTTGGGTATAACTGCAACAGGAAAAACGACAAGCACGCGCGGCATGTTACCCTTCGGAAATTCTGAGGTATACATGCACGAACCTCGTCTCTCGCTCGCTTGGGCAGCCCCGTCGAGACTGCGCTTCGCGATCATCATCGTGTTGCTTGTTTTCACAACCCTCCCGTTCCAGGCGCAGGAGAAGCCGATCCCAGCTGAACTCGCCTTCCTGAACAAGCTCGGCAAGCCGTATCGCATCACCTACGAGCTCTGGACCGAAATGCAGATCCCCCAGGGAAATCGGGGGATGAACGGGGTTGGCAAAGTGGTGCGCGGAAAGCATTGGCAGTTCCCCGGCATCGTTCTCGGCGCGAAGACGCCGGAGGCCATTTGGGCCATCCTCAAGCCCCCGCCGCAACGCCCGAGCCGGTCAACCCGACCGCACGCGATTTTCCTTGGGCTCGGTCCGCTGACCGGTTCGAGCTTCAGTAGCAGCGACTACGAAGGACATTCACTTATGGGACACGGATTCCAGGGGCAAGACCATACAGCTTGTTCCGTTTCTTGAACTGGGCGAATACAAATCATCGGAGGAAGTCATGAAGAGGGCATTTTTGGTGTTGGCAGTGGCAGTGCAATTGGCATTCACGGTTGGCGGATGGGCGCAAAATGACGCGGCTGGCTGCAAGGATTCGCCGATCCTGACGCGATTCCCGGGAAGCTACATTGCTTCGTGTTCGAAGAAAGACGACGACACAGCGGACTTTCCGATCCAGGGCAAACCCAAGCTGCACTTGGAAGGGGCGCTCGAGACAATCATCTACCAGTTTCCGAGATCGGCAACCAAACCGCAGGTGGCCCGGAACCTTCACACGGCGTTGCACAACGCGGGATACACCTTCGACTCCGACACGGGAGATGGGGGAGTCTTCACGGTGCACATGGGAAAGACTTATGTGCTTGTCCAGGTCGACTGGGGCCTTAACTATTCAGAGACAATTCTGACGCTGACAGAACTGAAGCAGGAGGTGGTGGCGGATGCTGCGGCTCTGGATTCAGGTCTGGCGAAGAACGGACACATGGTGGTGAACGGAATTCTGTTCGACACGGCAAAGGCGGATTTGAAACCGGAGTCGAAGACGGCTCTCGAACAGATTGCAAAGATGCTGAAGCAGGACCCCAAGATGAAGGTGTACGTGGTGGGGCACACGGACAACGTGGGAGGGCTGGCGTCAAACATGGATCTGTCAAAGCGGCGGTCGGCGGCGGTGGTGCAGGCGTTGACGAGCCAATATGCTGTGGCGGCGGATCGCCTTGCGGCGTTTGGGGCTGGGCCGTACGCGCCAGTGGCGTCGAATGATAGCGAAGATGGGCGCTCGATGAACCGGCGAGTGGAACTGGTGAAGCAGTAGCGTGGCTAGTGGCCCGCATCTCAATTTGCCGCGCCTCTCGGCCAAGGGCTATGGAAAGACCAGGCCCGTGGCTGACAACACCACGGATGTGCGCAGAGCAAAAAATCGCCGCGTCGAAATTTCCGACCCGAATTGTGCGGAAAAGTCGAAGTAGCCTCGTACCACCAGCCAAGCTGGTCACTTCTCAGCTCAACTACCAACTGCCAAAAACTATCCGCCTATATCGGTTTGCTCTGAAGTTTGAGAGGCTCTGCGGCCGGGTGCCCAGGTTAATGGATCCCGCGGACAAGGTTCTTCATCCGCGGGGTGATCGAGCGCATTTGCGGGAAGCATGAAGCCCGTGACTTTCCCGCTGTCTCCGCCCTCTATGCAAAATGCTTCGAGCACTGAGCATTGCTCCTTCAGGGCGCAAAAAATCCTGTGGTCAATACGAACCAGCAATCGACTGGCCCAGGGGTAACACTGGGTCTTGGAGAACACTCCACGGACCCAGGCTGCCGGATTCTCCGGCGTGCGAACTCTAGTGATTCCGACAGCATAA
>Ga0182012_10007477_pt1 | contig 10923 bp, 6 predicted proteins | sample 612S2SmetaG_FD_120486 | JGI IMG/M metagenome (GOLD analysis project Ga0182012, IMG submission 120486) | Permafrost microbial communities from Stordalen Mire, Sweden - 612S2S metaG | ecosystem: Environmental > Terrestrial > Soil > Wetlands > Permafrost | place: Sweden: Stordalen | collected...
GGACCATGCGCAGCATCGTCGCCGCATGCGTGACCTCCTGGCCGTGGGTCTGGACCAACTGGTGGATTCGGAGTCGGTGGATTGGTGGGACGCTTTTTCCGTCTTTCCCTACCAGGAACTCGAGCAGCTCATGCTGTTGTCCTGCCTGGCCGAACAAATCCCCGATCAGGCCGAGGTCTTCGCGTCCCGCCCTCACTTCACTCTGGCGGCGCTCTCGCGCCTGCTGCAGCGCAAGATGGAAAATCGCGAGATCAGGATTCTATCCCTTGAGTATAAGAGCCCTATAGGACAGCGTTCCCGCCGCTACCTGAAAGCCGCGCTGGCCCTGCATCCCTCGCAGTTGGCCGAAATAGCCCTCGACAAGTGGGACGCCGACTACCGCCTCCGTCGCCATTTCACCCGTCAGCCCGGCGCCTCGTCAAACCCGGCCATCCTGCTCCCATCCGCATATGTCAATGTCTCTCTGGCTCAAGTAGCCTATGCGCGGATGCTCCCCCATCGCCGTTTTCTAATGATCGTCACACGCCGCAGCGGACGTCTTCGCCAGCTTCCTCCCAATGTGGAAGTTCGCTCTCTCGCCTCCTATGCTCCGCGCCTGCTGCCATCGACCGACACGGAACAAGCCCGCCTGCTGGCACTCTGGCAGGGCGTGAAAAACAAGCTGTTCGAGAACGACCCCGTTCTTCGCCACGCCAGAGACCTGCATGTGTTCGACGGGTTCGCGGAGTTCTTGAAAACCGGTCTGCGGGTTCGCGACGCCTGGCGGCAGGTCTTTGCCGGCGAACCCATTGCCGCCGTGCTCTCCGCCGACGAACACAATCCCTATACCCGGCTGCCCATATGGCTGGCTAGATCGCGCAAGCTGCGCACCGTGTTTTGCGATCACGGCGCCCTGAACATGAGTTTCGGAATCCGCCGGCCCATCTCCGACGCATACCTCACGAAGGGCCCAATGGCACGGGATTACTGCGTGGAGTGGTGCGGCGTTTCCGCCGGCAAAATCGTGGTTGGCAGTCCTCCCGAAGCGCACAGTGCATCGCCAAGTACACCCGTTCAAAGAGACTGGATCGTTTTCTATTCCGAGGCTTACGAACTTTTTTCCGGACGCACGCAAACTTTCTACGCGGAGCTTCTACCCGAGTTATGTCAGCTTGCCCGCCGCGTCGGTCGCAAGGTCGTAATCAAGCTCCATCCTTTTGAGAGTCGTCGAACCAGAGCCGCAATCCTCGACCGAGTGCTCTCCGCAGAGGAGCGCAGTCTAGTCGAAGTGCGCGAGGGGCCGATGACTCCCGACCTTTTTGCCCGAGCCTGGTGCAGCCTGACCGTGGAATCAAGCGTGGCGGTCGAGAGCACGCTGAACCGGGTGCCCTGTTTTCTGTGCAGTTGGTTTGATGCTTCCTGGTACGACTATGGCAAGCAGTATGCCAGGTTCTCGGCAAGCTATCCGCTCGATTCTCCCCGCAGAATCCGCGAGATTCCACAACTGCTCGAGCAGTTTCACATCACCGACGAAACCCGGCAAGGCCTTCAGACCCCCATCAGCCCCGAAAACCTGGAGTCGGTTTTGTCCGGCATGTAACGATGCCTGGATCAGCCCACCACCAGCGCCCAGCTCAGCGGAGTTCCACGCTCAATGGCGACCGCCGCGCGTTTTCCGAGAACTTCGTTGAAGTGCCGCGGGTGCAGTCCGTCCGCCGGACGAATGGAGCGCACGTTCTGCTTCGTAAACAACTCGCCCTTTTTTACGTCCTCGACCACGAACAGCGAACGCCTGAACCTGCGGCTGTTGGCTTCGCGCGGTCCGGAGTTGAACTCGATCGCGCCGAGGGATCTCTCCGCCTCGCGCACCGCTTCGACCATCGCTTTGAATTCCGCGGGCTCAAGTGAAAATGCGCCGTCGGGGCCGCCATCGGCCCGGCGCAGGCAAAGATGTTTTTCGACAATGCAGGCTCCCAGCGCAACCGCCACGACGGGAACCGCGCTTCCCATGGTGTGGTCGGAAAGTCCTGCCGGACAATGAAAACGTCGCGCCAGTTCGGGAATGGTTCGCAGGTTTGCCTCTTCCGGCGGCGCCGGGTATGCGCTCGTACACTTCAGCAGCGCAATCTGCGTCGCGCCCGCCTCCCGCGCCGCTCCAACCGCTTCCGAGATTTCATCTGCGCTGGCCATGCCGGTCGACATGATCAGTGGCTTCCCGGTACGCGCCATCTTCTGGATCAGCCCGATGTCAACCAGTTCGAACGACGCCACCTTGTGCGCCGGAACATTCATCCTTTCGAGAAAGTCAACGGCGCTGTCGTCGAAGGCGCTGGAAAATAAATCCATTCCCAGTTCATCCGCAATCTCTTTCAGCTTCGGCTGCCATTCCCAGGGAGTGAACGCTTCCTGGTACAGATCGTGAAGAATGCGGCCATCCCACAGAGTGCCGCCCTTGATGCGAAAATATTCTTTGTCGCTGCGCATCGTAATCGTGTCGGCGGTATAAGTCTGGAGCTTGACCGCATCCGCCCCAGCCTCTTTGGCAGCCCGAATAATGCGCACCGCATGATCGAAGCTCTGATTGTGATTGGCGGAAAGTTCGGCAACGATATAGCAGGGAGTATCCGCTCCAATCACGTGCTCGCCGATAAAGATGCGGGGCGCCATCAGGAGCCGACCTTGTTATCGTTATCGCTCACCCGGTCCTTCCGATGAACCGCAACTTCTGTCGGGGCAAGCGGCTCTCGTCGTCCGCTGCGAATCGCTGCCAGCGAGTTTTCACCCTCGTTGAACAGTAAATCGAGCACACTGGCGTATGGCTGAAACGGAGGAAAAAGCTGGCGGTAAGTTGGATGCTCGTAATGCTGGAACACTACCTCTACGCCCCGGCCAGTCAAGATGGGCAACTCGTCCAACAGATAGTCGGCGGACCCGAGAGGCGAAACGTAAGTGGTCGCGCCTGACAAATTGCAGATCTCCCCCAGTAACTCGGTGCGTTTCCCGTCCACGGCCAGTTCGGACGACCGGACGATTGGCGTTGTGATCCCCATATCCTCCACCAACCAGCGGACCAGCGTAACGGTCAGTTCGGCCAGCCTCAGGCCCGGGGAGGCCGACAGTACTTCTTGCAATGGCGGGTAATACCTGTCGAAAAAGGGAGCGCGGCGATAATTCAATTCCACGGCCCGCAGGTGATCGCGCCAAAAATCCGGGTCACGGATTTCCACGTCCACAATGCGCTGCCCCAGCCGCCCTCGAAACACGACGGGTACAGTGAGCCACAGCAGGCCGGTCGGAGTCTTAATCCGATTGCGCTGCTGCCACGACTGCTTTTCAAACTGGACCGTATCCAGCAACACAAACTGGTCCACCTGATCCAGCAGATCGAAATAGCCGAGCCACGGCAGGTACGTGGGCTGTGCGATTGCGATCTTCACGACCCGCTCCTCAAGACCCGCCGTTCAGCACATAGCGGCCGGTGACCTTCTGAAATCCCAGAGACTCCCACAGCGCCGCCGCTGCCGTCCGGCCTTCGACCACTTCGAGCTGAATCTTTGATGGGCCAAGCGCCTGAAGTTCCCGAATCGCTTCCGCGGCACACGCGGAGGCCACGCCACGCCGGCGAAACTCCGGCAGAATGTAGACTTCGTAGATGGCTCCGGTCATTCGCGGCAGAAACCGGTGCTTCTCCAGCCCGAACAGAATGAAGCCTGCCCGTTTCCCGTCGCAAACCACCCAGCGGAGAAAATACTGCGGATTCCCCATGATGGTCCGGAAGTAGTGCTCCTTCCAATCGTCCGCCGGCACGAAGGCAGCATTCAACTCGGAGAAATGCCGCTGCGCCATGCCCAGAAAATCATCTTTTTCCGAAGGTAGAATGGGAAGCATCCCAACCGTGCCCGCTCGCTGCGTGGCCTCGACCACCCGGGTTGCTCCCAATCCGTCGACCAGAGACCGGCCCAGGTGGTTCATGCGCTCGCGCGCCACGCGAGCATCCACCAGGTCCTTCACTACAGCCACCAGCTTAGCCGGATCAAACCGCGAAACATCCCCCATGTCGACCACTACTCCGCGTTCTGACAAAACCCTGATGATGCGCCCTTGCACATCGTTTCTAGAGTAGCTCAACACCGCGCACCCCATGGAAAGAAGCTCCCACACAGTTCCGCCCGCAACGATGATCGCCTGGTCCGAGTCTTTCATGAACTCCGCCATGTTGGGCGGATTGAAAACGACTCGCAGATTGCTGGCCTTCAGCTTTCCCAGGTCGTTCGATCGGTCGAAGCCGGCTCCCGCGATCACCGTAACTTCAAGTTCTCGACACTGTCTCAGGGCGCTCGCCATTCGCGGCGCTAAATTCTCCGGATCGCTGCCGCCAAGGGTCACCAGAATTCGGTTCCCGCATTCGCGAGTCTCTTTCTTGACTGTTTGCTGCCTGAACTCCCGGCGCAGCAAAATGTATCGCGACCCCGTCAGCACAGGCGCTGTCGCTCCTCGTTTTCGATACTCGATATTTTCATCGAGATCGGGATTCACGATCAGATCGGCGGGAAATGACTCCCGGTTGGCGAAATCGTCGATCAGCAGTACCCGAAACCCTGCGGCCCGAATCAGCGCCAGATAATCGCTGCCGAAGCGATCGCCGTCAATCACCAACCAGTCGGCTTTCAAGCGACGGGCCTGCGCAATTATCTCCTGCGCATCGGCGGAACTCCCTGGGATGGCATCCACTCGGCTCAGTGAGATTCGTTCCGCATTCACCCGGGGCAAAAGCCCATCCGGCAACTCGGCCACGGCCAGGTTCACCGAGCCGCCAGCGTCAATCCATGCCTGCGCCAGAGCGAGGCAGCGCATCACGTGTCCAGTTCCTAGGGCAAGGGAGGCGTCGGCCCGGATCAGAAGTACGCCTGGTTTCATGGACTCCAATCAACTTCCAATCTCAACGAAGTTACACCCGGCCGCTTTCATGATTCGCGGGTTAGACAAGTCGCAAGTGACCTTGCCAGCCAGCCTCTCATCGTACTTTGAATACCGGCTGAATCATCTCGCCTTCCAGATATCTTTCCGGACCTTGGTCGCTCAGCCATTGCGACAAGGTCTTGCACACTTCCGCATACACCCGCAGCGTCTGTTCAATCGCCACTGGATCGTGCGCTGCCGTCATATTATGGGTTGCCAGCAGCAGCACTCCCCGTTTCACGCATTCCTGGGTGAAGAGGCTTCGCACCAGAAGACTGTCTTTGCCGTCGGCATCCAGAAACTTGATCAGCGACCAGAACGGATAACCGATGCACTTGATCCGATCCTGCAAACCCGCCTCTTTGGCTAGTGTGTTCAGGCCCTCCTGCAGCGTCATCCCGTTTGCATCCATGCGGGCCAACGCGTCCGTATTTTCCAGCACGTCCAGCACCTTCATGGCTGCTGCCATCGACGCCACTTCGCCGCCGAACGTGAAGCTGAAAAAAATATCCTCGAACACCTTCATCACATCCGCTTTCCCCACCACGCACGAAATGGGAAAACCGTTGCCCATCGCTTTGCCAAAACATGCCAGGTCGGGCGTCACGTCAAACCTCCTCTGCGCCCCGCCCAGCCCAAAGTGAAATCCGCTGCAGATCTCGTCAAAAATGAGCAATGCGCCGTGCTCGTGCGCCAGTTTCTTTACGCCTTCGAGAAAGCCGGACGCCGGAGGCCAGAAGTTCACCGGCTCCATGATGACCGCCGCGAACTCGCCCCGGTGTTCGTTCAAGAGCTTTTGCAGCGAACCCAAATCGTTGTACACGAACGGATGCGTCAGAGCCCGCACCGCTTCCGGAACCCCCGCATTTCGAGTCGTGCTCCCGATGTACCAATCCTGCCATCCGTGGTAACCGCAGCAGGCGATGCGCTCGCGTCCCGTCAACGCTCGCGCCGCGCGCACCGCTCCTGAAGTAGCATCCGATCCATTCTTGCCAAAGCGAACCTTCTCCGCGCACGGGATCAGCCACGTCAGCCGCTCCGCCAGTTCCACTTCCAGAGGATGCGGCAACGAGAAGCTGTGCCCCAGGGCCAACTGCGCCGTCACAGCCGCGTTGACCTCCTCGTGCGCGTAGCCGAGAATGTTCGGCAACAGGCCCTGGATGTAGTCGATATATTCGTTGCCGTCGACATCCCACACCCGGCAACCTTTGCCCTTGGCCAGAAAAATCGGGGCCACTCCGCGAACATGCTGGTTCGCTCCCTTGCTGAACGTCTGCGAAGAACCCGGGACCACCTTGTCCGCCCGCGCCAGCCAGCCTTTCGATTTTTCAATCGACCGGAGAGTCGCCGCCGCCGCATTTGCCTCCGCGTACAGGCTCTTGTAATACCCGCGGTTCGAAACGATCTCCGAATTCATCTTCTCGAGACCTGGGTTTTGGTCGATTAATTCCAGAATATCCTCCATTACGAAATTCTCCTTCCCGCGGAAAGCTTTGTACACTGCCCGGATGAAGTCCAGATCGGCCGCCTCGTCCACTGTCCAGCGATAATGCAGAAACAGGGCCGTCGAATCATTTTCCACGTTGGCGGTTCGAAATTTGTCCGAACGCAGGTACGGAGTCACATGTTCGCGCTCCGACGCCTTGCTCGCCTCGTGCCATGCCCGTTCCAAAGCTGAAAACGAAAAGACCTCGGTATCGAGCCCGTCGGGATAGCTTCGTACCATGGCATTCGAGGCGTAATCGAGATCGCCGCGTTGAAAACGCCGCACCACGCGATCAATCACCTCGGGATCAATCAACGGGCAATCGGCCGTGATGCGTACCACCTGCGATGCCTTCTCCCCCCGCGCCGCCGTGTAAAAACGGTCCAGCACATCGTGTTCGCTGCCGCGATAACAGTGGACGCCATTTTCCCGACACATCTTTTCGATCGCATCGTCCGCGGGAGCGGTGGAGGTGGCCACAACCACGCGATCCACCAGTGTCGCCCGCTTCACGCGCTCCACGACATGCCACAACATCGGCCGTTGTTCGATCTCGGCCAGACTCTTGCCCGGCAAGCGCGTCGAACCCATTCGGGCCTGAATGATTGCTACCACCGGCCCTTCCCTCGGTTCGCTCGTCCAATTCAGCGTCTGCGCTCTTCCCTCTTCCGAGGATTTCTTCGCCGCTTCCACCACCCGGATCACATCCCGGCTCTGCTCCAGATCAACCATGGGGCCGGTGCCGCTTCCCAGAGACTCCAGGAAGTGCACCATCTCGGCCACATACATGTCGTTGGTTTCGAACACATAGGGAATCGCGTTCCAACCGGGCTGTTCGGCGGAAAACCAACGCACTTCCTGAACATTGAAATCCCACAGCGCCGTCCCCGTTTCGCCGACCACCTTGCACGAACGGGAATAGGTCCGCTGCACAAAATCGAGATGCAGTTCCGCCCGCCGCCGTTCTGGAAAACTCAAATAGATCCAGGCCGAGTCTTCCACATCCACGTCCAGGCTGCTGAGATGTTCCGCGCGGCACGTCACTTCGGTGGGACGGCCCAGGAGCCAGCAGATGTAATCCAATTCGTGAGAACCATCGAGGATGATGCCGCCGCCCAGTTCGTTCCGCGCGCTGTAGCTTTCCCGATAATGCTGCCACGGTCGCCAGTCGGGAAGGTATTGCCCCGCCTCCGCGTTGAGCCAAAGCACCCGCCCGATCTTTCCCGAGTCAATCAGTTCCTTCAAAATCTGCAGGCCGGGATGAAAGCGCATGTTATACCCGATCTGAACGTTGCGATCGTGGCGGCGAGCCTCCGCCATCAGCACTTGAATTCCACTCGATTCATGGGAAAGAGGCTTTTCGATGAAAACGTGGGCTCGAGCTTGTAGCGCGGACAGCGCCTCCTCCACGTGGTACACCGGCGGAGTGCAGATCAACACGATATCGGGCCTGAAACCCTGCAGCGCTTCGCCCAAGTCGCCAAATACCTCGCCGCGCACCTCTTCGCGGCATTGCTTGAGCGCTTCCGCGCTCGTGTCGCAAAAACCAAGCTGCCGCACACCGAGAGCTTTGAGATTCCGCGCATGCCGCCGCCCGATCGATCCGCAACCCACAACCAGAGCCCGATATTCCACCCAGTCAGCAATTCTGGACATGACTTATTCTGATTTCCTGATCCCGAGCCAATGGGACGCTCGCCTTTCCTTCTATCTATTTGGGAAATTGTCCTTGCCCGTCTGTTGCTCGTCGTTGATCGTTCGCGGAGCGACGGTGGATTTGACCAACAACAAGCGACTGGCGACTAGCGGCCATAGTGACCCACAACTCTCCGCACCGCGCGAATAACGTCCTCCACATCCTGCGCCGTCATGGAGTGAAACATGGGCAGGCTGATCAGCCGCCCATAGGCGTCCTCGGCCACTGGATAAATCTCTTCAGATCCAAAGCGCTCGCGGTAGTAGGGATGTTGATGCACCGGAATATAGTGCACATTCACGCCAATGTTTTCCGCCCGCAGGGACCGAAACACCTCTCCCCGGCCTACTGCCAGCATTTCCAGGTTGAGCCGGATCGGATACAGGTGCCACGCCGGATGCGCTTCCTCACGCACTGCAGGCACCACGATCGCATTCAGGTCCCGGAATGCCTCTGTGTATTGCGCCGCAATTTCCCGCCGCCGGGCCAGGTTCGCTGGCAGTTTTTCGAGCTGCGAAAGTCCGAGCGCGCACGCAATATCGGTCAACCTGTAATTAAAGCCGAGCAGGACCATCTCGTAAAACCACTGTCCCGCTTCCTGGCGCTGGCGCGCTTCACTGCTGATGCCATGATTGCGAAAGCGCCGCAAAGTCTCCGCCAGCCGCGCGTCGTTGGTGGCCACCATGCCGCCTTCCCCCGTCGTCAGATGCTTCACGGGATGAAAGCTGAACACCGTCATGTCGGCAATGCCGCCGACCCGCTTACCTTGGAACTCGGCGCCCAGAGCGTGGCAGGCGTCTTCGATCAAGAACGCTCCTCGCCCCTTCGCTAGTTCGCCGAGTTCATCCAGCGCGGCCGGATGTCCCGCGAAATCCACCGCGAAAATCGCTTTCGTTCGCGCCGAAATCTTCCTGGAAACTTCCTGCGGGTCAAGGTTCAGCGTGTCCGCGGAGACATCGGCGAACACCGGCATCGCCCCCTGGTACAAAATGCAGTTGGCGGTCGCGCAAAAAGTCAGGGGCGTGGTAATCCCCTCATCCCCCGGCCCCAGTCCCGCTGCAAACGCCGCCCCATGCAACGCAGCCGTACCCGAACTGAAGCTGACCCCGTGCCGCGCTCCCACCCTTGCCGCGAAGCGCTCCTCGAACTCGACCACTTTCGGCCCCGTAGTCAGCCAGTCCGACTGCAGCACGTTAACCACCGCCTGAATGTCGTCGTCATCGAGACTCTGCCGGCCGTAGGGCAACAACGTGCTACGCACGGGCGCGCCCCCGTGGATGGCTAGCGTTTCCAGCTTTGTGGGCAGGGCGCTCATGCTAAGCCGAAGTTGGAATCGCCTCTGCGCCGCTGGTTTCCGGGGCCACCAACTCCTCCAATTCCCGCCGCGTCAGCCAGTTTGGGTTGTTATCGCTCGCATAGCGGAAGCCTTCCGGAAGCGGCCGGGCGCTCACCCAGTTTTCCGATTTCCACCACGGATGCGCCGGCTGAATCACGTACATGTCTTCCGTCTCCAGCGTCTGCCGCGATTCGTCTTCCGACACCAGCACCTCGTGCAATTTTTCGCCCGGACGAATCCCGATGTACTCCACCTGGCATCCCGGCGCCACTGTCTCCGCCAGGTCCACCAGCCGCATGGAAGGAATCTTCGGAACGAAAATCTCGCCGCCATGCATCTGCTCGATACAGCGAATTACAAACTTCACGCCCTGCTCCAGCGTCAGCCAGAATCGCGTCATGCGCGGATCGGTGATGGTGATCTTCCCGTGCCGCCGCTGTTCCAGAAAAACCGGAATTACGCTCCCCCGGCTGCCCACTACGTTGCCATAACGCGCGCAACTGAAGCGCGTGTTCTTCGCGCCCGCATAGGCATTCGCCTGCACAAACACCTTTTCCGCGCACAGCTTCGTCGCGCCATAAAGATTGATCGGATTCACCGCTTTGTCGGTGCTGAGCGCCAGAATGCGGCGCACACCCTGATCGATGGCCGCATCAATCACGTTGCGCCCGCCCATGATGTTCGTCTGAATCGCTTCAAACGGGTTGTACTCGCAAGCCGGCACTTGCTTGAGCGCCGCCGCGTGCACCACTACCGTCACTCCCGAGAGCGCCCGCTTCAAGCGTTCTACATCCCGCACATCGCCAATAAAATAGCGCAGGCTGGGATGATCGAAACCCGACGTCCTCATCTCATGCTGCTTCAACTCGTCGCGGCTGAAGACGACCAGTCGTTGCGGATGATAGTCGCGCAGCATGACCTCGACAAATTTCTTTCCGAAAGAGCCCGTTCCTCCGGTTACCAGAATCGATTCCTGCGACCAATTCACCATTCATATCCCTTCGAAGCTTCTTCTGTCCGGGTTACGCGCCGTAGAAAAATGCAGGCTTCCCTTCCGCCCCTTGTCGCGGCGCTTGGCTTCGTGTCAGGCCATCGCTTGAGCGATGCCGTAAGTCGAAATCAGAGGCCAGGCGCCGGGTATCGAATCTCGAATCTCCGCAGCCGGCTCGAAGAATCTTCGCTTTTTCGCGTAACTTCTTGTGTTCGATAGTATAGCTGAGGAGTCCGTCGAGGACGTATCACTGACCTCGCCGAGCCCGGCCCCGACCCAAAAGAGGGTTCTCGACAGCAACCTGGCACCCAGCAGCGGGTGATCCAGGTGAAAAGTGTTTCATATTGACGTCAACGGACACTGAAGGGAAAATTCCAGCAGGCAGAATTGCAAAACTCAAGGAGGGGAATCTACAAAATGCTAAGTCGCCAGATTCTGCGCGTTCTTGGACTGCTCCTTTTCGTATCGATGCTGAC
>Ga0182012_10007478_pt1 | contig 10923 bp, 7 predicted proteins | sample 612S2SmetaG_FD_120486 | JGI IMG/M metagenome (GOLD analysis project Ga0182012, IMG submission 120486) | Permafrost microbial communities from Stordalen Mire, Sweden - 612S2S metaG | ecosystem: Environmental > Terrestrial > Soil > Wetlands > Permafrost | place: Sweden: Stordalen | collected...
CAAGTGAGAGTTGATAAAAATGCTGACGCCGCTGCCGGTGAGCCGGTTAAGAATATCGCGAATTTCGCGCCGGCCCACTGGATCGACACCATCGGTTGGTTCGTCCAGAATGAGAAGTTGCGGATGATGAATGAGCGCCTGAGCCAAGCCCAAACGCTGCAACATGCCTTTGGAATATTTCTTGATGCGAACCGAACCCCAGGTATTCAGGCCAACCAAATCAAGCATCCCCGGAATTCTTTTCTTCCTTTCGCTGGCAGAAAGACCCGAGAGCGCGCCGTAAAAATCGAGCATGCCATAACCCGTTAGGTAAGTTGGAAAGCGGTGATTTTCAGGAAGGTAGCCAACGGGCCGGCGCGACGCGGGCAGACGCGCGTCTTTACCAAAGATCCAAGCCGAGCCCGACGTTGGGTGAACCGCAGAGAGCAACATTTTGACAAAGGTTGTTTTACCGGCGCCGTTGGGACCCAACAAACCGTATTTCACGCCTGCCGGAACGCGCAGACTTAGGTTGGAAACGGCTTTCACTTCCTTTCCGCGAAAGCGCGAACGGTACGACTTCGCAAGGCCCTCGGTTTCGATGGCGTAGTCTGTAGTCACTCATCTTTAGGATACGAGACTGAACCAACTTGCCTGCGCGAAAACACCGATAAGCGTGCTAGGATAACCCTCGGAGGTTGTAGGAATATCATGCCCAGTTTAGATGATTTAAAAAACAAATACCAAGCGGCAATGCAAACGATACAAGAGAAAGGCGTTGTCCTGTCCCATGTGAATATGGATGGCGACAAACTTTTTGTGCAAGGTGCGGCACCGTCGGAAGATATCAAGAACGAAGTTTGGAACAAAGTCAAAGCGATTGACGCGTCGTACAGTGATTTGTCACTTGATTTATCAGTTGACACTAGTTTGCCGCAACCACAAGCCGCCGCGGCAGCTGCGGGAGCCGGCGGTGGATCGTCCGACGCACCGAAAACCTATACGGTTCAGCCTGGCGATACCCTCTCGAAGATTGCCAAGGAATTCTACGGGCACGCAAACGAGTACAACAAGATCTTCGAGGCAAATCGAGATGTCTTGGATAGTCCGGATTTGATCAAGGTTGGACAGGAACTCAAGATTCCATAAAGAGCACTTTTCCCATTCGATAAGCTGATGCAAGCCGGTTCCCTAACGAGGGACCGGCTTTTTTGCTGCACGACGGCTTGATTCCGACAAAGAGCCCAGAAATTGGAATTCAGACAGGTCACGCGCAACCAGAAACCAGTATTAGTACTAGGTTAACTAAGTGCAGAAACCGCCGAAATTATCTGAGGAAGATCTATTTTTGATTCAAGGACAAAGGCACGAAAAAAAACGAAACAGATGGGAAGCGTGACTATTATGAAAACTTTCTCAGTTGGATTTCGTATCAAGGCTGGTTACACTGCGGTGCTGGCCATCGCAATAATTCTGGGTCTCTTTGCTTATAGTCAACTTGGCGCCCTTCACGAGGGTGTGACACAAATAACGTCGAACTCTTTACCCGCCATGAATTTCATTTCCCTGATTCGCGGCAATGCGAGTTTTTCTTTGAGTCTTGCCTTGCAACACGCTTTGGCGAGCGATCAATCTGAAAAGGCCGCGCTCGAAGGCGAATTGCGAGAAGTCCGAGTCGCCAACGGCGAGGCTCTGGCCAAATATGAAAAGCTGATCTCCAACGAAAAAAGTCGCGATCTCTACAATAACCTAGTTTCAACTCGTTCCGCCTTTTGGGAAGCGGTCGATCTCATGCTTTCGGCAAGCCGAACTGGGACATCAGATTCGGAAAAGCGCGCACTGAGCATTGCTCAAGCGCAGGTAAAGACACTTTCCGCCAAGTACCAGGAAGCGGCCGACAAACTGGTCGCTTTCAACGATGATGCGGCAGTTGAAACTGCAAAATCCATTGCCGCCGGTCTCAGCGGAGCACGCTTCGCTATCCTCGTGGCTTTAGCGGGTGTGCTAGCAATCGCAGTTTGTATTTCCTACTTTGTGACTGCAAGTGTCTGCACTCCTTTGGCGAAAGCTCTAGCGCTGGCTCAACGGGTTGGCCAAGGCGATCTGAGAGAAAAAGCGGAAGTGGATTCGGACGATGAGTTGGGCCGTTTATTGAAAGCCCTGAACGGCACGGTTGAAACCATGCGGGGTGCGGCGAACGTCGCCACCAAAATTGCGGAGGGCGATTTGACGGTCCAGGCCAAAACTCTTTCCGATCAAGATTCGCTTGGCCAAGCACTCACTGCCATCCTGGTCAACCTTCGCGGTGCTGCTCATGTTGCATCAAAGATTGCGGAAGGCGACTTAACAACTCAGGCGAAGGTGCTTTCAGACAAGGATTCCCTCGGCCAAGCTCTCTTCAACATGCAGGAAAATCTGCGACATGCCGCTCAAGTCGCCTTCAAGATTGCGGAAGGCGATCTCACCGTCCAAGCTAAAATCCTTTCAGATAAAGACGTTGTCGGCCAAGCGCTCACAGCCACACTGGTTAATCTGCGCGGCGCAGCTAATGTCGCCTCAAAGATTGCGGAAGGCGATTTGACAACCCAAGCCAAGGTGCTCTCAGACAAGGACTCTCTTGGTCAGGCTCTGTTCAACATGCAGGAAAATCTGCGCCATGCCTCGCAAGTTGCCTTTAAAATTTCCGAAGGCGATCTCACAGTCCAGGCCAAGGTCCTGTCAGATAAAGACGTTGTCGGCCAGGCGCTAGCCGCGATCTTAGTCAATCTTCGCGGTGCCGCTCATATCGCGTCAAAGATCGCGGAAGGCGACTTAACCACCCAAGCTAAAGTGCTTTCCGAGAAGGATTCCCTTGGTCGAGCGCTCGCTAAAATGCAGGAGAATCTCCGCAATGCCGCTCAAGTAGCAAGTAAGATCTCAGAAGGCGATCTTACTGTAAACGCCAAAATTCTTTCCGAGAAGGACGAAGTTGGCCATGCCCTTACGGCGATGTTAGTGAACTTGCGGCAAACCGTTTCACAAGTGGCTGTGGCCGCCGCAAACGTGGCAGCCGGTAGCGAAGAGATGAGTGCCACTGCGAGCCAACTCTCCGAAGGCGCCACTGAGCAGGCAGCCTCTGCCGAGGAAACGACGTCCGCTATGGAACAGATGACCGCGAGCATCCAGCAGAGTGCCGATAACGTAAAGCAGACAGATAAGATCGCCAGCAAAGTGGCGGTCGACGCCGCAGCGAGTGGATCTGCCGTTGTAAAGACAGTTGCTGCTATGAAGCAGGTGGCGGAAAAAATCGGCATAATCGAAGAAATTGCACGTAAGACCGATTTGCTCGCCTTGAACGCAGCCGTGGAGGCAGCTCGCGCAGGGGAGCACGGCAAGGGCTTTGCCGTGGTAGCCTCCGAAGTTCGTAAGCTTGCGGAGCGCAGCCAAACCGCTGCCGCCGAAATTAGCCAACTTACAGCCGACGGTGTTCAAGTTGCCGATGGCGCGGGCCAAATGCTGGGTAGACTTGTACCTGAGATTCAAAAGACCGCAGAGCTTTTACGTGAGGTGACAGCCGCCACTTCCGAACAGAGTACTGGCGCGTTGCAAGTTAACAAGGCGATTCAACAACTCGACCAAGTCATCCAAGCAAACGCCGGCGCATCTGAGGAAATGGCTTCTACCGCTGAGGAGTTAGCCAGCCAAGCCGAAGTCTTACAAGCGGCCATGGGCTTTTTCAAAACTGGCCAAGACCAGGATTCCCAGGGAGCAAGATCACGCCGCACATCGGCTGGCGCGCGCTTCTCGGCAAAACCTGCTCGCAAGATCCCACCCAAAACCGCGAGTTCCGATTTGTCGCAGCTCCGCAAGGCGGTTAAAACTGGCGGCACGAATATCTCTCTCGCCGGCAATGTTGGCCACCCAGATTCCCACGATCAGGATTTCGAACCTTACGAGTCTTAAGGGATTGGAGGAGGGTTTGCGCCGCCAGTTTACAAGCCGGTTCCTTAAATAAGGGACCGGCTTTCTTACTTTTACGGTAAACCGATTACGCGTTCAATGCTGGTCGTAATGATAGCTTGCGATTGCGAACCAGGGGCGGGATGAACTTCCACGCGATCAAGGATGGCGTCTTTGATTTGATCAAGAGAGAGGCCATTCCGCCACGTAGCAGCGCGAGGCGCCTCCCAATCGATTTCCACGTTGCTCATGCGGAGGCCACGCGCCTGACGAATCGTTAGCGCCGTGGCGGTGTGCTCATAGGGAGCACTGGGATCCGATGAGACGATAAGCTTGACGTTGTCGAGGCGCACACCAGCAAGCCAGCTATCTGGATGGCCGTTGATAACCGAAGGTCCCATGCCGTGGGCAATCACATTTTGAATAATGACGTTGCGAATTTTGCCGGCGGCCGGCTCGCCGGCTTTCTTATTACCGTCCACCTCGCTGCGCCGCTTGATATTGAAGTGCAATGGGTCACCATCGCCCCACCAGAACCAGTCAAAACGGCGCGTTTCAATGGTAAGGTTTGACAAAACAACGTCTTCGACGATGCCTCCATCGAAGACCATGAATGCGATGCCGCGATTCGAATTGGTGATGACCACGTTGTTGATGTTAACGCGGCGTATGGCGTTGGAATTGCCATCGCAGAATTTGATGGCGCTCGATGCAGAAGATAAACGGCAGTTGGTAACAGTAACATTTTCGACAGGTAGGGCAGGACCCCAAATGTCAGCCGAGTAGAACACTAGGGCGTCGTCACCGGTTTCGATTGTGGAGTTGGAGATTCGAACATCTTGGCAGCCGTCGGGATCTATACCATCGGCCCATACACCTTCCTTCTGGCTCGAATAAATATAGACACCATCTATGAGCAATCTCTTGCAGGCGTACGGATTGATGGTCCAACTGCGCGAGCGCAGAAATTTCAGGCCGGTGAGGCGGACGTCTGTACAGCGCAGCAACAAGACAAGACGAGGGTAAATTGTTTCATTGCCGAAGCCATGTGGGAAAGGACGCATGAGCGGCTTGCCAGTAGCTTCCATGAGACGTTGATTCGCCAGGATGTAGAAATCTGTAAAGTTGTTAGGACGCCATTCATAGGAGGACTGGCCATCGAGTGTGCCGCGGCCTTCGAGCGCGATGTCATGAAGATCTTCGCCGGAAATGAGGGCAGACTTCGGCGCCGGGTCGAACTGCGTGCCTTCAAGAGAGGCAAAGAGTGTCGCGCCCGCTTCGACATAAAGGCGGACGCCAGAGCGTAAGTGAAGCTGGCCGGTAGTGTATTCTCCGGGCCCAACGTAAACGGTGCCTCCGCCCGCTTTTCCGCAAGCGTCGATGGCGCGTTGGAGTGCGGGCTGCGCGTTATCTGATTTGTTGCCGGTGGCTCCGAAATCCTTCACATTGAAGACCGGATTTGCTGAGAGAAGCGTGGCGACAGTAGTAAGTAGGAACGCTAAGCGACGTGGCATTCCTAGAGAGCGTATCAGGTTGGCAATTTAGGAAGCCACTAGGACTTTGTCTTTCGGGGAGCTAGTGCCTCGAATGCCGAGAGGATTACAGCATCCGTGATCAGCTCGGGCGTTAAGAAGCGGGTGAAGAGTAAACCGTCGGTTAGAGCGTGCAAGACGCAAATGAAACGCTCAGCGGGCATAGGCAGCTCACGAGCTGGAATAAATCGAAGTAATCCCGCAGCCATCTTGCGATAGATTTCAGCATTCTGTTTGCCGATGCGTTTGCGCATTTCCGGGTGTGTGAGTGCGAAGAGCTGAAAAGACACCGCGCCCACTGCACTTTTCTGCCTGGCTGGAGCCGCAGCTACAACTGCTTCACCAATGGCGCGCATCAATTCGGCCAAGGTTGATCCGGGTTTGAATTGAGGGACGATGGGCTCCCAGCGCTGCTTTACTACCGCGAGAAACAAATCTTCGCGGTTCTTGAAGTTACCGTAGATTGCGCCGCGAGACATGCCAGCGCGCGCGGCCACCTGATCGAGCGTGGTTTCATGAAATCCTTTTTCGCCGATGACCTTGGCGGCTGCGTCGATTAAACATGCGCGGGTGCGCGCGCGCTTTCCGCCCACGGCACTCTTGCTACCTGGAGACAGTTTCTTCCCGATTGCCATCTTTAATAAAATACTCTTGCGTATTTTATACACATTCGTATATTCTACTGACATGCACCTCTGGCTGATTTCGGTGGCGATTGCCGTCGCGGGCCTAATGCTGGCTGGAGCGATTTATGAGCAATGTTCCCGGCGGCTGAATGCTAAGCGGTTTCCCGCGCCAGGGCTGATCTTTGATGTCAACGGACATAAGCTGCACCTACTGGCGAAAGGGACTGGCATGCCTGCCGTGATTATCGAACAGGGAGCAGGCGGACCAGCTCTGGCTTGGTCAAGCATACAAGACAAACTCGCGGCTTTTACATGCGTTTGTCTCTATGACCGCGCAGGTTACGGATGGAGCGAGCACATCCCAGGGCCACGAAGCTTGGAAGACCGAGTGTGTGATTGGCACGCGTTGCTGACTGCGGCTAAGATTCCTGCGCCGTACGTGTTGGTAGGGCATTCTTACGGGGGCTTTCTGGTGCGGCTGTTCGCACGAAACTACCCGGATGAGGTTGCCGGACTTGTGCTCGTTGATTCGCCGCATGAAGGCACCTATTTTCAGCCGGAAGTCTTGTCTTTCTATTCGAAGATGACTTGGATGATGGGCGCAATGAAGATCCTTGCCCTAGTGGGATTGCCGCGCCTGCTCACTCGATTACTGAACAAGCCAGACCCTGCCGTATCGCTGCAACTGAGTGAGCAAATCAATGCAGCGATGGTGCGAAATGAATATTTTTCGGCCGCGGGCGATGACATTGCATCTTTGCGGCGCGCCACTCAGTGGCTCACCAAGGCAGAGGCTTTCGCACCTTTGGGCGATTTACCCATCACCGTTATCACCCACGGACAACCGTTCCCTGGCCCCTTCGCAGTACTCGACAAAGGGTGGCGCGAGGGGCAGGATCGCCTGGCTGCTCTTTCGACAAACAGCGTATTGCTGGTCGCCGAAAAATCAAATCACATGATCCACGCCGATGAACCAGATCTTGTGATCGGCGCGATTCGCGAAGTGGTGGAGCGCGCACGGCAGCAAGCTTTAGCCCTTCGACAACTTACTTAAGCGCTCAGCGGCGGCGTCGAGGGTTTCTATCTTTTTCGCGAAGCAGAAGCGCACCAGATTCTTTCCATGCTGAGGATCGGCAAAAAAGCTCGAACCCGGCACGGCACTGACACCGATTTTCTCCACCAAGTGGCGGCATAGCGTGACGTCGTCGGCGAAGCCGAGCTTCGAAATATCGCACATCACGTAATAAGCACCCTTGGGAATATGGCACTGGAATCCGTTCTTTTCAAGGATGGCGATCAGATAGTCGCGCTTGGTCTGATAGGTAGTGCTGAGGCTAGCGAAATAAGTATCCGGTAAGTTGAGAGCGGTAATGCCGGCATGTTGCAAAGGCGTGGCAGCGCCAACAGTTAGAAAATCGTGCACCTTGCGAATGGAGTTTGTCAATTCAGGCGGTGCTATCACCCAACCTACGCGCCAGCCTGTCACGGAAAAAGTTTTACTGAGGCTGTTGATCAGCACAGTCCGTTCGCGCAAGGCGCCAAGCGTAATCGGCGGTGTGTGCTTCTCGCCATCGAAGATGATGTGCTCGTAGATTTCGTCACAGATGATCAGGCAATCGTGCTCTTCGCACAACTCACCCAGTATCTTCAACTGAGCAAGCGAGAAAACCTTGCCAGTTGGGTTATTGGGCGAATTGAGAATCACGGCGCGAGTGCGCGGCGAAAAAATCGCCTTCAGTTCGTTGACATCGAAATTCCAATCTGGCGGGTGCAAGCGCACGTACTTTACCTGTGCGCCACTCAATTGGGAATCTGGCCAGTAGTTTTCGTAGAACGGTTCGAACACCACGACTTCGTCGCCCTGGTTCAGGAGTGCGAGCAGTGTAGCGATCATTCCCTCCGTAGCGCCGCAGCAAACGGTAAGTTCGCGCTCGGGATCGATATCCAACTTATAGAAGCGCTTGTAAGATTGGCTGATCGCATCGCGAAACGGTTTAATGCCCCAGGTGATTGGATATTGGTTCAGGTCGTCGCCAATCGCTTTTTGTGCGGCCGCTTTTAACTCAGCCGGAGCCGGGAAATCCGGGAAACCCTGCGCCAGGTTGACTGCCCCGTGTTTGATGGCTAGGCGCGTCATCTCGCGAATTACCGACTCTCTAAACTCACCTATGCGGGCGCTCTGGAACCGCCGAACGGAAGTGGTATGGGTCACTTTGCAATTTTACGCTTTTTCCTCTTGTGGATCTTCGCGTTTGTCTTAACGCCTTTCTTCGCTACCGCTTTGGTAGGAGCAGGCTTTGGCTGATACGGCGGAATATCGGCGTGCGTACCGGCATAAAGGCGGCGGTACACGTCGGCATTCCTCATTACGATCTGGATATAACCACGCGTTTCATGAAACGGAACCAGTTCAGTGAATTCGGCCGGTTCGCGGAATGGTCCCCAAGTGCGCCAAAGCGCGGTTCGGCCAGGACCAGCGTTGTAGGAAGCAAGCGCCAGTTCCGCTTCCCCGCCACTGTTATCCAAGAGCGTCTTGAAGAAATAGGTACCCAGTTGAATATTGCGGTCAGCCGTCAAAAGTGAATCGGCAGTGAAGCCCCTGATGCCAAAGTGTCGAGCCAAGCCGCGGCCCGTGCTGGGAACAACTTGCATCAAGCCATAAGCCCTGGCTGGAGAGATTGCATGAGTATTGAATTCCGATTCCTGCCTGATGAGCGCGGCAACCAAGAACGGATCTAAGCCTTGCTGTCGACTATAGGTTTCGATAGACGCCCGAAACGGCATTGGGAACGCCAAGCGCCAGAATTCCAGCGGCGCTTGATCGAGCGGCATATAGAGATATCCCGGTGCAAACGTCTTGATATAACGCAACGCTTCGTCGGGAGCCCCATGGCCGGATGCGAACTTTGCCAGTTCGTAGGCATATACATTAGTCTGGCCTTCTTCATTCCGTGAACCAAACTTCAGTTCGTTCTCAGCTAGATCATGCAGTTCGCTGGCCAGCAACATACGCGCTCGATCAACTCGTTTTTGCACCAGAGGACCCGCCGTGAAACTCGGAAACTGCGCACGGTTAGGCCAAGCTGCCGCCTGCAAATTCGTAGTCATCGCCGGATCTGCCTTCACGGCGCTCATCTCCGCGGCCTTCAGACGCGCTTGCGCAAGGGTCGCGAAATACGTGTTCGGTAGGTGGTCAATCAAGACTTCGTAACACGCGCGCGCCTCTGCCAGGTTGTTGGCCTTTTCCGTTACTTTACCGAGAAAATAGAGCGCGTCGGACGTATCATTCGAAGTTGGATACGTTTTAATGTGGTTCAGCAGCAGGTCTCGCGCCTCGGGCTGATCGGCTCGATACGCGTCGAACGCCGCGCGCCACGAACACCAAGCCGCGCGGTCATTCTTTGCAAAATCAGTCGCGCATGCTCGATAAAGCGGTACATAGGTGGATACATCGTTATCTGTCCGGGCCTGATCGGCAACCGTGATGAGTGCATCCATCCGCCATTCCGATTTCGGATGACTGCGCGCCAGTTCCTCCAAACAAGCCTTCACGTCGGACTTCTTATCTAGTTTGCGGGCGCATTTCACAAGGTAAGCCTGCCTTTCAGCATCGGCTTCAGAATCATCAACCTGCAAAGTCTTCAAATACTCAAAGGACTGCGATATCTGACCCGCCCGGTAATCCGCCTCGCCAATACGCACTTTCGCTTGATCGCGCTGCACGCCAGTCAGTTGCGGAATGGCTGCGGCAAGTTCCGTCTTCGCATCCATTGTCCGGTGCGCCTCGAGCAACTTCTCAGCACGGCCCAATATCGTGGCTGGCATCACCGGCGGATAGCCATCGGCCAGCCTGCGCTTTAAATCCACCAGAGCTACGCTGGCATCGGCCGCTTCTTTTGAATTCGGATAACTATAGTAAACGCGCTGAAAATACTCCGCAGCTTGCGGCAAATCGTTATTCGCCAACAAACAGCGAGCCAGTAACAGTGAACTTTGCGGTTCGGGAATCTTGTCGTAGTATTTTTTAACCAGGTCGAAAGCTTGTTTCGGATCGCCTGCGTCCAGGAACGCCGTGACGCCGACCGCCGCGGCAGGCCCAGTCATCGGAGAAAGCAGTTGCTGGTTAAAAACTTGTGTGATTGACTTAGTTACTTCCGGATAATTCTTGAACTGATATTCGGCCTGAGCGCGGTAATAGTAGGCGTAATCGCTCAACTGCGGCACTTTCACAATCGCTAGGTTGGCTTGTTCAAGAGCTAGAGTAAAGTTACTCGCTTCCAAATACTGTTTGGCGAGCGAAATAGCAGCCGCGGGACCAACTGCGTGCGGCCCAGGAGGCTTCACAGGACCTTTCTTAATCCTGCGGCGCTTCTTAATAGCCACCGCGCCTTGCATGTTTTCAATGGCGCCAGTACCCAACACCAAGAGCACTAGTGCGGCCAATAGCCTGCCAAACTTATAACAACTCACCCGGATAATCCGCTCCCAATTTCGTTGCGTCGCCTTCTAGTATGAAGCCAACCAGTTCCTCATGGAAGTAATCGGCCATTGAAGGGATTGTCATGAACTGCTTTCGATACGTCTCACGAGCCTTATCGATTTCTTTTCCCAGAATCACGTATAGGTCGCCGTTTTCCCTTGCAGCCTGGCAAGCCGCCGGTTTCAATAACTGCAGCTCGGCAACCGTTACCCGAGCGTAGCGCGCCGCTCGCGAATGCAAAGCGCGTTGATCGGCGGGCATCTCTGCCCAATTAGGTAGACGGCGCTGAAGGATCGGCGGTTCCGGCTTGGCGGCTGGGGCAATCATATGAATGCCAATGTTGTGGTTCGCCTGCCGTTCCAGGGCG
>Ga0182012_10007480_pt1 | contig 10922 bp, 7 predicted proteins | sample 612S2SmetaG_FD_120486 | JGI IMG/M metagenome (GOLD analysis project Ga0182012, IMG submission 120486) | Permafrost microbial communities from Stordalen Mire, Sweden - 612S2S metaG | ecosystem: Environmental > Terrestrial > Soil > Wetlands > Permafrost | place: Sweden: Stordalen | collected...
GGCAGCGTCTCGCGGATGCTGCGGCCCGTGATCAACATGACGAGGCGGTCGATGCCCATCCCGAGGCCGCCGGTGGGCGGCATCGCGTATTCCATCGCCTGCAGGAAGTCCTCGTCGAGCTCCATCGCCTCAGGGTCGCCGCCGGCGGCCAACAGCGACTGTTCCTGCAGCCGGCGCCGCTGTTCGACCGGGTCGGTGAGTTCGCTGTAGGCGGTGCCCAGCTCGACCCCCCACGCCACCAGGTCCCACCGCTCGGCGACGCCCGGCTGACTGCGGTGCGGGCGGGTCAGGGGCGACACCGATGTCGGAAAGTCGATGTAGAACGTTGGTTGCTCGGTGCGGTCCTCGACCAACTGCTCGTAGAGCTCCAGGACAACGGCGCCGGCATCCCAATGCGCCCGATAAGGAATGTGCGCGGCGTCGGACAGCCTGCGGAGCCTGGCCAGGGAGGTGTCGGGGTCGATCTGTTCGCCAAGCGCTTCGGACACCGCACCGTAAACCGTCTTCACCGGCCAGACGCCGGAGATGTCGACCGGCTCGAGCCGGTGGGCGCCGTTCGACCCGTCGTCGGCGCGCGGCCGAAGCACGGTCTGCGCGCCGTTAGCGGCCTCGGCCGCGTTCTGGATGAGCTCACGACAGCCGTCAATCCACACCTTGTAGTCGGCATGCGCCTGGTAGGCCTCCAGCAAGGTGAACTCGGGATTGTGGCTGAAGTCCACGCCCTCGTTGCGGAAGGCCCGGCCCAGCTCGAACACCCTCTCCACACCGCCGACGCACAACCGCTTCAGGTAGAGCTCGGGCGCGATGCGCAAGAACAGGTTCATGTCATAGCTGTTGATGTGGGTGACGAACGGCCGGGCGCTGGCCCCGCCGTGGATCTGCTGCAGGATTGGCGTCTCGACTTCGATAAATCCTTTGGCGAACAACGTTTCCCGGACGGATCGCAGCACGGCGCTGCGCGCCATGATCAGGTTGCGGGACTCGGGATTGATCGCCAGGTCGACGTAGCGAGTCCGCACTCGCGCCTCCGGGTCGGTCAATCCTTTCCACTTGTTCGGCAACGGCCGCAGGCATTTACCGATCATCCGCCAGTCGCGCACTATCAACGAGCGGGTTCCGTTTTTACTGAAACCCATGTGCCCGGTCACCTCGATCAGGTCGCCGAGGTCGATGGCCGCGGTGAAATCCGCTATGCGGCCATGCTCCAGGCGCGAATTATCAAGCAGCACTTGAATTTCACTCGTCCAGTCGCGCAACTGGGCAAACAACACGCCGCCATAGTCGCGTATCCGCAAGATGCGTCCGGATACCGAGACCGTGTCCTGGTCGTTCGCGTCGAGCGCCTGGGCGATGGTGTGACTAGGCGGGGTTCCCACCGGGTAAGCGTCAACGCCGGTGCGCTGCAGCGTCTTCAGCTTGGTCAGCCGCACCCGCACCTGTTCGGGCAAGCGAGAATGCGACTCCTCCTTGTGCGTCGCCTCTGCCCGTTGCTGCAGCTGGCTGACATCCGGCGTGCTCCCGTCAGGATGCAGCAGCCCGGATTCCGCCAGCCTGAGCGGAACAGCGGGGTGACGGCCGGTCTGCACCTTCTCGCGCCTTTTGAACGGCAACACCAGGAAACCTTCGGCCAGGGCCGACGCGACACCCACTCGCGGAATCAACCGGGCGTCCTCGTAACAGGCATACCGCGGCACCCAGCCAGGCTGGTACTTCATGTTCGAGCGGTAGAGCGTTTCCAGCTGCCACCACCGCGAAAAGAACAGCAGCAGCCCCCGCCACAACCGTGCAATCGGGCCGGCGCCGAGTTGGGCACCCTGCTCGAACGCCGAGCGGAACATCGCAAAGTTCAGTGAAATGCGGATGATTCCAAGGGTTTCAGCATTGAGGGCGAGCTCGCTGACCATGAGCTCGATGGTGCCGTTCGGGGATTGTGGAGAACGGCGCATCAAGTCCAACGAGACGCCGGTGGTGCCCCACGGGACCAACGACAGCATCGCTATCACCTGGTCGCCGCGGTCTAACGCTTCGACCAGCAGACAGTCCGCGTCGGCCGGATCGCCGAGCCTGCCCAGTGCCATCGAAAAGCCACGCTCGGACTCGGTGTCGCGCCATTTATCGGCGCGCCCGATGGTTTCGGTCATCTCGTCGTCGGAGATGTCGCGATGCCGACGGATGCGCACCGTCAGCCCGGCCCTGCGCGCCCGGGTGACCGCCTGCCGTACGCCGCGCATGTCCGGGCCGGACAGTTTGTAATCGCCGGCAATCAGGATTGCCTCGTCGCCCAGCTCGAGGGCGTTGAGCCCGGCCTCGCGATACGCCTGGGCTGCTTGTGAACTGGCGCCCATCACGCCGGGCGCCCAGCCGTAGGTCTGGCACAGGGCCAACCAGGCGCCGATGGCCTGGGGCCACGCCCTCGGGTCGCCCACCGGGTCGCCGCTGGCCAGGCAGACGCCGACCTCAACTCGATAGGTGACGGCGGCGCGGCCGCTATGCGCGAACACCACTGACTTGTCGCGCCGGGTGGCGAAATAGCCCAGCGAGTCGTTCTTGCCGTACAGCTCGAGCAGCCCCCGGATGGCGGACTCGTCCTCGCCGGTCAGCGCGTTGTCGGCGCGCTGGGACTGGAACAGCACGATCGCCGCCGCGATCAGCGCGAGCGCGCCGAACAACCCGAAGGTTGCATTGAGCAGGACGTGCGGGCGGCCGGTGAACTCTTCGGGATCGACGATCGAGAACCCGACCACCCGGTTGACCACGTACCAAAAGCGAGAATCCGGCGCCAGTGTCCCGGGGAACACTTCGACCAGCGCCCAGGAGATCAGGATTCCAATCACATCCGCGGTGACCAGCACCGCTGCCGCCTTGAACAGCGCGCCTCTGCGGACTTTGGCCCAGAACTCGCGGTAGCTCAAGAGCAGCCCCGCGACCGCGACGACGTGGAAAGCGAGCCCGAGGTACTCGCCGAATTCCTCGGCCGCGGTGTTGCCGCCCTCAGCGAGCTCGGCGACGTTCAAGACCGCGGCAAGGATCATGTTGGCGAGCAACACCACCCAGGCGATGCGTTTGCGCGCGGTGAGCGCGGCGGCCACCAGAGCCAGCACGAACGACCACGCGATGCTGGTGTCAGGGAAGTTGAACAGATAGCTGTTGATGAACTCCCGCGGAACCTTGATGAGCCACCGGATCAGTGGGGATACGCTGGCCAGGAGTGACAGGGTGGCGATGATGCCCACGGTCCAGCCGGCCGCTGCCGGTACCCAGCGATACCGGGAGTTCGACCGGTTCAGCGAACGAGGCCTTGCGATTGTCACAGACCGCGAGGATATTCCCTCAACCCGTGAAATGCCTCACGAAGCGCCAAGAGCCGCCCATAGTAGTTTGTGAAGTGGTCAGACCGGTTCGATGCGTGCCGGACCGGGTCCGGCCGCCGCGGTGCTGAGCAGTGCCTAATGGCTGGTAGACTTGTTGCCACGACCATCCCGGCGAAAGCCAGGGACAGTTAAGTGGAGTCCCGCTCCCACCGCTTGCCACGAGAAGCTTTCGAGCCTCTTCAAGGCAATGCGGTCCGGTCACAGGCATCTTGTAATGCCTGTTCCGCGCATGGCGCGGGCGGCTCAGGCCGCGATCGGTCGGCATTGGGCCCTGCTTATGCAGGGCTTTTTTGCTGATGGCGTGGTGTTTCCCTTGGCTGACCCCGGACGGGCTCAGGCGCTGGTCGTGGTCTGGATGACCTCTCAACAAAGGCTCCAGACCGACCCAAGAAGCCCACCAAGGGAGGCCCCATCAGCACTGAGACCCGCGTCAACGAGCGCATCCGCGTACCTGAAGTCCGATTAATCGGCCCAGGGGGGGAGCAGGTAGGCATTGTGCGTATCGAAGACGCACTTCGCGTCGCCGCGGACGCCGATCTCGACCTTGTCGAAGTTGCGCCAGACGCCAGGCCGCCGGTCTGCAAGATCATGGACTACGGCAAGTTCAAATACGAGACGGCGCAAAAGGCGCGCGAGTCCCGGAAGAACCAGCAGCAGACGGTCGTCAAAGAACAGAAACTGCGACCCAAGATCGACAGTCACGACTACGAGACCAAAAAAGGTCACGTGATTCGGTTCCTGGAGGCGGGATCGAAAGTCAAGGTGACGATCATGTTCCGCGGCCGCGAGCAGTCGCGGCCCGAACTGGGCTACCGATTGCTGCAGCGGCTGGGCGCCGACGTCGCCGACTACGGCTTCGTCGAGACCTCCGCCAAGCAGGACGGGCGCAACATGACGATGGTGCTGGCACCACACCGCGGCGCCAAGACCCGCGCCAAGGCGTTGCATCCGGAAGAACAGCGGGACGAGCCGGCACCAGATACCGATGTAGCCGGCGACACCGCCCCGTCACCCAACTGACCTGATCACGAGACCCAGCGAGAACCGCAGAAGTAGATAGTGAGGAATCATGCCCAAGGCCAAGACCCACAGTGGTGCATCGAAGCGGTTCCGGCGCACCGGAACCGGGAAGATCGTTCGCCAGAAAGCCGGTCGCCGGCACCTGCTTGAGCACAAAGCGTCCAAGCGCACCCGGCGGCTGGACGGCCGTACGACCGTTGCCGCCAACGACACCAAGCGTGTCAAAGCGCTGCTGAACGGCTGAACGCCGAACCCGGCCCCCGACCAATTACGTCTGAACGAGAGTAGGAATTTTCATGGCACGCGTGAAGCGGGCAGTCAACGCCCACAAGAAGCGGCGCACCATCCTGAAGGCGTCCAAGGGCTATCGCGGCCAGCGGTCCCGGCTCTACCGCAAGGCCAAAGAACAGCAGCTGCATTCGCTGGGCTACGCCTATCGGGATCGCCGTGCGCGCAAGGGCGACTTCCGTAAGTTGTGGATCTCGCGGATCAACGCGGCTGCACGCGCCAACGACATCACCTATAACCGGCTGATCCAGGGTCTTAAGGCTGCGGGCGTGGAAGTGGACCGCAAGAACCTCGCTGACATCGCGATCAGCGATCCGGCGGCGTTCACCGCGCTTGTTGACGTTGCCCGGGCGGCCCTGCCCGAAGACGTCAACGCACCCAACGGAGAGGCTGCCTGACGGCGCTCACTGAACGCTCGGCCACGGTGGCCGCGGCGGTTAAGTTGCACCGTCACGTGGGACGCGTGCGCGCGCACCGGTTTCTCGCCGAAGGCCCCAATCTGGTCGCAGCCGCAACGGCGCGCGGGTTGGTCCGGGATGTCTTTGTCACCGAGGCCGCGGCGGCCCGGCACGAGTCACTGCTGGGCGCGCAAAACGCACCGGTCCACCTGGTGACCGAGCGGGCCGCAAAAGTGTTGTCCGACACGGTTACTCCCGCGGGTTTGGTTGCGGTGTGCGACATGCCCGGGACGCTGCTGACTGACGTGCTGGCCGGCTCGCCTCGGCTGGTCGCGGTCGCCGTCGAGATCGGCGAGCCGGGCAACGCGGGCACCCTGATCCGCATCGCCGACGCCATGGGTGCCGCGGCGGTAATCCTCGCGGGGCACAGTGTGGACCCCTACAACGGCAAATGTCTGCGCGCCTCGGCGGGCAGCATCTTTTCGGTTCCCGTGGTCGTCGAAGCCGACACCAACGCCGCCGTCGCCGCCTTGCGCGCAACCGGACTGCAGGTGCTGGCCAGCACGGTGGACGGCGAGAGGGCTCTCGATGAGGCCGAGCAGCTGCTTGAAAGGCCGACGGCGTGGCTGTTCGGGCCCGAATCTCATGGCCTGCCGACCGAGATCGCCGGCCAGGCGGACCACCGGGTGCGGATCCCGATGTCTGGCGGCGCGGAGAGCCTGAACGTGGCCGCCGCCGCCGCGATCTGTCTCTACCAGAGCGCGCGGGCGCTGGGCTGATCGCTACGCGGCCCGGCCGCGGCCGCCGGCGGGTCATTACGCGGTCACCGCGCCTTTCCTGCCGGTCGGAGGATCGGCCGGAGGAAGTATGGAGATGCACATCCCCTTCGGCGGAATTTTTGCCTCCCTCGAGCCTATTTCGACGACGTGGCCGCAATACACTTTATTACGATCCCTATGCGGAGACGACCACGACCATTCTCGCTTCTGAATTCTCCAATCTCCAATAAGGGCACACAGGTCGGCGGCATCGTTCCGAAATTGCTGGGTGCCTTCGTTTTCGGTTTGCAGTCACTCATCTCATCGGCCCAGGCCTACGAAATTTTCGGGTGGGAAACTTTATTCGATTATTTGAGAATATTCTATTCCCGTTGCGGACGCCGGCTGTTACGATTTGTCTCCCGCTGATCGCTCGGCGGCCTCTGTCACGGTGTCGGACCAGGGAGGAAAAGTTATGTCACTTTTGAGTCTGATCCCTGAAAGCGTCGCCTCGGCCAGCGGGAACTTGGAAAGCTTGGGCTCCGCGTTGCGCAGCGCGAGTGCGGCGGCGGCGAGCCAAACGACGGCGATCACGGCGCCCGCCGCCGACGAGGTGTCGGCGGCCATCACGGCGCTTTTTGGTACGCATGCCCAGGAATTTCAAGCCCTGAGTGCGCAGGCGGCGGCTTTTCACGAAGGCTTTGTGAACCTGCTGAATGGTGGGGCCGCTGAGTATGTGAGCACCGAAATCGCTAATGCCACGCAAACCTTGTTGAGCGCGCCCATAGGAACCGGCCACGCGGCCGTCGCCGCTGCCAACTCGGCTCAGGCAACCGTCAGCAGTACCGATAGGTATTACCTCGGTCCCTTCGAGTTGTCGCTGCACCAGAGCACGACCCCTCTCGCCGGGGGCGGGTCCCAGTCAACCGCTAGCGCAACTGCGACACTGAACACCCCGTTTGGCAGCGCGGGGTTGTGGTCGGTGGGCGGGTCGGTGACCCAGGCCGCCAACGCCGGCTCGGCCGTCGGCTATGTAACCACTCCGCTTGGGCCCTTGGAGGTGTCGCTGGGCGCGACGAGTGTCCCCCCCGCCGGCGGCGGGTTCCAGGGCACCTTGACTGCAACTGTGTCGCTCAACACCGCGTTAGGTCGCGTGGGGTTATTTGGTCCCTTGGAATTGTCCGCGAGCGGGACCCCGCTTTCCTTTACCAACAATGCGTTCCAGGGAGCCTTGAGTGCATACGGGACCCTAGACACTCCGGTTGGTCCGGTTGGGGTGTTGTCGGCGGGCGCGACGGCGTACATACCCGCCAACGGCTCGGTCTTGTTGGCCGCGCATGGCTCTGTTCCTTTGCTCGGGAACTTGGATTTGGCGGTGAGGGGGATGTCTTCGAGCGATATGAATGGGGCGGTGATCCAATTCACCGGGGCGACGTTGATCGCCCCCTCTGCGGTCTCGTTGCTCGTCGCTGAGGCAGGTCCCCTCATCACCGGCGGAACCGCGATTGTCAACAACACCATCGCAGTCGCGACCGCGCTGGGCCAGGGGAATTTGGCGGGAGCCGCGAGCTTGTACTTCTCCTCGCCCTTCACCTTCGCGGACGCCGTTCTGTTTGGCCAAGAAACGATCACCATTCCGCTCGGGAGCGGGCCAAACGTAGGTGGCTTGGATATTCCCGTTGGCGGGATTTTCGCTCCTCTTCGGCCCATTTCCGTTGTGGTGCCGCCATATACCTATACGGACCCGTCCAGTGGCACCACGTTCACGATCGAGGGTTCAGAATTTGCAGTTCAAGGCACCGAGTACGGCGGCATTGTCCCCACATTCCTGAATTTGCTCGCGCACAGTTTGTGACGGGTTCGCGAGCGTAACGGGGTTGCGAAAAATCGAGCCGGATTTCGCAGTCAGGTTCCGCTCACGAGCGATTCGATAGCTGCGCGCCGCGGTTCGCGGTGTGGAACGCGCCACACAAGGCGGGCGCTTGGAGTCGGGCGCGACCCTGTCCAAGTGGCTTGGACGCACTCGCCGTAATCGCCAAACGTGCAGATAGACCCATTTTCGCGAGCAAACTCACCGGCATCCCGGCGGACTTGGCTGCGCATTGCCCGAGTATCGCCCGAAGGCTCCACGGGACTTGACCGCCCGCGATGACACGGGCGTAACAAATTAGCAGAGGTAACATATAGCGATGAGTGGGGGCGCATTTTCCCGGCTTGGCCGGGTCCGTTTCACCGTGGGGTATGTGGCGGTGCTACTTGTCGTCAGCTTCGCCATCCTGATGCTCGGCCCGCACGCGCGCGACGCCGTCATCCAGCGCGCCAGCACCAACCTGCACAACCTGGCCCACGGGCACATTGGAACGCTGTTAGGTAGTGCGTTCGTCGTCGATGCTGGTCCGATCTATTTCTGGCTGCCCTTCCTGACCTGTCTGCTGGTACTCGCGGAACTGCAACTGCGCACCATCCGGCTGATGGTGGCGTTTCTGGTCGGACATGTCGGCGCGACGCTGGTGGTTGCCGTTGCTCTTGCCGCGGCGGTCGAGTTCGGCTGGCTGCCGGTCTCCATTGCCCGAGCCAGTGATGTCGGGATGAGCTACGGGGCCCTGGCGGTGCTCGGTGTGCTGACCGCGACCCTGCCGCGGCGCTGGCAGCCGGCTTGGGTCGGTTGGTGGATAGCGGCTGGCATTACCGCGGCGATCATGGGCGACGATTTCACGGATGCGGGCCATACCGTCGCGGTGATCCTGGGCCTATTGGTGTCCGCCAGGTTGAGTCGGCCGGTCCACTGGACACCGCTGCGCCTTTTCATGCTGGTGAATTCGACGGGCTTCGGTTTCCTGCTCCTGGCTCACCACTGGTGGGGGATGGCTGCGACGCTGGTGTTTGGTCTGCTGGGCGCGGTTGCGGCCTACACGATCGCCCGGTTCAGTTCTGCGCGTAGTTCGGCTGTGCCCTCGCGGCTGGACGGCGAAGACACCCTGACCGGTCGACGGCCGGTCGCGACCGGCTAAGCACCGTCCCGACGGGCACGCCACGCGAGTACATGTGCGCGCCGAGCCGAATGCGCCTAATCGCCTATGATCGGCACTTGCGTCACGCTCGTGGTGCAAATCCAGCCAGCCTGAACAGCCTCGTCAGCAAGGAGAGTGTCGCCGCGTGGGCGCTCAACCCGTCGACCTGTCGCCGGAAGCATTAGCCGAAGCGGTCAGCGCTGCCCGGCAGGCCATCGCGCTCGCCGACGGTCTCGAGGCGTTGTCGCGCGTCAAGACCGAGTACCTCGGAGACCGCTCGCCGCTGGCGCTGGCCCGGCAGGCGCTGGGCAGCGTGCCCAAGGACCAGCGCGCCGACGTCGGTAAGCGCGTCAACTCCGCTCGCGGCGAGGCCCAACGCAGCTACGACGAGCGACTGGCGGCACTGCGCGCGGAACGCGACGCGGCCGTGCTGGTCGCCGAAGGCATCGACGTCACGTTGCCGTCAACCCGGCAGCCGACCGGGGCCCGGCATCCGATCACGATATTGGCCGACCACATCGCCGACACCTTCATCGCGATGGGGTGGGAACTGGCCGAGGGGCCCGAGGTCGAAGCTGAGCAGTTCAACTTCGACGCGCTCAACTTTCCGCCCGATCATCCCGCACGCAGCGAACAAGACACCTTCTATATCGCGCCGGAGGGTTCCCGACAGCTGTTGCGCACCCACACCTCGCCGGTGCAGGTGAGGACCCTGCTCGAACGCGAGTTGCCGGTCTACATCATCTCGATCGGCCGAACGTTTCGCACCGACGAACTCGATGCCACCCACACGCCGGTCTTCCACCAGGTGGAAGGTTTAGCGGTGGATCGCGGGCTGTCCATGGCGCATCTGCGTGGAACGCTGGATGCCCTGGCGCGCGCCGAGTTCGGTCCGTTAGCGCGCACCCGGATCCGGCCGCACTTCTTCCCGTTCACCGAACCCTCCGCCGAGGTCGATGTTTGGTTCGCCAACAAAAAGGGCGGCGCCGACTGGGTGGAGTGGGGCGGCTGTGGCATGGTGCATCCAAACGTGTTGCAGGCCGCAGGAATTGACCCCGACGTCTACTCTGGTTTCGCGTTCGGGATGGGCTTGGAACGCACTCTGCAGTTCCGCAACGGCATTCCGGACATGCGCGACATGGTCGAAGGCGACGTCCGTTTCTCGTTGCCGTTCGGGGTGGGTTCCTGATGCGTGTGCCGTATAGTTGGCTGCGCGAAGTCGTTTCGGCGGGCGCACCGGGGTGGGACGTCACCCCCGCCGAACTCGAGCTGACGTTGGTACGCATCGGCCACGAGGTTGAAGAAGTCGTTACCCTCGGCCCCGTCGGCGGCCCACTGAGCGTGGGGCGCGTGACAAATATCGAGGAGCTCACCGAATTCAAGAAGCCGATCCGGGCCTGTCTGGTCGATGTCGGCGAGAATCAGCAACGCGAGATCGTCTGCGGGGCAACCAACTTCGCCGTCGGGGATCTGGTGGTGGTCGCGCTGCCGGGCGCCACGTTGCCCGGCGGCTTTGTCATCGCAACCCGCAAGACCTATGGTCGCACCTCCGATGGAATGATCTGTTCGGCAGCCGAACTCGGTTTGGGGGCCGACCATTCCGGGATCCTGGTGCTGCCGCCCGGAACCGCAGAACCGGGCGCCGACGGCGCCGAGGTGCTGGGGTTGGACGACGTTGTATTTGACCTGGCGATCACCCCCGATCGCGGTTACTGCATGTCGGTGCGCGGCTTGGCCCGCGAGATTGCGTGTGCTTATGACCTGAACTTCGTCGATCCGGCTAGCGACCAGGTGGTCAAACCGCTGCCGGCCGACGGCGAGGCATGGCCGTTGACAGTGCAACCCGAGACCGGGGTGCGCCGGTTCGCGCTGCGGCCGGTCACCGGGATCGACCCCGCTTCCGTGTCGCCGTGGTGGCTGCAGCGCCGGCTGCAGCTGTGCGGCATCCGGGCGACTTCGCCCGCCGTGGATGTCACCAACTACGTGATGCTGGAACTGGGCCAACCCATGCACGCCCACGACAGCAACCGGATCAGCGGCGGACTCGGCGTGCGGTTCGCCCGGCCTGGCGAGACC
>Ga0182012_10007484_pt1 | contig 10919 bp, 11 predicted proteins | sample 612S2SmetaG_FD_120486 | JGI IMG/M metagenome (GOLD analysis project Ga0182012, IMG submission 120486) | Permafrost microbial communities from Stordalen Mire, Sweden - 612S2S metaG | ecosystem: Environmental > Terrestrial > Soil > Wetlands > Permafrost | place: Sweden: Stordalen | collected...
GCGAGAACACGAAACTGCCTTTTGCTCACGCGACTGTCAAGGCCTCTCCACTGCGTTTCGATCCGCTCACGCGGCGGCTGGCGCCGACCATTGACAGCCGCTCCGCTTCAGGCCCAGGTCCTCATAGGCCAAAACGGCGAACCCTGCCGTTCTGGCGGCATCCATGCGCCGACGCAGCCAACTTTCGCCAGTTCACCGAATTTATCGGCGGCAAAAGATTACAGGATACAAGCCGACTTTCGGGGCGGAAAACGTTTAACCTCAAGCCAAATGGCAGTTTTCTTGATTTTGCGAGCACTCAAATTGAGTTTCGACCTCATGATTTGAAATTGCGCCTTGTCCGTGTGGCGCGTGATTCAGCCGAAGCCACCTGTTTTATCTGGGGAGAGTCTTTCGCGCCTAGCACTTAGACATGTACCCACTTTTTTGCTGTTGACGGCCGTTCGATGGTTGCGATCTCGGCGGCGTGCGCTATTCGGAAATGGCCCACCTAGCCATCAAGCGCATGCTGGATGCAACATGGGTTTGCGAGCCAGATGAGTATCCCGCCATGATGGATGATGTGAAGTGGAGGCTCGATGCCTGAGAACGACGATGAACTGCAGGAACCGCCCGCAGATATAGTGTCGTCAGACGCCCTGAGAAGGTCATCTTTTACCCCCGAGATGGGCCAACGACTGTTTCAGCAGGTCGTTGATATTTGGATAAATCCGGAATTGCAACGCAGGTCCGCTGCGGGATTAGTCGATGAATCGTTTGTGTTGAATGCAGCGCAGATTATCTTCCGCGTTGACCAACCTCCTGAAGTGAGAATAAACAACGAAGTAAAGATTGCCATCAGGGTGAAGCTGAGGAATCCGAAACTACACGGGGAGCCCGTTTTACCTGAAGAGATTGAGAGCATCCACGGGATGGAGCTAACGGGGGACGACGTGGATGGGGCGCATATCACTCTGCTACGCAAGGGAGGGGATCTGTGGGATATCGAATTCGACGCTCAATACAATCGCAGCAAAGCAAAGGCTCTCGCACAGGCGGCGGCAGAATTCCTGGCGGCCGCCAAAGCTTCTCTGCAAAGCGGTCACTTTAGGCCTTTTGTGGACAATTTGTATTCTGCCGCTGAGTTGTCGGCTAAAGCGCAGCTTGTGCTGATCCCGAATCCGAAAATGTTGTCTGCGACGAGCCACGGGTTTGTGGTAAGCCAATTCAACATTGTCGGTGGGAAAATGGGCAACGCACCTGGGCACCATGTGAACCTGATAAACCGACTATCAGACATGAGAAGCAAGGCTAAGTATTCGCCTGAGTCATTTAAGTTGGCGCCAGATGTCGCTGAACAAATGATGCTCATCGGTGAGGAAATGGTCGACGCGATTACGAGGCGATTGTCCGTTTAGGGCCACGCGGCGTCTCCGCCCTAAGCCTTGGCGGCAATCGGGCTCTGGGCGTGCAACGGGGACTTTGTCAGCTGGCAGTCTGGGAGTAGGGTCCCCACTCAGACTAAGCTGCGCAGCGACCCACGCCGTGCGGAGCTTTGGAAGGTAGGGCGTAAACCGGGAGTTGAGCGGAATGAAGAAGTACCGCGTCGTCACACACGTTCTATTCCTCGGAACGAATTCGACCGGCTGGTACACTGTGTCATTCAAAAAGCCTTACCTGAACGAACCACGTGTGAGCCTTCAATTGAATTTCAAGCGTGAAAGCAAAACGAAGGGATACGGTTAGCGAGAAAATCCGAGGGCTGTCTAAGCCGGAAAGCGTAAATACGCTTGAGCCGTCCCAATTACCGACTGCCCCGGAGGGGCTGTCGTTTAGTAGATCAACTTTAATGCGCGGTTTGCCCTAGCTCCACGAGGGCTGGTCAGGTAATTCGGCATCGAATGACTCTCTGTTGCACTGGCTGCCCATCTCGCCAACAGCGAAACAATAATCGTTTTCACTGGAACGCGAGGAAGCGCGGTGCGGATTGCGCTCTGTTTGCACCACAATCCCGCTAAGTGCTTTCCACCGGCTGACCAAGCGCCGCGCTCGTTCCGGAAAACGGTCTCGAGGCAGTTTATTCTGGTGTTCTACTCAGGTTCTGTCGCGCTACGGCGAGAGAGGCTTCGAGTCCAACTTGTTCTCCAAACAGCGTTTCCCGCAGCATCTTTTGCAAAATAGCCTCAAACTCCATCATTCCCCTGGGAGTATATGAGTATTTTAGGAAACGTATGTGACGCAGATCAAAAGGCATGTCTTCATCATGCTGAGTAATTAGGATAACCGGTATGCCAACAGTGTGCGCGATTCCAATTTCGTAGAATACGTTAGGGTTTCGTCCTGTGCAGTCTGCGATGACAACACGAGCGTTGACAATGGCGGCCCACACCTCGCCCATCACGGATCCGCTATTGAAGAAATCGTCACCTCGGCGCGCTACTAGTTCGAGACCTTGGGCAACTTTTTTTATGTGGTCGTCGAAAATCGGCCGAACGGACTCATCAAATGGCATAGCCACAAAGACACCCGGTTGGTCCAGCGGCTGTATTCGATTAGATGCGGGAAAGAACGGTTGGACGACTGTCGCATTGTACTGAGAGAGGTCGTCTAATGCAGACAGACTTACACGCATGGCCCGCGCAATCTCCAGCCATTTTTCATTGACCTGGTATTTACCGTCATAGACGAGAACGCCTGCACTCACAAGGCGCTCAAGTATCGTCGCTACGGCCGGGCGACGATCCAGACTGTCCACCCTATGAGATAACGTGTAAATGGGTGAATCTTGGAATTCTGCGGGAACACTATAGAGGCTTAGTGCCTCTGCCAATTGTTCTACCGTTTGCCCTCGATTGTCACGTAATGCGTTGACGACGGCGGCAGGAGTCAAGAACCTCGGTGGCGGGCCCATTCGCTTAGCCTATCAACTGCCAACTTCCCATGGCTCTCCATCGGGCCATCTTCTGGACACGTTTGAAGGATGGCGGAAGTCCGGATCGAACGACCATCCACGAAGAAACAAAGTTTCACTGCCGGTACAGCTTAAGCGCACGAGTGAATTGGACGGGCGGACCTTCGCGCCTTGCACCGCTAAGAGAAGTACAACGCACGACGATGACTCGCAATCGGCCCAATTGGCGGGCTACTCCGCTGCAATCGCGAAGCTAAAGCTATTCCGTCCGGTCTCAAGCGACCGCATTAGGATTTCTCGCCAACTTAGTGGCTATACGCTGCAAGGCTTGGTTCTGGGAAATTGCTCGTCAGTGCCAGCGCAGGGTAGAGCAAAGTCGCCAACGCGCTTTCAACGAGCGGGCCCCGCGCGCTGCAGCGTGATACGCTCAATTTCGGCGTAAGCGATTTCACCTCATTCGCTTAGCCTGTGTGGAAATGGCTTATGGACCGCGAAACTCTTATTAGTGCCCTACAGAGCGGAAGTGTATCGAGTTTCCTGGAAGAGCACATCTTCGATCGAGTCCCTTACTTTTTTGGCGGGGACAGATTGATTCCGCTACTCTGATCTGGACCCACCCGGCGGCGAATGTTGGCCCCACCAAAAAAGCCTTCTGATCTGCTGAATCGGGAGGGTCAATGGATAGGAGATCCAAGGTGGAACTATTCGAGCAGATCCGGAGAGAGTACGAGTTCGGGTCAGGATCGATACGGTCGGTGGCGAAGAAGCTGGGTGTCCATCGACGACTCGTCCGGCAAGCGATTGAATCCGCCTTGCCACCAGATAGGAGGTACACACCACGAGCGGCCCCACGGTTGGATCCACTAAAGCCTTTCATTGACTCGGTTTTGAAATTGGATTTGCAGGCGCCGAGAAAGCAGCGCCACACGACGCAGCGGATCTATAATCGAATCCGGACGGAGTTCCCGCAACATCCAATCGGTCGCTCTACTGTGGGTGAATATGTACTGGCGCGGAAACAAGAGCTCGGTCTTTTGCGGCGGGAAACCTTCGTGCCGCAGAGCTACGACTGGGGAGTTGAAGGTCAGGTTGATTGGTATGAAGCCTTTGCCGATGTAACCGGGGAACGAACCAAGGTTTACGTATTTTGCATGCGCAGCATGGGAAGCGGTGCAGCATTTCACCGCGCCTACCTCAGAGCAACACAGCAGGCTTTCCTCGAAGCGCATGAGTTGGCGTTTGCCTATTTCGGAGGTGTTTTTCGGCGGCTTCGCTACGATAACTTGGCTTCCGCCGTCAAGAAGATCTTGAAAGGCCACCGCCGGGAAGAGACAGTTCGCTTTATTGCATTCCGCTCACACTGGCGATTCGAAGCAAGCTTCTGCACGCCGGGAGAGGGTCACGAGAAGGGCGGCGTTGAAGGGGAAGGCGGCTACTTCAGGCGTAATCATCTTGTTCCGGTACCAAAAACGAAGGATCTCGAAGAGATAAACACCATCCTTCAGACTGGATACCGAAGTGATGAAAGCCGCGTGATCGCAGGACGTCAACAGCCGATTGGAGAGGCCATGGAGATCGAACGCGGCCACTTGCTACCTTGCGCGACAGAAGGCTTTGATCTCGGAGACATTTCTTTTCCAATCGTGGATCCAAGTGGTTGTGTGCGTGTCAAGACGAATGCTTATTCAGTTCCTCTTCGACCTGGCTTGACCGCGCAGGCAAAAGCATATGCATCTTTGGTAGAGATCTGGTACCAGGGCAAAATAGTCGCTCAACATGAGCGCTGCCATTCTCGAAAGCAGCAGGTATTGGATCTCGAACATTATCTGGATATTCTCGACCGGAAGCCTGGCGCAATGGCTGGATCTAAGCCCCTAGAGCAATGGCGGCAGCAAGGTCGCTGGCCAGCCAGTTACGATTCTCTGTGGCAGCGACTCATGCTTCGACATGGTCGTCAGAATGGCACTCGCGAGATGGTGGAAGTTGTCAAGCTTGGGAAGAAACACGGTTATGATCATCTGCGGCTTGCGGTGGATGCAGCCGCAGAGCTAGGGTGTTCCGATGTCGGAGCCGTCCTTTATCTCTTAGATGCTGCAAAGGTGAAGCGCAAAAGCCCCGAACTGATTGACGTGGGCGATCTTGCCAGATACGAGAGGCCGATGCCGAGGTTAGCTGATTACGATTTGCTGCTGGAGGCAGCCGCACAATGAGCGACAACGTTCCCTTGCAGGAAGTGACCATCGGTGCACAGTGCAAAACTTTGCGCCTGCCGACCATTGGCTCTCACTTTATGAGGATTGCAGAACAAGCAACCCGTGAAGGACATAGCCACATCCGCTATTTGGATGCGCTTTTGACCGCGGAATTGGAAGAGCGAGAAGATCGGTTGATCACCCGCCGACTGTTCGAGGCCAAGATTCCTCGACTGAGAACACTGGACGATTTTGAGTTTAAAGTCTCACCGGTTTCGATGCCGCAGATTCGAGAACTGGCCGAAGGCGCCTATTTAGAGCGGGCCGAGCCAGTGCTGTTTTTGGGTGACACAGGTACTGGTAAAACTCATTTGATGACGGCGTTATGCGTGCAGGCGTGCAGGCAACGGAAGAAGACGCGTTTTATCTCTGCCGCCGGCCTGATTAATGAGCTGGTAGAAGCACAGCGGAACGGACAACTCAGTCGGGCCTTGAATCGTTGGAAGCGCTGGGAACTTCTCGCCATCGATGAGATGGGCTATGTTCCGCTCGAAGAAACGGGCGCTGAACTGCTGTTTCAAGTGATCACGGAGCGGGCGGAAAAAGCGGCCATAATAATTACGACCAACTTGCCATTTTCAGAATGGTCCACAGTGTTTCCAAACGCTCGGCTGTGCAAGGCCCTACTCGATCGAGTGACCGATCGCGCTCATATTATCGAGACAGGTACTGAGTCCTACCGATTCCGTCGAACCATTGAGAAAAAGAAGAAAAAGTCCGATTAGCACCACCAATCAAAAAACCGAACTCTCCATCGGCCCCAAACGCAGGCTCGAAATTGAGTCCACCAGTGGCGGTGCAACTATTTAATACAAGGCAGGCACGCGTACCGCGAACGATCCCATTCCACCGGACACCCAAGCCGACGTGACTCGTCTGTGCAGAGTTGTCGCGTACCGTCGCCCCGATCTCGGTCAGGGCGCACGGCAATCGTGTATCCGTTCTTCTCGCGACAATAGATCATAAAAACATACCCATCTTGTTTTACATAGTTACTGGTAATACGTCGCCAGTCGTCGTGACTGAACGGCGGACCCGCATAATGCTGCCGCAGCGCTGACCCATCACAAATGCGTTTCTGATCGCCACCCTCGGTCACTGTTCGTTCTACGGCGCTCTTTAAAGATTCGAACCGTTCGGTTGCGAGCCGATCATCGCGTGTCATCCGGCGCGCAACCAAGGGCGGTGTTAGCAAGAGCAAGACTGGACCGAATGCAACTACCCCAACCAATGCAATCCACGAGGCAGTTCGGTTTGTGTAGGTTGAAATCGATATCTTTCTTGCAACGAAACCAGCCATGAGCGACACAATAAGCGCGATGATCGTGTTCACCGCAATTGAATAGGGCACTAGCGGACCTGCGATCGGATCCCTCGGCCACCAAATTGCATAGCCAAGGCAGAGCCCACCCAGGGCGCCGATTCCCGAGGTGAATAAAAAGAGGAGCCAGCGCTCATTATTCAGCAGGATTGCAATGCCCGTGCAAAGGGCAACGCTCAATAGCGGTATCCACGAAGGGAGGTCAAGGCTTGGTTCTATACTCAGAGGCAACCAGCACAATCCAGAACCCATTGCGATAAGGACCGCCAAGACCACAACTGTATTGCCGCGCATAGTTCGCTCTACCGCAAACTAGCAGATTGACGAAGAGAATCGGGTTTACAAGCCCTGTGCAAATGACACCCGGTGGAAAGCCTGGAAAACGAAACCCACGTTTCCCATCCTTCCCACCGTCCTTGGAAATCCCTACAGGATTTCCACATTTACACAGTCATGACGATTCCCTTCATGGCCCTTAACCCTAAAAAACCCAGGTGGGGCCAACATTCGCCGGCAGACAGGGGCCGAATTTAGTTGACATTGCCAACAGATCGGCCTATGTTGCCTGGAAACGCGAACTTGGGAGTAAAATCGACGTGGATCCGGCATGCATCACGATTGTCGGTAGCGCGGCCCTTGGCTGCAGCCTTAATCCGAGTAAGAATCTCAAACCGTTCGATGACGGGTCTGATGTGGATGTTGCGGTAATTTCCGGGCACTACTTTTCTGTTGCATGGCGCTATTTGCGTATGAACAGCATTCGGCGTCTTCAGGTAGACCTCCGCACGCGAAACGCATGGGATGAGCATGTGGACAAATATGTTTATTGGGGTACCATCGCAACTGACAAGCTTCTCGGCGTCCTTCCATTCGGTCTGGAATGGCTCAAGGCTAAGAGCCACATGAGTTCAATTGCTCCGACAAAGCAACATGATGTCAATCTGCGCATATACACTGACTACGAAGCACTTCGCACTTACCAGACGATTTCGGCAAAACGAGTTCGAGATTCGCTCTACAAGTGACAGGCTGACATGCAACGTTACTTAAACACTACTCACCGCTCGGTCGTGTGGTTCAAGAAAACATTTGATGTAGGCGATCTGGTCATAAAACCGCCGTTTCAGCGCAATCCTGTTTGGTCTCCCAGACAAAAGAGTTCGTTGATAGACACTATCCTCCTAGAGTATCCGATACCGGAAATATACATGCAGGAAGTTACAGACGCTGAGGGGAACCAGAAGCATTTGCTTGTCGACGGCCAACAACGGATTCGAACGATTCTTTCTTTTGTTGCGGGCGAATTCGACTTAGAGGACGAGAGCCCCGGATGGGCGGGACTGTCCTTCGAGGATCTACTCCAGCAAGATCGCAAGAAAGTATACGAATACAATTTCGTCGTGCGTCTCCTTCCCGAAATGCCCGACGAGGAGGTTCGCGCGATTTTTCAGCGTGTCAATAAGAACACGACGGTGTTGAACGCTCAAGAACTTCGACATGCCACCTACTGGGGCCCTTTCATTAAACTCATGGAGGAGATTTCCAATTTTGAGTTCTGGAGCGATTCCGGGATGTTCTCTGCAAACGATCGGCGACGGATGCTCGATATCGAGTTCATCAGTGAGCTCGCGGTCGCTACACTCAATGGACTGCAAAACAAGAAGAAGCAGCTCGAAGAGTTCTATCAGCAATACGAAACAAAATTCGAGGACCAAGAGAAGCTGCGAACTATCTTCGTTCGCGTGCTAGGAGAGATAGAGCAGATGCTTCCGGGTATCGCGAAGACCCGCTGGCGGAAGAAGTCAGACTTTTACACTTTGTTCGTTAAACTCGGGCGCCATTCAAATGAATTGCCTCTCGCCGCTGAGCGACGGCAACTAGCATCAAATCTTTTAAACGATTTCGCCCAGACTGTTGATCGAGTCATTAGCGATAACGTTCCTGAGACAGAGGGAAAGGACCAGCGAATTTTCAATTACGTGAGATACGTCGAACGCGCTGCATCCGATCTTGGCGCACGAAAGGAGCGTGAACGCGTCCTGGATGAGATTCTCAGCGGTGTCTTCGCAGTAGCCGAGACCGCGAACCAACGGATGCTTCCTCTTGAATCTTAGCGCGCTGACTGGCCTAGGCAGACGCCTCGGATTAGTACCGAGAAACGCCCCTCGATTTAAGAAACGGTCCTTTGGGCTCGTCTTTCCGCCACGGTCTCAGCATACCGCCCCAGATCTCGATGTTTGCTGGTGACGGCGCAGGAACCCCGCGCTTTTCAAAAGAGCTCCGAAGGGTTTCGGAGCCCCCCGATGCTACATAGGTAGTTCATGACCGATCACGCCACAGGATCTCAGCCTGCTTGGGATTTTTTCCGGGGTGTCTTATTTCCCTTCATCCGGTTATGCACGCCGCACATGAGCGCGGCATTCTCTATCTGCGACCTGCCGCCGTGGCTATGCGGGTTGATGTGATCGATCTGGAAGTCGTTCCACGTGAGCTGCGTCTTGCATCCTCCGGCATAAGTGCAGACGCGGTTTGCTGACGTATTCCAGATGATGCGCCTTTGTTCGGGCGTAAAACCACGTTGTGAGTCCTTTTTAGCGAAAAGGCTTCCCAGGATGTCGTGAAGGATTTTCTGCCGCTTCCGCCGTTGCGACACGTCGTCCGTCATCTGCGACACCGTAAGCAGATACTCCCGGTACAATTCCTGTTCGGGCTTCGCACCCTTCGCCTTCCGCTGCAACTCGCGGACTGAGTCCACCTGCGTTCCAAATTCGCGAAGCAAATCCCAGGCAAGGGTGTTCATCCGGCGATCGGTTAGCACAAATCCTTCCTGTTCAAACCGACTAAAGAGCACCGCGAGGCTGTAGAAGTCCGTGACCTGGCGAAATCGCGTTGTGCCGATTTTGGGAAACAGTTTCACGATCCGATTGAGCGTTGTCACCACGATTCGGCTGGCCTTCCCCAACTGGCGGCCATCTACGGATTTGCTTTCCATCACCCGGTCAAGCGCTGTTTTCTTATTCAGGACGTCACCCTGAATCACGGACAACAACAGCTCGCACAGCAGCTCAATATGCTTCATCCGGCTCAGTTCGCCCTGACTGAAAATTCCATTGGTTAGGAAGTAGCTCTGAAACCTGCCGGCGAGGCGTGTCGCTTCTTTCAGGAACGGGCTCGTATGAAACTTTGCATGCCGCTTCTCTTGACCCGTCAGCGCTTTGCCTGTTGAGTTGATACGCACGAAGACGTTAATGACATCTCCGGGCTCGCCGTCTACTTCAATTACCGGGATCTTGTATCCGGTTATCAGGCTTTGGCGTTGCCGTTTCTGGAGAATCGACCAGTCAAGCCACTCCTCGGAAACGTCACCGGGAATCTGAGTCTTGGTCCGGAAGCGCTTGCCTCTGATTGCACCGATGAACATGAAGATCGATTCAAGACGTTGCTTTCCGTCCAGCACATCGAAGACAAGATGGCCATCCTTCTCACGCTTATAAAGGAAGATTGCCGGAATCGGATAGTTTCGAATGATGCTGTCAATCAATTTCGCGCGGTCACGCTCGGACCAAACCGACTGCCGCTGAAAACTGGGCTCAAGATTCAGGTTCTTCGGATACAGGTTTAGTAAGTCCAGGATTCGTTTTGTGGTTACTTCGTGAACCAATGTCGTTGGATAGACCATAAGATAAAAGCCAGCTCAGCGTGTGTGTTGAAAAGCGAGCGAGCCCTTAGTATCGTACCCGAGCCTCACCCATCGCTCCTCTCAGCACATCTAAAGTCTGAAATGAGCAACACTCATTTATACATGGGGCGTACTTTGCCGCATTCCTGACGGCGCGTAACAAGTTAGGAATTCTCTGTTCATGGTTCTTGTAAGTAAACAGACCGTCGATATGATCACGGCGAAGAAAAACCCGCGCTTTTCAAAAGAGCGCCGCAGGGGTTTCGGAGCCGCCCGGCCCATCGAACCGAAACCGGAAGAAGGAAAGTTTGTTAGACGTTGAGGATACGAAATCAGCGACGGATTTTCGCCACAATCAGTAGCGCCAGTTCAGCGGGCGTAGTATGTCGCAGGTCCTGAAAGGAGACTGCCGTGGTCATTCCGGGCACCGGCGTATCATCAAATCGCGCTGGCAGAATATATTCGGCTTGCGCGACCAACGCACGCTCCTGGGCATGCCGGCGTTCATGCGTGGTCCATGCCTTTTCGACATATTCTTTCGAAATGAACATCACCACGAAGCGTGAATTCTTCCCGTAGACATCCGCCAGATGTTCGATAAGGTTCTTTCCCCAGAGGTCCGCGCGCTCGAACTCGTCATAGAAAACCGAAACGCCAGCGTCCTTGAGAAGTTTTGCCACCTCATGGACATAGGTGCGATTTTCCCCGGCAAAAGAAAGTGCCACGTCATACCGCTCCACCGGGACATGGCTTTCAGGAGCGCTGACTCGCGGAGAA
>Ga0182012_10007490_pt1 | contig 10907 bp, 9 predicted proteins | sample 612S2SmetaG_FD_120486 | JGI IMG/M metagenome (GOLD analysis project Ga0182012, IMG submission 120486) | Permafrost microbial communities from Stordalen Mire, Sweden - 612S2S metaG | ecosystem: Environmental > Terrestrial > Soil > Wetlands > Permafrost | place: Sweden: Stordalen | collected...
ACCTCTTTGAGTCGGAGTGGAGCGAGTATGTCGACGTCCATTAGCCGCGGCACATTCCTGAAGGGTATGGCGGCAATGGCTGCAGCAGGTGTCTGTGGCACCACTCTTGTCGAATTGCTGCAAAGATCCAGATCACAATTTCCCTGCCGTATGCTCGGGCCGTCCAGGGAACTGGGACACCTGCTCAGAAATAATGATTCTCTGGCCAAAATGAGAAAAAGCGCCAAGCTCGGATCGCAACAGACTCAACAAAGCAAAGTCGCCATTATCGGTGGCGGCATGGCCGGCCTGTCGGCGGCATGGTGGCTAAAAAAAAACAGTATAACGGACTTTGTCCTGCTTGAGTTGGAAAAAGACGTGGGAGGCAATGCCACTTGTGGAAAAAATCAATTTGGCTCCTATCCCTGGGGCGCTCATTACATACCTATCCCCAACAAAGAATCGGCCTATGTCAGAGAGTTGCTAGAAGAGCTAAAAGTAATCCAGGGATACAGCAATAAGGGCGAGCCAATATACGACGAACTGATGCTTTGCCATGAACCCCAGGAAAGACTATATAAGGATGGGGCTTACCACGAGGGATTGGTACCCAAAAGGGGACTGCAAAGCAATGAAAACGCCGATATCGCCAGGTTTTTTGCCACGATGCTGGAGTATCGCAAGGCTCTGGGCAGCGACGGCAAACCAGCCTTTGCCATACCTCTGGATTTAAGTACAACCGATGCAAAATACAGAGCTTTAGACAAACTTTCGATGAGCCAGTGGCTCAAAGACAATCACTTTGAGACCAGACCCTTGCTCTGGTATGTCAACTACTGCTGCCGCGACGACTACGGTGCTACTCTGGAAAACGTCTCTGCCTGGGCCGGCATACACTATTTTGCCGGAAGGCGCGGCAGCGCCGCCAATGCCGAACAAAACGCAGTTTTGACCTGGCCCCAGGGTAACGGATTTTTGGTAGAACAATTGCGCAAACAATTGAACGACTTTATCCATGTCAATAGTCTGGTCACCGAAGTTGCGACCTCTGGCCAGAAGCTCCACACCAGCTTTGCAGGGCCGGGCGGCCATGAGGGCACCATCCAGTCAGACTATGTAATTTTTGCCGCACCACGCTTTGTCGCCCGGCGTGTCATTACCGATGACAGCTTTGTCTCCCTGCCCCAGGGCGCTCTCAATTACTCACCATGGATGGTGGCCAATATCAGCGTCAAAAGACTGCCTGACACACGAGGGGCCGGACCAGCCTGGGACAATGTCAGCTATTACAGCGATAGTCTGGGCTATGTCATGGCCGACCATCAAGACATCACAACCCGGCAAAAACCATCGGTCATAACATATTACTATCCCCTATCTGACAAAGCGCCAAAGGAGTCGCGCCAGGCCCTCTATGCAGCTACGACTGAGGAGTGGAAAGAGATTATCATCAAAGATCTGGCCAGGGTACATGCCGATATAGAAAGCCAGATCATAGGAATTGATCTGTGGCCGTGGGGACACGGCATGGTAAGACCAGACGTTGGTTTTATCTGGGGTGACAGCCGCAAACAAATGAAAGCCTGCGCCGGTAACATAGTTTTTGCTCACTCGGATATGAGCGGCATGTCAAACTTTGAAGAAGCTCAATTTCGAGGCGTTGAGGCTGCAAAAACAGTAATTGAAAGAATCGGGCAGAGCTAAAATGTAATCATGCAAACCAGTAATCGAGCTAACTCCGACGCCACAAGCACTGCCCAATCCAGCAGGCAGGCCTGGCTGTCCTCGCCAGGTTGGGACATACTCTGGATTATTTCGCCTGCCTTTCTGTCGGCCGCAAGCGTTCTTTTGTTTCAAAAGCAAATGCTCGAAAGCCAAAACGTACCTCTCTGGGTCTGGGTTTGTTTTATCCTTTTGATTGACGTCGCTCATGTTTACGCGACTCTCTTTCGCACATATCTCGATCCCCAGGCCTTCAAGAAAAATAAGGCGATTTTGCTGGCCGCACCGGCCATAGCCTGGATTGGCGGCAGCCTGCTTTATTCTGTGGATGAAATATTTTTCTGGCGAGCTCTGGCTTATTTAGCTGTCTTCCATTTCATCCGCCAACAGCTTGGTTTCATGGTCCTCTATTGTCGCAAAGAACCAATCTCCTGGAAAAAATTACAATGGTTGGACCGGGCGGCAATTTACATGGCGACAATTTATCCCATACTATTTTGGCACACACATCTGAGAAACTTTAGCTGGTTTGTGGCCGGCGATTTCTTTGAGTCGGCCCCAGCCATCCTCAGTCAAGCGGGGCTGATTGTCTACATACTGGTAGCGGTGGCTTACGGCATTAAAGAAATTACCATGGCCCTGCAGGGCTCTATAAACTTACCAAAAAACTTGCTCCTTGTCGGCACCGCCCTTAGTTGGTGGGTGGGCATCATTACTGTAAATTCTGTCATGGCCTTTACCATCACAAATGTTGTCAGTCATGGTTTGCCTTATATGGCTCTGGTTTGGCTCTATCATGGACAACACTCGCGGCGCAACCTGCCAACAACACAACTTGCTTTCCCCTCTAAGACGGGACCTGGTTGGCCCAAAGTCATTCTCTCAAATGCTTTGATATTTTTTGTTTTCCTGGGCCTGCTGGCATATGTGGAAGAAGGCCTGTGGGACGGCCTGGTCTGGAGGGAACATCTTTCACTTTTTGCGCCTTTTGGTCAGCTACCGCAAATAGGCGACGCGGCCTTGCTGGCACTGCTTGTACCCTTTTTGGCATTACCGCAATCCACTCATTATCTTTTAGATGGCTTTATCTGGCGCGTCAAAGAGCGCAACAACATCTGGTCAGTCTAAAGGCAGATTTCTTCGCCTTCGTGTAATTAATCTCCCAAGTAGAACCAAACTGCCACTCCCTCGTCTTTATCAACAACAAGTATATTTCCCAAATGTGGTTTATTGAATGAATTTCAAGTCAATCACTGCTGCCCTATTCCTCGCCTGCGCCATTACCCTGGTGAGTTGGGCTCACCCCCGCTGTCCGGAAGCAAGCGCCCAGGATCAGGGCAGCACAAATCCACCCATGCGATTGTCCCGCACCGGCATGCGCCAGTCACTCACAGCCGTAAGCAAGCCATTTGCGCTGGGGGTTGAGCAAAAGTCTCTACCCATCCCCGAAATTGAGGTCCCCAGCCGCAGCCACGATGCAGATGTACCGGCTTTCTCAGTGCGCCTTTTGACCAATTACGACTTAGAATTGATAGTCGATCAGTCAATGTCTATGCTCACCATGGACTGTCCGGATCTTACCTCACGCTGGTCCTGGTGTGGAGCGCAAGCTCATGATTTGGCCAGCAAATTGGCACCCTTCACGCCAAAAGGGCTGACGATAACGACCTTTGCCAAACACTACGTTGTGCACCCTGACGCTAGGGCCGCCGACATCGAGCAACTGTTTTCCGGCCCTGCTCTGGGTCAGGGCACCAGGTTGGCAGAACCTCTCTCCGACAGATTAAATAGCTATTTTGCCAGACGCGGGCCGGGCAGCAAGCCACTGCTAATTGCAGTCATTACCGACGGCGTACCCGAACCAGAGATAGAAGCGACCATGGTTGAAAATACGATCATTAGCGCTACCGGAGCGCTCAAAGATCCTCATGAAGTGACAATTGTCTTCTTTCAAATTGGTGGAGGCGATTACAAGGGAAGATTCTTTCTGCATGAGCTTGATACCGATCTTGTAAATTACGGAGCTCGCTTTGACATAGTGCGCGTAGTATCCTTTGATCGCCTGGAGCAAATTGGTCTTGCCCAAGCCCTGGTCGAATCTATCCAGGACTTTGCCAGAGAGCGCAAGTAGGGGCAAGAAACGGCAAGCAAAGACGAAGAACAATCAGTTCAGGCACCTAGTGTGAAGCATCGGCGGCGGGCGCATAGCGCATTTCCTGTTGCTGCACACCATTCTGGCCAGCCCTGGAGACAGACTGAAGACGATCACGATTGCCGGCCGAAGTGACCCAGGCAACCACGGATAGAAACAGAATCAATCCGATTATTATGTATGCATTTTTTGCTCGCCCATTACTTTTAGAATCGGAATTTTTCATCGCAGCCCCCTGATGTTATCAGTTTCTGTCTCCGCCCTTTACTTGTTGGACGCCGCGGGCAGCCGGGTCGTTCCCATATGCAGCCATTTTTATTATGGCCTTTGGTTGGAGGGAGATGGTCAAATTTATCGCCAGCACAACGATTAAGGACGCAGCGGCGACAATGGCTAATGCAAGCCCAATGAGAATTGCCTGCAGACTGGCTAGTTGCCCGCCAAGAGAAACCAGCCTCTGATTTTCTGAAAATCGCTTGGGCTTGAGGCATGCCAGAAGAGGATTGCTTTCACCACAAACGTCCGCGTGCAGCCATTTTCCAATGGATGGCATCCAGCTCCTCAAGGAGCAGGGGCTTTTTTTAAGAAATCGTCCATGCCAACGACCAGGCAGCGCTTGCGCTCGGCAAAGGGAGGACCGTTGACAAGCAGATTACCAAGAAGCCACCAGCAACGGCCAAACCTCCAAGCAAAGCAAGACCATATTACATCTGTAACTAACGGCAATGGCTTCTTGCTCTGGCACAGTCTAGCAATTTCAGGACTGTTGTATAATGCGCCCATCATGGCAAAACCAGCGTCACAACTTACTAAAGTCATTGCCACCTGCCTGGTAACACTGTTTTTGCTGACCGCTACAATCTTCGGCATCGCAAAATGGATTCTTTTTCCATTTAAAAAGCCAGTCCATGCTCACAAAGTCTTTGACTACAGTATTGGAAATTTAAAAGGTAATCAGTGGTGGTCGCTATCTGTAGGTCCAAATGCCGATCCGCTTGTGGTGATAGCAAATATCGAGACGGGCAACGATACCGCGGTCAACCTAAAAGCCATTGCCAAACAGTGTGCTGATAGGACTTTAGATTGCACAATCTTCCACCTTGCCGGGGACAAGCTGGAGCAAGTGCACGTCACAAATATACCGGGACCTTACCTGACTGCGCAGCCTTTTGGCAAGTCACAATTTTTGCTTGCGACTGCTACAAGCCTCAAGCCTGCAGGTGAGTTTAACGGCTTTGTCTATGACATGCAGGGCAATGTTGTGCGCATGGTGAAATTGGGCGTTGATCTAAATCAGTTGGAATGCGATGCCGCTGGAAATTTGTGGACGACGTACGATACCTCAAAATACACCAATGCTGCGATCAACTCGGGCGGCCTTGTTTGCCTGGACAACCAGATGAATGTTCTATTTCGCTTTAATGACAAAGTAATCCGTAAGGGCCTGCCCGCCCTAAATTACGGACTGGCACTAAATGTGACATCCGACAAAGACGTTTCGGTTTGTCCCAATAGAGACGGTTCTATCGTGAAGATAGTCAATGGTGCAGTAGATAAGGTGCTCAAGTGTTACCAGGCGAGCGGCTGCTTGGCTCTGGCATCCTCAGGCTCACGGCTGTTGTTTGATAAGTGCGACATAGCCGAAAACCGCATGATGGTGGCAGACGTGGAACACAATCAATCATATTATGTGAACCCAGTTGATGATTCCGGCAATGACATTGGGCTCGAGCAACGAGGCTTTGCCGCGCGCGGTTCTCGCCTTTATTTCACTGATAAAAAAACAGTATACTTTATCGATCTTGCCGAAATCAAAGACTAACAGCTACTGAGCAGCTGCCGCCAGCAAGTCCTTGACGCTTTTACAACCTGCGGATGTGGAGGCGGTGGAAACCATGATATTGGGCTTTGCAACTGCGTCAGCCAAGCCATCAATATAGGCTGCGATCTCATCTCTAATCATTTTTGCAAATAACTCAGCATTTTCCTCATGGGTCTCGGCAAGAATGATACCCAAATGATGGCGTTTGTAGTGGCAGAGCAAATCAGAAGGTCGGAGTATGGGCCTGAGCCGCTTGGCGATTGCTACATGATGCTTGATCGGCGGCGTATCTTGTGCGCTCTCATCGGTCGTCAATAAAATTACTGAAAATGTCCGCTTATGCACTTGGTAGCGATCCCATTCCAGGTCTAAGAGAAATTGAAACATAGCGTGGGTGTAGAGATAGGACTTAGCATCGACAAGTCCCTGGGCGGCAAGATGTCTGGAGTGCGTTACCAGCCTATGGCTTTCGGCACTCTTGTCCGGTTGAGCGCTAACTTGCACAACACCGACTTTGACAAAACAAAAAATTACCGGCAACCATTGCGCTTTGGGCACTCCTAACTTGAGACCGATCGTTGCAATGGAGTTTTCACCGTTGACCAACTTGGCGGTGGCTTTCAGCAGGGCTAAATCTACAGGATTACCGGTCTTCATGCGATTGATAAAATCAGCCTGGCTCATGGATATTTTTTCTAAAACTGTTTCCGAGTTAATCCCCTGGCTGTCCAAATAGCGAGTGTAGTCGAAGAGCATGGCACTCTCCATCAATAGAGATTCCATGCGCCTGGTAATAGACTTCTTCGGCGGCCGGACATCGGCTACCACTTCAAAGGTGCCATCGCTCCAGGTCAACACCTCCAACATGGCCTCATGTCCTTCGTCTCCATTGCTTTCGCAGTGCACCGGTATACCTTCTTCAAAGTAAACAACCCCGGCCTTCTCATCATCTTTGAGCAGCAGTTTGCCGGTGATACTACTTGACGCCAACGACTGCAATAATCCGTCCATTCGAAGTTTCCGCAGAGATCCCGCCAGCACCGGTGCCAGGGCAGGCATCTCACTGGTGCTCGTCCTGGCTGAGCGGACGTGAGACTCTTTCGGACTAATTACTTCGAGATTACCGGTTTCAGATTGCGGCAGATTTTTTTCTTCAGGAAAGCTGCATAAAATGAGATTGTGAACCAGCGAAATGTCCTTAGTGGCATGAGACCATTCGACCTGAGGCTCGGGTTCAAGACTCTTATAAAATATCCACACGGGCAAAGAATCAGGCAGCCCCTTGGAGATGCTAATACCGAGCGCAAACAATTGAGATGAATTCCCGTGCGACCAGGGCAGTAAAACCTGCTTTAGAGTGTCGTGAGCATATTCGAGCATGTACGACTCTTGGCAGCCAATGAGCCATGTCAATAGATTATGCAGATCAACCAGGTTTGGCACACGCTTGAGCGGCGCCAATCGGACAGGTTCACCATGCATTACAGCCATAAATATCTCATTATCACCCCAGTTCCAGCATTTTCATGCCCTGACCCGGCACAATCTAACCGGTCCAGGTTGTGGCCAGCTCTTCTGGCTGGTAACATCAATTGTAGGGTATTTATCAGCATTGTTCGTCGGGATTGGGGTGGCAGGACCGTGGCTTTATGAAAGAGATTGACGTTGAGGAAGCGCTATCCAATTTTCAACCGCAGACCGAGAAGGTTATTCTCCAGTTTCAGGAATTTGTTGAGAGCCAATTTGCTCAGCTGGATTTAGACCACGACGGCTTTCTCAGTCGGGAAGAATTGTGGACAGCCCTCTATGATGGCAATCGTTCCACCAGGGAGTTAGCCTTCTTGAGTTTTCTTCTGGAGCGCATTCACGAAATCGCTCTGTGTTATCAGGACGAAGGCGGTGACAAACCCGATTGTATCTCCAGACGCGATCTGCAGGAATACTTTGCCACTATCTTTAAAGACCTTGGCCAAAACAGTGAGGCCACCGGCCAGGCTCAATTGTAATAAAAGTCCAGGTCATACTGCCAGCACCGCGCCTACCCAATCAAAGCACTGGGGGCCTAAACTGTTAAAGGGATTGCAATCATTATGGAGGGCTAACCACGGACTGCCGCATACGGCTGAGATCAATTTTCCTGATGCGGTCTATCTCCTAACTTTGCATTTTAACTAGCCTAATTGTTGCCTGAATCGTGATGCACTCGACAAAAGCAATCCAATGGCCACGACAGCCAAAACTAAAATATCAGGCCACATTACGTCCATCCCCACTCCTTTTAGCAAAATATTTCTTATGCACTGAATGTAGTACCGCAGCGGATCTAAGAACGTAAGGTAGCGAAAGAAATCCGGCATACTTTCGATGGGAGACAGAGCTCCCGACAGCTGGATTAGCGGTAAGTTGAAAAAGAACGAAGTGAGGATAGCTTGTCTTTGATTTTTGGAGATAGTGGCAAGAATGATGCCTATCGAGATGACAACAAAGATATATATGCAGGACACGAACATATACAGAAAGAAGTTGCCTCTGAATGGCAGGTTGAAAATGAGCGTGCTGACTACCAGTGCAATCAGGACCGTGCCATTGAGCATGACCAGCAAGGGTACGATTTTGGCAACCAAGATTTCCCATGATTCAGCAGGCGTCATGAGCAGCTGCTCCAAAGTGCCCGAGTCTTTTTCTTTAACCAGCGTCACCGATGAGACCAGAGTGCCGGTGAAAGTCAGCACCAGTCCTAAAACGCCTGGTACAAAAAACCAGGATGAAATCAAGCCCGGATTATACTCATAAGTTACCTGGCGCGTTACAGGACTGACCGCGGGGCTTGACTCCAGACTCTTGCCATAGGCATTTATCATTTGTGTGGCGTAGCCCTGCGTAATGCCTGCAGTATTGGCGTCAACGGCATCAACAATCAATTGCACACTAGCCTGCTTGCCCTGGCCTATTTTTCGGTCAAAATCCGGCGGGATAACCAATCCGGCATCAACGCGTCCATGTTCTATGGACTTCATTAGCTCAGCCACAGTCGCGGGTGACTTAGCTATTCTAAACACGCGATTTTCTACCAGAGCAGAGCTCAGCTCGCGGCTCTTATAAGTTTTACATTCGTCGTCTATTGCCAGACGGAGATCCTGCACATCTGGGCTGAGGGCAAAACCGTAAAGACAGATTTGCACCATTGGTGGGAAGGCGAGCAAAAATAGCTGCTGCTTATCGCGCAGAATCTGTCGTGTCTCCTTAAGCATGAGAGACAAAAGACGGCTTCCTAGCAGTCTCTCCAAACTATCGACAATCTTCATTTTCAGCCCTCACGTCTTCAGTTGCATCCGGCTAATGTTGGCATAAGCCATCCAAAGAAAAAGGGCTGCTCCAACAGCCAAAAAAACAGGCAGATACCAGTCATAGCTCCAACCGCCACCACGCACAAAGGTGTCTCTGGAGAGCTGTACAAACCAACGAGCTGGCACAAACAGTGTGACAAGTGAGAGCGGATAGACAACATTACGGATTGGATATAAATATCCGGAGAGCAAAAGCGCGGTCGTAAAACCGCCAGTAGCTACGGCTTGCACGGCCGAGCTCTGGGTATTCATACGCGTTCCTATCATTGTGCCGAAACAAACCGAGCTGGTCAAAAACAGTACAAGTCCAAGTACATAGGGAACAGGGTCGCCTATAAACCAGATGTTAAAAAATAAATTTGAGCAAACTATGAGAAATACTGCCATTGTAATCGCCACTAACAAATACGCAAGAATCTTGCCGGCTAAAAATTCTATGGCGGTAATACTTGCCGCATAGACCTGCAAGATCGTGCCCGACTCCTTTTCCCGCACCATGGCAAGGGCCGCTAAAAGCGACGGGTAAATCCAAAACACCACAGCCAGTGCTCCTGGAACTACATACAAAGACTCTCTGCGACCAGGGTTAAACCACAATCTGATCTCCGCCTGTATGGGTGACTTGTCGACCACAAGCCTATTTGCCTTTATAAAGCCATCAATCGTGCCGATTACGCCGTTTTTCATTACTCTGGCATTGTTTACGTCGGTAGCGTCAACCATGACCTGGACTAAAGCCGTGTGACCTTGTCTTATGTTTCTCGAAAAGTCCGGAGGTATGATCACCGCAGCTTTTGCCAGGCCTGTGTCTAAGGCATTTCTCAATGGGTCCGAACCGTTCCACTTATGAGCGTCAAATTGCCCATTTTCAAACAGCCGATCGACAAGATCCAGGCTCATAAGGCCACTATCGAAGTTTTGCACTACCAGAGGAATATTTTTTATTTCCAGTCGCACGCCAAAGCCAAACAGTAACAGACTGAGCAAAGGCAGCACAAACGCAAGTGCTAAAGTGAGTCGATCGCGCACAAATTGACATAATTCCTTTTTGCACTGCGCTAGAATTTTTTTCAAGAAGATCCTCCATTTGCCCTTTGCACGATTCCGATAAAGGCATCTTCGAGCGAAAATGGGATCTGGCGCTCAGACAGGATTTCTACGCCTTCCTTCTTCAGATCCTGGTGTATCTTGAGCAATTCTTGCTCCGGATGCTCCAGGTTAAGATGCAGGCTGTTGGCAAAAATAGCCACCTTCCATGGTTCCAGACTCTTTCGCACAACCTGAGATGCTCTTTGTGTGTTATTCGTTGTGATTTCAATTAACTTGCCCGGTTGTGATGCTTTGATCTCGGATGGAGTACCGCGTGCAACTATCTCACCGGCAACCATAAAGGCAAGATTCTGGCAATTTTCAGCCTCTTCAAGGAAATGGGTAGTAACAAGCACTGCCGTGCCGTTTCTTGTAAACTGACGGATCAGTTTCCAGAGTTGCCTTCTCGCCAGTGGGTCTACACCCGATGTAGGCTCATCCAAAAATAAAATTTCAGGCTGGTGCATAACCGACGCACCGAAGGACAAGCGCTGTTTCCATCCTCCAGGGAGTGAACCGGTGAGAAGATTTTCCTGACCATTTAACCCACAGGTATCCAGAACCCAATCCATCTTCTCTTTTCGCTCACTGCGTGGTATCTCGTATACTCCGCAATAAAATTCCAGGTTTTCTTTAATGGAAAGATCCTCGTACAGGGTAAATTTTTGGCTCATATATCCAATGCGCCTTCTCAAAGAGGATCGGCGCAAGTCACTTTTTGAGCCAGCCAGTGTCATCGATCCCTTGGATGGGTTGAGAAGACCGCACAGCATCTTGATTGTGGTGGTCTTGCCGG
>Ga0182012_10007491_pt1 | contig 10906 bp, 8 predicted proteins | sample 612S2SmetaG_FD_120486 | JGI IMG/M metagenome (GOLD analysis project Ga0182012, IMG submission 120486) | Permafrost microbial communities from Stordalen Mire, Sweden - 612S2S metaG | ecosystem: Environmental > Terrestrial > Soil > Wetlands > Permafrost | place: Sweden: Stordalen | collected...
AGCGTAAAAGCGTTGGCGCTCCTGAGTTGAGGAGCGGCCGTAGCGGGACTGGACATACTACGCCTCCGGCAAGTGTTTGTTCGGCACCCACCGAAGGCGTAGTGTTAAGAATGTTCGTGTCGTTTCAGATTAATTAGCGGAAGCGGACGTAAATTCTCGCGCGGTTAGACGGCGCAGCTTGATAGGTTGGAGGTGTCCTGTTTCTTCGCCTAGGATGATGGTACGAGCGAGCGGCAGCAAGGCGCTTCTCGATTGCCGAGCTTGGTACATCAACAACAGAAGGGCTTGCTCATCGGAAACCTCTTTGAGGCGAGCCAAGATGCCAGCAGCGCGACTGACAGCTTTACGAGTATCGATGCGTTCCTGCAGCCTACGAACGGCGGCGTTGGCTGCTTTCATTCGTGCTTGCAGTTCTATACGATTCAGCATGAGCGCCGCTTGCTGGGCTAAAACGCGAGCGAAACGCAAGGGGCATTCGACGCTTTTGATGCGGGGCTCAAACAGAATACGGAGGCGGCCCCAATCGCGGGCTTGGGCGACCATCAAGCCAGTAGCGGCACCGCGCGGCGCCGGGGCTTTCGAATCGTGCCATTCAAAGACTTGCGGTTTGTTGTGACCTGTATCAATCGTCATTTCGACGCCGTGCAAACCGCTAAGGCGCAAAGCTACGCTGGCCAAAGATTCAAGGCCGCCCGCGGCATCTTGCACCGTTAAGGCCAAACGGCCCATGGTGGCAATCGCTTCCTGCTCGCTGATGCGACGCAAAGAACGGAAAAGATTCGGAGACTGTAGTAGTGCACTCATCCTGTTGTCACTCCTTTGAAAGTTCTGTTGGCTAGGGTTTAAAGCAGCAGTGGTTTAGCGACAACAACAACGAAGATGGATGGGGATCTGCATAACTACTTAATTTCTATAGACATTATGGAGATTAATGCCTGCCGATGTCAATAGTCAATTTTAGGGATCTCCAAATCACCTGCCTGATACAATTTCGCCTTGATGATGCGACGTTACCTTTTATCTCTGGCATGGGTGTGTGTCTTGACTGTGGGCGTTTCGGCGCAGGAGGCCGCGAAAGTAGAACGGCTTACTAAATCCATGGATGAGATTGTGCCGCCGAACGCCACTATTCAGAAAGTTGCGAACGGTTACACATGGACCGAAGGACCCGTTTGGATTTATGAGCAGGTAGGGTTTCTACTTTTTGCGGAGATCCCCAGTAATACCATTTACAAACTGATTCCGAACCACAAGCCGGCGGTGTTTATTCGTCCCAGCGGTTGGAATGAGCCGACGCCGTTCAAAGGCAAAGAGCCGGGTTCGAACGGGATGACGCTGGATTCGCGCCTGCGGCTGACAGTGGCCGGGCATGCGAATCGGAATGTGTGGCGTTTGGAGACGATGAATCCGAAGGGAAAAATCACAATTCTGGCGGATTCATTCGAGGGGAAGAGACTGAATAGTCCGAACGATCTTGTGTACAAGCGGGATCATTCGCTTTATTTCACCGATCCGCCTTATGGATTGGAGACGCAGAGTGATGACGATCCGAAGAAGGAACTCAACATCAATGGCGTCTACCGGCTGGAGAGTCCGCTAAATCAAGCCCCAGGGTCAAAGCCTGATCCAGCGAAGCTTCATCTGCTGATTTCCGACCTTACGCGGCCGAATGGGATTGCTTTTTCGCCGGACGAAAAGTATTTGTATGTGAATTGTTCCGATCCGCAGAAAAAGATTTGGATGCGCTACACCGTGCAGGCGGATGGCAGCGTGGCGGAGCCGAAGTTGATTGCGGATGCGACCAGCGATCCGCGCGAGGGCGGACCAGATGGCATGAAGGTGGACCAGCGCGGGAACATTTACAGCACCGGCCCTGGCGGGATTTGGATTTTTTCGCCAAAGCTGGAGCACATCGGCACGATTGATATTCCGGAGCGCACAGGGAACCTGGCGTGGGGCGGGCTAGATGGACGAACGCTCTACATTATGGCAAGTGGCAGTCTGTATACGATTCGTTTGAAGATTCCGGGCGTACGGCCGTAGTTACTTGCGAGTCAGAATGTGACGCCCAGAAGCAGCGCGACTTGATCCGGATTCGAACCCGTGAATGTGCTGCTGGTCCAACGCGTGTAACGGATTTCCGGCGAGACCTTGATTAGTAGTAATTTGAACTCAAGACCCCCGCCCACGGCAAATCCGGCGTGCGAAAGTGTCAGGCCGCTGCTCGGGCTGAAGCGAAACTCGGGGCCCGCGTCGACATAAGGTTTGGCGAGACCTTTTCCCAGGCGCAGCTTCGCCAATACCGGCACTTCAAACACGTTGTAGTTATTAACGGTGGAACCTGTGATGAAGCCAAGGTTCTGTACGTTGTAGGGATGAAACAAGAAATCCCCTTCCACAGACAAACCGAGCGGCAACCCTAGTTCGGCCGTGCCCCCAACGATAAATTGTCTTGCGTTGGAATCTAAGTGGACGTCAACAGTTGTGACGTTGTTCTCGGAATAAGTAAGTGGGTAGCCGCCCTTGATGCCGAAGGACAGATGCTGGGCCGAGAGACAACCGGCCAAAACAAGAAAGATAGAAAGTCTTTGAGCGACTTGTATGCCCATACTCAACCCAGACGCAGGCATGGGGCGATTCGTTTCTCAACAACCTATTAAGGCTTCTTAAGCCAGGTCACGCTTTTGGGTTCGGAATTCTGGCAGCGGATAGTATCGTCTACGCCGGAGCTAATATCGGCACAGGCGTTTTCGCGGGCGGAGCGCAGCGCGGCTTCTTCGCTTTTGGCGTTTACCGTTTTGCAAGTGGATGCCCCGTTGAAGGCCATGCAGACTTCCACGCGGTAACGCGGCCCGTGCAACGTCGAGTAAGCGAGCAGGACAACGAATGCGGCGATGAACAGCGCGATCACGAGACCAATCTTGTTCAAAGCACGCCCTCGTGGAAGTAACTGCCCATGCTGCGGAATTTGGCGAAGCGTTCTTTTACTAAATTTTCAGGTGAATGGCCAGATAACTCAGTGAGCGCTTCTTGCAAAGTGGCACGCAGGGCGTGGGCGGCGGCCATGGGATCGAGATGGGCGCCTCCTAAGGGTTCGGCGACGATGCCATCAATCAGGCCAATCTCGAGAAGATCGGTAGCCGTCATGCGCAAGGCCGCGGACGCTTCGGGTGCTTTGGTGGAATCGCGGTAAATGATGGCCGCGCAACTTTCGGGAGAAATGACGCTGTAATAGGCATTCTCCAACATATAAACTCGATTTGCTACGCCTATGCCCAACGCCCCGCCGCTCCCGCCTTCGCCAATTACCACGCTAACAATTGGGCATTTCAAGCGCGACATTTCCCGCAGGTTGTAAGCAATGGCTTCGGCTTGACCGCGTTCTTCACCATCAATGCCTGGGTACGCGCCCGGTGTATCGATCAAGGTGATGATGGGCCGATTGAATTTTTCTGCGAGTTGCATGATGCGAATCGCTTTGCGGTAGCCTTCCGGCTTGGGCATGCCGAAATTGCGCAGGAGTTTCTCTTTCGTGTCGCGGCCCTTTTGATGCGCGACAATCATCACCGGCTGGCTATCGAAAAAAGCCATACCGGCCAGAATCGACTTGTCATCGCCAAAGTTGCGGTCGCCATGGATCTCAGAGAACTTCGTAAAAATGGCTTGAATATAGTCGCGCGCATGCGGGCGCTTGGGGTGGCGCGCGAGTTGCACGCGTTCCCAGCTTTGGGTAACACGTGGGTCTCTGTGTCCCGCCGGCTTAGCAGGCGGCTCTGGTGGCTCTGGGTTTTGTTCGTCAGCGGGCATTCGGTCGTCAGCCACTAGGTTATCTTGCCAGCACTTCTAAAGATTCGGGTCCGCAGATTTTTTCGAGTTCTGCGCGGAATTCTTTGTCGGGGCGAACCTTGGTAGTGACGTCCATAACCAAGGAAAAATCGCGCGGTTTTTCCAGCCGCAGGCGTACCTCCGTGGCGCCATGTTTGCGAACAAACAGTTCGTTTAAAGCGTTGGCTTTGGCCACAGCCGTTTCATCTTTCAGCCAGACGCGAATGGAGATGAGCGAAGGCAGATCCACGCGCGCTTCTTCCAGCTTCACCATTTCCTGAATCGACAGCTTCGGCGGTCCGCCTTCTTCGGTAAGCACAGAAGCGCGCAGAAACACCGCACCATCTTCGCGCAGAGCGCCCAAAACATCTTCGTATTTGCCGGCGAATGCCATAGCATCAACTGTGCCCCGGCCATCGTCAATTTTCATGGCAGCCCAATACTTACCCTCGCGGTTGGTTTTGCGCTGAAGCCCGGTGATCATGCCGCACATCGCAACAGGTGTTCCCCGTTCGAGATCGTCCAGCTTGTCGGTGAAGTGGGTGGATAGGTCGGCCAGTTTGTCTTTGAAGCGGTCAAGCGGATGGCCGGAGACGTAGATATTGAGAACTTCTTTTTCGCCGGCAAGTTTCTGCTCCATGGTCCAATCGGGCAGCTTGGCGAGCGGATATTCGTTGGCCTGTTCGTCTTCCACCATGCCAAAGAGGCCGTGCTGGCCCATTTCGCGGTCGCGGGAAGCGCGAGTACCAGATTCAATGGCCCGGTCGAGCGCTTCCGTCAGTTGCGCGCGGTTGGCGCCGGTGGAATCGAGCGCGCCTGCTTTCACCAAGCTTTCAATAACGCGGCGATTCACGTTACCGAGATTGATGCGATCGCAAAATTTGTAGATCGATGGAAAAGCGCCGCCTTCCTCGCGGGCTTTCACAATGGCTTCCACTGCGCCGTGCCCCACGTTCTTCACGGCACCCAATCCGAAGCGAATCGCTTCTCCCGCAGGGGTGAAGTTCAAATCGCTATGGTTCACATCGGGCGGCAAAACCTGCAAGCCCATTTCCTTACACTCGTTGATGTACTTTACGATCTTTTCGCTGTTGCCCGATTCCGACGTGAGCAGAGCAGACATGAATTCTACGGAATAGTGAGCTTTCAGATAGGCGGTAACGTAAGCAAGATAGGCATAAGCGGCCGAGTGCGACTTATTAAAGCCATATCCGGCGAACTGCTCCATCAGATCGAAAATCTTGGTGACCTTCTTGGCAGGCAAGCCGCGCGCCGTCGCACCGGTGACAAAACGCTCGCGCTGCTTCGCCATTTCCTCGGCTTTTTTCTTCCCCATGGCGCGACGGAGCAAATCAGCGTCGCCCAAGGAATAACCAGCTAGCTTGTTGGAGATTTGCATCACTTGCTCCTGGTAGAGAATGACGCCGTAAGTCTCGGAGAGAATTGGTTCCAGCTCAGGCACGTCGTAGACGACGGGCTTGCGACCGTGTTTGCGGTCGATGAAATCGGGAATCATACCGCCTTGAATCGGTCCGGGGCGGTAGAGCGCATTCAGAGCGCAGAGATCTTCGATACGGTCGGGCTGATAGCGGCGCAGCACGTCCTGCATGCCGGGCGACTCAAACTGGAAGACCCCGCTGGTGAAGCCGTTGGAGAAGATTTTCTGATAAGTTTCCTTGTCGTCCAGCGGCAAATCCTCAATAACGATTTTTTCGTTCCGATATTTCTGAATCAGCTTCATAGCCTCATCAATAATGGTGAGCGTCGTGAGGCCAAGGAAGTCCATCTTCAACAAGCCGAGCTTTTCCAGCCCGACCATGTCATACTGCGTCACAATTTCCTGCTTGTTGGTGACGTAGAGCGGCACCAGTTCGCGTAGCGGGATTGAAGAAATAACGACGCCCGCCGCGTGCATGCCCGCATTGCGGCACACACCTTCGAGCTTCATGCTGATATCGAGAACTTCTTTAACGCGCGGCTCTTTCGATGCCACCGACTTCAACTCGGCATCTTCAATGGCCTGTTCCAGCTTGATGTTGAGTGTCTTGGGTACGAGCTTTGAAATGCGGTCCACTTCCGCAAACGTCATATCCAACACGCGGCCTACGTCTTTGATAGCGGCTTTAGCAGCCAGCGTTCCGAACGTGATGATCTGCGCAACTTGCTCCCGACCGTACTTTTCCGTGACGTATTGAATCACTTCGCCGCGGCGGTTGGTGCAGAAATCCACATCGATATCAGGCATGCTGATGCGTTCCGGATTCAAGAAGCGCTCAAAGAGCAAGCCGTACTCGAGCGGATCAACGTCGGTAATCTCCATCGCATAGCAAACCAGGCTACCGGCCGCCGAACCACGCCCCGGACCCACCGGAATGCCCTTCTGTTTAGAGAAGCGGATGAAATCCCAGACAATGAGCAGATAGCCCGGGAACTTCATCTGCTGGATCGTTTTAATTTCAAAATCAAGGCGCGCCTGATATTCGGCAATGCTGTGTTTTAAGCGGCCTTGTTGCTGCAGCATTTCCAAACGCGGCCGGCGTTTTTCAAAACCTTCGCGCGCCATATAAGCGAAGTAGCTATCCAGCGTCTGGCCTTGCGGCACTTCAAAGCGCGGGAATGGATCTTCTACAGGCTTCAGTTCCACGTGGCAGCGCTGCGCGATATCCCAAGTGCGGTCAAGCGCATGTTCCACTTCGCCGAACAGCTTCATCATCTCGGCGCGTGATTTGACGAAGAACTCAGGCGTGGAGAAACGCATGCGGTTTTCGTCCTTCATCGTCTTACCTGTTTGAATGCACAGCAGAATTTCGTGTGCGCGCACATCGTTGTATTCCAGATAGTGCGCGTCGTTGGTAGCCACCAGCGGAATGCCGGTGTCTTTCGACAAGCGGCAAACGCCAGGCATCACCAGCTTGTCCTGATCCAGCCCGTGATCTTGCAACTCCAGAAAGAAGTTATTCTTGCCGAACATGTCGCTATATTCGTTAGTCAGGCGGCGGGCTTCTTCGTACTTGTCGGCCACGATGGCTTCGTTGATATCGCCGCGCAGGCAGGCGGACATGCCGATCAAACCTTTGGCGTGGCGCGCCAGCAAATCTTTATCGACCCTCGGCTTGTAATAGAAACCATCCAGACAACCAGTAGAAACCAGGTTGATGAGATTCTTGTAGCCTTCCTGTGTTTCCGCCAGCAGAACGAGGTGGTTGTAGCGATCGGTATCGCTGCGGGTCTTGTGGCCTTGCTGCGAGACGTACACTTCGCACCCGATGACAGGCAAAATCCCGTGAGCTTTGGCCTCGGTATAGAACTCGACCGCGCCGAACAGATTGCCATGGTCGGTCATGGCAATGGCGGGCATCTTTTGCCGCTCGGCCACAGACATCAGCTTCTTGATGTCGCAAGCCCCATCGAGCAAAGAGTAATCCGTATGACAGTGCAGGTGGACGAACGGGCGTTCGGGCATGTGATCTGAAACTATTTTACGTTCTCTGAAGGCGTGTTCCCCGAAAGGATGTGGACTAGTAACATTGTTGTAATGTAAATGTAACTATGCTTCGGTAACTTAAGAAGAGTTTTTTTGGTGAGTATTCAGGTAATAGTCAGCATTTGATTAAGGAGCATAATGAGGAAAAGTTTGTTAACTGTAATCCTCCTGGGGAGCTTCGGGGTGAATGTTTTGTTCGCTCAGAACGCAACAGGGGGCGCGGCAGATGCCACCGTGAGCGATTTAGATTCGCTGAAGGCACGGATTTCTGAACAGCAAGCGCAGATCAAGAAATTACAGCAGGCCATTGAGGCGCAACAGCAGTTGCTAGAGCGCGCTGTGCAGAAAATGGCGGCACAACCAGTGGCTCCCGCAGCAGCACCGGTCGCGGTCAACACCAGCGATGGAACAGCAGTTGTAGCGGCAAATGAGACAACCAATGTCGCCCGTCCGGTGAGATTTGTGCCCGCCATCGGCGGACGTCAGAAGACGGACACGCCAGGAGGCAGCAGCCCGCAAAACGACGGCGGTTCGCCTTGCGACGAAGGAAACCCTTCGCCCACTTTCATCCGACTGGGCAACACTTGCATCGTTCCCGTTGGGTTCATGGATCTCACACCCTTTTGGCGTAGTTCGAACGCTGGCTCAAGCTACGGTACAAACTTCGGTAGCGTACCCTACAACAACAACGTGAACTCCAAGAATTCGGAATTTCGCTTTACCGGCCAGAACTCGCGCATTGGTTTCCGTATCGACGGCAACTGGAAGGGAACCCATGTGATTGCCTATAACGAAATGGACTTCTTGGGCACGAGCGGCGCAACCAACCTCACGGTTACCAACGGCGCATTTGTTCCACGCCTCCGCCTTTTCTGGGTGGATGTGAAAAAAGGCAAAGTTGAGTTCCTTGCAGGGCAGAGTTGGAGCATGTTGACTCCGAATCGCACCGGCATTTCGGCATTGCCGGGCGACCTGTTCTATGGGCAAGGGATTGACTCGAACTACATCGTCGGCCTGACTTGGACGCGGCAGCCCGGCCTGCGCGTGCTGTACCATCCGAGCAAAACGGTTACCTTCGGTCTCTCCTTCGAAAACGCCGATCAGTATATGGGCGGTTCAGGCGGAAGTACGGCGATTACGCTGCCATCTGCTCTCGGTGCGCTCGCCGGTTCGCAGCTCGATAACGGCGGTTCAATTACCGCCACCGTCAGCGGTACCACCGTCACAGCAGCGGCGAACACTGTGCTGGCAACACCGACCGTCTCGCCAGACATCATCGCCAAAATCGCTTTCGACCCTAGCTCGCGCTTGCACTTTGAAGTGGCTGGTATCGAGAGCCAATTTAAGATTTGGAATCCCAACACCGGCACAGCGCTGGGCGCCGGCCAGCACTTCAGCACCAGCGGCGGCGGCCTGCAATTCGGCATCAACGCTGCTGTCACCAAAAACTTCCGCCTGATCAGCACCAACTTCTTCAACGATGGCGAAGGCCGTTATCTGTTCGGTCAGGCACCCGATGTGGTTGTGCGTTCCAATGGCTCGCTGAGCCCAGTCCGTTCCGAGAGCACAGTGGACGGCTTTGAGGCCACCATAAAGAAGACTCTGTTATTTGGTTACTGGGGTGCAGTTCAGATCGGCAAGAACACCGGCTTGGATACCACGGGCAAATACATTGGCTATGGTTACTCCGGTTCGAGCCAAAACCGTGTCGTGCAGGAAGGTACATTTGGCTTCAACCAGACGATGTGGAAGAACCCAAAGTATGGCGGCATCAATCTCATGGGGCAATATGAGTACGCCACGCGCGATCCCTTCGCCGTTGCCGTGGGCGCACCGAAGAATGCACACGACAGCACCATCTACTTCAACATCCGCTACAGCTTGCCAGGTAGCATTCCTAACTTCTAAATTTAGTTCCGAAGTAATTCTGCAAGGGGCGGCGCGAGCTGCCCCTTTTTTGTTGTAGCCGCAGCGCTGTTAACCAACTCGCGTGAAACGCCATGGGCTCGGCTCGCACTAGTGAAGCGAGAGGTTTATCTAAAGCATGCCGGCAATCGCAACGATCGCAACAAAAGTGAACGGAAATCTTTTAGACGTCCCCCACGCCAACTTCGTGGCGGGCCAAACTCTACAGATTTACCCGCCAAACAAACCTCGCTCCGCGAACCAGACCTGGACCATCGTTAGCAGTTCAGATGGGGTTCCAGTTCCCCACGGCTACGTGAATATCTTCTGCGGAGACGAATTGAGCAGTCACCTTCTGCTTGATGTTCCACACGCTAATACCACGCCTGGCACGTTGGTGCAGTTGTATCCGGCGAATCAACCGGGTGGCACTCCTAATCAGCAATGGAAGTATATTTCGGCAGGCAATAACTACGTTTACATCGCCAGCGCGCTGAATGAAAACCTGGTGCTTGATTTGCGCGGTGGTGGCGCTGCACCGGGTACCCCGCTTCAAATTTGGGAGCTGGGACACCTGCAACCCAATCAGATGTGGATTCTGAATCCGGCGTAGTTGTGGAGATGGGGCGGGGTGAGCCGCCCCTTCGTTTTAATGCGCGGCCAGAGCTTTTTCTGAACCGAGTCCGGTGTTGGCGCGAACTTCCAACTCCGTGAACTTCGCTTCTGATTGATCGTCGACTTTGCTCATCATAGTGCCGACGAAAGCGCCCAGGAAGCCCAGCGGGATGCTCAGGATGCCTGGATTCTCCAACGGAAACCACGGTGCTGAATGGATCAGATGCTTACCATCCAGGCCCATGATGCTGGGGCTGACAACGATCAAGGCCAGCGAGCTGAACAAGCCAACCAGCAAACCGCTCACAGCTCCTTGCGTCGTGAAGCGTTTCCAGAAAATCGAGAACAAGATCACCGGCAGATTAGCCGACGCCGCCACCGCAAAGGCCAGGCCCACTAGAAAAGCCACGTTGAAAGTGGGCCCCAGCAGAATCGCAATCAGAATCGAAACCAAGCCCACCACAAACGCCGTGATTCGCGCCACCAGCACGGCCTTCTCCGCAGTTTGCGCTTCGCCGTGGTGAATAACGTTCTCGTAAACATCATGCGCAAAAGAGGTGGACGCGCTGATGGTAAGCCCCGCAACCACCGCCAAAATTGTGGCAAAGGCGATCGAAGAGATGAACGCAAAGAAGATGTCGCCGCCCAGATTTTGAGCCAGCAGCGGAGCGCTCATATTGATACCGCCGTTTTTCGTGATGAATGCTTTTCCCACGATCGTAGCGGCGCCAAAGCCGAGGAACGTCGTCATGATGTAAAACACTCCAATAATCACCATGGCCCAAACCACGCTCACGCGCGCGGTTTTGGCATCCGGCACAGTGTAAAAGCGCACGAGAATATGGGGCAAGCCCGCGGTACCTAGCACCAAAGCCAAGCCGAGCGAAATCAGATCAATCGCGCCGTACGGTGGCTTGTAGCGCAAGCCCGGGGTCAGGAAGTTTACAACCTTGCCGCCATCTTTCACTTGGGAAACAGCGGTGAAGAATTCGGCCAGACTGAAATGAAAGTGCGCCAGCACAAGAACGCTCAGCAGTACAGTTCCGGCAATCAACAAGATTGCTTTGACAATCTGCA
>Ga0182012_10007493_pt1 | contig 10902 bp, 10 predicted proteins | sample 612S2SmetaG_FD_120486 | JGI IMG/M metagenome (GOLD analysis project Ga0182012, IMG submission 120486) | Permafrost microbial communities from Stordalen Mire, Sweden - 612S2S metaG | ecosystem: Environmental > Terrestrial > Soil > Wetlands > Permafrost | place: Sweden: Stordalen | collected...
CGCCAGGATCGCGATGCTCCGGAAGAGCGCTTTGAACTGACCATGTAAGTAACCGAAGACAACGGGGCGTTGGCGATGGCAGATATTCTGAGAGAACGCGAGCGGCAGGTGTACCGGAAGGGCGGACAGCAGCCCTTCCAGCTCGACTGCGAGAAGCAGAGCGCGGCCGGCTCGGTGAGCCAGCGCGCCTGCGTTTTCTGCGGCTCGCGCGTCGTTCTCTATCCCATCGCCGACGCCCTGCACATCGTGCACGGCCCTATCGGCTGCGCCAGCTACACATGGGACATCCGCGGCGCGCTCTCCAGCGGCCCGGAGCTGCACCGGCTCAGCTTCTCCACCGACCTGCAGGAGATGGACGTGGTGCAGGGCGGCGAGAAGAAACTCTACGCCGGCCTCTGCGAGCTGATTGACGCTCATCAGCCCAAAGCGGCCTTCGTCTACGCCACTTGCATCGTCGGCGTCATCGGTGATGACGTGGAGGCGGTCTGCAAGCGCGTCAGCCTGGAAAAAGGCATCCCCGTGCTGCCCGTGCACAGCGAGGGCTTCAAAGGGACGAAGAAAGACGGCTACCGCGCCGCCTGCGACGCGCTGCTCAAACTGGTCGGCACTGGCTCGACCGAAAGCGTCACGCCGCACAGCATCAACATCCTAGGCGACTTCAACCTCGCCGGCGAAACCTGGATGATCCGGGACTACTACAAGCGCATGGGCGTGGAGGTGGTCAGTTGCATTACCGGCGACGGCCGCGTGGATGAGATTCGCCGCGCCCATGGCGCCGCACTCAACGTGGTGCAGTGCTCGGGCTCCATGACGCACCTGGCCAAGCAGCTCGAAGAAAAATACGGCACGCCCTTCATCCGAGTCTCGTACTTTGGCGTCGAGGACATGTCCAAGTCGCTTTACGACGTGGCCCGCCACTTCAAAGATAAAGAGATGATGAAGCGCACCCAGGCGATGGTTCGCGAGGAGTTGGAGCGGTCGATTCCGCAGCTCGCCGACTACAAGCGCGCGCTCACCGGAAAGCGCGCCGCCATCTACGTGGGTGGAGCCTTCAAGGCATTCTCGCTAGTCGCGGCCCTGCGCCACCTCGGGATGACGACCGTCATGGTGGGCTCGCAGACCGGCAACAAGGATGATTACGAACAGCTTCGTGAGCTCTGCGACGAGGGCACCATCATCGCCGACGACTCCAACCCGCTCGAGCTCTCCAGTTTTCTGGAAGAGAAGGACGTGGATGTCTTCATCGGCGGCGTAAAGGAGCGGCCCATCGCCTACAAGCTGGGCATCGGCTTTTGCGACCACAACCACGAGCGCAAGGAAGCACTCGCCGGTTTTGAGGGCATGTTGAACTTTGCACGCGAGGTCTACAGCAGCGTGATGAGCCCGGTGTGGCGCCTGACGCCGCGGCGGCGCGGAAGCAATCTGGAGGTGGTGAAATGAGTTCACAGCCACGCGCTACCAGAAGCCAGCCGCGTCCCAACTGGGTCTCCACGCGTAATCCATGCAAAGCCTGTGCCCCGCTGGGTGCGGCTTTGGTAATGCGCGGTATTGAAGGCGCGCTGCCGTTTCTGCACGGTTCGCAGGGCTGCGCCACCTACATGCGGCGCTACCTTATCAGCCACTTCCGCGAGCCCATGGACATTGCCACCTCGGGCTTCAGTGAGGCGACGACCATCTTCGGCGGCGAGAAGAACCTGCGTCAGGGCTTGGATAACGTGACCTCGCAATACCATCCCGCGCTCATCGGCATCGCTACCACATGCCTCACTGAGACCATCGGCGAGGACATGCACGGCATGTTGCATCAGTATCGCGCGCTGCCCGGCGAGGTGGACGATCCGCTCCTGGTGCATGTCTCCACCCCGGCCTACAGCGGCACACATATTGACGGCTTCAACGATGCGGTGCGCGCCGTCGTGGAGCAGCTTGCCGAGGCTGGCCACGCCCCCAGCGCCTATCTGGACAATTTCGTCAACGTTTTCCCTGGGCTCGTCTCGTCGGAGGATCTGCGCTTTCTCAAGGAAGTTTGTGCCGACTTTGCTCTGCCGGCCACGCTCTTTCCGGATTACTCGGAGACCCTCGACGGCCCCTCGATGGAGATCTACAAGAAGATTCCGGAGGGTGGTACCAGCCTCGCCGCCTTGCGCGCCACGCCCGCGGCCCGCGCCAGCATCGAGCTGGGACGTACCCTGCGCCAGAAGCGCACCGCCGCGTCATTTCTGCAGGAGCGCTTTAGCGTTCCGGCCAAACGCATCGGCCTGCCCATCGGGATCAACGAGAGCGACATCTTCTTCGCCGCGATGGAAAAGCTCAGCGGCCACAAGACCCCGGAGAAGTACACGCGCGAGCGCGGCCGCCTGGTGGACGCCTACGTGGATGGACACAAGTATCTCTTCGGCAAACGCGCCCTGGTCATTGGCGATGAAGACATGGTCGTAGGTCTGACGTCTTTCCTGGCCGAAACCGGAGTGCTGCCCGTGCTGTGCGCCAGCGGTGGCAAGAGCGGAGCCTTTGCCCGCAGCATCGCCGAGGTCACCACGCACCTGCGCGAGCCGGCCATCGTGCGCGAGGGCGTGGACTTCATGACCATCGCCGAGGAACTCGCCCTGAAAGATCTGAAGCCGGACTTCGTCATTGGCAGCAGCAAGGCCGCCAAGCTTGCACGCACGCTCGGAGTGCCGCTGATCCGGGTCGGCTTCCCCATCCATGACCGCATCGGAGGGCAACGCATCCTGCACCTCGGTTATCGCGGAGCGCAGCAGTTGTTCGATCTCGTGGTGAATACCCTGCTGGAAGTGAAGCAGGACTCGAACTCAATCGGTTACAGCTACCTGTAGGGGTGAATTATGGCACTGGACCTGACACAACATCCTTGTTTCAACTCGGACGCTCGTCACACCACGGGGCGCATACATCTGCCCGTTGCGCCCAAGTGCAACATCCAGTGCAACTACTGCGACCGCAAATTCGACTGCATGAATGAAAGCCGCCCCGGCGTCACCAGCGCCGTGCTGGAGCCCCGCCAGGCACTGGCCTATCTGGACCGGGTGCTGGAGCGCGTGCCGCAGTTGAAGGTTGTGGGCATTGCCGGCCCGGGCGATCCCTTCGCCACTCCAGACGAGACGCTGGAAACCCTGCGCCTGGTGCGAGAGAAGTATCCCGAGATGCTGCTCTGCGTGGCCAGCAACGGCCTCAACCTGGCTCCTTACGCGCAGGATCTCGCGCGACTGGAGGTCAGCCACGTAACGGTGACGGTCAACGCGGTGGACCCGGTCGTTGGCGCGCAGATCTATTCATGGGTGCGCGATCACAAGACGATCTATCGCGGCGAGCAGGCGGCCCGCGTGCTGCTGGAGCGCCAGTTGGACTCAATTCGCGCCGTGAAGGAAGCCGGCGTCACCCTGAAGATCAACACCATCTTGATCCCCGGCGTCAACGAGGATCATGTCGAAGTCGTGGCCGAGGAGATGCGCTCGCTCGGCGCAGACATTATGAACTGCATCCCGCTCTTCCCGGTGGCGGGAACTCCGTTTGCGGAGAAGGAGCAGTTGCCGCTCTCCAGGGTCAAAACGATCCGAGGACAAGTGGAGCAGCTTCTGCCGCAGATGGAGCATTGCACTCGATGTCGCGCTGACGCGGTTGGTCTCCTCGGCCAGGACCAGTCACAGGAACTGGTCAGCTTGATGAAGGACTCCGCCGCGGGATTGTTCGACGACCGCAGCACGCGCCCCTATGTCGCAGTGGCCAGCATGGAAGGCATTCTCATCAACCAGCACCTCGGCGAGGCCGACAAACTCTGGATCTTCGAGTTCGACGAGATTTCTCCCAAGCTGGTTGCCATGCGCGACGCGCCCGAGGAGGGCGGTGGAAACACGCGCTGGCGTGAGCTGGCCAAGTCGCTGGAAGATTGCCACACCATTCTCGTCAGCGGCGTCGGACGCTCTCCGCGCTGGGTACTGGAGAACAGCGGCCTGCGTGTGTTTGAAGCCGCCGGGCTGATCTCGCTGGCCATGGAGAGCCTGCACCGCAGCGGCGAGGTTCCGGTGGCGATGCAAAAACAATTTAAGTCCTGCGGAAGTTCCGGCTGCCAGGGTACCGGCACAGGCTGCGCGTAGTCATTTCATTCATCAAGGAGAAGTCTCATGCAGAAACCGACGCACCATATTTTAGTTTGTGCCAGCTTCCGCACCGGCGGAGAGAGTAAGGGAATGTGTTTCAAGAAGGATTCCGCCGCGCTGCTGCCCTACATCGAGAACGAACTGAGCGACCGCGGCATGGAAGACGTCATGGTTTCCAGTACCGGCTGCATGAACCGCTGCGAAAAGGGCCCGCTCATGGTCGTCTACCCCGCCGGCTCCTGGTACAGCGAGGTGAACGAGGAAAAGATTGACAGCATCCTCGACGCACTGGCCGAGGGCAATGAGGCCACCGAGTATCTGCTTTCCTAGGTTCATCGGAGCGAGGTTGAAATGAGTGCACGCGTGCGGATCATTGACTGTACCCTGCGTGACGGCGAGCAGGCGCCAGGCGTGGCTTTTTCGCGCTCGGAAAAGCTCGCCATCGCCCGCGCCCTGGATTCGGCCGGAGTGCCGGAGTTGGAGTGCGGCGTGGCCGCCATGGGCGAGGCCGAGCGCCAGGAGATTCGCGCTCTGCTCGACCTGGAGCTAAGCGCACGCCTCACCGGTTGGAGCCGCGCCCGCATCTCGGACGTGGACGCAACCGCCGCCTGCGGCCTCAACGCAATCCACATCGCCTTTCCGCTCTCCACCATTCAACTGGAATGCATCGGCAAGAACACAAGCTGGGCAATGCGCGAGCTTCATGCTGTTGTACGGTACGCGCGCGAGCATTTCGACTTCGTCAGCGTGGGCGCGCAGGATGCCTCGCGCACCTCACCGCTCATCCTGCGTGAGTTTGTCACCGCCGCCATCGCGCTGGGCGCGCATCGCATCCGCATCGCAGACACGGTCGGCATCTGGAACCCCATGCAAACCGCCGAGGCAATCGGCGTGCTCTCTGAGGCGGCCGCGCCGGCCGTGATCGAGTTCCATGGCCACAACGACCTTGGCATGGCGACCGCCAACAGCATCGCGGCCTTACAGGCTGGCGCCGGAGCCATCAGTGGAACCTTCACCGGCTTGGGCGAACGCGCCGGAAATACCGCGCTGGAACAAGTGGTGATGGCCGCCCGCCACTCCCTGGGCTTTGAGTGTGGCATCGAAAGCCGAGCGCTTCCCGAGCTCTGCGAACTGGTGGCGCGCGCCGCTCAACGCCCGATTCCCCCTTCGCAGCCGATCATCGGAGAAGCCGCATTTCAGCACGAGTCCGGCATCCACTGCCACGCCCTCCTGAAGGATCGCCGCAGCTTTGAGCCGTTCTCTTTGAGTGAACTGGGGCGCGAGGCGTCAGTGCCGGTTATTGGCCGCCACTCTGGCACGGAGAGTGTGCGGCAGCATCTTGTGCGCCTGGGTGTAGAAGTCCCGCGCATCGTGGTGCAACGCATGATGCCCAAGATTCGCCGCCAATCGGTGCGCAACAAGGGCGCCGTCTCCGCGCAGGAGTTGTTGGAGATTCTTGCATCCGTCAGCCGCGAACTCGGCCTCGACCTGCAGTCCGGAAAGACAGGCACAACAGGATAACGAATTGCGTTATGAAGTTCGGTAACGGAATTGGGTTAAGAAATTACGATACAAAAATTCAAGGAGCGCGCAGAATGTTCAATCTTGTCGCCATTAATCTTCCCGATGAAAAGCGCCACTATGCCAACGAGTGCTACAAGGCAAAGTGCCATAACGAGGGCCGTTACCAGCTCTTTTCGGATATTGATGAGAGCGGGCTGCCCGACTGGGAGGGCAAGGCCATCTGCTCGTTCCACCTGGTGGAGGAGGCGCGGTTGCGTCCTGAAATCATCATGTCTCTGATCGACATCATGATTGACACCCTGGAGCAGCACCGGCTCTTCACCGGGGCACACGTGCCGGAGGGAAATGCGGCGCGTCAGGTGCTCAGCTTTCCCCGCAGCTAGCAAGGGGACGCAGGCAGCCGGGTAAGCGGCGACACATGCCGCTCCGGCCGCGGGCGCCTACTACTCCACGGCAAGGATGACGCTGGAGGCCTTGAAGGCGGCGCAGATGTGGTCGTTCATCTTGAGGCCAAGCGACGCAAAGCTGCTCTCGGTGATGATGCTGGTCAATGTGTCTCCGCCGGGCAGGGCGATCTCAATCTCGGTGTTGACCGCGCCGTGATGAAGTCCGCTCAAGGTTCCGCAAAGCACGTTGCGCGCGCTCAGCTTGTGGGCATGCAGGTCCGTGCCCAGGATGCTCCAGCTCGCCTTCACCAGCGCGAATGCGGGTTTGCCCACCGCCAGCCCCAGCGCATCCACGCTGGTATTGGTGATGATCGCAACAATCTTGCTGCCGCCCTTGGTGGTCAGCTCAACCTCGGCGTTTACCGCACCCTTGTTGATGCTGGATACTGTCCCGGCAAATGTATTGCGTGCACTGGTTTTCATCGTAGCCGCTCCTTGATTACTGTCGTAGTAAGTATGGCCTATCGCATCAGATTCAACGGCAGAACGCAACGGTGCATTTTGAATCGCGGCCATCAGAAATTCTTTTGAGGTTCTCCTATGTCTTCGAACGCAACGCAGCCGGACGCTCTGCCCGCCGCCGGAAGCATCTCTCCGACGGCCTATAACCACCCCCTGCTCCACGCGCAGGCGGCTGCGAAGCCGGGCTGCAAGTGCGGGGTGCTCCGTCCGCCGCGCAAGTTGCATGCGGCCGTCGGACTCTGGCTGGCGTTCTTCGTCGCCGTCCACTTTGTCATCGGCCTCACGGCGGTCAACCCCGTTCGCTACGAGCTGATTACCGGCTGGCTTCATCGTTCGCCCGCCGCATTGCCCGGAGTTGTCCTGCTGCTTGTCCTTCTTCCCATGCTGGTGCAGGCCGCCAGCGGAATCTTCCTGATCGTCAAGGAAGGCGTGAAGTATGACGTGAAGCGATGCGACCGCGGCGGCAAGCTGCGCTACTTCCTGCAGCGCTGGAGCGGCCTGGCGATGCTCGCGTTCCTCCTGCCGCACATCGTGATTCTGCGCGGCTGGGCGCACGCGCTGGTGGGCAGCACACTCTCCTCGGCGGGCCTGCCGGAGAGTGGCGGCTTTGGCTACACGCTTCTGGCCCTGCATCCGTGGAGCTCTGCGGCCGCGAATTCCGCGATGATCGGCCTGCTGCTCGCCGGAGTTCTCGGCACGGTCTTTCACATCGCCAACGGCGCATGGTCGGGCTTCGTGCTCTGGAAGGTCGTAAGTACCGATCGCGGCAAGGCATGGCTGAACCTTGCCAGCTTGGCAGCCGGCATCGCGCTCGCCTTGGTGGGATCTATCGCCTGGTACGCCTTCAGCCTTCGCCCTTACTTGCACGGCAGCCTCGCCGCTCTGCTTCGGTAACGGCGACCAGCCACCGCCTTACGCGACTGGCCCGCGAGGCTCCCAGACAGAGCCAACCTAACGTTGAAAAGAAGCCGGCCAGGATCGCCGGGAGACGCTCCTGGACCGGCCCACGGGACGGTTCCCATGCAATCGCGGACTCGCGACATGGACTAGAACTTGATCATCCAGTCAATGTCGATAAGGCTCTCGCTCTTGCGCAGGTCGGGCCGCCAGAGGCCGCCGTGTCCGCCCATGGAAATTGGCCCGTTACCGCAGTAGCCGGCAGCCTGCGCCGCAGTGGCGCTGATACTCGGATCGGATGCGCCGTCCATGCAGGCGAAGAGTTGCGGACTGCCGTTGTTGGTGCCCGGCGTGTAGCCATAAGCATTCGGCGGAGTGATGCCGCCGTGGCCGCTCCAGTAAGGCACGTTGGCGTGGCGGAAGTCGTACTCCACTCGGAAGGTCAGCCACTGCCGCGGCATGTAGTCAAAGGTCGCCGAGACGTCCCATGCCTTGAATGGATCGCTGGGATTGAAGCTGAAGTATGGCGAGTTGAGCGCGGCCGAGGCAGCCGTCTCACCGTTGATGGGCGGCACCAGCACCAGGTAGCGGCCCGGGTTGTTAATCTGTCCGCCGCCGACGGTAAACGCGTATTTGTCTTTGTGGAACCAGTTGCGGTCGTAGAACATGTAGCCGACAAAACTCTGCTTCGGGTTGATCCCGGCCGCAAAGTGGTCACCGCCCACGCTGTTCACGTCGTGCGTGTTGCCCTTGCAGCCCACGCCCTGGATGTATAGACCTTGCGAGGTCGTCGTGCTGGGGCCGAACTCACAACCCATATCGGCGGTGAAGGAGAAGGCGGACTTGCTCAGCCACTTCGACTTCGGCTTGTCGTAGTACCGCACCTCGACGCTGTTGTCGGTGTGGATGCGGCCGCGGTTCGGCGTGTAAAGGTCGTCGTGTCCCAGGCCGTAATTGTTGCTCACAATATTCAGCCACGGGCGCGGCGTCCACTTGATCTGTCCGCCAAGGCCTTTGCGAGAGTTTGACGAGCCGTAGCTCTGCCAGCCGTTAATCAGCCACGGTTCAATCTTCAGGTGCGCCGTGGGAAACAGCTGCACGCGGATGCCCTGGAAGAACCATGGCGTGTTCGACGACACGTACGACGGCTGGTAGGCCCAGTTGTCAAAGTTGTAGTAACTGAACAGCCCCACATAGGACATGAAGATGCCGGCGTCAATGTTGATGCCATGCATGGCGTTGATGTGGTAACCGCCATAGGCCTCGGCCAGGTACTGGTTCGCGTTGTTCAAATTCCACTGGCCCTTGGCCGGGCTGGGATCGTTTCGGACGGTGGCCGCCGAGTAGGCGCCAAACTGCGTCATAAAGCGCGCGCGCACGTTGTCGTGGTGAAAGTCGCCGCCAATGCCGAGTTGCTCGAGCTGAATCTCATTGGAGCGGAACAGTTCGCTGCTGCCTCCCATGGAGTTGTCAATCGGGCGATTGAAGTCGTAGGTGTAGGTGATGTCGGCGCGAATCTCCGGCGTAAAGAACGCGGAGTCAAACGCTACGTCCTTGTTGCGCGGGTTGCCGTTCAGCCACGTCCAGTCCCAGTCGGAGAAAGGCTCGATGGGCCTGGGCTTGGCCGGCGCCGCGGCGGCCGCCGGTGCGCCTGCCAGCAGGGGGGGCGTGGCACTGGGCACCACGGGAGACGTGGTCTGCGCCGGTGCAGGCGGGGCAATGGTCGCCGCTGGAGTCGCCGAAGGCGTGGCCGGAGCTTCGCCGGCCTGAATGCCATGACTCTTCAGCAGTTCTTCCAGATGATCTATGCGCGTTTGCAGTTCGATCAGTATCTTGGTTAGGGCTGGGTCCGAGGTCGTTACCGGCGTCGGCGGCGGAGCCTGCGCTTGGGCATAGCCATTTACTGATAAGCATCCCCCGGCGATGAGGGCAACCACCATACAGAACGCAGCCGTACGCAGCGTGCCCTTCAGCGAACATATTGCGATGGTTTTCAAGTCTTGACTCCTTTGTTGGATAGCCGTTCTATTGAAGTCCCGCCGCGAGTAAGGTGCGAATAAACAACTCTTGAGCGGATCTCTCTGCGGCAGCCGCGAACAGCAACACAAACAACACAGCCTGGACGACCCGCTCGCAGGATTGTTTGGTACTGGGCGGCCGCACATTCTTCTTAATGGACGTTCACCACCGAGATCACCTCAACCGCGTTTTCCGCTGCCAGCCCGGTTACGTCAGCCTTGCCTCCAGCAACCGCGCGCAGCTTGCCGTCGGCTCCCAGCAGGCGGAAGGTCCTGTCTTTTGACACGAGGACATATTGCCCTCCTGCCTGCACGCAGCTGTTCGTGCAGCTTTGCAGCGTGTCAAATCGTGTGCAGCGGTACAGATGATTCAGTCGGCCTGAGCATGAGATGGTTCCACTCAGCGTCACGCTTTCTCTCTTCGCGGATACCCCATCGCTCTCCTGCGCAGCCAGCGGCAGCGACAGTGCCAGTACGACTCCTACCAAGGCGAGTCGCACCACAACGCAAAAGCTCTTGCATGCATTCACGCAACTCATCGGAAACTCCTATTTCACAGCCGGAGATCTGAAACACATGAACAGCATGCCCTCCCGCGCCTAAAGCACAACTTAAGACCTGGTTAAGAAGTCCTTAAATAGCTCCTATCCGGAGAGCCGGGTAAAATGCTGCCATGGCAAAAGACTGGAAGACCCGCCTCATTCATACCGATGCCAGCGTTCCGGAAGGCTTCCGCTCGCTGGCCGTGCCCGTGCATCGCGGCTCAACCGTCATCTTTCCCGATAGCGGCTCCGCGCACACGGAATGGAACCAGGAGGAGTTCGGCTACGCCTACGGCCTGCACGGCACTCCAACCACGTTGGAGCTTGCCGCACGCATCGCGGAGTTGGAGGGCGGCACGCGAACCTTGCTGACTCCCAGCGGACTGGCGGCCATCGGCTTGGTGGACCTGGCATTTCTCTCCGCCGGCAGCCACGTGCTGATTCCGGAGAACGCTTACAGCCCGAATCGCATCCTGGCCGCAAAGCTTCTGCGCCGCTTCGGCATCGAGGCCTCGTTCTATCCGTCGGAGATTGGCCGTGGCATCGCCGAACACTTCCGCCCCAACACACACCTCGTGTGGACCGAGAGTCCGGGCTCCATCACCATGGAGATTCAGGATGTGCCGGCCATCTCCGAAGCCGCCCATCAGCGCGGCATCACCGTGGCGCTGGACAATACCTGGTCTGCGGGAGTTCTCTTCCCCGCCTTCGATCACGGCGTGGACGTCTCCGTGCAGGCGGCAACCAAGTACATCGGCGGCCACAGCGATCTGCTCTTGGGCTCGGTGACCGTGCGCGGCCACGCCCACCTCGACAAACTCGGCGAGGTACGTGCGCGCTTCGGGCTGGCGGTCTCGCCTGACGATTGCAGCCTTGCTCTGCGTGGCCTCACCAC
>Ga0182012_10007494_pt1 | contig 10899 bp, 11 predicted proteins | sample 612S2SmetaG_FD_120486 | JGI IMG/M metagenome (GOLD analysis project Ga0182012, IMG submission 120486) | Permafrost microbial communities from Stordalen Mire, Sweden - 612S2S metaG | ecosystem: Environmental > Terrestrial > Soil > Wetlands > Permafrost | place: Sweden: Stordalen | collected...
ATGAGGCCGAGGTCACCACCGAACTGACCGCCCTGCGCGAGCTGGTCGAGCGCCTTGAGACCCAGACGCTGCTCAGCGGAGACATGGACCGATGCAACGCCATCGTCACCATCCACCCCGGCGCCGGAGGCACCGAGAGCCAGGACTGGGCGGAGATGCTGCTGCGCATGTTCCTGCGCTGGTGCGAGCGCAAAGGCTTCGCCACCGAGGTCAACGACCTGCAGCCGGGCGACGAGGCCGGCATTAAGAACGCCACCTTCAGCGCCACCGGCGAATTCGCCTACGGCCTGCTGACCAGCGAGATCGGCGTGCACCGCCTCGTCCGCATCTCGCCCTTTGACCAGCAGGCGCGCCGGCACACCAGCTTTGCCAGCGTTTACGTGGCGCCGGAAATTGACGACAGCATCGAGGTCAACATCAAGCCCGAGGACATTCGCATTGACACCTACCGCTCCGGCGGCAAGGGCGGACAGCACGTCAATACCACGGATTCCGCCGTCCGCATCACGCACTTTCCCACCGGGCTGGTGGTGGCCTGCCAGAACGAGCGCAGCCAGCACAAGAACCGCGAGCGGGCCTTTAAGATGTTGCGCTCCCGCATCTACGAGTACGAGCTGGAAAAGAAGCGCGCCCTCAGCCGCAAGGTCGAGGATTCCAAGCTGGACATTGATTTCGGCTCGCAGATTCGCTCCTACGTCCTGCAGCCCTATCGAATGATCAAGGATCACCGCACCAAGCTCGAAGTCGGCGATGTGGACCGCGTGCTCGATGGCGATCTGGACCCGTTCATCCGGGCTTATTTGCTCATGCGCCGCGACGAGCAAAAGTAGACAGCGCAAACAGTAGCCAGACGGAAACATTTGGCCGTATCCTGTGTGGAAGGGAGATAGCCCATGCCGCAGACCAGTGACGGCAACCCGGCCCCGCAGTCGCCAGCCCCGCTCTCCAGCGCCCAGCTCGGAGAACGCTTTGAGCAGGCGTTCGACCTGGCCTGCCGTCTGCACGGTAAGCAGCGCCGCAAGGCCAGCGGCGTGCCTTACGTCGCTCACCTGCTGGGCGTGGCCGCGCTTGTGCTGGAGGAGGGTGCTGCCGAGGACGTTGCCATCGCCGCTCTTTTACACGACGCCGCCGAGGACCAGGGCGGGGAAGAGACGCTCAGCGGCATTGGCCGCGCCTTTGGCGACGACGTCGCCCGCTGGGTCCGCCAGGCCAGTGACACGCTCGTCAAGCCCAAGCCACCATGGGAGGAGCGCAAGCGCGAGCATCTGGCGGCCATCCCCATGGCAGACCGCGAGGCGCAGCTCATCATGCTGGCCGACAAGGTTTACAACGCGCGCTCCATCATCGCAGACTATCGCCGCATCGGCCCCGCCATCTGGGAGCGCTTCAGCGTGCCGCGCGATCGTACCCTTTGGTATTACCAGTCGCTGCTGGAGGTCTTCGACCGCCACCTCTCGCCCATCCTCTACGACGAGCTGGAGCGTTCCGTCGGCCGTGTGAAGGAGCTGGCCTAGGTGGAGCGCCTCGCCGACATGATCCTTCGCGGCGACGTTCCGCCCTCCATGATGCGCCGCGCAGCCTCCGGAGAGATTGCCATGCCCGCGGCCGAGGCCGTGGAGATTCTCGTCCACCTCAGCCGCAGTTACGAGTACGGCGCCGCGGCCTCCGAGACACTGGCCCGCTTCGACCTGGCTGCGCTCTGCGCGGTGGCCGCCGACCCTGCAACGCCCATCGAGGTGCTGGTCCACCTGCTGCACCATCCTTCGGCGCGCCCGGCCCTGGTGGCCGCCCTTTGTGAGAATCCATCGCTGCCGTTATCCGAGGTGGAAGCGTGCGCCCGCCAGGCCTCGCCGCCCAAACTGGAGGCCATGCGGCAGAGCGCGCGTCTGCGCGCCTCCATCCACCTGGGAGACCTGCTCACCGCCGCGCCCAGAGAAGCCACGCCCAGCCCAGTGCCCAACGAGTTCATGGCCGCCCACAGTCGCACTGGCTCTCCCTCCACCGGCGAGGACGACGACGCCGACGCCGACGAGGCCGCCACGCAATACATCGTTCATCACTCAGAGGAGATCGCCAAGGAAGAGGGCAGTCCCTTCGAGCTTGTCGCCGGCGCTCCGGGCGAAGACGACGTGCTGGACAAGCTGATGCTGAAGGTGCAGAAGGGTGACACCACGGCGGAAAACGAAGAGGAGAGCAAGCATCTCTCGCTCCTCCAGCGCATCGGCAATCTTCGCATCGGCCAGCGCATCAAGCTGGCCATGCGCGGCAACCGCGAGGAGCGCATGGTGCTCATCCGCGACCGCTCCAAGCTCGTCTCCCTCGCCGTGCTCGACTCGCCCAAGGTCAACGACGCCGAAATGGAGACCTTTGCCGCCATGAAGAACGTGCAGGAGAGCGTGCTCCGCGCCATCGCCGGCAAGCGCCAGTGCATGAAGAACTACGGAGTGATGCGCACCCTGGTCAACAATCCCAAGACGCCGATTGACGTTTCACTGCCGCTGATTCCGCACCTGCAGGACAAGGACAAGCGCTCGCTGTCGGTCAACAAGAACATGAGTGACACCGTGCGCAAAACCGCCCTGCGCCTGTGGCGCCTTAAGAGCGAACGCCGCCAGGGCTGAGCCGCCGCCAGCTTCAACCCTCACTTGGCCCGCCACTGCATCCCCGCCGGCCCGCCGCGCATCCCATCCGCAGAGGAGCCACCTTGAAAGACGACATCCGCGAAGACGACATCCGCCACATCCTTGAGCACACAAAGACCATCGCCGTCCTCGGACTCTCGGACGATCCCACGCGCGCCAGCCACGGCGTTGCGGCCTACCTCCAGCGCGCCGGATACCGCATCATCCCCGTCAATCCCACGCTGAACGAGATCCTCGGCGAAGCCTGCTACCCCACGCTCACCGAGGCCGCCCGCCACGCCCAGATTGACCTGGTGGATGTCTTCCGCCGCTCCGACGCCGTGCCCGCCATTGTGGAGGAAGCCATCGCCCTCGGCCTGCCCGCGCTCTGGCTGCAGGAGGGCGTAGTGCATGAAGCCGCCGCCGAAAAGGCCCGCCGCGCCGGACTCCGCGTGGTGATGGACCGCTGCATGCTCAAGGAGCACCGCCGGCTGCATCCGTAACGCTCCGGCCTCCCATTCCCACCCTGAAACAAAGCATACGCAGTAAGCAATCAGGCTCTCCTGCACTACGCAAACGTTGCCGCCCGCGCGCGAGGCGATTACATTAGGTACTCGCGGCCTCCCTGCGAGGCCAGCCAGGAACCCGATGCCGCACCTTTGGCCAACCCGTAAATGGATTTCGCGCAGGGCCCCGCGTCCATTCTTCAGCGGCCTCCGCGCGGCGGCCATGCTCTGCCTGCTCGCTTTGCTCTGCGCCATGGCCTGCGCGCAACAGCCCGCTCCACCCGCGCCGCCACCGCCGCCATCGGAGGCGCCCGCCGCCGCGCCTGCAGCCGAGCCTTTTGCGCAACCCGCAGCGCAATCCCCAACCCAGCAGCCCACGAAGCCCAACTCCAATGAGCCCGACAAGGACGCGCAGGGCGTCTTCACCTTCCGTACCGATGTGCAGGAGGTCACGCTGGCGGCTACCGTGGTAGACGAGCATCGCCACCTGGTCAGCACTCTCGGCCGCGAGGCCTTTCAGGTCTTCGAGGACAACAAGCCGCAGCGCATCTCGGCCTTCCGCCGCGACGATGTTCCCGTAGCTCTCGGCATCGTCATTGATAACTCCGGCAGCATGCGTAGCAAGCGTCCCAGCGTCAACACCGCCGCCATCAACCTCGTCAAGGCCAGCAATCCCAAGGACGAAGTTTGCGTCGTCAACTTCAATGACCAGTACTATATTGACCAGGACTTCACCAGCAACGTGGACCTGCTCACCGCAGCGCTCGAGCACATTGAAGCTCGTGGCGGCACCGGCCTGTACGATGCGCTGGTCGCCACCAGCGACCACCTGATGCGGTCCGCGCACCTCAAAAAGCGCATCATCCTCGTCGTCACCGATGGCGAAGACAACATCAGCAGCTACAACCTGGATCTGGCCGTGCGTGCGCTCTCCGTCAACGGCGGTCCCACGGTTTATGCCATCGCCATCCTCGGCGCCGGAGAGCACAAGGCTCGCAAGGCGCTCGAGATCATCACCCGCCAGACCGGAGGCGTGGCGTTTTTCCCCTCCGACCTCAGCCAGGTCGAGGAGATCTCGCAGCAGATCGCCAAAGACATCCGCAACCAGTACACCATCAGCTACAAGCCTCCGGAGAGTGGCCCCGCCAACGGCTTCCACCAGGTCAAGGTCGTGGCCCGCGCCCCGGGGGAGAAAAAGCTCCAGGTGCGCACCCGCAGCGGCTACTACGCCGCAGCCCCCTCCAGCCCGCGCTGAAGCCCGCCGCTCCCGCTTTTCCACCCCTCCTGCTTGATTGCCCCGGGCTTGACCGCCTACCATGAAAGCCGTAGGCTGATGGGTCATTCATTCCTTGAAAGAGTGCAGGAATCCTTCCGATGCAATCCCCGATGCGAGTTGTCAATAACGTGCTGGAGCTGATTGGCTCCACGCCCATGGTTCGTCTCAACCACGTGGTGCCGGCCGGCGCCGCCGAAGTCTGGGTCAAGCTGGAGGCCTTCAATCCCGGCTTCAGCATCAAGGACCGCGCCGCCCTCGGCATGATCGAGAAAGCGGAAGCCGAAGGCGTGCTGCATCCCGGAGACACCATCGTGGAAGCCACGGCCGGTAACACCGGCGTCGGACTCGCGCTGGTCGGCGTGCAGAAGGGTTACAAGGTCGTCTTCTTCGTGCCGGAAAAATTCAGCAAGGAAAAAGTCATGCTCATGGAGAGCTTCGGCGCGGTTGTGCATCGCACACCCACCGAGCTCGGCATGGAAGAAGCCATCCGCCAGGCCGGCGCCTTGGTCGAGAAAAATGAGAACCACTGGTTCGCCGCGCAGTTCACCAACCCCGGCAATCCGTGGATTCACGAGCAGACCACCGGCCGCGAAATCTGGGAGCAGATGAATGGCCACGTGGATGCCTTCATCTGCGGCGCCGGCACCGCGGGAACCTTCACCGGCGTGGCCCGCGCACTCAAGGCTCGCAACCCCAAGATCATCGCCGCCATCGCCGATACCGAACACTCCGTTTATAGCGGCCAGCAGCCCGGCTCGCACGACGTGGAGGGCATTGGTGCCAGCTTCATCCCCGATACCTTTGACCCCTCGGTCTGCGATGATACGACCATCGTCACCGACGCCGAGGCCTTCGCCATGGTCAAGCGCCTGGCCGTCGAAGAGGGCATTCTGGGCGGGTCGAGTTCGGGTTGCAACGTCGTCGGAGCCATTCGCCTGGCCATTCGCCTCGGCCCGGGCAAGCGCGTGGTCACCATCATTCCAGACTCCGCCGAGCGCTATCTCTCCAAGGATATCTTCCATTACCAGCCGCGCACCTAGCATTAGGTAAAGAAGCGCATTAGTTTTCGAAAGGGCAGTACACCATGGCAACAGAGCACAAGGGATTTTCAACACGGGCGATTCACGACGGACAGCAGCCAGAGCCGTTGACCGGAGCCGTCGGCGTGCCCATCTACGCCACCAGCACCTATCAGCAGGATGAACTGGGCAAGCCGCGTCTGGGCTACGAGTACGCTCGCGTCACCAATCCCACGCGTGACCGGCTGGAGGAGAATCTCGCATCGCTCGAAGGCGGCATTGCGGCGCGCGTCTTCGGCAGTGGCATGGCCGCCGTCACCGCCTTCTGCCAGATGATGAAGGCCGGAGATCACGTCGTCGCCGGAGATAACCTCTACGGTGGCACGCCGCGCTTCTTCAACCAGGTGATGGCCAAGTTCGGCGTTACATTTACATATGTGGATACTCGCGACCCCCTCCTGGTCGCCGCCGCCATCCAACCCAACACCCGCTACGTTTATCTGGAAACGCCGACCAACCCCCTGATGGCCATCACCGACATTGCCTCGGTCTCCAAGGTGGCGCACGCCGCAGGCGCCCAGGTCATCGTGGACAACACATTCCTCTCGCCCTACTTCCAGCGTCCGCTGGAACTCGGTGCCGACATGGTGCTGCACTCCACCACGAAGTTTCTCAACGGCCACAGCGACGGACTCGGCGGCGTCATCGTCTGCAAGACCGCGGAGCAGGCCGAGGCCCTGGCGTTTATTCAGAAGGCCAGCGGCGCCATCCTCTCGCCCTTTGAGGCGTGGCTCGTTCTGCGCGGCGTCAAAACGCTTGCCGTGCGCATGAAGCAGCACGACCTCAACGGCCGCCGCGTCGCCGAATATCTCGCGTCGCACCCCAAGGTGAAGGCCGTCCTCTATCCCGGACTCGCCAGCCACCCGCAGCACGAGCTTGCAAAGCGCCAACAACACGGCTTCGGCTCCATGATTACCTTTGAGACCGGTTCGCTTGCGAATGCCGCCAAGGTGCTCAAGGCCGTGCGCATCTGCACTCTCGCCGAATCGCTCGGCGGCGTCGAGTCGCTCATCTCGCATCCGGCCAGCATGACGCATGCCGCCATCGGTGCCGAAGGCCGCGCCAGGATCGGACTCACCGACGGAATGGTGCGCATCAGCGTCGGCATCGAAGACGTGGATGACATCCTCGCCGATCTCGATCAGGCCCTGGCCACCATCTAGATTGTTTGCGTGTGAACCAGTGAGCCGGGCGCGCCTGGCTCACTTCTGTTTTTCGTGGAGGAGTTCCGATGACCGTGGACTGGAATGCCGCCGCCTACGACGATCTCAGCGATCCCATGTTCGACTGGGGCCTCGCCGTGCTGGAGACCGTCCCCCTGCGTGGCGACGAAACGGTCCTCGACGCAGGATGCGGCAGTGGCCGCCTCACCGAGGAACTTCTTCGCCGTCTTCCCAACGGCCAGGTCGTCGCCCTCGATTTTTCTCCCGCCATGTTGCAACAGGCGCGCGCCCGCTTTGCCGGCAACCCACGCGTCACCTTCGTCCAGGCCAGTCTGGAGAGCTTCCAACTCTCGCATCCCGTGGACGCCATCTTCAGCAACGCGGTCTTCCACTGGGTGCCCGACCACGCTGCGATGTTCCGCTCTCTGCACGCTGCGCTTCGGCCCACGGGTTTTCTGGTGGCGCAGTTCGGCGGCCTCGGCAACCTGGAGAACACTCTTCTCTGGGCATCGGAGATCGCCCAGCGGCCGCCCTTCCACCAGTTCATCTCCGGAGCCCATTCCGGCCCGCACTTTGAGGATGAGCCTTCCACCGTCGCACGAATGCAGGCCGCGGGCTTCAGCCAGATCGAGGCGCGCATGCACCAGGTCCTTCCGCGCTTTGAGCGCCGCGAGCGCTTTGAGGCCTTTGCCGAAACGGTCATCTTGCGCAACGTCATCGCCGGCCTGCCCCAGCCCTTGCGTCCGGAGTTCCTGCATCTGCTCTCCCAGCGTGTGCTCGCCGAGCGTGGCGCCTACGAGTACGACTACGTGCGCCTCACGGTGCGCGCCCGCGCCTGACGTTATCTGTACGGCTGCCGTTCCCCATGTCTGCCGCCTTTGGCAGATGGGGCGATGTTGATTTTGATTTTTCGGGTGCCCCACTCTGGCCGTTGTTGCCAGGGTGCGGTGGTTGCCGGGTGCCCTACCCTTCCGCCCTCTTCTGGCGGAGGGTGGGGTAGTTGAACTTGATTGTTATTGAGGAAGGGCGGCTACCCCTTTTTCACGTTCGCCGCAATCCAGCTCATGTAGCTTTCCAAACCGCCTTCAATCGGCAGGCAGATCAGCTCCGGAACCTTGTAGCTGTGCAGTTCCACCAGCGTCTGCTGGATGGCAGGACTGCACTCCTCGGTGGACTTGATCATCAGCAGGAACTCCTCGCTGTTTTCCACCTCGCCCTGCCAGCGGTATACCGAGGAGATGGGGCCCACAATGTTGACGCAGGCGGCCAGCCGCCGTCCCACCAGTTCGCTGGCCAGGGTGGCGGCCTCTTCCTTCGTCGGCGCCGTGGAAAGGAACAGTCGCTTGTCGGTCATGGCCAAAGTGGCTCCGCCTGTCTCAATAGGATGATTCGGCAGCCAATAACGTACTCCGCTCCGCTTCGGCAGGCAAGCCCGTTTGCCGAACCTTGCCCAACATTTCCCGCCGCCCCCGGGTGCAGTATGATGGTGAGGTTATGCTCTGGCTCGCTCCCATCGCCCTGGCCCTGGCTTTTGCGCCGCAGGCCGCGCCCGCCCAGGCCGTGCCCGCCAAGGCCGTGCCCGCCAAGGAGGCTGCTCCCATGCCGCACCATGCCGCCGGCACCTTCACCGTGGATGTCAAGCCGCTCACGCCCACTCCTGCCGATGGCGTCGCGCGTTACTCCATCAACAAGCAACTCCATGGAGGGCTGGAGGCCACAAGCCAGGGTGAGATGTTTGCCGCCGGCGATTACACGCTGGGCGCCGCAGGCTACGTCGCCATTGAAGTCGTCACCGGCACGCTCGACGGCCATCGCGGCAGCTTCGTCTTGCAGCACTCGGCCACCCTCGATGCCTCCGGCCAGCACATGACCGTCACCGTCACGCCCGGCTCCGGTACCGGAGAGCTCAAAGGCCTCACCGGCACATTCGTGATTCACATCGAGAAGGGCGCGCACACCTACGAATTCGATTACACGCTGCCCTAAGAGCGTGAGATTTCTCCAAACTATTTCTGACATCTGTTCCTGAATCGAGAGGCAATCATGGCAACCACCATCAAGTTCGGCACCAGCGGCTGGCGAGCGGTCGTCGCCGATGAGTTCACCCTGGTCAACGTACGCCGCGCCATCACGGGCATCGCCCGCTACGTTGTCAGCACCGGGCGCACCCGTCCCAGCATCGTCGTCGGCCGCGATCCCCGCTACATGGGCGAAACGTTTGTGGACGTCGCCGCCGCCATTCTGGAAAGTTACGGCATCACGCCGCTCGTCGTCGCCGACCCCGCGCCCACCCCGGCCATCGCCTACGAGGTGGTGCAGCAAAAGGCCGCCGGAGCCATCAACTTCACGGCCTCGCACAATCCTTCGGAGTACAACGGCATCAAGTTCTCCACCGCCGATGGCGCGCCAGCCCTGCCCGATGTCACCAGCCAGATCGAAGCGGCCATCCTCGCCGCCGATGCCGATGGCGGTGCGCCCAAGCCCGGTACCCAGCGCGCCGAGCGCCAGATCATAGACATTCGTGAGCGCTATCTCCGCCGCCTCGGCGAAATTGTGGACTTCGGCACCATCCGCTCCGCCAACCTCAAAATCGCCTTCGACCCCATGTGGGGAGCCTCGCGCGGTTACAGCAACATTCTGCTCAACGAGGAGGGAATCCGCTGCGCCGTCGTGCACGATACCCGCGACGTTCTCTTCGGCGGCCACGCTCCTGAGCCCGATGGCGAGCTTCTCGACGACCTTCGCGCCAAAATGAAGGAGACCGGCGCCGGCATCGGCATCGCCTGTGACGGTGACGCCGACCGCTTCGGCATCGTGGATGCCGATGGCACCTACATCTCGCCCAACTACATTATCGCCCTGCTCTTTGATTACCTGGTCGAGACTCGCGGCTGGCGCAACGGAGTGGCCAAAAGCGTGGCCACCACCAATCTCATCAACGCCGTCGCCGCGCATCACAAAATCGAACTCTTTGAGACCCCCGTCGGCTTCAAGTACATCGGCGAACTCATCATGCAAGACAAGATTGCCATCGGCGGTGAGGAGAGCGCCGGGCTCACCATCCGCCACCATGTGCCGGAGAAAGACGGCGTCCTCGCCGGGCTCCTTGTCGCCGAAATGGTTGCCCGCCTCGGCCTTACCCTGGGCGAACAACTGGCGCAGCTATTTGCCAAAGTTGGTTCCTTCTACCCCCAGCGCCAAAACTTCCGCTTGACCCCGGAGGTCAAGGCGAAGTTCACTAACAAGTTGGAGACGAATCCCACCGACTTTGCCGGCCGCAAGGTGGCGCAGATCGTGCGCACTGACGGCCTCAAGCTCGTGCTCGAGGATGGCTCCTGGGTCTGCTATCGCCTCAGCGGCACCGAGCCCGTCGTGCGGGCTTACACCGAGGCGCGTAGCCTTGAGGGCCTGCGGCAGCTCAACTCCGCCGCCAAGGATTGGGTGGTCGGCTAGCAGGATGGGAAAGGGAATTCGTTCAATTGTGAACTGGCACTACAAAATCGGCGAAGCTCTTCTCAGGCGGCGGCGCTGGATTGCCACCTCGGCCTTCGCCATGGTCGCCATGCTGCTCCTCAACTACGCGCTCTTCAGCGCCAATGGCTGGATGAACTACCGCCAGAAGAAGACCGAGTACCAGCGCCTGCAGCAGGAGATTGATCGCCTCAACGAGGAGAACCAGCGCCTCGGCCAGGAGATTCAGGGCCTCAAGACGGATCCGCAGGCCATCGAGCGCGAGGCCCGCGAGAATCTCCGCTACGCCAAGCCCGGAGAGGTCATCTACGTCACTCCGCAGCGCGCCGAGCCGCAACCGCCGCCGCAGCCCCCGCAGAACGCCCGCAAGTAGAGCGCAGCTTTTTGCGCAGCCTCTCGCTAACATGAAAAGCCGCAGGTTCATCCCGGCGGCTTTTCTCTTGCTCTTGCTCTTGTTCTTGTTCTTGTCCTTGCTCTTGTTCTTGCCCTCGTTCTTGCTCTTGCCCTTGCTCTTGCTCTTGCCCTTGTTCTTGCTCTTGCCTTTGCTCTTGCACTTGCCCTTGCCCTTGCTCTTGTTCTTGCTCTTGCCCTTGCTCTTGCCCTTGCCCTTGCTCTTGCTCTTGCTCTTGCCCTTGCCCTTGCTCTTGCTCTTGTTCTTGTTCTTGCTCTGTCATCCTGAGCGCAGCGCAGCGGAGTCGAAGGATCCCTACCTTGCAAGTGAGGCATCGAGTGCGGGTGCCCCATGCAAGCCTTCCTTTGGCTTGTGTGGGGTCGTTGCTCCTG
>Ga0182012_10007497_pt1 | contig 10896 bp, 8 predicted proteins | sample 612S2SmetaG_FD_120486 | JGI IMG/M metagenome (GOLD analysis project Ga0182012, IMG submission 120486) | Permafrost microbial communities from Stordalen Mire, Sweden - 612S2S metaG | ecosystem: Environmental > Terrestrial > Soil > Wetlands > Permafrost | place: Sweden: Stordalen | collected...
CGCTTGATCTTCGAGTTGTCGAAAACCACGCTGACCGACTTGTCTCCGAGCAATGTTCCGGTCTTGTCAGGCAAGCAAGCCGCAACGAACTCCGATGGAATATGGACTATCTTCGGTTCCACGCCCACGGCTTCGCCTACGATCCGGAATAACTGGTCCCAGGTCAGCACTTCATCCGACGTAATATGAAACGCCTGCCCAAGGGCTTGGGCGTGGCCGAGCAGGCCGACCAGTCCCTTGGCGAAATCGGAGTTATGGGTCACCACCCACAGCGAAGTCCCGTCTCCCGGCACGACCAGCTTCTGTCCGCGAATCATTCGATCTACGGCGGTGTAAGAGCGCTCCCAGCTATTCAGCACGAGCGGAATCTGGGTGTCACCATAAGTCAAAGAAGGCCGAACGATGGTGATTGGGAATCCCTCTTCGCGGTAAGCCCGCAACAGACGTTCTTCGCAAGCGATCTTATTTCGCGAATACTCCCAGTAGCGATTGGCGAGGGGAGTCGACTCTGTCATGAGGTAGTGCGTCTGGGGCTTCTGATAAGCGCTGGCCGAGCTAATGAAGACGAATTGCCGGGTGCGTCCACGAAAGAGGCGGAGATCACGTTCAATGTCTGCGGGAGTAAAAGCGACCCAGTCGACGACGGCGTCGAAGGATTCGCGCTCCAGTTTCCGGGTAAGGGCAGGATCGTTCACGTCGGCAACCAAGGTCTTGACGCCGGAAGGGAGGGGCGAGGACGGGTTATGCTGTCCCCGGCTGAGCAGGGTGAGGTCCATGCCGCGCGAGGCCGCCAGCGCGGTTGAAGCGGTGCTGATGATTCCCGTGCCGCCAATGAAAAGAATTTTCATCGCTATTATTTGTAGCAGGAATCGAGCGGACAGCGAGATGTCAGGAATGGTGCCTCACTCCGCAATCGGCCCGCCTTGCCAAGGGCGGAAGGGCACTGCACTTCAGGGTGTGATGGTAAACAAAAAGGCCGCCCTTTTCGAGCGGCCTACGAAAAACTGAAAACTGAGAACTGGAAATCAGTCGCCCGCCACCGGCTCCCCAACCTCCTCGTTCTTTTTTGCAGCCCCGTTGCCGTTGGCGGGAGTAATCGCACCCGCGATCGCGCCGAGAGGAATGAACCCGCCTTCATTCGAAGTGGCAGGCTTCTCTTTCAGCACAACCTCGCGGTAGAGCTGGGCCATACGGGCGTCGTAAGCTGCATCGTTCTTGACTTTATTGGTCTCGGCCTTGCTGTCGCGGGCCCGTTTCTTTTCCTCGCGCGCCGTTTTCGCAATGCCCAGCTTGTCGAGATCGTGTTGTACTTCGTGAGTGACGATTTCGTCGCGCAGGTAGAGGGCGTGCTCTTTGTCTTCCATGTTGACCTTCTTGCCGCCCGCAAAAATCTCGTGGCGCCCATGCTCTTCGTACCACTTGGTAAGGGTCGAAGTCATGTGCATCTTTTCGATGATGTTGCGCCATCCCACGCCAGTGTTGTAGGCGCAGAAGCTGATTTCGCCTTCCTGCGTGGCATAAGGGATGATGCACTGCTCGGTGCGCCGGAAGTCGTAGTTGAACAGATCCTGGAACCACATGCCCGCGATAAACAGGAAATTCCAGCGATCCTGCCGCCGTTTCATGACGTCGTCAATGGTGCGATCGGGACCAACCTTGCCGTAGTTCTTGCCGGTGGCGTTGAAGTTCTTGTCGAACTTCTTGAGGAGGTCAGTCATCTTGAAGTGAGTAGGCGACTGGAATGGGTCGTAGTTTTTCATCAGGCAGAGCGCCATTCCGAACACAGTCCAGAATTTCGAACGGGCGGCATCGTTGACCTTGGCGATGTCCTTGGCCAGTTGGTCGCCCTTGAGGAACGCCGTAACCGGCACGGCCTCCTTGGTCTCTTTATCGATCATCATCGCCATGCCGGTACCGCAATTGGGATGGCAACCGCAGGAAAGTTGGCCCCAATCGTTGTTGGGTTCTCCCGCATGCATTACGTCGGCCCAGTCGCTGAAGGTGCCCATAAAGCTGATCGGGAACCAGTCGCGGGCGGGTTCGCCAAATCCGGTTTGATTTTTAACATCGTGGGCGAGATGGGCGAGGGTGTAGCGCTGCGCTTCGCGGCGTTCGTCGGTGATGGCTTCGTCGCGTCCGGTGAAGCTTACGGGCTGGAAGCTGAGGAAGCCGATCTTCTTGGGATTATCGAGGGCGAACTGAATGATGCGACCGACCTGCTCGTTGTTGATGCCGTTGATGATGGTGATGACGGGAACGATCTCGCAGCCAGCGCGGTGCAGGTTATCGATGGCCTTCAACTTCACGTCGAAAAGATTGCCCACGGCGCGGTGATCGTTGGCGGCGTTGCCGATGCCGTCGAATTGCAGATAGGCGTAACGCATGCCCGCCTCTACGGCCTGCTGGCAGAATTCAAAACTCTTGGCGAATTCAATGCCGTTGGTAGCGGCCTGCACGCTGTTGTATCCAACCTTGCGGGCGTAGCGGACGGCGTCGAGGAAATAGGGGGACAAAGTAGGCTCGCCGCCGGAGAACTGGACCGACATCTGGCGTTTCGGCTTCACCGTGATGGCGTTGTCGAGCACGGTCTTGATTTCTTCCCAGGTGAGTTCGTGAACATAGCCGACCTGGTTGGCGTCCATGAAGCAGGGATCGCACATCATGTTGCAGCGGTTGGTGAGGTCGACGGTCAGGACGGCGCCGCGCCCGTACTTCACCGTGGAGGAACCGTGGTGATGCAGATGCTCGTCTTTGTGAGCGCGGATATCGCGGCCGGGGAAAGCTTCTTCGAGATGCTTGGTAAATTCCGTATCGATCGACATCAGGTCTTCGAAGTGTCCGTGCTTGGCGCAATCCTTCACCATCCAGATCTTGCCGTCGCGTTCGACGATCTGGGCTTTGATCTCGCCGACTTTTTCGTTCATGAGAACGTCGACGGGCAGATGGCCGTCGAGAATCTGCTGCCGAATTTCAGGCACGCACTTGGGACAGAGCGAGTCGGTCGAACGCGGCCAGCCGAGTGGCGGCTTCGACTTCTCCCACGATTTGAGCAGCGGTTTGTCGGACCACTTGGGAACGGGCGCGTCATTGGGAGCGATGCGGTTGAGGCGTTCAAAAACTGCCCATGCGCCGGTAGCGGCAACGGTCACGGCCTTCTCAAAATACTTAATCGGCTTGTGCATTCTGCTCTCGCTTTCCTCCACTGGGGAGATAGAACTGTCCCTGCGGTTCCGCACGCGGGGCCTGCGCAAAAAGACTTGGTCCACGAAGAAACCTACCGGCAAAGCCCTGGGTTCCGATGCGTGGTATGGGTCAGTGTGATGCTATTGAATCGGCGAAGGTTACGCACGAAGAAGGCAATGAAGGGGAGAAAATGGGGGTTAAGCGGGGAAATGGGGGATTGTTCGGAGGTAAGTTATTGAAAAGATGAGTGGAGGCGACATCGCACCCAAGGCGCAGCCCGGTCGTTACCTGAGGCGAATGACGTTGGAGGTGGTGATTCTCGAAGGTGGGGCTAAGGGATTCATCGTGCAATGCCGATACAGTTCCTCATGATCAGTCCAATTAGCGGTGCCCAAGCGAGCAGCCAAGTTTCCGAACTGGCGGCTCGCCAGCCTCAACCTCAAACCCAGACTCCGTCCACCAGCGGCCTGCCAGAAGACAAAGTCACGATCAAGAGCGCCGACGTCGACCACGACGGCGACAGCCACTAGAGTCTCGTCCGGATTGTCTCCGCATTTCATGATTTGGTTGAACTCTATGGAGGATGGGCGAATCTGCCCGTCCTTCTTTCCTTTCTCTTGGCAATCTTTATCTTTTTGACAATCATTCCTGCGCGGGCGATGCGCTATCCTTCGGCATGGCTTCGCGGCGATTGCCGGCTGGGGATTCCGGGCTGATTCAGATTGTGGATGCCGCTCTGGCGGATGCCGCGCTTCGGAGCGGGGATTGGCTGGCGTGCTGTCCAGGATGCACGCAGTGCTGCGTGGGTGTATTTGCCATCAATCAACTGGACGTGGCGCGGTTGCAGCGTGGGTTGGCAGGACTGGAAAGGACGGACGCGGGACGGGCCCGCCGGATTCGCTTGCGAGCGCGGGGTTCAGTTCAGCGTTTGGCGGCATCATTCCCGGGAAACTTGAAGACTGGTGTACTGGCTGCGGAGGTGTTCGAGGAAGGCTCGGAGGCGGAAGAGCGCTTTGCGGAACTGGGGAATGATGAAGTATGTCCCGTACTTGATCCGGAAACGGGGTTGTGCGAACTGTACGAGAGTCGTCCGATGACTTGCCGGACGTTTGGGCCTCCGGTGCGGGCGGAGGGTGGGCTGGGAGTCTGCGAACTTTGTTTCAAGGACGCGACGGACGAAGAAATTGGGGCTTGCGAGATGGTGGCGGATCCCGATGATCTGGAAGTGGGCCTGCTGCGGCAGGTCGAACAGACGACTGGGCCGCGGGGGTGGACGACGGTGGCCTTTGCCGTGAAGTGAGTTTCCGATTTGCGGACGTGTGGCGCGGGCGCCGTCGCCCACGAGTTCGATCCGAGATAAAATTGCGCCGTTTGTTACGGGATTCTTAATTTTTCATTAGGAACGAAAGGTACCTTTCCCGAGTCATCGATGAAGTGCTAGGTTCGTGCTGTAGTGGTGTGAAACATTTATGCAGGCTCATGAATACGATCTGGTGGTGATTGGCAGCGGTCCGGCGGGACAGAAGGGCGCGATCTGCGCGGCGAAGATGCGCAAGAAGGTTGCGATCATCGACCGGCGCCTGACGATGGGCGGCGTGTGCGTACACACCGGGACGATTCCGAGCAAGGTGATGCGGGAGGCGGTGCTGTACCTGAGCGGACTGCGGCAGCGGTCATTTTACGGGCGTGGATATGTGGTGAAAGACCGGATCGCGATGTCGGACCTGGTGCTGCGGGCGACGGCGGTGATGACGCGGGAAGTGGACGTGATTAAGGCGCAGCTGCGGCGAAATTATGTGACGGCGCTAGAGGGGGATGCGCACTTCGCCGATCCGCATACGATCGAGATCGTGACGGAAGACGGAGTGCAACAGGTTCGAGGGGAGAAGATTCTGATAGCCTGCGGCACGCGGCCGGCGCATATTGAGGGCATTCCTGTGGATGGAAAGCGCATCTTCGATTCCGACCAGGTGCATTGTCTGGATGAAATACCGCGGGAATTGATTGTCGTTGGGGCGGGAATCATCGGACTGGAATATGCGTCGATGTTCGCGGCGCTGGGGGTGAAGGTGACGCTTCTGGACCAGCGACCGACGCTGTTGGATTTTGTCGACCGGGAGATTATCGAAAGCCTGTGTTTTCAGTTGCGGCAACTGGGGACGGTTTTCCGGGTGGGGGAGAAAGTAGTTTCGGTGGGATTCGACGAAGATCGGGACAAGGTTTTTGCCACGCTGGAGAGCGGGAAGAAGGTTCGCGGGCAGGCGCTGCTTTATACCATTGGGCGGCAGGCCAATAGCGACAAGCTGAAAATCGAGGCGGCGGGACTGGCAGCGGACGGGCGCGGCAAGATGGCCGTGAACGAACATTTTCAGACTTCGGTGCCGCACATTTATGCGGCGGGCGATGTGATTGGATTTCCGGCGCTGGCCAGCACTTCGATGGAGCAGGGGCGTTTGGCGGGCTGTCACATGTTCGGCAAGCCCAGCCGGATGCTGCCCAATCTGATTCCCTACGGCATTTACACCATTCCGGAAATTTCCATGGTGGGTGCGACCGAGGAAGAACTGACGCGAAACAAGACTCCGTATGAGAGCGGGCTGGCGCGGTATTCCGAACTGGCGAAAGGGCAGATGCTGGGTGATGACCAGGGGCTGCTGAAGATTCTGTTTGATCCCGATTCGCTGAAATTGCTGGGCGTGCACATTATAGGGGACCGGGCGGCGGAGATCGTGCATATTGGACAAGCGGTGCTGACGATGGGCGCGACCATCGAATATTTCAGGGACACGGTGTTTAATTACCCGACCTTGGCGGAAGCATATAAGGTCGCGGCTCTCGACGGCCTGAACAAGCTCTAAGGGCGGGGCTCAGTTTGGGTTGGACGGGGCCGAACCCCTTCACCAGGAGGTTTACCGTCTCTCCTTAGGACTCTCTTCCCACCATCTTTCATGCTTCAGGGGCGCGCTTGCAACCAGCGGCGGACGGCCACGATGGACCAGATCGCTTCGACCGCTCCAAAGGGCCAGGCTCCTTGCAGGAAGCCATAGACCGATCCGAGCGCGCACGCAAGGGCGAAGGCGAGGATGAACCAGGTGCTGCGGTTCTCCAGCGTGTAAGTGACCAGCATCGCGGTCACGGCAAATAGCCCGAATAGCGTCAGCATGTTCACTGGTTCATTCTCCGTTCGAGGCGTGCCGGGCAGCGCCTTGCTGTGCTCTCCTGCTTATTTTCCAATTCGCGTCCAGACTCTTATCAATCCGGTTTGCTTACGGTACAATCTCTGGCACTTTCAGGGTAAGAAAAGATTCACCAACAAAATATTTTCACCAATCACTTTCATTACAAGGAGGCAGTATGAGCTTGTCGAAACGGGCAATCGCGGAATTTTTTGGGACGTTCTGGCTGGTGTTCGGCGGGTGCGGAGCGGCGGTGCTGGACGCGGCCTTTCCGCAGTTGGGTATCGGATTCGCGGGCGTGGCGCTGGCTTTTGGACTGACGGTTTTGACCATGGCGTTCGCCATTGGACATATCTCGGGATGCCATCTGAACCCCGCAATTTCGGCGGGACTGGTGGTGGGGAAGCGCTTTCCGGCGTCGGAATTCCTGCCTTACGTGGTGGCGCAGGTGCTGGGTGGAATCGCGGGTGCGGGAGTGCTGTATGTAATTGCGAGCGGGAAGGCAGGCTTCGACGTGAGCGGCGGCTTTGCTTCGAACGGGTACGGGGCGCATTCGCCGGGCGGCTATTCGCTGCTGGCTTGCCTAGTGGCGGAGGTGGTGCTGACGTTTTTCTTTCTGATGGTGATCATGGGATCGACGGACAAGCGCGCGCCCGCGGGCTTCGCGCCGATCGCGATCGGACTATGCCTGACGTTGATTCACCTGATCGGGATTCCGGTGACCAATCTTTCCGTAAACCCGGCGCGGAGCACGGGACCGGCGATTTTTGTGGGAGGATGGGCGGTATCGCAATTGTGGCTGTTCTGGGTGGCTCCAATTGTAGGGGGAGCTCTAGCCGGCGGGTTTTATAACGCAGTGTTCGGGGAGTAGGCGACGGTTTCGGATTAGCACTGGGTAGGTTGAGCGATATGGCACCTCGCCCGTCTGGCAGTTTAGCGGCCGGGCGGGGACAGCCGGATCTCCGTGGGCAGCTTTTCTCCATCAAATCAAAATTTACTTAATCTATACTTGCGGACCTCACTTGGTAAGGGATTCGCGGGCGGAAGCGCCCGCGACACCGGCGTGCGACCGCTATGGATGAGTCTTCGCAAATTAGAGGGGCTTCGCTGGGGGAGATTGCCCTGGTGTTTCTAAGGCTGGGGACAATTGCCTTTGGCGGGCCGGCGGCGCATCTGGCGATGATGGAAGAAGAATTCGTGCAGCGGCGGCGGTGGATTACGCACGCCGAATTTCTGGACCGACTGGCGGCGGCGAATCTGATTCCGGGGCCGAGTTCGACGGAAGTAGCGATTTTTGTCGGGCAGTTGAAACGGGGCTGGCGCGGACTGATTGTGGCTGGTTCTTGCTTCATTATTCCGGCGGCGTTGATGGTGTCGGCGATCGCCTGGGTGTATGTGCGCTGGGGCGCGTTGCCGAAGGCGGAAGGCGTGCTTTACGCCATCAAGCCGGCTGTGGTTGCGATTGTGATTCAGGCGCTGGGGAAGTTGGGACGGACGGGCCTGCGCACGGCTTTGCTGGCGGTGATTGCGCTGCTGGCGGTTGGGCTGAACCTGTGGGGAGTCAGCCCGGTGCTGGTACTGGTATTCGCCGGCCTGATATCGCCGGCGGCTCAGGGAATGAGGCACCGGTTGCTGGCTGGGGGCGCGACGGGGCTTGCGAAAATGTTTGCCGGGGTGGTGGCGGCGACCGCCGTGGCGGCGAACTTGCCAGTGGGACTGGGGCGATTGTTTTTGTCGTTCCTGAAAGTTGGCGCAGTGGTATTCGGCAGCGGATATGTATTGCTGGCGTTTCTGCGGACGGAGTTTGTGGAGCATCTGCACTGGCTGACGGAGAAGCAGTTGATTGACGCGGTTGCGGTGGGGCAGTTTACGCCGGGTCCGCTGTTTACGACGGCGACGTTCATCGGGTACGTGGTGGCGGGGTGGATCGGCGCGGTGGTGGCGACGGTGGGAATTTTTCTGCCGGGGTTTGTACTGGTGGCGGCAAGTGGACCGCTGATTCCGCGGTTGCGAAGATCTGCGGCGGCTGCGGCAGGGCTGGATGGAGTAGTTGCCGGGTCGTTGGCCTTGATGGCGGTGGTGGCGTGGCAACTGGGGAAGGCATCGCTGGTGGATTGGACGACGCTGGCTGTCTTCGGCGCGAGCTTGATCGCGCTGCTGTGGCTTCGGGTGAGCTCGGTCTGGGTTGTGGCAGGGGCCGCGGTCCTAGGATGGTTCCTGCGGTAGGTTGGAGGCGAGGCCGAGCTGAACTGGGCTTGCATAACCGGGGCGGCTGTCCCTCCGCAATCTTGGGCCGGCGAATTGCGGAACGGTGATTTGAGGAGAGGGATGAGCGAGATGCGGATTCGGACAGCGGAGCGCGGTGATCTGAGGCGGCTCACCGAGATTTATAACTATTACGTTTTAAATACTCCAGTGACGTTTGACGTTGAGGCATACACAGTGGAGCGGCGAGAAGCTTGGTTTGCACAGTTTGGCGTCGCGGGACGGTATCGGCTGTTGGTTGCGGAAGAGAATGGGGTCGTGATGGGATACGTGGGGACGACGCGGTTTCGTCCCAAGGCGGCATATGAGACGACGGTGGAGACGACGATTTATTGTGCGGCTGAGGCGATGGGAAAAGGCATTGGGCGGGGTTTGTATGCGGAGTTATTTGAATCATTGAGGGGCGAGGATATTCATCGATTTGTAGCGGGCTATACACTGCCGAATGCGGCGAGCGAGGCGCTGCATCGGCGATTCGGATTCAAGGTGGTGGGAGTATTCAGCGAGAGTGGGCGGAAATTCGGAAAATACTGGGATGTGTGCTGGACGGAACGGGCATTTAGTTCGGCGGCGAGCGCGCGGACAGGAGTGTCCGCGCCAGACGAGCGGAAGGGTTAAAATGGAGGATTCCGGCCACGGCCCCAAGGGCACTGTGAGTGAGCCGGAGGTTGATTCGTGGAACCTGTGAATAATCCCGTTGCTCCAAGCGATGGTTCGACGCCGCATCGTCCGCGCCCGTCTTCGCCGGTTTACTGGCGGGTCGAGGGTAGCCTGCTGGAACTGACGACGGTACGTCCGATCGCATTTTTTACCTGGAACAGCCAGACATTTATCGCCCGAGCGGTTCGGCGCAGCCTGGTGCTGTTGATGGCGGTGTTGCGTCCATTCTTGTACGCAGCCAACCGAGTGGCGGCGACTCGGATCGTACACGCCGTGCTGCGGGGGATCACGCGCGACCGGCTCGACCTGCTCGGGGAGGAGGAATTCGAATACAAGCTGAAGCCGCTGCTTAAAGAGGAAGGAATGCGTCACCTGAAGGCTTTGCAGGCGACGGGCGTGGACGTGGTGCTAGTGAGCCAGGGCTTAGAGCATGTGATGCGGCCACTGGCACGGCATCTGGGAGTGCGGTGGATCATTGCGAACCGGCTTGATTTCCGCGATGGAGTGGCGACCGGACGACTGCTGAGTCCGGTGATTCGTCCGCGGGGATTGTTTGCGCGAGTTCGCGAAGCGGGGCCGGATGGACAGCAGAGTCCGGCGCGGTGGGTAAGGGCGCTGGGATTGCGCGGTCCAAAAGCGCTGGCGGCTGCGATTGTGCCGGCGGTAAGAGTGGAGACGCCGCGGGTGCGGCCGATTGTGTATTTCGACGAGAAGCGTTATCCGGCGCAGTTTTCGGTGCGGAAGGCTCTGGGCGGGAAACGCGTGCTGCTGATCGGGGTTACGGGCTTTATCGGAAAAGTATGGTTGGCGAATACGTTGATGGATCTACCCGAGATTGGGAAGCTTTATCTGCTGATCCGGCGGCAGAAGTCGAGTCTGGCGCAGGCGCGCTTCGAGAAGATGATCGAGGGCTCGCCGGTTTTCGATCCGCTGTTCGAGAAATACGGCGACCAACTGGGCGCGCTGCTGGCGGAGAAGATTGAAGTCGTGGAAGGCGATGTTTCGCAGCCCGGCTTGGGGCTGGACGCCGAGACTGGCGCGCGGCTGGGCAAAGACCTTGATTTGATCATCAACAGCTCGGGCCTGACAGATTTTAATCCCGATCTGCGGGATGCGTTAGCGGTGAACGTGGATTCGACGCATCATTTGATCGAGTTCATACGCGGGTCGGAGCGGGCGGCGTTGCTTCATCTTTCCACCTGCTATGTGGCGGGGCAACGCGATGGGCGCGTGAGCGAGCGGGTGCGTTTGAATTACACGCCGTCGCACTTGAAGGATTTCGACGCGGAACGAGAGTGGCACCGGCTTCATGAGTTGGTCGAGTCGGCGGAAGCGCGGGCGGAGGGTCCGGAAGTCGCAGAGGAACTGAGGAAGCAGGCGCTGGGGAAAGAGCATGCGGCGAAAGGGCTGAGTGGGCAGGCGCTGGAGAACCAGATCCGTAAGAATAAGGTCCGGTGGCTGAAGAACTATCTTACGGAAGAAGGCACGCGGCGGGCGAAAGAGCTGGGCTGGCCGAATACTTACACGTTCACCAAGAGCCTGGCGGAGTCGATGATCGCGAAGCACGGGGCGGGGCTGCCGATTGCGATTGTACGTCCGGCGATCGTCGAGA
>Ga0182012_10007498_pt1 | contig 10895 bp, 7 predicted proteins | sample 612S2SmetaG_FD_120486 | JGI IMG/M metagenome (GOLD analysis project Ga0182012, IMG submission 120486) | Permafrost microbial communities from Stordalen Mire, Sweden - 612S2S metaG | ecosystem: Environmental > Terrestrial > Soil > Wetlands > Permafrost | place: Sweden: Stordalen | collected...
GGAGAACAACTTCTTCGACCGCGAGAAAATCATCCGCTTCAACCCCGGGGGCAAACTGACCGGCGCCCAGCACTCCTTCATGGCGGGAACCAACTTGTATGTGGTGGCCCAACAAGGTTTGTTCGTGGTGGGCCTGAATAATCAGGCGCTCACCGCCCCCGTGCTGGCCGGCGAATTGAGCCATGGCGAATTCAAAAATCCCCGCGCCGTCGGCGTGCAATTCCGTTATGGCTTTGTCACCGATGAGGACGGTTTCAAGGTGGTGAATTTGACTGACCCGGCGCGTCCGCAACTGATTCCGGGCGCATTCGTGCCGCTCAAACACGCCCAACGGTTTTATCTCGCCCGCACCTACGCTTATGTGGCCGACGGGGCGGACGGCCTCGCGTTCATTGACATCACCAACCCGGAAAAGCCCCGTCTGGAACGACTGTACAATGCGGAGGGCGCGCTCAATGACACGCGCGCCGTTCAGATCGGTTCGGTCAACGCCTCGATGTTTGCGCTGGTGGCCGATGGCCGGAACGGTTTGCGCGTCATCCAAATGATCTCCCCGGAGAACGTCCCCGGCAGCATGGGGTTCAGCCCCGCGCCCAATCCCAAGCTCATCGCCACCTATCCCACCGCCAGCCCCGCGCTGGCCGTTTCCCGCGGTCTGGACCGGGACCGGGTGGTGGATGAATCCGGCAATGAAACGGTGGTCTTCGGCCGGCGCGGATCCCGCCCCTTTGATCTCGCCGAAATGCAGAAGTTTTATCTGCGCGACGGCCTGCCCTACACCGTGGAAAATGTGTTTGCCCAGGAGGGCAAATTGCAGACCCGGTCCGGCCGCGAACTGCCACCGTCCGCCCGGTTTGAAACCGTGGCGGCGGACACCACTCCGCCGCCCGCCGACCCGGAACGCCTGACCCGCCCCGGCCCATGAAACTCGTTGCCATCGCCCTGCTTTTAATCGCGCCGGCGGCGCTGCTGCGCGCCCAGGATTCCGTCGTCACGCTCGCCGGGCTGGCCCGGTGCCCGGGCGCCGTGAATGGCCCCGGGACCAATGCGCTGTTTAACGAACCCGCCGGGCTGGCGCTGGATGCCCAAGGCAACCTTTATGTGGCGGACAGCGCCAATCACGCCATCCGCATTCTGTCCACCAACGGAATGGTAAGCACCTTCGCCGGACAGTTGGGAACGGCCGGCACCTTGGACGGCACCGGCACCAACGCCCAGTTCGATGCCCCGAGCGGTCTGGCCTTCGACTTCCATGGTAATCTGCTGGTGGCGGATACTGGAAACGCCACCCTCCGGCAGATTTCCCCGGCCGGAGCGGTCACCACCATTGCCGGGGTCGCCGGCACGGCCGGCTACGCCGATGGGCCGGCCGGGACCGCGCTGTTCGGCGCGCCGCTGGGCCTCGCCGTGGCGGCCAACGGCAGCATCTTTGTCGCCGACGGCGGCAATCATATCATCCGCCGGCTGGCGGCGGGCGTGGTGTCCACCTTCGCCGGAAATCCGGGCGTGTGGGGCGCGGCCGACGGCCCGGGCACCAATGCGGAGTTTAACGCGCCGTGCGGTCTGGCCTTTGATGCGCCAGGCAACCTCTTTGTGAGTGACGCCAATAATCACACCCTCAGAAAAATCACGCCGGGCGGTCTGGTCACGACCTTTGCCGGGACGGCCGGGGTGGATGGTTCGGCGGATGGCGGTGCGGCGGCGGCCACCTTTTGCCATCCGGCGGAAATCGTCTTCGACCCTGCGGGGAATTTGCTGGTGGCGGATTCGTTCAACCACCTCTTGCGGCAAATAACCACCAACGGCCTGGTCAGAACCGTCTCCGGGGTGGCGGGGGTTGACGGCGATGCCGATGGCGTCAACGGTCAAGGCCGCTTCTTCAACCCCTACGGGCTGGCGTTTGATGCCAGCGGGGCCCTGCGCGTGGCCGACACCTACAACGATTTAATTCGCGAGGTCCTGGTTCCCTTCAAACTGACCCTGCTCCGCAACACCGTCCCGTCCGCCGTCACCTTGACGTGGGCAACGGTGGCCGGCCGGCAATATCAGGTGCAGTTTACCGGCAACCTGGCGGGATCCTGGACCAACTTGACCGGCCGGATGACCGCCACGGGATTTGCCCTGTCACAGACCGACACCCCTCCCCCGGGTCAATCACAGCGGCATTACCGGGTGTTGCTCTGGCCCTGACAAGGTTGATTTGGCCCAAATCATCGTGGTTTCTCTCGTACCGGAAAGCGGCTTTTCAGCCCGATTCCAATGCTTTTTTTATGTAAGCGACCTGATTTCAGGCATTTGCGAAAACGGCGAAATAAGTTCGGATTTGAAACGAAATGGCTCCAGAGGTAGGGCTCGAACCTACAACCACACGGTTAACAGCCGCGTGCTCTACCATTGAGCTACTCTGGAACGCAAATGGACGCTTACTTTACAGCCCTCCGGGGGGGCCGTCAATCCGTTTTGTCATCCGTTTTTCCAGTTCCCGGGCGCCAAAAAAGCTGTATCCTGCCCGCAGAACAACATGGATGCTCAGGCATTTCTCAAACAACGGTTGCTGTGTGTGGCGGTCATCGAGCACGCCGACGACGCCGTGCCGCTGGCGGAGGCCCTGTTGGCGGGCGGGTTGAAGGGCATCGAAGTCACCTTTCGCACCGCCGGCGCGGCGGCGGCCATCGCCCGCATCCGCCAGGCGCTCCCGACCATGCAGGTGGGGGCCGGCACCCTCCTCTCGGCCGACCAGGTGAAACAGGCGGTGGACGCCGGCGCGCAATTCGGCGTGTCCCCCGGCTTGAGCGAAGCGGTCCTGAACGCGGCCCGGAGCGCCAATCTCCCCCTGTTCCCCGGCGTCCTCACGCCCACGGAGGTCGCCCGGGCGCTGGAACTGGGTTGCAAACACCTGAAGTTTTTTCCCGCCGAGGCCGCCGGCGGCGTGAACCTGCTCCAGACCCTCGCCGGACCTTTCGGCCACACCGGCGTGAAATTCGTGCCCTCCGGCGGCATCACCGCGGCCAATTTGCCCCATTACCTCGCCCTGCCCCAGGTGGCCGCCGTCGGCGGTTCGTGGATGGCGGAACGCAAACTGGTCGCCCTCAAAGCCTGGTCCCAAATCACCGCCCTCACCGCCGGCGCGCTGCACGTCGTCTCTCAGACGCAGGTGAAATAAGCCCGCCTGCCGAAACAGAAATGGGAGCGCGCCCGCCCCGGGCGCCGCGGCGGACGCCCTCGTCCGCCGCCACCGGCAGCCCTGTAGCGGCGGGCGTCCCGCCGCCAGTCGCCCCGCCCCAGACCCCGGACGCCGGACCCACTCCCCCCCGTTTTGTCACCATTCGTCGTTTTTCACTTTGAACCGGGGGCGGGGGTCTTTAAGCTCTGCCGATGGCCGTGAATGATATGGATGTCAAATATGTCGCGCATCTTGCGCGCCTCGGGCTCACGCCCGCGGAGGAACAGCAATTGTCCGCCCACCTGGGCGGGATTCTGGGATATATTGAAAAGTTGAAGGAACTGGACGTGTCGAACGTGGAGCCCACGGCCCATGCGGTGCCCATGGTCAACGTCACCCGGCCCGACGAGGTCCGGCCCTCGCTGGATCAGGCGGCCGCCCTCGCCAATGCGCCGGCCCACGCCAACGGCCTGTTCCTCGTGCCCAAAATCGTCGAGTAACCCCCGCCATGCTCAATCAAGCCACCATCGCCGGCCTGACTGCCCGGCTCGCCCGCCGCGAAATTTCCGCCGGTGACATCCTGCGCGATTGCCTGGACCAGATCGCCCGGGTGGACGGGACCATCCACGCTTTCATCAGCTACAACGCCGCCGACGCCCAAGCCCAGGCGGCGGCCGCCGACCGGGAGATCGCCGCCGGGGTGACCCCGGCGCAAAAACCGTTGCTGGGCATCCCCATCGGCATCAAGGACGTGCTCGCCGTGAAAGGCCAGCCGTTGAATTGCGGTTCGAAGATCTTGGGCAACTTCATTTCGCCCTACGACGCCGCCGTCATCCAGAAGCTGAAAGCCGCCGGGGCGGTGGTGTTCGGCCGGTTGAACATGGATGAATTTGCCATGGGCAGTTCCACGGAAACCTCCGCGTTTGGCCTGACGCGTAACCCGTGGGATCCGGCGCGGATTCCCGGCGGCTCCTCAGGCGGTTCCGCCGCCGCCGTGGCCGCGGATGAAGCCATCGCCGCGCTGGGCTCCGACACGGGCGGCTCCATCCGCCAGCCGGCCGCCCTGTGCGGTTGCGTCGGGCTTAAACCGACTTACGGGCGCGTCTCCCGTTACGGCCTGGTGGCCTTTGCGTCCTCGCTGGACCAGATCGGGCCGTTCACCAAAGACGTGCGGGACGCCGCGTTGCTGCTGGGCGTCATCAGCGGTCATGACCGGATGGATTCCACCAGCGTTCCGCAACCCGTGCCGGATTACGCCGCCGCCCTGGACGGGAACGTCCGGGGGTTGAAGCTGGGCCTGCCGCGGGAATATATGATCGGCGGGCTGGACCCGGAAGTGAAGGCGGCGGTGGACGCGGCGGTAAAGCATTATGCGGCGCTGGGCGCGGAAATCGTGGACATCTCCCTGCCGCACACGGATTACGCGGTGGCGACCTATTACATCATCGCCACGGCGGAAGCCTCGGCCAATCTGGCGCGGTTTGACGGGATCCGCTACGGCCGGCGGGTGGATGGGGCGGACCCCTTGGAATTATATACCCGCACGCGCGGGGCCGGCTTCGGGGCGGAAGTCAAGCGGCGGATCATCCTGGGCACCTACGTGCTCAGCAGCGGCTACTACGACGCCTATTATTTGCGCGCCCAAAAGGTGCGCACGCTCATCCGCAACGATTTTCTCAAGGCGTTTGCGACCGTGGACGCCATCGTCACGCCCACGGCCCCGACGGCCGCCTTCAAGATCGGCGAAAAATCCGGCGACCCGCTGCAAATGTACCTGTCGGACATCTTCACCATTTCGTGCAATTTGGCGGGCATCTGCGGCCTCAGCCTCCCCTGTGGATTCACGGCCGCGCCCAAACTGCCGGTGGGCTTGCAACTGCTGGGCCCGCCGTTTGGGGAGGCCACGCTGCTGAAACTGGCGCACGCCTATGAGCAGAGCACCCCCTGGCACCGTGACCGGCCCCCGCTGCCCTAGATTTGCCCCTCGGAGTGCGCCCGTCCCCGGGCGCAGCAACGCCCGGCCGGGTGGGAAGGCAGGAATTTCCCAACCATCAACCGGCAGCAGACGTTGCTTCCAAGTGACACAACCAGTCACTCGCGCTTTCCACGCGCCATCGCGCTTGAGTCACTCGGCACTGCCCCTCGGAGTGCGCCCGTCCCCGCTGCACCTTATACGCATCTATCGGTTTTAATTGCCACAGCGGGGACGGGTCGGCTTTCCTGTAGCGGCGGGCCTGTCCGCCATAGCCTTGGCGACGGCGGACGTCCCGCCTGCCGTAGCTGGCGGCATCTTGCCGCCTGGTCCAATGCCCGGGTTTCAATCGGGCTCGCAAAAAATTCAACCTTCCCGGACCGGGGTGCGTTTGTCCGCCGGCCGGGACGACCGGCTCTACGGCAGGCAGGATGCCCGCCGCTGCCACAAGATGCGTATAAGGTGCAGCGTCCCCGGGGGCAGCAACGCCCGCCAGGGTGGGAGGCCAGGAAGTTTCCAACCATCAACCGCCAGCGGACCTTGCTTCCAAGTGACACAACCAGGCTCTCAGAATAAATCTTGCCTTGAAACGGGTGAGTTTCGTAATATTGTTGCTCGCCGCGGTGCGAATTCATGCCATCGTTTGCACCACGCACGGTTTGACTGGTTGGGGTTGTAGCTCAGTTGGTAGAGCGTCTCGTTCGCAATGAGAAGGTCAGGGGTTCGATCCCCCTCAACTCCACCATACCATTTCCCCTTTGTTTCGTCGGGTTTAGGCTGATTTCATTGGGGACTTTCGTTGCAGGGAGCTTCTTCATTTGCGGACTTCTGACGGAGTTCCTGGAAGCCTAATGCGACTTTGTGCTTGCAAAAAGTGGCGACAAGTGGCGACACGGGGGCGTGAAAGCTTCAATCATGCCGTTATCGGTGCGCGGGAAGCGCAGGTGGATGGGCGGATGTCGGCGACGGGGGGGTACCGGGCGCTGGTGTCGCCGGAGCGGGCGGCGGCTTTTTGGGCCGTTTACCCGGCGTTGATCGGGGGCGGGGTGATTTGAGGGCGGGCGCGGGGTGGCTTAACCTTGATAAGCGGTGCAAATTGGGTTGACGCGGTGACCGGGCCGGGTGTTCCATGCCGGAAACTAAATAAAATTTATGAGCGAAGAAAACGCGGGGAATTTTATGATTGGCAGATGCGACCATTGCACATGGACGTTCAGGTTCGTAGCCGGGCGCGACGGCGAAGTAGGTCCATGCCCGCATTGCGGCAAAAACACATTGCTTTCTGGGCATCCAGAGCAAATCCCCATTGCAGACCGCTTTTCCATGGACGGCATGGCATTATTGGCTGCTGGCATAATCGGCGGAAGTTTATTGCTTCCGGCTGGCTATTATGCAAAGGACGGAAAATGGTGGTATTTTGGCATTGCGGTGGCCGTGGTGTTTGGTGGGTGGGTTTTGATGGAATTATTCAATGCGCTTGCTGAAATTATCCGGCTGCTGCGAAAAATCGACAAAAAAACAAAATCTTGTCCAATTAAGCAACCATCGGACGGTGAACCGCATTCAAAATAGTGGACAATGACAAGTTGCCAATCCTCCAAGTTCGTTATGATTCCCCAAATTCAATAGCGGTTACCCAATATGGTAAACGATCAAACACGGCGACAACGAACAATGCAAATCAGTCGGTTTGATATGAATAAAGTAATTCATATTTTTCTTACTTTAATATTCACTGTTGTTTGCTTTGGATTATGGGCGGCGCTTGGCTGGTTCCAAAGTCTTTATGACGATTTCTCGTTTTTGCCAGGGGCGACCGTTTTTCTGTTAGAGAAGAAACTCTTGTTTTTAGTAATTCCAATTCCATTTTGGCTATTTTCTGTGTTTGCAACATATAAAAAGCAACCATCAAGTGAAAACACTTTGCTATATTTTGTTATTTTGACTTTCGTGTATTTGTTTATGTTTGCCTTCGTAGGTTTAGCTATGATGTTGCCTCTTATATCAGTGTAATAATTTTGATTGATGCATGTTTCTATAAGCGATGGTTTAAAGATGTGTCGAGGCAACTATTCATATAGGACATTTTCCTAAAGACAACCAAACAAAGCACTTGCCGAAGACGAAGACAAGAAGCCGGCAAGCGGGCGTCAAGGGTAGGTCACGGTCTGCGCGGAAACACAGAAGATGGCCTTGGCATAAGGCTGGAAATTGGCAGTGGGCAAGGCGGAGGCAGATGTCAGGCCAGTCCAAAAGAACATCGCGCAGTTGGGAACATCGGTCGAGTTCCAAAAGCTTTGTCCGGCGACTTGGTTGACAATGGCAAAATTCACGGCGGGGGCGAAGTAGGCGGCGTTGCCGTTGCTAGAAATCCGGCATTGAACCCGAATCCTGGCGAGAGGGGGGTGGCGGATGGGGGGGGAAATGAAAGCAGCCGCCGAAGGCGACCGCAAATTCCGGAATTTTGCATGAATAAATGACGAATGACTTTTTGCACTTCGTGCTTGCGGTGGTTTCGGATGTGCGCTAAACCGGGTTCAGTATGGACCATGAAGTCAACGGGGTTGGGACAAACAGATACGCTATGGCTCGCGCGCCACGGCACCTGCCCCGTCAATCCATGAACCCGGATTTCCTGGATTAACTCTAAAAAACCATGCATTGGACCAAAGCAAAAACCACGACCGCCGTTGCGCTCGGTGTCATTCTGGTGTGCGGCGCAACTTTACTGTTTTTCAGGGCGAGGGTGCTATCCGCAATGTATCGCCCGCTGCTGGCCCACGCTTACTCGCGCAATCACGTGTCCAGCCCGGAGTATCGAGTGGTGCTGTCAGATCTGCGGGCAAACGTCTGGCCCAAGGAAAGAAAATTGGCCGAGGCAAAAATTGCGGCGCGCCAGCGGACAAACGACACCGTCAACGCAACCACCATAGACTTGAAACCCTATATAAACGCCGCGCTGACGGATTCGCCCGCGTCTCCGGCTGGCAATAACGGTAATAACCTGGCCGGCTTGCCTTCCGGCATGAATGTGTATGGCGGCGTTCCGTTTGATGTCGAGGGGTTGATTCAGTTGGGCGGCCTGTCTTTGGCCTCTACTTTTCATAAAAACTATCCCGCGGAAGTGGATGGCATTCCCATCCATAAGCGCTGCGCGAAAATCTACCTGCTGCACGCCGGAGATTGGGTTGGTGGGGCTGAATCTGGCATGGCCGTCGCCAAGCTGGTCCTGCATTACGAGGACGGCAGCCAGCAGCAAATTGACATTATGGCCGGGAGAGACGTTTTTGAATTCTGGAGCCCGCTTTTCACCACCGGTGCGGAGCCCGAGTATTCCCGGATGTCCCCGGACACGGAACGGGCTTGGACAGGATCCAATCGTTACATTAAACAATTATGGCCCGATGAATCGCTCGTCCTCTACAAATCCGGGTTCGCCAATCCACGATCCGCTCTGACGGTTTCAACCGTGGACTACGTTTCCACGATGACCGGAGCCGCGCCGTTTATGGTGGGGTTGACCGTGGAGTAATTTAGTGGGCCTCTGCCTGTCCACTTTCTGCGGGTCGGCGCACACTCATGTGGGGAAGAGTGTCGGGATGCCCTAATTTTCTGGATTTTCGCCGAAAAAGGTTCTAAATTCGTCCAAAAGACACCATACCACTTTTTTGCCATGAAATCCCCCTCCTCCCCGCTCCAAAACAAATGGGTCCTCATCACCGGCGCGTCCAGCGGCTTCGGTGCCGCCGCCGCCGTCGCCTTCGGCGCCGCCGGCGCTAAAGTGCTGCTCGGCGCCCGGCGCGTCGAGCGTCTGGAAGCCGTCGCCCGCCAGGCCCGCCAGGCCGGCGCCCCGGCCGCCGCCGTCCATCCCTTGGATGTCACCCGGACCGACAGTGTGGAGGCCTTTGTTCAGTGGGCCGGACAGATCATCGGAAAATCGCGCGGCCCGGTGAAGAAACTCCATGTCTTGATCAACAACGCCGGCGGCGCCCATGGGCTGGACCCCGTTGCCACCGGCCGGGATCAGGACTGGGAAACCATGCTGCAAACCAATGTGCTGGGAATCTTGCGCATGACCCGCGCCGCCCTGCCGCTCCTGGCGCATGACGCCGGGGCCAGCATCCTCAATCTCGGCTCGACCGCCGGACACGGGGTTTACGAAGGCGGGGCGGCCTATTGCGCGGCCAAGGCGGGCGAATTGCAGATCACCCGCACCTTGCGGTTGGAATTGCTCGGCACGGGCATCCGCGTCAGCTCGATTGACCCCGGTTTGGCCGAGACCGAATTTTCCCTCGTGCGCTTCCAAGGCGACCGGGCCCGCGCCGATAAAGTTTACGCCGGGATGACCCCCTTGCGGGCGCAGGACATTGCCGAGACGCTGGTGTGGGTCGCCGGCCGCCCCGCGCATGTGAACATTGACGAACTGCTGATCAAGCCGGTGGACCAGGCGTCACTCACCCAAATTTACCGCCGGACATAAAGAGCCTGTCTGACCGCTTAAAATCCCCGGTTGGCCCGCCATAACAGCACCGCCCCCACGCCCAGAAAGAGGAGGTTGGGGAGCCAGAGAATCAAGGTGGGGTGAAATTCCGGATGCGCCGACAGCCCCGCCCCCAGCAGCACAAAGCTGTAATAGACCACCGACAGCACCAGGCCGACGACGATGCCGATGTTCGTCTCCCGCCGGTGTACGCGGATGCCCAGCGGGATGCCGACCAGCGCAAAGCTGAAACTGGCGAAGGAAAAGGCGAACTGCCGGTTCAACTCCACCCTGGCCGGCAGCGCGGGATCATTTTTCAGCTCCGATTCCGCCGGCAGGGCCGCGCGCAATTCCCTGATTTGCGCGACCAACTGCCCGCACGTCATGTCGCTGATCTTGGGGTGATACACCTCGTTGGTGGCCATTTTCAAGTCAATCGGATAGGTGAAAGTTCTGGAAGTTGCCGTGTTTTCATGCGGACCGCTCGAACTTCTCACCACGTTGGTCAGATCCAAGTAGAGTTGCTGGTTGGGTAAATCCACCACCACCCGGCCGGTCCGTGCCTGGGTCATGGTGGAGTTGGTGGTGATGACGCCCGCCTTGTTGGTGCTGGTCTCAAATTGCATGATCGAGACGTTGTCCAGATAACCGTCCCGGTTCCGGTCAACGTAGCACAGGTAGCCGGGGAAATCATGGATGTACGTTTTTTCCGGCAATTGCACCGTGGCCACCTCATAGCGGGCGCGGTAAATCAGGTTCTTGTAGGCCACGCGGGATCGGGGGCCCAGTTCGAGGTTGATCCAGGCGCTCAGGCCGCAGCAGGCCAGGCTGATCAACAGGATCGGGGTGACCAAGGAGATCAGGCTCAGGCCGCTGGCGCGGGCGGCGGTCAGTTCCTGGTCGGCGCTGAACCGGCCGAAAACCAGCAGCGTGGCCGTGAGCAGCCCCATGGGCAGCGCGTATACCCACAGAAACGGCACGATCAACCCGATGGCTTCCAGCACCAGCACGGGCCGGACCCCGCCGGTGACCAGGAGCGTGAGGATCTCCCGCAGGAGATTGCCGACCAGCAGGACCAACGTGAAAACCACCACCGTGAGCGACAGCGCGGCCAGCACCTGCCGGGCGAGGTATTTGTGAAGCGTTTTCAAACAATCCAGGGCCGCGCCTGTCCGTTAAAATGGTGGCAGGACCCGGAATTGAACCGGGGACACAAGGATTTTCAGTCCTCTGCTCTACCAACTGAGCTATCCTGCCAACCACCATTTCCCCTGCCCGCA
>Ga0182012_10007499_pt1 | contig 10894 bp, 8 predicted proteins | sample 612S2SmetaG_FD_120486 | JGI IMG/M metagenome (GOLD analysis project Ga0182012, IMG submission 120486) | Permafrost microbial communities from Stordalen Mire, Sweden - 612S2S metaG | ecosystem: Environmental > Terrestrial > Soil > Wetlands > Permafrost | place: Sweden: Stordalen | collected...
ATCTCGTCCAACTCGCCCATGATGACCCGATCGATCTTGTGGAGGGTGAGGTTGATGCGGTGATCGGTCACCCGCCCTTGCGGGAAGTTGTAGGTGCGGATGCGCTCGCTGCGGTCGCCGGTACCGACCTGGGAGCGGCGATCCGCCGCCCGCGTCGCATGCAGGCTGGCGCGCTCCCGCTCATACATCCGGGCGCGCAGGATCTTCATCGCCTTGGCGCGGTTCTTGTGCTGGCTCTTTTCCTCCTGCATCGCCACCACGATCCCGGTCGGGATATGGGTGATCCGAACCGCGCTTTCCGTCTTGTTCACATGTTGCCCGCCGGCCCCCGAGGCGCGATAGACGTCGATGCGCAAATCGCCCTCGTCGATCTGGACATCGACCTCCTCGGCTTCCGGCAGCACCGCCACCGTGACGGTGGAGGTGTGGATGCGGCCCTGGCTCTCCGTCGCCGGCACCCGCTGCACCCGATGCACGCCAGACTCGTATTTCAGACGAGCGAAGACGCCGTTGCCGGTGATCTCGGCAATGCCCTCCTTCAGCCCGCCGAGTTCGGTGTCGCCATACTCCAGGATCTCGAACCGCCAGCCGTGCAGACCGGCGTATTTCTGGTACATACTGAACAGTTCGGACGCGAACAGCCCCGCCTCGTCACCCCCCGCGGCCGGGCGGATTTCCAGGATCGCCGACCGCGAATCCGCCGCGTCCTTCGGCAACAGGGCGATGCGGAGTTCATGCTGCAAGGATGGCACCTGCTCCTTCAGCGCCCGCAGTTCCTCCTCGGCGAGGTCCTTCATCTCCGGATCGTCGAGCAGCGCCTCGGCCTCCGATTTGGCGCGTTCTGCGGCGCGCAGATCACCGATGCGGGCGACGATCGGCTCGATGTCCGAGAGCTCGCGGGAGGCTTTCACGTAGGCCTCGCCGGTGATGCCCTCGGTCAGCATCGACCGCAGTTCGTCGGCGCGGGCGGCGATCTTGTCGAGGGTCAGGGCGAAACTCATGCCAGGTGCGCCGCGACCTCGGCCAGCGGCACAGCTAGCTGGGTGCCGGTGGCCAGGTCCTTCACCTGGGCGACACTGCGAGCGATATCGTCCTCGCCCAGGATGACGGCGGCGCGGGCGCCGATGCGGTTGGCCCGCTCCATGCGGCGGCGCAGGTTGCCGCGATAGGCCATCTCCGAGCGGATGCCGGCGCGGCGGAGCGCTTGCAACACGTCCAGCGCCGGGGCCTCCGCCGCATCGCCGATCGGCACCACGACGACCGGAGCGGGGGTCGGCGGCGGGGTATCCATCAGCATCGCCAGCCGCTCGATTCCCGCGGCCCAGCCGACGGCGGGGATTTGCGGGCCGCCGAGGTCGGCGACCAGGCCGTCATAGCGCCCGCCGGCCATCACCGTGCCCTGGGCGCCGAGCTTGCTGGTGATGAATTCGAAGGCGGTGTGGCCGTAGTAGTCGAGGCCGCGGACGATGCGCGGGTTCTCCCGGAACGGCACGCCGAAGCGGGTCAGGTGGTCCTGCACCTTGGCGTAGAAGGCGGTGGCGGCTTCGGTCAGATAGGCGCCGATGGTCGGGGCGCCGGCGACGATGCGCCGGTCCGCCTCGTCCTTGCTGTCCAGGATCCGCATCGGGTTGCGGTCCAGCCGGGTCAGGCTGTCCTGCGACAGGCCGGCCTGGTGTTCGGTGAAATACGCCACCAGAGCGTCCCGGTACGCCGCTCGGCTTTCCGGGTCGCCCAGCGTGTTGATCTCCAGGATCGTGTCCCCGGCCACGCCCAGTTCGGTGAGGATGTCCCAGCCGCAGGCGATCACCTCGGCGTCGGCGAGCGGTTCGCCGGGGCCGATCAGCTCGATGCCGATCTGGTGGAACTGGCGGTAGCGGCCCTTCTGCGGCCGTTCGTAGCGAAACATCGGGCCGGCGTAGAACACCTTTTGCGGCAGCGACTGGGTCAGGCCGTTGCTGACCAGAGCGCGGCACACCCCGGCGGTGCCCTCCGGGCGCAGGGTCAGCGATTCGCCGCCGCGGTCGGGGAAGGTGTACATCTCCTTCATCACCACGTCGGAGGTCTCGCCCATGGTGCGGGCGAAGACGCGGGTATCCTCGAAGATCGGCGTGGCCCACTCGTCGAAGCCGTAGGTCTCGGCGATCCGGCGGGCGGTGTCGGCGACGTGGCGGCTGCGGCGCTGGTCTTCGCCGATCAGGTCGCGGGTGCCGCGGACGGGTTGGAGGTCGGTCACGTTGGAGTCCTGCGAAGCGGGGGCGGTGAGCGGCAAGGTAGTCAGAAGATTGGGGGAAGCAAGGCCGGAGGGTGTTCCCGGCGTGTTTCTGGTGATGTCCGGGCCATGGGGTGATACCGCATTGGCGCAACGGCCACGAAGCGCGCCAAGATCACAAAGACGGAAGCGTGCCTGGCCGGTTTGCGCCCCGACCACGCTATCGAGCGGCGGGGCAAATCGGCGGACTGGCGCATAGCATGCGTTTCGTCGTCTCGCCGACGTCTCGAACACGATTTGAGGTCGGTTTGGGCGAGAACCCGAGCGGCATCAGAGAACCGCCCGAGCGGGGGCGGGGCCCAACGTGATCTGGCATGTTCGGCACGTCTTGCCGCGGTCATCTTCAGTCATGACGATGCGACCTCGCCCGTTGGCTCACACGGCGGCAGGAATTTGGCTCATATCACGTTCGTTGTTGGTATTACCGGTTAGCGTCGTCAGAGAAACTGTCTGGCATCGCCGGTGACGTCGGCAACTCCGCGATTTTTAGCACGGAGGAAGAACGAAGGCCACAGAGAGCCACGGAGGTCTATCCCACCGAGCGGTAACCGAACCCGGGTGGGGCTGCACGCTCAACGGATCCCGGAACGCATGCAGACCTGATCTCCGACTGCCTGGCATTGAGGGCGCCTCCGTGGCGCCGGTTATGCCTCGCACACAGAATTACGGACAGGCTCTCGGGATCAGCCGCGATGGCGAAAGAGAGGCCCATCCGCCTCTTTTCGCCGACAATTCAAACACGATTCGAGGTCTATTCTGAGTGACAACGGGACAAGCACGGACAGAAGGTGGCCGGCCTCTTGCGACCTGGAGCGCTTCATGGCCCTTGTGTCGACGCCATGTGCCAAACCGGCGGACGCCGCCAGGCAGGGGTCGAGACCTGCCAGGACGCCCGTCGTCCCCGCAATCATCCGCCCGCCCCCAAACTCTGGTTCAGCCCTGCCCCCGAATCATCCTATAATGCCGCAGATGACCCATCCCGAACCCCGTCCGGTCGCCTTCGCCGGCCTCGCTGCCCCTGGGACGCGACGCCGCCCCACCGCCCAAGGCTGCGCCTGATGTCGCGCATCCGCGTCCTCTCCGACACCACCGTCAACCGCATCGCCGCCGGCGAGGTGATCGAACGCCCTGCGGCCGTGGTGAAGGAACTGGTGGAAAACGCCCTCGACGCCGGCGCCACCCGCATCGCCGTGGCGCTGGACGGCGGCGGCATCGACCGGATCGAGGTCACCGACGACGGCACCGGCATGGACGGGGACGAGCTCGCACTGGCGGTGCTGCGCCACGCGACCTCGAAGCTCACCGACGACAGCCTGGTGCAGATCGCCACCCTCGGTTTCCGCGGTGAGGCCTTGCCGTCGATCGGCGCCGCCGCGCGGCTGTCGATCACCTCACGCGCCAGCGGCGCCGATCATGCCAATGCGATCACGGTGGAAGGCGGCCAGGTCTCCGAGGTCGCCCCCGCCGCCGGTCCGCGAGGCACAAGGGTCGTCGTGCGCGACCTGTTCTACGCCACCCCGGCGCGGCGGAAATTCCTGAAAATCCCGCGCACCGAGGCCGAACACGCGGAATCCATGGTACGGCGTCTGGCCTTGACCGCGCCGCAGGTCGCCTTCCGGCTGGAAACCGACGGCCGCGTCGGCTTCGATCTGCCCGCGCAGCACCGCGCCGCTCGGGTTGCCGCCTTGTTCGGGCCGGACGCCGCCGCGGCGCTGCTGCCGGTCGAGGCCACTCGCGGCGATCTGGCCTTGTCCGGCTATATCTGCTCCCCTGCGGTCAACCGAGCGACCGGGGCCGCGCAGAGCCTGGTGGTGAACGGCCGGCCGGTGGCCGATCCGGTGCTCAAAACCGCGGTCCGTGTGGCGTTCCGCGACGTGCTCGCCAATGGACGGTTCCCGGTCGTGGCGCTCTACATCGACCTGCCGCCTGAGGAACTGGACGTCAACGTCCACCCCGCGAAATCGGAGGTGCGGTTTCGCGACGCCAATGCGGTGCGATCCTTGGTGATCGGCGGCATCACCCGCGCTCTGGCGGGCGGCGCGGGGACCGGCGTGCCGGCGCCCGGGTTGATGCAGCATCGGCCGTCCCTGCATCTGGCCTATTCCCGGCCTCCGGCGGCCGGCATCCGAGCCCTGCCGCTGCCCGGCTTCGGCGCCGGCCTGCCGCCGGGTGTCGCGGAGGCGTCCTTGCCCATTAGCCTGGGGCCGACCGCGCGGGTCCTGCCCGCCGCCGTCCCGCAACCTGACCATCCGCTGGGCGCGCCGGTCGCGCAGGTGCTGGACACCTATGTGATCGCCGTCGCCTCGGATGGTGCGCTGGTCCTGGTCGACCAGCACGCGGCGCATGAGCGCCTGACCCATGAAGCGATCCGGACGCAGATGCTCGCTGGCGGGGTGCGCAGCCAGGCTTTGCTGCTGCCGGCGGTGGTGGATATGCCGCATGCCGACGCATCCCGCCTGCTCGCCCGCGTCGACGAACTCGGCCAGCTTGGTCTGGAAATCGAGGCCTTCGGGGCAGGCGCGGTGCTGGTACGCGGGCTGCCGGCCGCGCTGGGCGCACCGGAACCGGGGCCGCTGCTGCGCGACCTCGCCGATGAGCTCGCCGAACTGGATGAAACCATGGCGCTCGAGGCCAGGCTCGATGCGGTGATCGCACGCCTCGCCTGCCACGGCAGTATCCGCGCGGGCCGGCGGCTTGGGGTGGCGGAGATGGACGCGCTGCTGCGGCAGATGGAGGCGACCCCGCGCGCCGCCACCTGCAGCCACGGCCGGCCGACTTTCCTGAAACTCTCGAAGGCCGAGATCGAGAAGCTGTTCGGCCGGCGCTGACCGAACGCCCGCGGCATCGAGGCCGCGGGGGGGCCGATCTGTGTCCCGCTACTCCGCGGCTTCGGCGTCCTCGCTGTCATCGCCGGCCGCCAGCATGGAATTGGCCACCACACCGGACTGCTCGCGCACCTTGACCTCGATCGCGTCCGCGATGTCGTTGTGGTCGCGCAGGAACTGCTTGGCGTTCTCGCGCCCCTGGCCGACGCGCTGGCTGTCGTAGCTGAACCAGGCGCCGGATTTCTCCACCACCCCGGCCTTCACGCCGAGGTCGATCAGTTCGCCGACCTTGCTGATGCCCTCGCCATACATGATGTCGAACTCGACCTGGCGGAACGGTGGCGCCAGCTTGTTCTTCACCACCTTCACCCGGGTCTGGTTGCCCACGACCTCATCGCGTTCCTTGATCTGACCGATGCGGCGGATCTCCAGTCGCACGGAGGCGTAGAACTTCAGCGCGTTGCCGCCCGTCGTGGTTTCGGGGTTGCCGAACATCACGCCGATCTTCATGCGGATCTGGTTCAGGAAGATCAGCATGCACTTGCTGCGCGACACGCTGCCGGTGATCTTGCGCAGCGCCTGGCTCATGAGGCGCGCGTGCAGCCCCATGTGGCTGTCGCCCATCTCCCCTTCCAGTTCGGCCCGCGGCACCAGGGCGGCGACGCTGTCGATCACCAGCACATCCACCGCACCCGAGCGGACCAGGGTGTCGGCAATTTCCAGCGCCTGCTCGCCGGCGTCGGGCTGGCTGATCAGCAGGTTGTCGACATCCACCCCCAGCTTGCGCGCATATCCCGGATCCAGCGCATGCTCGGCGTCGATGAAGGCGCAGGTGCCGCCGCGCTTCTGCGCTTCGGCGATGGCGTGCAGCGCCAGGGTGGTCTTGCCGGAGCTTTCCGGCCCGTAGATCTCCAGGATGCGCCCGCGCGGCAACCCGCCAATGCCCAGAGCCAGGTCAAGCCCGAGCGAGCCGGAGGGGATCACCTCGATCTGTTCATCGCCGGGACGCTGGCCCATGCGCATGATCGAGCCTTTGCCGAAGGCCCGTTCGATCTGCGACATTGCGGCGTCGAGCGCCTTGTTCTTTTCCATCGGCACAACCTTCAGATCTTGCTTCTGCAACTTTTTGGTATCGGACACGTCACCACCTCGCGCTATGATTGTAGCCATGCGCCCCGGAAACGCAAGGGAACACAGGGGGAACCAAGGGTTTAAGTCGCATTCATCATTCGTTCAACTTATGTTCCAACCGGGTGGAACCTGCAAGCGCTATTTTCGCACCCTATTTGCGTACCAGGGCCACCGCATCCAGAAGTTCGGCCAGGCTGTACGGCTTTGGCAGGAAGACCACCCGTTCGGTTGGAAGATCGCCTGTCAGCGCCGATTCGGCATAGCCGGAAACGAGGATCACGGGCAGATTTGGCCAGATTTTTCGCAGTTCCGCGACCAGGGCCGGGCCTTCCATGCCCGGCATCACCACGTCGGACACCAGCAGGTCGAATCCGTCCCCGGTTGCCGCCAGCGATTCAAGCGCCGACTCGGCCGATTCGGCGGCGACGACTGTCCAGCCCGAACGTTGCAGCCCGCGTTCGGCGAAGCGCCGGACGGCGGTGTCGTCCTCGACCAGCAGCAGGCGGCCCGGGGGCAAGGGCGCCGCCACGGGGATTGACTGTGCCGGCGGGGGCTCGGCTGGCAGTTTGCCCTCGTAGCGCGGCAGGTACAATCGCACGATCGTGCCCTGCCCAACCGAACTGTCGATCGTCAGGAAACCGTCCGACTGGCGGATGACGCCCAGCACGGTGGACAGGCCGAGACCGCTGCCGCCGCTCTCGCGCCGCGTGGTGAAGTACGGCTCGAAGATCCGCGGCATCACCTCGGGCGGGATGCCGGTGCCGGTGTCCGCCACCTCGATCAGGACATAGCGGCCGGGCGGAATGATCTCCGGCCCATGGGTCTCCGGCCGGTGCAAGGTCCGGTGGCCGCTGCGCACTGTCAAAGTGCCGCCATCCGGCATCGCGCCGCGCGCGTTCACCGCGAGATTCATCAGCACCTGATCGAGCTGGCTGGGGTCGATGCGGATCGGCCGGCCAGGCTCCTCCAGCGCCAGCGCCAGTTGGATTTTCTCCCCCAGCAGGCGTTGCAGCAGCCCGGACAGCTCGCGGATGGCGCCATTCACCGCGATCACCCGCGGCTGCAACGGCTGGCGGCGACCGAATGCCAGCAATTGCCGCACCAGCGCCGCACCGCGTTCGGCGGCAAGCCGCACCTGGCGCAGGTCCTCCATCGTCTCGGTGTCGATGCCGGTCCGGCCCAGGATACTGTCGGCGGCGGCGATGATGGCGGTCAGCAGGTTGTTGAAGTCGTGCGCGATCCCACCCGCCAACTGGCCGACCGCCTGCAGCTTGTGGTTATGGTCCGGCCGCGGATCGGCGTCGGCGAAGCCAAAACGGACCACCAGCCCGCTGAGCGCGCCATCCGCCTCCCGCACCGGCGACACGGCGACGGCGGTTTCCGCTCCGCCCGCCAGATGCGCCCGCATCGGGATGGTCAGCCGGTCGCCGCGCAGGCTCGCCGCCAGCATCGCCTGGACCGCCGGCCATTCCGGCGCGGCAAACAGCGACTCCAGCGTTTGGTCATCCGCCGTCTGGCCCAGCATGCTGGCCAGACGCAGGTTGGTGCGCAGGATGCGGTTGGTGCGGTCGATGACCAGAAGGCCGGTCGAGGGATCCTCGAACAGCAGCGCCTGGATGTCGTCCAGCGGTTCGGCGAGCCGGTCGATCAGCCGGCGTCCGCGGCGTGGCAGGATCATGCCGCCCGCCGTGGCCGGTTGCGCTGGCCCAGTCTCCAGACATAGGCGATGATTTCCGCCACGGCCTGGTAATGTTCCGCCGGGATGTCGCGGTCCACTTCCACCTGGTACAGCGCTCTGGCGAGCGGCGGGTTTGCCACCAGGGGTACCCGGTTTACCTCCGCCACCTCGCGGATGCGCGCGGCCATCGAATCGACTCCCTTCGCCACGACGCGCGGCGCGGCGTTCTTCGCACGATCGTAGGCGAGCGCGACAGCATAATGGGTCGGGTTCGTGATCACCACGGTGGCCTTCGGCACGGCTGCCATCATGCGCTTGCGCGCTCGTTGCATCCGGATCTGGCGGATGCGCGCCTTGATCTTCGGATCGCCGTCGGTTTCCTTCTGCTCATCGCGCAGGTCCTGGCGGCTCATGCGCAACTGGCGGGCATGACGCATGCGCACCAGGAAAACGTCCAACCCGGTGATGAAGGCCTGGGCGATCAGGACCACCATCAGCACATGGAACACCGGCGGGGCGGCCTGCGCCAGCAGCAGGCGCGGATCCTGGAACGGCAAGCGGGTCAGCGCGGGAAGATCGCCGGCCAGCACCTGCCAGACCACGAAGCCGATAACGAGCAGCTTCAGCACCGACTTGCCGCCATCCGCCAGGTTGGCCGCGCCCAGCAGCCGGCGCAGGCCGGCGACGGGGTTGAGCCGCCCGACGTCAAGCTGCAACGCCGCCAGGCTGAGCAGGCCGCCGGTTTGCAGCAGCACCGCGCCGGCGCTGCCGGCCAGGGTGGCCAGCACGAAGGGCGCCATGCCGCGCAGCATGGCCTCGGTGGCCAGCCGGACGCCATCGGGGCCGGCCAGCGCCGGCGCATCGGCATGGCTCAGGAAGGCGGTCAGGCGGAAACACGTCTCCTGCCAGGTGCGCGATCCGGCGAAGGCCAGCGCCATGACCGCGGCCACCATACCCGCCAGATGGGCGAGTTCGCGGGAGATCGGGACCTGGCCCTGCTCGCGCGCCTGTTGCAGCCGCCGGGTGGTGGCGGCTTCCGTCCGGTCTTCCTGCGGTTGGTTCGTCTCGGCCATTCAGCCGGCTCCCGGCAGGGTGGCGAAGGTGGTGCGCGTGGCATCCTCCCAGGCGGCGAGGATGGTGCCGGACACGCCGGCCAGCAGCAGCAGGCCACCCAGGATCTGGCCGGGCAGGGCGACGAAGTAGATTTGCAGCCGCGGTACCAGACGTGCGATCAGGCCGATGGTCACGTGCCAGACGATCCCCGCCACGACGAAGGGCGACGCCAGCCGCATCGCCAGCAGCAGCGCCTGCGTTACCGCTCTGATCGCCGCCTGGGTGCTGTCCGCGGCCGGCAACATCGTGCCGAACGGGATCAGCGTGTAGAGCCCGGCCAGCGCCTGCAACGGCAGGGCGTACAGTCCCGAGACCAGCAGGATCACCGGGGCCGCGAGGTTGGTCAGGCTGGCAAGCGCGGTGGTCTGCGGCCCCAATGTCGCATCGGGTTGCAGCACGCTGGTCAGGCCCAGCAGATAGGCGATGAACTGGGCGGCGGTCGGCAGCGCGAGCGCGACCATGCGGGCGAGCCAGCCGAACCAGAGGCCGGTGACGACCTCGGCTGCGACCATGCCGGCGGCGGCCAGACCGGCCTCGGGCACCGGGGGCACAAGGGGAAGCAGGATCGGCAGCAGCAAAATCGTCACGGCCAGGGCGATGCCGATGCGCAGCATGGCGGGTGGGGCGGATTCCCCCAGGCCGGGCAACACTGTCATGGCCGCGCCGAAGCGGGCCAGCACGAGCATGAAGGCCAGCGCCCAATGGGCCAGGTCGGCGGGCAGATCGGTCATGATCCGCCAACCGCGATCATGCGGTCGAACAGCAGGCGCGTGTAGCTGGACAGGACCGAGTCCATAAAGGATCCCAGCAACATTGCGGTCACGCCGAGGGCCAGGACCTTGGGGATGAAGGAGAGCGTTGCCTCGTTGATCTGGGTGACGGCTTGCAGCAGCGCGACCAGCAGGCCGACGACCAGGCTGACGATCAGCAACGGGCCGGCGATCTTCAGCATGACCAGCATGCCGCCCTGGATCAGGCCCGCGATGTCGGTTTCCGTCATGGCATCGGCGGGAAGATCGGCACGGCAGTGGCAACATCTTTCCCCCTCCCCTTGCGGGAGGGGGTCAGGGGGAGGGGGCTCCGCCAGGAAAAGCGCCGACGCCACAGGCAAACTCCCACCGACCCCTCCCCCCAACCCCCTCCCGCAAGGGGAGGGGGAGAGGCTTGTACCCCAGCCACAATGAACCCTGATTGCTCCATCAGATCGGCATCTTCATGATGTCCTGGTAGGCCTGCACCACCCGGTCGCGGATCGCCGTCGCCGTCTGCAAGGCAAGTTCAGCATGCGACAGCGCGGTGACCACGTCGGTCAGGTTACCGCTGCCGCTGATCGCCTGCATGGCCTGCGCATCGGCGTTGTGGCCGGTCTCGACCGCGCCTTCCATGGCCCGCTGCAAGGTGGCACCAAAGGAGTCCCCTCCCGCCGCGCCGCCGGCGTTGCCCTGATCGACCTTCGCATAGGCCCCGGCCGCCGCGGAGGGGGTGACGACGATGGTGGGGATCGCGGTCATTTGAGCATGTCGATCGTGCGGGTCAACATGCTGCGGGTCGCCTGCATCACCGCCATGTTCGCGTTATAGGACCGTTCGGCTTCCCGCATGTCCATGACCTCGATGAAGCTGTTGACGTTGGTCGTCTTGACGTAGCCCTCGGCGTTCGCGGCCGGGTTGGACGGATCGTAGCGCAATGGCTGGTCGGTCTGGTCCTGGCCGATGCGTTTGACCTGCACGGTGTCCACGCCTTCGGCCGCGGCGACCTTGCTTTCGAAGGAAATGGTCTTGCGGCGATAGGCATCCGCCCCCGGGGTGGAGCCGGTGGAGTCCTGGTTCGCCAGGTTCTCGGCGATCACCCGCAGGCGCGCGGTCTGCGCATCCATGC
>Ga0182012_10007502_pt1 | contig 10888 bp, 9 predicted proteins | sample 612S2SmetaG_FD_120486 | JGI IMG/M metagenome (GOLD analysis project Ga0182012, IMG submission 120486) | Permafrost microbial communities from Stordalen Mire, Sweden - 612S2S metaG | ecosystem: Environmental > Terrestrial > Soil > Wetlands > Permafrost | place: Sweden: Stordalen | collected...
TCGACGAACTCGCCGCAGCATGCGTGCTCCTCGCCAGCCCGCCCGGCGGGTTCATTTCTGGCCAGGTCATCCACGTCAACGGTGGGCAGTACATGATCTAAGCAGGTTCTTTTCGAGGCTGATGTGTGTTGGGTATGATGGCCGCATGCATATCGCGCAGCAACCGCACCAAGGTTGCGAGTGCGCATGGGCGCCGTTCGTCTCAGCAAAGTTGAACGGCCGGTTCTGGCGCAAAGCGGTCGATTGCATAATGGTCATTTTTTGAAAGGTAGCAGCTCCAGTGGGCGATTCCAGATCCGGTTGTGTAGCGACAAGGCTTTTGCGGAAGTTGAAGGCATTCCCTGCTGCCTATTGGATAGAGTTCAGCTCATGCTCGATAGAAGGGTCGAGCGACATTGGCCTTGCGCCTATCTCTCGGTCCATGTCCCATTTATTACCTCCAGATATATCGACGGCCCGCGCCATCCGGCACTTTTCAAAACGTCGCGCTAAATGCGCGATTTTGCACTAGTGGACTTCGGGAGCGGCATTTGGTTTTCCAGCCCGGCATTCGACTTACCCACAATGACGGCGCGCGTATAATATTCTGCATAGTCTACCATGCGGTCTGCAGCCTCGGCAGCGGCGACCTCGTCGCCTGCAGCAACGGCCCGTAGCACGCTGGCATGCAACTCGGCCGCTCTTCTGACATCGCGCGCTTCGCGCTGATAGACAAAATAAAAACGCCGAGTGAGCGCATTTAATGGTCCGAAGGCATTCGTAGCGAACGGGTTGCGAGCACAAGAGATTAGGAAACGCTTGGAATCGAAATGAATCCGTAGAAATTTCAGCGCGTCGTCGGTCATTCCCGCCTCGACGAAAAGCTCCGCGGTCTTCGAAAGATGACGGCGTTCATCAACTGTCGCACGACGGGCCGCGCGCGTTGCGACAAGCCGCTCCAATTCGCGACGCATTTCCACCACCAGCATCTGCTCGTGGACGTCGATTTCGGAGACCTTGATCCCGTGCCTGCGGATGATGGTCACAAGACCTTCCCAGGCGAGCCGTTGCACCGCCTCTCGGACCGGTGTGCGACCAATGCCGATCCGCTCGCTCAACGTAACTTCTGACCACATGCTGCCAGGCTCCAGCTCAAGCGTGACGATCAGTTCTTCGAGCTTGCTATGGGCGATGTCGGCCAGCCGTTCGGGGCCTTTGGCTGTCCGCTGAACTCTGGTCATGTCGCTATTTCCCAATACGGACTTGCACGGAAGCGCAACGGTCGCGCGCTTGTCGGGCCTTGGCACGCCAGCCTCGCGGATAAAAAGTTCCTGATGGCTATCACAAGCTCAGCGGCACGGCAGTTATCGTAGTTGCAGCTTGATCGTCCTTGGCTTGGCCGGGGACCAATGGCGCAAGATCCGTGACATGTCAGATAGCTGAAGTTCGTCATTTTGCCAATCAGAGCAGCCTCCCGACCGCAAGATTCGAAACAAGATTATATGCCAACTAGCTACCAGATGCAGTAAATTTTTTAGATTTTGCATGAGCTTATTACTTCATAGTCTCCCTTTCCAACACCGAGCCGCCCGGAAGACGTTGACATATTTGTACCATGGTAATAAGTAATAGGATGTTTGGGAGAGCAGCGTGTCCGAAGACAGGCGCAACCAAATTCAGGGCCAGGGGAGGCGCAAATGGCTACAAAAATACCCTACCGATGGATCATCGCGATTATGCTGTTCGTGGCTTACAGCATCCAATATTTGGATCGGGTCAAAACCTCCGTTCTCAATCCGTCGATCGCTCGCGACATCCATCTGACGACGACCGACATCGGGACCGGCGCCTTCCTCATGCTGCTGTTTTATGGGCCCGCCCAATACGTCTCTGGAATTTTGACCGACAAGTTCGGCGCCAAGCGCATCCTCATCTTTTCGGTAATCGCCTGGTCCGTGATGACCGCATGGATGGGCCTGATTCAAACACCTGGGGAATATCTCTTCCGTATGGCGCTCTTCGGTATCCTGATTGGAACCGAATATGTCCCGTCGGCTCGCATTCTTATGCGATGGTTTCCGAAAGAGGGCCGTGCTCGGGCCCAGGCCGTCCTGTCGTGGGCCTGGATCCTGACGCCGGCATGGGCCAGTATCTTTGCGACGCAATTTGCCGCTCATTCCGGGGACTGGCGAATCGTATTCTACGTAACCGCCGCGATGGGTGTGATCCCACTATTCCTGATCATTTTCTATGTGTTCGATCGGCCCGAACAATACAAGAAGATCACCAAAGAGGAATTGGCGTATAGCTACCGGGATGAAATAGAGTCCGGAATCCTGAAGGGAGACAACTTTCAGGATGTTCAGCAACAAATCCTCGCGAAAAAGAATTTTTCATTCCTCGATCTCTTCAAGCAGCGCAGCTATATCGCCGTCGTATTCGTCGATATCGCCATGCAGATCACTTTCTACGGCGCGCTTGTCTGGATTCCGCTCTATCTCTCGGATACTTTCAAGTTCAATATCCAGACGATGGGAATGTGGAGCTCGCTCTATTTCATTGCCGGAGCAATAGGCAGCTTTCTGTCCTCTTATTTGTCGGACAAGGTTTTCGGCGGGAACCGCCGAATCATGATCACTACATGCTTTGTCGGCTTAGCACCTTTCGTGCTTCTCCTTGCTTCGCTTAACTCGGCTCAACCCGAACTGCTTGCGGTTGCGTTATGCGGAATGGGCTTTTTCGCAAACATGGCCTGGGGTCCTTTCCTGACGATACCCGCGGAACTCTTCACGCCCGAGGTCTACGGTAAGGCCATGGGCTTTGTGAACGGTGTCGGATACACGGTGGCAGCTTTCAGCTCGAAGATCTTTGCCGCTCTGGTGGTGGTCGACAACGGCGTAAAAAACTACTCGATGGGCTGGGTTTTCATCACGCTGTGCGTGGTGGGTGGGGTTGTCGCATCCATGTTTATCAGCACTCCGGCCCAGCTGCCCGCTGGTGTTCCGCAAATGGGGCTGGGCGCGACCGCGCGGAAGTGAGGGGCCAATGAGCAATTCATCAGCGCTAGACAAACGACCTCCGACATTGCTCGACACGGATGTCCTGGTCGTGGGCGGAGGGGCGGCAGGCGTCGCGGCGGCAGTCACGGCCGCCCGACAGGGGCTGCGTGTGCTGCTTCTTGAACGGTACGGATTTTGCGGGGGAGGTGCTGTAGCGGGATTGTCGGGGACGATCTGCGGTCTTTACAATGCGTCGGACAATGCAGACGCCAAGCCCGAGCAACTCGTTCACGGCTTTGTGGACGAGTTCATCAAGGTCATGGAGCAAAAAGGCGGCCTGACTGGCCCCGTACGATACGGCAAGACGTTTACCCGCGTCCACGATCCGCTTGTTTGGCGCGAAGCAGCGGATCATTTGCTGCGCGAGGCGGGCGTCAAAGTGCTCCTGCACACCGTCGTAACCGATGTCGTGTTGGACGGCGGGGAAAGAGTCGCCGGAGTATCCGCCTACTCAAAGCAGGGCAAGCTTTCCGTGAAGGCGAAGCTAACGATCGATGCCAGCGGCGATGCAGACGTCATCGCGATGGCTGGATTGCCGTCGTTCTGCGGCAACAATGGCAAGGTCCAAAATCCGACAATGATTTTCCGGATGATGGGCATTGATGTCGCCCGCTTTCTTGGCGTCCACGGATCGGACAGCATCATGGGAGAAGAGACTAGTCGTCTGATCCAGAAGCTCAACGCAGGTAACGAGTTTCGGCTGCCGCGCGCCAAGATTTTCCTGTTTCCGACGACCCGGCCGAACGAGCTCCTATGCAACGCGACCCGGGTTATCGGCCGGGACGGTCGCGAACTTGATCCACTGTTGGCCGAAGATCTCACAGAAGCCGAAATCGAAGGCCGCGGTCAGGTGCGGGAATACGAAAGATTCATAAGGAAACACATCGCTGGTTGTGAGAACGGCTTTGTCAATGACACCGGCGTTCAGGTCGGCGTGCGCCAAAGCCGCCAGGTTCAGGGAACTTATGTCCTGACCAATGAAGATGTTGTTTCGGGCAGGAAGTTCTCCGCCGGCGTCGCCCAGTCGCCGTGGCCGATCGAACTGCATAGTGGTGAAAAACCTCGCCTCGTCTGGCTGCTGGATGATTATTACGAGGTGCCATACGACTGCTTCGTTCCCACGCAGGGTGAATCGGTATTGGTTGCGGGGCGTTGCCTGTCCGCTCAACACGAAGCCATGGCGTCGGCTCGCGTCACCGCGCAATGCTTTTCGTATGGACAAGCCGTCGGCCACGCGGCTGCCATTGCAGTGAAAGAGAACATCGCTCCGCGAACGGTCAGCGGATCCGCTGTACGCGATTGCTTGAACCGCGACGGCGCACATTTAGCCTAGCTTTTTTAACCTAGCTTTTAAAGGAATCCCGACCTTGTTGAAGACTGTGCACGAAAGATCTGTTGCCATATTAATGATCGACCGCCCGGATCGTCGCAATGCAATCGGGAGCGAATTAATTTCACAACTCGATACGGCGTTCCGGACACTCGACCATGACGATGCGACCCGCGCGATCGTTCTTACCGGTTCGGCCCCCGGGTTCTGCGCGGGAAGTGACCTGAAAGAGCTGGGCTCCATGGATCTCGCGGGCATGTGTCACCACGAGGCGGTCACGGCCGCTCTCGCCCGCGCCATCGCACTTCTTACCAAGCCCGTGATCGCGGCCGTCGAAGGGTTTGCGCTTGGGGGGGGCTTTGCTCTCGCGACCTCGTGCGACCTTATCGTCACGACACCCGGTTGCCGCTGGCACATGCCCGAGGTGATGATCGGGTGGATCCCGCCCTGGGGGCTGGAGTCCCTTGTGGCGCGGTGCGGCCCGGTCAAGGCACGGCAGCTCACATGGGGATCTGAACCGATCGATGGCGCCGAGGCGCTTCGCCTGGGTGTAGTTGATTATGTTGCCCCCGAAGGCACGGCGCTTCGGGAAGCGACCGCGCTTGCGGGCCGGCTCGCCGCATTGCCTGCTCCAGCGGTTGCCGCCACTAAACAATATTTCGCGCAGGCCATCGCCGGAATGGGGGAACCGCGCGACGCCGAAGCGAACCGGATGTTTGCCGACAATTGCCGTCATGACGTTGCCAAGGCCACGCTGAAAAAATACGGAGTGCGGAACTCATGAGCAAAGTATGTTCCGCCGCCGAAGCCGTTGCCCTCATCCAGGACGGCCAGTCGGTAGCAAGTGTCGGCGTAATCGGCTGGATCACTCCTGACGACCTGCTTAAGGCACTTGCGGACCGGTACCGTCAGACCCATAGCCCACGCGACCTGACCTTTTATTTTCCGGTCGCGACCGGCGACGCGCTTGGTGTCCGGGGCATGGACCATGTTGCGATTCCAGGTTTGATGAAGCGGATCGTCTCCGGCTCCTACGTAAACTCGCTCGATCCCGCCACCGGAAAGCGGCCCGAGGTCATGCGGCTCATCCGGGAGAATCAAATCGAGGCCTACAGTTGGCCGATCGGGGCCACCATGCATTGGCTCAGAGAGGTCGCAAGGCGAAGCCCGGGATATTTCACAAACATCGGATTAGGCAGCTATATCGATCCGAGGCAGACAGGCGGCAAGCTGAATTCAAAAACGCAAGAAGATCTTGTCCGGCTTCTCGAGATTAACGGCCGGGAATATCTGTTTTACCCAACCTGGCCGCTTGATGTGGGTATCATTCGGGCGACGGCGGCCGACGAGTTCGGCAATCTGTCGTTCGAGGACGAGCCGCTCATGTCCTCTTCGCTGGCGATCGCCTTGGCTGCCAAGGCGTGCGGCGGAAAAGTGATCGCACAGGTGAAGCGCCTTGTGAAGCGTTCAAGCCGGCCCGTACAAAGTGTCAAAATCCCAGGAGTCCTGGTTGACCACGTTGTCGTTTGCCCCAATCAGATGATGGTGACCGAAATTTCTTTCGACGCCAATTATCTTGGCGGTAAGCCATTTGACCCAACGCATCTGCCGAAAATTCCACTCAGCCTGGACAAGGTGATCGCGCGGCGGGCGGCAAAGGAAATCCGTCCAGGTGTGGTGAGTATTTTTGGCTTTGGCGCATCATCCGACGTGCCGATGATTATGGCGGAAGATGGTGATTTCAACGACGGCCGGATTTATGATTATCAATTCACCACTGAACACGGTCCGTTCGGCGGCATCGTCATGGGCGGGTGGCAATTTTCCGCCAATCTTTTCCCTGAGGCATTGCTCGATGGAGTAAGTCAGTTCGATTTCATTGATGGCGGTGGTTGCCAATTCGCGGCTCTCGCGTTTGCCGAATTCGACATCGCGGGCAATGTGAACGTGAGCAGATTTGGTATCGCCAATCCCGGGGCCGGCGGCTTCATCGACATTGCCTATAACGCGCGAGAGCTAGTGTTCACCGGAAGTTTTACCACGTCCGGACTCAAGGTTGAGATCGGTGCTGGAGGGCTCAGGGTTGTGAACGAAGGCCGGGTACGAAAGCTGGTCGAGAACGTGGAGGAAATCACCTATCCCGTGCGCAAGAATTTGATCGAGCGCGGTCAAAAGGCGACGCTGGTAACTGAGCGCGCCGTATTCACGGTCGAGCGCGATGGACTTGTGTTGCGGGAAATCGCGAAAGGGATAGACGTGAAAAAGGATGTCCTGGATCTGATGGCGTTCAGGCCGGCTCGAATTGTTGATCCTTTACCTTATATGGACGAGGCATTGTTCAAATAAGTAGTCCGAGACCTCAATCAAAGAGTCGAATAAAATCACTCTTCGGACACCTTGCGTGAATGACCGCTGCTGGCGCAAAACGGCCATTCATCGTAAAATTTGAGCTCGTATCGGCGACGAAAGATAATTATTGGGCAATCTGTATTTCCAGATGCAAGGGTCTCGACAAAAGCCAGCGAGCAGGAGACCGTGAGGATCGACGGCCGGATTGATCCCGGCAGCTCAAGGCGGGACTTACTGTAATGGCCGCTCGACCGTCATCTCAATGGCCGTTTCTCCGCCGTCGACATCGCGAGCGCGGTCAGATAGCCAATGACGCCAAGCAGGATGACTCCGCCAACCAACGAGGCGGTCTGCTTCACGGCAGTTCGCCGTCACATCGGGTCGATCCCGATCTTTTCGATGATCGCTGCCCATTTCGCGGTTTCCGATGTGATGAAATCTCTCAAGCCTTCCGGGCCCAGAACGACCGGTTCGGCTCCCTGCTCGACGAAGAGGGAGCGCACGTTAGGATCTTTCAGGGCTTCCTCGGCCGCCGCATATAGTTTGTCGATGATGGTCTTGTCCGTATTGGCGGGTGCAAGCAGCGCAAGCCAGGCATAGCTCTCATAGCCTTGAAGGCCCGCTTCGGCCGCCGTCGGTACATCGGGCAAGGCGGTCATGCGCTTGCTGCTGGCGACCGCGAGCGCACGCGCATCGCCGCTCTTGATCAGCCCGAGGACGTTCGGCAGAAGTTGAAATCCGAGCGGCACCTGGCCCGAGATGAAGTCCGGGGTGTAAGCGGCGATGTTCCGGTAGGGAACATGGGTGAGCTCTGTTCCGGTGAGCTGCTCGAAATAGGCTCCCGCGAGGTGCTGCGAGGAGCCGACGCCGACTGTGCCATAATTGAGCTGCTTAGGGTGTGTCTTCGCATATTCGATCAATTCGGCAAGCGTCGTTGGCGGCAGCTTTGAATTGATAACGATTACATTTGGAAGGACGGCAAACAGACAGATCGGCGCGAGTTCCTTCTGCGGATCGTAGCCGAGTTGCTTGAAAAGGAATTTGTTCGCAGCGAGCGGCCCGGAGGTACTCATCAACAGCGTGTAGCCGTCCGGCGTGGCATGCGCGGCCGACGCCGTACCGATGTTGCCTCCCGCGCCAGGGCGGTTGTCTACCACGAAAGCCTGCCCAAGCGACGTTGCCATCCGGTTGAGCAAGACACGCGTGATCACGTCGCTGGCGCTGCCTCCGGCAAACGGAACATAGACTTGGATCGGCCGGCTGGGATAATCGGAGGTTTGTGCGCCGGCGGCGACCGGCGTCGAGGCTGCAAGGATCGTGGCTACGCCCAGCGATAAAAGCGACCTGCGAGCAGCGAAATGTTTTTGCTTCCTCATTCCTGTTGTTCCAGCCTGAATTCGCCTTTGTGGCCGATCAGGTTGCTGAGCGCACTGACCGCGACGACCGAAACCATCGCCGATGGGCTTGCCCCCATCAGGATCAGCGAGGTGACGTTTGACAATCGGAGCACCGGCGCGGCGTCGACATTCATCCCAAAGAGCTCTCCATCGCGCGTTTTGCACTTGCGAAGAACGTACTCAGCCCCCAAATGTATCCGCCATGCCGGCGGGTCTCAAAACTTACCAACGCGTCTCTTTTTGCAATGCTCTGCAGCGTCAAATGGTGAGAGAAGAGGCTATTTTGGAAACCTCCGACCCGTGCATTCCATACCCGACAGATCTAACATTCCAACGCTTGCTTGCGGACCGCTGATCACGGCCGCGCAGAATGTTCACCGCACGAATGAGCCCGTAGCGATTAGCCCTCACGCGAGGTGCGGCACTTTATCGTCCGCGATCGAAACATTTTGGCGATGGGAGTGTTCTCGCGCGTCTAATAGCCGGCCTCTTTGGCTGAACTTTCAGCGTCAAGCTGTGGCTCTGGAATTTCAGGATCGTGCGGCTGCAGATCCCTGCGCATATATTCGTTGGAGTTGCCGTTGAACAGCGTGCCGACCAGCCCGCGGTCGAGATCGCTGGTGCCGAACAGGGCATCGCAAATCGGGAAGGTGAGATTGAAGTTTCGCGTCTGCATGAAGCCGAGCACATGGTGGATAGTGTGCATACGGCGGATGGTGTTGATCAGCGGAATGTACTTGAGATATGGATGCCGCGCGTCGTCGAGATGCGACAGCGTGTGCAGGCCTTCATACATCAGGTAGTAGGCCGCCATTGTGAAAACCGTGATGTAGCCGGCATTGGCGGAAATGATCAGCCCGAGCAGCAACGCGGGCGGCAGCGCGGCCAGCACGAAGCCGAGCGGTGCAAAAGGTGGAAACAACAGCGCGCGCAATTCCTTGTGCCCGTGATAGGTGAGATCGTGATGGGTGAAGAACTGGTGATGCACGGTGCAGTGGCGCTTGTAGATCATCTCCAGTCCCTTCACCGGCCGATGCAGGATGTAGCGATGCGCGGCCCACTCGATCCAGTTGCCGAACAGCGCGATCGGGATCACCAACAGCCATTCCCAGCCCGCGTTTTCAATATGGCTCCAGCACAGCCACATCGCCGCGCCGGTGACCACGAGCGTGAAGGAAAGGTGCAGCCCGCCGTGATACCAGCTCGGGGTTTCCGCAATGAAGCGGTCGCGGAAAGTGAGCTGACGCTCCCGCTCGCGGCGGTCGCGGGCCTGGTCCTGAAATACGACGTCCATGGTGATCGCTCCCTTACCGGTGATTTGCAGCCGGAGCAGACCGGCGCTTGTTGCTTTGGGGGGAGCCTATGGCAGCGCGGGCCGATCGGCTCTGCCGTCGCGGCGCGCAATTTATCATTTCGGATGTTCTTTTGCCTTTTAACGCATACAAGTCGCGAGCAATCCGGGTTATCGTACCGGTCGGAGACAGCTGCCTTGACCAAGGCTTTGAGTATCCTGCGCGGCGGCTTTGGACGCGTCGCCCTCCTCGACATGGACATCTCGCTGGTGGACCATGCCCATCCGCATTGCCACCTGATCTTGAAGGTCGACGGTCCGGACCAAAATTTTGTGGTTGAGGGCAAGCCGGTGCCGCTGCGCAGCGACGCCCTGGTCGCGGTGAATTCCTGGCAGCAGCACGAATATCTGCACCATCACGGCACCGAGAAGACGCTGTTCCTAGCGCTCTATATCGAGCCCGGCTGGCTCGCGGAAGCTGAGCGGAATTTTGCTAGTTGTTCCGAGGCCGGGTTCTTTCCGCAGGCGGGGATTCCGATCACGGCCGAAGTCGACCGGCTGCGCGCCATCCTGGTGCGGCGGATGGCCGATCCGTCGGACCCCCACGAGGACCTGCAGGACGTGATCCTCGACCTCTGTCTGAACGTGTGCCACGGCTTCTCGGATTGGCGCGATCGCAGCACTAGCGTGCGGAAGCCGCGTGGATCGCGGGACTATCGCATCAGCCGGGCGCTGCGGCACTTGCGCCAATGCGCCGCCGACGCGGTCGACCTCGACGAAGCCGCCAGCCTTTCCGGGCTGTCGCGGGCGCATTTCAATCATCTGTTCCGAAGCTGCACTGGCGTCAGCCCGCGCGTCTATGTCAACGCGCTGCGGGTCGAGGCCGCGGTCGGCCGCCTGCGCCATCGCAACGACTACATCGGAACCATCTCCGACGACCTCGGCTTCAGCGCCCAGGGCAATTTCACCCGGTTTTTCCAGCAGCACACCGGCACCTCGCCCAACCAGTACCGACGCGTCATGGCCGATCTCGGCTGATGCGATGTCTACCCGCGTCAGCGCCGGACCAGGCGGGAGGCGGAGGCGGCCGCCCTGGTCAGGTCCGCGGCGATGATCTCCATCACAGCCGACATCGCCGCCGAGACGCTGCGCCTCGGATTGGTCACCCACGCCACCGAGCGGATGATCGATGGGTGGCGCAGCCGCCGGGCCTTGATGCGGCCCGCCGACAGCGTTGATTGCAGCACGATCCCGGGCAGCACCGTCACCAGATCGGTGGTCGCGATCACCTCGCAGATCGCCGACAGGGTGTCGATCTCGAGCCGCGGTTTCAGGCTGAAGCCGGCCTCGGCCGCGGCGTCGTCGAGGATGCGCCGCAGCCCGTGGCGGCGCGACGGGATGACGAGATCGAGGCCTTCGAGGCGGTCGAACGACACCAGTTTAGGCAGCGCCAGTTTGTTGCCGGCGCCGTGCGCCAGCAGCA
>Ga0182012_10007506_pt1 | contig 10886 bp, 9 predicted proteins | sample 612S2SmetaG_FD_120486 | JGI IMG/M metagenome (GOLD analysis project Ga0182012, IMG submission 120486) | Permafrost microbial communities from Stordalen Mire, Sweden - 612S2S metaG | ecosystem: Environmental > Terrestrial > Soil > Wetlands > Permafrost | place: Sweden: Stordalen | collected...
CACAAGTCCGGGCTGGTGCACCGCGATGTGAAGCCATCGAACTTGCTGATGGTCGGCGAAGATTTTGTATACCTGATTGATTTCGGACTCGTTCACGAGGCCAGTGCCGGTCGCTTGACGCTCACCAACGTCGCACCGGGAAGTCCGGCGTATATGGCCCCGGAGCGCTTCAACGCCGGAAAGTCCGTCGACGCCCGTGCGGACGTGTACTCGCTCACCTGTGTGCTCTACGAGTGCCTCACCGGGCGGTTGCCGTTCAGCGGTGGGGGTGTGGAGGGGTTGGCCGCCGCCCATCGCACGGACGAGCCGCCGAAACCCAGCAGCCTCGACCCCGCCATACCGGCCGGGTTCGACGGGGTGATCGCACGGGGCATGGCGAAGGAAGCAGATGACCGCTACCAGTCGGCACACGAACTGGCTGTGGCTGCCCGCGCGGCCCTCACCGACGTCCACGCCGCGCCACCGATTCCCGCCCGCCTTGGCGAATTTGCCGTCCCCAACGAGGACACCGCACTCACGAGCCCGGCCCCACCACGCACCTCGCCAAACAGAATTGGCCGCGGCGCTGTTCTGACCCTCGCCGCCATGGGGGTAGTCGTGGTAATCGCCGCTGCCGCCTTCTTGCGGATCACCAACCAATTCCCGTTCCATTCGGCGGAACCGCGGGGTCAGGTCGTGCTGCCGTTTACCGGCCTCGACAACCCCGAGGAGATCGCGGTCGATGCGAAGGGCGACGTTTACGTCACCGACAGCGGCAACAACCGGGTGCTGGAACTGGCCGCGGGCTCGACCAGCCAGACCGTGGTACCGGTGGCCGGCCTGTACCGTCCCGAGGATATTGCGGTCGATGACGCGGGCAATTTAGAGATCACCGAGCCCGCTGAACACCGGGTGCTGCAGCTGACGGCGGGGTCGATCAGCCCGACTGTGCTGCCGTTCACCGATCTCGGGGAACCCACGGGTGTGGCGATCGATTCGAGCGACATCGGCAACGACCGCGCCGTCGTTGTCACCGACTGCACGCACAACCGGGTGGTGGCGCTGCGCGCGCATTCGACCGAGCAGACGGAGCTGCCGTTCAGCGGCCTGGCGTGCCCGTCGGCCGTGACGGTGAATCCCGCCGGCGCTCTCTTCGTCATCGATCGGGACAACGAGCGGGTGCTGAAACTGCCGTGGACGGCGACGGTTCCGACTGCGCTGCCCTTTGTCGTCGGACGTCCGGATGATGTGGCCGTCGACATCAGCGGAAACGTGTATGTCACCGACAGTCACGACAATCGGGTCACAAAGTTTGTCACCGCCTCCAACACGTCAAAAACGCTGACGTTCAGCGGAGTCAAGCATCCCCAGGGCATCGACGTCGACACCGCCGGGAATGTCTACGTCGTCGACACGGGTAACAACCGCGTGCTGAAGCTCCCGCCGAGTTAGCCGACATTGACGCTACCGAGCAGTCGCAAAAGCCCCCGCACGCATGGCGTGTCGGGGGCTTTTGCGACTGCTCGCGCAAGCAACTCAGCGCGAGAACATCAGGGCGCGCTTGACCTCCTGGATCGCTTTGGTCACCTGGATGCCACGCGGGCAGGATTCGGTGCAGTTGAACGTGGTGCGGCACCGCCACACGCCGTCGACCTCGTTGAGGATGTCGAGGCGCTCGCCGGCGGCTTCGTCGCGGCTGTCGAAGATGAAGCGGTGCGCGTTGACGATTGCGGCCGGACCGTAGTAACTGCCCTCGCTCCAGAACACCGGGCAGCTGGTGGTGCAGCACGCGCACAGGATGCACTTGGTGGTGTCGTCGTAGCGGGCGCGGTCGGCCGGGCTTTGGATCCGCTCTCGCGTTGGCGGGTTGCCGCTGGTGATCAGGTAGGGCTTCACCGCGCGGTAGGCGTCGAAGAACGGCTCCATGTCGACCACCAGGTCCTTTTCCACGGGCAGCCCGCGGATCGGTTCGACCGTGATGGTCAGCGGCTTGCCTGCCTTCTTCTTTTTTGCAGGCAGCAGGTCACGCATCAGCACCTTGCAGGCCAGCCGATTGACGCCGTTGATTCGCATGGCGTCTGACCCGCACACCCCGTGGGCGCAGGATCGCCGGAAGGTCAGGGTGCCGTCCAGGTAGCCCTTGATGTAGATCAGCAGGTTGAGTAGCCGGTCGCTGGGCAGACAGGGCACCCGAAAGCTCTGCCACCCACTGGTTTCCGCGAAGGCATCGGGCTGGTCGGGGTTGAAGCGGGCGATCTTCACCGTCACCATCACCGCGCCGTCCGGGATGGGCGGCAAGGCCGGCTCCGGCCCTGGCTCTCCCTGATCGAGGCTGTCGCCTGCGGTCATCAGTACTTCCGTTCCTTGGGTTCGTACCGGGTCTGTACAACGGGTTTGAAGTCCAGCCGGATGTCGCTGAGCAGGTCTGCTCCCTGTTTGTATGCCATCGTGTGGCGCATGTAGTTGGTGTCGTCGCGGTTCGGATAGTCTTCGCGGGCATGCCCGCCGCGCGATTCTTTGCGATTCAAAGCACCGACCACGGTGACTTCGGCCAACTCCAGTAAAAAGCCCAGCTCGATGGCTTCCAGCAAGTCACTGTTGAAGCGTTTTCCTTTGTCGTGCACAGTGATTCGGGAGTACCGCTCCTTGAGTCCGTGGATGTCGGTGAGTGCCTGCTTCAGCGTCTCCTCGGTGCGGAAGACCGCGGCGTTGTTGTCCATCGTCTGCTGCAGCGTGTTGCGGATATCGGCGACACGTTCGTTGCCGTGTTCGGACAAGACGTCGGCTACCCAGCCGACGACCATCGCCGCCGGGTTCGGCGGCATGTCGATGAAGTCGTGACCTTGGGCGTAGCTGGCGGCCGAGATGCCGGCCCGGCGACCGAAGACGTTGATGTCCAGTAGCGAGTTGGTGCCCAGCCGGTTGGCGCCGTGCACCGACACGCACGCGCACTCGCCGGCCGCGTACAGACCCGGCACCGTGGAGGTGTTGTCCTGCAACACCTGCCCGGTGACGGTCGTCGGGATACCGCCCATTAAGTAATGGCAGGTCGGGTAAACCGGAACCAGCTCCGTCACCGGGTCCACGCCCAGGTAGGTGCGGGCGAACTCGGTGATGTCGGGCAGCTTGGCAGCAAGCACATCTGCGCCGAGGTGACGCACGTCGATGTAGACGTAGTCCTTGTGCGGGCCGGCGCCGCGGCCCTCGAGGACTTCCAGCACCATCGAGCGCGCGACGATGTCACGCGGTGCCAGGTCGACGATGGTCGGGGCGTAACGCTCCATGAAGCGTTCGCCCTCGCCATTGAGCAGCCGGCCGCCCTCGCCGCGTACGGCTTCGGAGATCAAGATGCCCAGGCCGGCCAGTCCGGTCGGGTGGAACTGGTGAAATTCCATGTCCTCCAATGGAAGTCCCTTGCGGAAGACAATGCCGATCCCGTCGCCGGTCAGGGTGTGCGCGTTGGAGGTCGTCTTGTACATCCGGCCCGAACCACCGGTCGCGATCACGACGGCCTTGGCGTGGAAGACGTGGATCTGGCCGGTGGCCAGCTCGTAGGCCACCACTCCGGTGGCCACCGGGCCGCTCGGGGTCTGGGTGAGCACAAGATCCAGCGCATAGAACTCGTTGAAGAACTCCACGTCGTGCTTGACGCAGTTCTGGTAGAGCGTCTGCAGGATCATGTGGCCGGTACGGTCGGCCGCGTAGCATGCTCGGCGCACCGGGGCTTTGCCATGGTCGCGGGTGTGCCCGCCGAAGCGGCGCTGATCGATGCGGCCCTCGGGGGTGCGGTTGAACGGCATCCCCATTTTCTCCAGGTCCAACACGGCGTCGATGGCTTCCTTGCACATGATCTCCACCGCGTCCTGGTCGGCGAGGTAGTCGCCGCCCTTGACGGTGTCGAACGTGTGCCATTCCCAGTTGTCGTCTTCGACATTGGCCAACGCGGCGCACATGCCGCCCTGGGCGGCGCCGGTGTGGCTACGGGTGGGGTAAAGCTTGGTCAGCACCGCGGTCCGCACCCGAGGGCCGGCCTCGACGGCGGCGCGCATCCCGGCACCGCCGGCGCCGACGATCACCACGTCGTATCGGTGTTGCTGTATCAAGGCTCGCCTCTCGGGACTTTCAGGACCCCTCGGTTAATCAGGAAATGTTGGGGTCGAACGTCATCAGTACGTAGGTGCCCAGCACCAACGTGAACCCCATCGACAACAGCAGCAGACTGTTCAGCCAGAAACGGGTGCTGTCTTTGCGGCTGTAGTCGTCGATGATGGTGCGCAGTCCGTTGCCGCCGTGCAACTGGGCCAGCCACAGCAGCGCCAGGTCCCAGAATTGCCAGAACGGCGAAGCCCAGCGCTGCGCCACATAGTTGAAGTCGATGCGGTAGACGCCGTTGTCCCACATCAGCCCAATGAACAAGTGCCCAAGCGCCAGGAACACCAGCGCGACGCCGGAAAATCGCATGAACAGCCAGGCGAATTTCTCGAAGTTGGGTATACCGGCGCGGCGGCGGGGGGATCGCGGATTGTCCAGGCTGGCGGGTCGGTCGTGGCTGCGCTGGTGTACCGGCGCTTTCTCGCCCCGTCCTAGCTGAAGGTCGGGGGTGCTCATCGGAAGTGGTCCCACATGTGGATGCCCAGCACCACCGCCGCCGGAACCATGAGCAGCAGCCAGAGGGCGCCGATGATCCACAACATCAGCCGCTGATAGCGCGGACCTTGCGACCAGAAGTCGATCAGGATGATCCGCACACCGTTGAGGGCGTGGTACGAGACCGCCACCACCAGCCCGAATTCCATCAGGCCGACGATCGGCGTCTTGTAGCTCGCGACTACCGAGTTGTAAGCCTGGGGGCTCACCCGCACCAGGGCGGTGTCCAGGACGTGGACGAACAGGAAGAAGAAAATCGTGGCGCCGGTGATGCGGTGCAGCACCCACGACCACATACCGGGATCTCCCCGATACAGCGTCCGTGGTGGCCGCCGCTTGCGCGACGATTCCGGTCGCGTTTCCGCGTCCGCGGTTGTCGTCTGCGTACTCACCCTGTCCTCACCGCCTTGCTGGACTCAAAACCGCCTTTAAAGGCCGGGTATTTCAGGGTAGCTCTACCAGGTTGCGGCTGGCGCCGAACAATCCGATCCAGACTGCGTGTTGCGTCAGGGCTAGGGTGGCTTTACCTAGATCAGCCCATCAGTGAGCGGGATTACACGATGCCGGATGTCGATTGGAATATACTGCGCGACAGAGCAATTCATGCATCATCGAGGGCTTATGCGCCGTATTCGCTGTTCCGGGTGGGTGCGGCGGCGCTGGTCGACGACGGCCGTGTGGTGACCGGATGCAATGTGGAGAATGTCTCATATGGCCTTGGTCTCTGTGCCGAGTGCAGTGTGGCGTGCGCCCTGTATTCGACCGGTGGCGGCCGGCTGGTCGCGCTGGTGTGCGTTGACTCACAAGGATCGTTGTTGATGCCGTGCGGTCGATGCCGTCAGGTGCTGCTCGAGCACGGTGGTCCCGAGTTGCTGATCGACCATCCGGCCGGGCCCCGTCGCCTTGATGACCTGCTGCCGGATGCCTTCGGTCCCGACGTTCTCTTTCCCGGGGCTCGGGAACCTTCTTGAACGGCTTCGCATTCGACGCGCCGACCGTCATCAGGACCAAGCGGGACGGCGCTCGGCTATCCGATGCCGCCATCGACTGGGTCATCGAGGCCTATACCGACGGCCGGGTCGCCGACGAACAGATGGCTGCACTACTGATGGCGATCTTTTGGCGGGGCATGGACCGCGGCGAGATCGCCAGGTGGACCACCGCGATGGTGATGTCGGGTGAACGGATGGACTTCAGCAATCTGCGGTTAGGCGGTAGGCCACTGCCCACCGTGGACAAGCACTCCACCGGTGGGGTCGGCGACAAGACCACCCTGGCACTGGTGCCTATCATCGCCGCCTGCGGCGGTGCGGTGCCCAAGGCGTCCGGTCGAGGGCTGGGCCATACCGGTGGCACCCTGGACAAGCTGGAATCGATTCCGGGCTTTACCGCAGAGATCTCCAACCAGCAGGTGCGCCGACAACTGTATGACATCGGCGCGGCGATATTTGCCGCCGGCCAGCTGGCGCCGGCCGACAAGAAGCTGTACGCGCTGCGCGACATCACCGCGACAGTCGAGTCCCTGCCGTTGATCGCAAGCTCGGTGATGAGCAAGAAGCTGGCCGAGGGAGTCGGCGCGTTGGTGCTCGACGTGAAGGTCGGCGCCGGGGCGTTGATGAGCTCCGAAGCGCAATCTCGCGAACTGGCGCACACCATGGTCGAGCTGGGCGCCGCGCACGGGGTGCCCACCCACGCGTTGCTGACGGACATGAACTGCCCGCTGGGCGCGACCGTCGGCAATGCGCTGGAGGTCGCCGAATCCCTGGAGGTGCTCGCCGGCGGCGGCCCGCCCGACCTGGTGGAGCTGACGTTGCGGCTGGCCGAAGAGATGCTTGAGCTGGCCGGGATCGATGGCCTTGACCCCGCGCAGACACTGCGCGACGGCACCGCGATGGACCGATTCCGCCAACTGGTGACCGCGCAGGGCGGTGACTTGTCGGTACCGTTGCCAATCGGTTCGCATTCAGAGACCGTGATCGCCCAGCGGAGCGGCACAATGGGCACTATCGACGCTATGGCAGTGGGGCTGGCAGCTTGGCGGCTCGGCGCGGGTAGATCCCGCCCGGGCGGACACGTGCAGTTCGGCGCGGGTGTCCGGATCCACCGCCGCCCTGGGCAGCCGGTAGCCGCCGGTGAGCCGTTGTTCACGCTGTACACCGACACTCCGGAGCGCATCGGTGCCGCCCTGGCCGAGTTGGACGGCGGCTGGAGCGTCGGCGACACAGCACCGGTGCCGCGGCCGCTGATCATCGATCGGATCGTCCAGTGACTACGTGGCTGGACAGAAAGGTGACATTGGATCTGCAGCAGATCAGAAAAGCGCCCAAGGCCCTGCTGCATGACCACCTCGACGGTGGGCTGCGCCCGGCGACTGTGATCGACATCGCTGGCCAGATCGGTTACGACGGGCTGCCGACAACCGACGCCGACGAGCTGGCCACCTGGTTTCGCACCCAGTCGCACAGCGGCTCGCTGGAGCGCTACCTGGAGCCGTTTTCGCACACCGTAGCGGTGATGCAGACACCCGATTCGCTGCACCGCGTGGCCTACGAGTGCGTAGAAGACCTGGCCGCCGATTCGGTGGTCTATGCCGAGGTGCGCTTCGCGCCTGAATTGCACATCAACCGAGGGCTGTCGTTCGACGAGATCGTTGACAGCGTGCTTTCGGGTTTGGCCGACGGTGAGAAGGCCGCCGCCGCGGCGGGTCGTCGGATTGTGGTGCGCTTGCTGGTCACCGCAATGCGGCATGCCGCGGTGTCTCGCGAGATCGCCGAGCTCGCGATCCGCTTCCGGGACAAGGGTGTGGTTGGATTCGACATCGCCGGTGCTGAGGCCGGCAACCCCCCGACGCGGCACCTGGATGCCTTCGAGTACATGCGGGATCACAACGCGCGCTTCACTATTCATGCAGGCGAGGCTTTCGGCCTGCCATCTATCCACGAGGCGATCGCGTTTTGCGGCGCTGACCGGCTGGGCCATGGCGTGCGAATCGTCGACGACATCGACGTCATCGAGGGTGGCCCCGGAACTGGAGAAGTCCGGTTGGGCCGGCAGGCGTCGATCCTGCGGGACAAGCGAATCCCACTGGAGCTGTGCCCCAGCTCGAACGTGCAGACCGGCGCGGTCAAAAGCATCGCCGACCACCCGTTTGACCTGCTGGCCCGGGCGCGCTTCCGGGTGACGGTCAACACCGACAACCGGTTGATGAGCGACACCTCGATGAGTCTCGAGATGCACCGCTTGGTGGAGGCGTTCGGTTACGGGTGGAGTGACCTCGAGCGGTTCACCATCAATGCGATGAAGTCGGCGTTCATCCCGTTCGACGAGCGGCTGGCAATCATCGACGAGGTGATCAAGCCGCGGTTCGCCGTGCTGATCGGGTAGCCGGCAAGCATCAACCCGTCGAAGATTCTCTGAACGAACCTCGGAGGCTGTCCAGTGCCGCACTGACAGCGTCAGCGGTCGGCAGCAAGTGCTCCGGGTCGCAGATTCGTAGCAGCAGCGATACTGCGGATCCCGGTACCAACGCCCAGTCTATTCCAGCGCCCGCGCAGCTCACCGAGATTCTGTGCAGCGCCGAGAAACCTGCGGCGCCAAAGAATTCCAGATGGGTCAGATCAAGGACCAGCCCGCTGCAACGCGCCAGGCCGGCGAGGGCATACTCGGTGAGGCTGTGTGCGTTCGTCTTGTCGATGTCGCCGTGGGCACTGACAATGGCCACCGAAGAATCCATCCACTGGGTGTCCAAGCGGGCTAAAGGCCTCTTGTCCCGTTGGGAGAAAGGCGTGGAGAAAGGCGCGGAGAAAATCGCGTCAGCCGGCGACGCGGCAAGACGTAACGATGTGTCGGTCATGGGTGATCCCTGTCGTGCGGACGATCACCGACGTGTCAGGGCTCGGAGCCAGCGCTCCTTGGGTCCAGCAGCGTACGGCTGAAACCCGTCCCAGACCAACTGAGATTCTCAGCAGCCCTAACAGTACACCGGCCGCCGGGTTCCGGACAGGTATTGAGCCACATGCCCAAAGTCAACAAGCGGGCAGCCGGCTTCGCTTTAGACCGGCCAGCCAACTTCGCCCTAGGATAGGGTCATCTGGTGGCGATTGCGCCCTGGGTATGTGGCTGGTCGCCGGTGATGTCGGCCTCCAGCGGGATGATGAAGTAGGTACCGGCAATGGTGGAGCTCACCGAGGACGGTGATGGCGCGCGGACCGCGGAGCAGCTCATTTCCGATGACGCCGATTTGCGCGCGGGGATCGGCAGTCTCGCGGGTCTGGTCGGCGATCATCGGCGCTTGCCCGAGTTGCTCACCGAGGTGGCGACGTTCGCTGTGCGCGCGATACCGGGGGCCGACGGTGCCGGGGTGACGTTGCTGAATCTCGACCGGACGGACAAGATAGTGGCGGCGTTGGCGTCCAGCGCTCCCTTCGTCGCCGAGATCGACGAAATCCAGTATGTAACCCTCAATGAGGGGCCGTGCATCACGGCGGCGCGGGAACGTCGCACGGTGCGCTCGGGGTCGTTGGGTGGGGAGAGGATGTGGCCGCGGTTCGGTCCGCGCGTGGGTAGGTTGGGGGTGCACAGCGCACTGTCGCTACCGCTGTTGCTGCCTGATCGGGTGGTCGGGGCGATCAACGTATATGCCTACGGCAAAAACGTTTTCGATGAGCACGCCGCCGAACTCGGGGAGTTGTTTGCCAAGCCAGCAGCTGTCGCTGTGTACAACGCGCAGATCCTCGCGGACGCGCTTGCTCTCACTGTCCAGCTGCAGACGGCGTTGTCCACCCGCCCGGTGATCGATCAAGCGATCGGCCTCATCCGCGGACGTACCGGGCGCAACGCCGAGGACGCGTTCGCCCAGCTGCGGGCGATCAGCCAAGCTGAGCACCGCAAGTTGGCTGATGTGGCCCAACACATTGTCGATGAAGCCGTGCGCCGCGCCCGTGCCCGCGCCCGGCCTGAGCCGGAAAGCTCTGCCGGCGTAACGTTATAAGTGGGGAAACACCCACGAGACGGGTCCTGACTCACGTCTCGGGATCCTCACCGCGCACAGCGACAGGCTTGTGCGGCGCCGGCAGGCTCGATCGCGCTCGGGAGCGTGCAGCGGAGCAGTCCTCTTGTGAAGATCGCTGCTGCCCTGGCCGCGGGCCTGGGCCTCCTCACCGAGGCTTTGGATGAGCCCGGCGCCGATGTCGCCGATAGTCTGCGCCAGCTCATGATTGATGCCGCCGCCGCAATACCCACTTTCCTGGGTCTGAGCGTGACCGTGGACGACAGTGATCCGCCGTTCACGTTCACTACATTCGTCGATGGTGTCGGGGTCGATGGTGTCGGGGTCGATGGTGTCGGGGTCGATGGTGTCGGGACGAGTGAGGTCCGCACTTCGTTGCGGTTGCCGCTGCCGGGTGCGGTCGTCGTGTTGTATGCGGGGTCGCCGGGAACCTTTGTCGACCTCGCCGCGGACCTCGCTTGGCTCACTGCCCGGCCCCTGAGTGACTTCGTCCTCGATCAGCACCTGCAGCCCTCCGCCGAACAAGATTCCGCGACGGGACTTTTCGAGACTTCGGTCATCAACCAATCCGTCGGGGTCCTCATCGGCCGGGGCCATACGCCCGAGCAAGCCGACCGGTACCTGGCGGCCGAGGCTGCCGCCGCCGGTATCAGTCGGCACGCCGTCGGCGTGCGCATCCTGGACGGGCTCGATGTACGGTAGCCGCTTATCGCGTGTATCGTTGGTGAGGTTGGGAAACCAGCCAGTCCGGGATGAAGTCAGCTGTCCGCCGCTGATTGAGATTGAGCAACGGCTCGCGCCGGACACGCCGGTGACAACCTTCCGTCGGGATCACCTTGAGCGCTCAATCCACGCCTGGAACCATGCTTGAAAACTGCGGCCCTGCGAGTTTCGGCATTCTCAGTACCTATCCTCCGACACCGTGCGGGCTGGCGACGTTCAGCGCGGCATTGTCGAAAGGGTTGTGCGCGAACGGCTCTGACGTCAGCGTCGTAAGGGTGGCAGACGGGTCGTTATCGTCTGACGCTCGGGTGATCGGCGAGCTGGTCAACGGCTCGGCGACATCGGTGGCCGCAACCTCGGAATTGCTGAACGAGAGCGATATCGCGCTCATTCAGCATGAGTACGGCATCTACGGCGGCGTCGACGGGGACGAAGTGGTGGACATCATCGGCGGGCTGCGCATCCCTGCGATCGTGGTGGCCCACACGGTTCTCAAAGACCCGACCCCGCATCAGCGTTCGGTGCTCGA
>Ga0182012_10007507_pt1 | contig 10885 bp, 11 predicted proteins | sample 612S2SmetaG_FD_120486 | JGI IMG/M metagenome (GOLD analysis project Ga0182012, IMG submission 120486) | Permafrost microbial communities from Stordalen Mire, Sweden - 612S2S metaG | ecosystem: Environmental > Terrestrial > Soil > Wetlands > Permafrost | place: Sweden: Stordalen | collected...
TACGACACCATGATCGGTGAGCGCGGCGTTAGGCTCTCAGGCGGGCAGCAGCAGCGCCTGGCCATTGCCAGGGCCTTCCTAAAAGACGCACCGCTGATCATCATGGACGAAGCCACAAGCTCCCTCGATAACGAGTCCGAAGCCATGGTGCAGGAAGCCTTGAACAAATTGATGGAAGGCCGCACAGTTATTGTCATAGCCCACCGTCTCTCCACCGTCCGACATGCTGATCAAATCTATGTGCTTGATCACGGACAGGTTTTGGAAACCGGTACCCACACCCAACTGATAGCGGCCGACGCTACCTACGCCAGGCTCATCCGCGCGCAGTTTGAGCGTCCGGTCTCGTAGATGATTCTCCGCTCTGGCCCTCTGTCTTTGGCCGGGCTGGATTACGTCTTTTGGCGGCGTTTCTTTCCGCGCTTACTGCGCTATCTGCGCCCTGTTTGCTCAACTCTATCCCTAGCTGTTATATACACAAGCATTAACTGCGCCGCGGCCCTGGCTCAAGGCACTACAAACACCAGTAGCGGTACCAGTCCAGGTGCAAGCACAGATAAGGGTTTAGGTTCGAGTTCGAGTTCGAGTTCGAGTTCGAGTTCGAGTTCGAGTTCGAGTGCAAATGCAAGCACTAGCATTAGCGCCGGCGGTGCCACTCAGACCAGCTCAGACCCTTTACAAATAAACAGTAAGAAGGAAAGTGGTGAACTAGAAGCGATAAGTAAGTGCAAGGGTTTCCTCAATGCCAAACAATATGCCCAGGCTCTGGCTGTGCTTTCCCAGGGCATAGACCAGGCGCCGCTCAACGCCCAACTGCACCTCTGGCGGGGCAATACTTATTGGGCAATTTGCGACTACCGAAACGCGATCAAGGACTTTGACACGGCAATCAGTCAAAACGACGACTCAGCCGACGCCTACGCCCACAAGGCTGTGTGTCAGGCTAGATTGGGGTTTTATGACGGGGCGGTAGGTACCTTCAGGCTGGCGGCTAAGAGAAAAACCAGCGACTCCACAGTAATGCTTCTAATCAGCCGAGCACTCTTTGAATATAAGGACTATCAGGCGGCCATAGACTACCTGAAAGACTTTGACGAAAAACAAACCGGTCGGCCCGCAATACTGTCCAATATTTTGCTGACCAGAGCCCAGTCGCAGGCCGCCCTGGGACAAATAGATGTGGCCATCCAGGACGTAAACAAAGTGATGACCGTCCAACCGGCATTTTATCTGGCCTACGTCGCCCGGGCGAGAATTTATCAAAAGCAAGAACAATACGAAAAGGCCCTGGCCGACGTCAAAAAAGCGATGGAGCTGCACAAAGCGAAATTTCCACTGGCGCACTTGATCGCCGGCGAATGTCAGCTGGCTCTTGGTAATCTGGCAGAAGCCGATCGTGAAATCGGCCTGGCCATTAGTGAATCTGGTCGCCTGGCCTCGGGTGAAGCCCAGCACTATAAGGCTCTCATTACCGAGCGTAAGGGCAATTTTTTAGGCAGCCTGACCGAGAGGGCTATGGCTCTGCAACTGGGATATGCAGATCCGCCGGCTCTGACAATTTTAGGTCGCGAAGTCTTGAGCGTCGACCAAGTCTTTAACGCCTTCCCCTCGATTGTCGTAAGCGATCACTTCGTTTGCTACTCGGATCTGAGTAAGGAAAAGCTGGAGCGCTATTCGCGCCTTGTCGAGGGCTTTGCCAACTATGTAAGCACAAACGTATGCAACTTACAGGGTGAATATCCGGCGCTGCTTTTTATTTTGCACGACAAGGCTTCCGAGCAATACTTTCTCAAAGACCGCATGGACTTTACGCGCGGCGTACACGGTGTCTTTATCACCGATAAAAATTCTGTTGTTACCTATGACGGCGCTGGAGTAGGCACTCTTTTGCACGAAGTCATGCACAAGTTTTTGTATAACACCAAAGCTCACGACTTTTGGGCCGACGAGGGCATACCCAGCTTTTTCGAAAGGTTTTATGGATACCTGTACAAGGATGGCCAAGACGCACCACAAAACCTCTTTCTACAGACCGGCTACCCGGACGCTGGCAGTCAATTTTGGATGCGCATAACGAAGCGCACGCTTAAGCTCAGTCAGATAGTCAGCTCCGCCCGTTACGCCGACCCGGGCAATGAAGATGCACAGAGGCTGGTGGCACTCTTTCTCAACAGCCAACACAAGCTCAAACGATTTCTGGAGCTCACATTTAACGCCAGTCGCGGCAAATACAAGTATTTTATAGAGGCGGTTTTTGATAAACCCTTGAGCGAACTCAATCCGCTTTTTGATGACTATCTGGCGTCGCTAAACAAAAATCAGGAGACCCTGGATAAACTGCCGCCCAGCGAAATATTTGACAGCAAAGAAGACTTTGACCAATTTGTCAAAGCGCACTATATCCTCGCACCTCAAGTCAAGCCCTTCTCTGCAAAGATACGATGCTTCGATGGCGGAACGTAGTAGTCCTAATCCTAATAGTGATACCGCTTATGTTCCTCAACGAACCGCGTGAAAACAGTCAGGGAGACATAACAATCTTGGCTCTGCTTGGACCAGTGCTGCTGGTCATTCTGCTCTTCACGATAGCGGCACCCGCCTGCTGTGCATTTAAGCCCAGTTTGTATCAAGGCACGTCGGCTGGCGCCGATGCCTATGACAGTGCTGAATCCAGCAAAATCTCAGCTAAGGAAGCCGAGTCGGCTCCGGGCGGCCAGACTTCCACCTCAGCCGACGCTGAAGCCAAAAACAAAGAGGCCATAGCTGAAGGCCGAACCTATGAGGCGGCTTTTCGCGCCAGTGAGGGGATTTATGAATGTGTGTACATGGGTCGCAAAAAGCAGGAAAACATCAGCCTCGACAATCCACCCATTGCAAACTATCGCTGGGTCCAGTGTTTCAAAGGTCCGCCTTGCGGTCATGGCCTGCCGGTAATGTTTGAATTCGGTCAAACGACTGAAGAGAAGATGCCGAAAGGATGGAAGTTCAGTGAAGATATGATGTCGGCAAGGCACAGCCACTGGATTATCTTCATTCCAAACTGCGTGCCTGACCTTCTAAGGCTTTGGCAGTCAGATGTTTGCCCATTACCATATATTTACTGTACAGTGAATATAAGCAGAATAGTAAATATTGTTGCGAAATGGTAATATTTGCTGTACAGTAAATATTGCTATGGAACAAAATATTACAGACCATCAAACATCCGCGCAGCGACTCATCCATCAGTTCCTCGAAAACCTTGAGGAACTTCCCGAAGTGCGGGCAAGATTGCAGCAAAAGCAGCCTAAATCAGCCGACGCACAGATCGAGCTGAAAGTAGCCGGCAAAGGAGTAACGTTGCTGGTTGAAGCAAAAAAAGTTGCGTATCCGCGCGATGTGCAGCAAGCAATCTGGCAGCTCCGACTAGCGGGGCAGAGTTTTCAGAAGGAGACGACTCTTGTCTTGATAGCCGAATACCTTTCGCCTGGAGCGAAAGAGCAATTAAAAGCCGAGCATATTGGATACTATGAGAGCGGCGGCAGTCTGTACTTACCCGCACCGGGCGCATATTGTTATATCGACAGACCGTCGGCAAAAGTATTTGAAAGGCCAGTTCGATCTCTGTTTTCTGGCCGGCGTGCTCAAGTTGTCCACGGGCTGCTTGTTCATCCTCAGCGCTGGTTTGGCGTTCATGAATTGGCGGAACTGGCCATTGTGTCACCAGCAACTGTCTCAGAAGTGTTCTCAGAGCTGGAGCGCCAGGACTGGGTAACATTGAAAGGAAAGGGTCCTGGTAAAGCCAGGCAATTGTGTCAGCCTGCAGCTTTGCTCGACGCTTGGGCCAAACAAGTCAAGGACAGTCCATCACCTACCATGGCTCGCTATTATGTGCCCGGAGTAAAAGCTGACGGGTTAATATCGCGCATCGACGATGTGTTTTGGAAAGGGAATGTAGAATACGCAGTCAGCTACGAATCTGCTGCACAGCGCTATGCCCCTTTCCTGTCAAGTATTTCGCAAGTCCGAGTAAGGATAATCCAATCCTCGGAATCGCAAGCAGCCATTTCAGACTTAGGGGCACGATCAGTCGCTGAAGGCTCGAACCTTGCAATCATCGATGCAGAGTCATTGCTTTTTCGAAATAAAATCAACGATATCTGGCTGGCAAGCCCTGTCCAAGTATATTTAGATTTGATGCAGAGTGAGGGGCGTTCGAAGGAAATGGCCGAGCACTTGCGAAAAGAGAGGATCGGTTTTTAATGGCGAAGCCCAAGACTTTCGACGGCTATGATGAACGCTTTACGCTCGACTGCGAGCGTGTTCTTGTGACGTTGTTGCGTGGGCTTGGTCCATGGAAGGATTCCGTATACCTAATCGGTGGATTGACGCCAAGATACTTAGTTGATGCCAGCAGTCAGGATGTACCGCCACATGCCGGCACTCAGGATGTGGACATAGTAATCGACTTGCAGATTCTGGCGGATACCGAGGCATATCACACCCTTGAAGAAAACCTGAAAAAGATGGGTTTTGAACGGGCTGAGAATGAGGCCGGAAGGAAACTTTCCTGGCGGTGGAAAACGAAAACGGGCTTGTCCCGTCTCTAGTTGAAATTGGCAATCCCGCTGTTGGTGCGGATTTGAACTGAGTGTATCATGCTGCTTGTTTTATTTTGTTGATTTTTTTGGAATTTATTTTTGTTGTTTTACTCTTTAAAGGTTGTTCTGGTTTTGTTATTAGCGCATGCATATTTTCCTTCAGTTGTTTGAGGTGTGCGAATCCTTTCAGCCTGTGGGATCTCCGCTCCGTCTCAAGCATTCCGACGGTTAACCAGCGTCTCACATGATCGGCATTCTTCCATTTTTTGACCTGCGCTGTGTGGTCCTTTGCCACATAGTTCCAGGACTCGATGATGTTTGTAGTCTGGAGTGAGTCTCGCAGTTGTTTTGGAGCCTGCAGTTTGTGGAGCGTTAGAGTGTCTTCCAGGGCCTCAAGCAGACTTTCTTCAGCAGTCTCATTGATGCTCTTTAGGAGCTTGCACACTTGTGTCAGAGCTTGTTTTGCATCCTTATGGTCGTTCATCGTCCAGGCCGCTCTTAGGAGCCGCCTGATGCGGCCTTGATGGCGCTTGGGTAGATGGTCCATGATGTTTCGAATCTTGTGCTCGATGCAGCGCTGAATTAGGGCGTTATTCCCGAACACCGACTTTACGGCTTTTTTCAGAGCCTTTGAACCATCGATAATGAAGAGATACTCTCCGGCCGAGTCCAAGCCCTTCTCGATGAGATTTTGCAGCAAGTGCGTACACACGGCGGCGTTTTCGGTAGCACCCTGCTCCATTCCTAAGAAGTGCTTTGTGCCGTCCTCGGCGATGCCTACAGCCACAATGTTTAGCTCCTCACCAACTCGCGTGCCGTCAATGAGAACAGCCTGTATGCCCAGGTCGCTAATGTTCTGGCCTTCGAATTCCTTGACCATTGCCGTCGTTGCTTTGATCGCCTGCCGGCTAAATGTGCTTTTGCTCAGACCTGAGGATTCAGTGACTTGCTCAACTGTCTGACTGTAGTCCCTGCTGGACACCCCAGAGAGCATGCGGTTCAAAACAGACTTCGACAATGTCTTCGGATTGTTGAAAGCAGCGTAAGTCTCCAGCGGAACCTCTTCAGTAGAGCCGTCTTCAAGCCACTTTCTCGCCCTTGGTTTGGAGATAGTGGTCTTCTGCGCGCCGAGAACGACTGAGCCGCGTTGAGAGCCCCAGCGGCCAATTTCCCCATCTTGCCCTCTCGAATACTTGGGCCCGGTTAACTGCTCAACCTCGGCCAACATGAACTGCTCCATGACGATCCGACCGAGCTGGAGTCCGAAATTCTCCATCTCACATTGGACAATCTCATTCAAGTCAACCCGCTTGAAATCAAGATTTATCGAAGATCTTAATCTCTCTAGCTTGACATTATTACTATTCTTGCCTGATGATTTCTTCATGCGGTCTCTCCCTTTTTGTTTCTGTTTTAAGCACCAAAAACAATACCAGGCTTAGGCCTGGGAGGGACTGCTCAATTATCAACTAGCTTTGGGTCAAGCCCCGGTTTTCGGCCAACCGGCTACAGTCAAACCCGTGGCAAATAATTCTCAAACCGAGAAATGCCGGCCAGAGCCTGGCCGAGATCACCCACTGACGGGTCCCCCAGAAAGAATTGAAACCCCGCAAACCGTGCGCCCGTGGCAATCGGGGTGAAGCATAATCGATATTATATTCATATTGACAGCGGCGAAAGGGGCTGATATTCCCTTCCTGCCCTGCGAAATTTGCGCCGGCGCCCTGGCGGTCTAATCGGCCGGGCCATAGCCATCACATACAGTCGGAACGCCTAGGCTTTCGGTTCTGAAGCGTGTTAGGTCAGCACCGCAGGTGCGTACCTAATCCGTCCGTCGGGGCGCAGGTCGTTCATCCCCCGCCCTGACCCAATGTATAGGCCCTGACATTGCCCGAATACGTGAGCCTGTGAATCACAGGAGGTATTGGGATTGACAATATGCCAGTTTTGGCATACAATAAACCAATGAAGAAGAGCGGGGCCGAAATCATCAAAATTGACCCATCGGAAGAAAAGGAGATCGTCTTCTGGCCTGAGAATTTAACCGAAGAGATCAAAAATGACTGGCCTGTTGAGATGCGAAAGGAAGGCGGCTTCCAGCTTGGACGCGTTCAGCAAGGATTAGAACCGAACAACTACCGACCAATGCCAAATATTGGTGCCGGTGTCAAAGAAATTAAACTGCAAGATGAAGGGAAAAATCAGTATCGCCTTATATATATCGCCAAATTCGAAGAGGCAATTTACGTCTTTCATGTAATCACCAAAAAGACCACAGAGAGCACTTCTAAACACGATATTGATCTAGCAAGAAAACGACTCAGCGAAGTAAACCAACATCGACAAACGAGTAAGAAAAAATGAGCAAGAATGTATTTCGAGATCTTGGATTCAATGAAGAAGAAGCAGCAGGGCTAAAATTGAAATCCTACCTGTTCATGTCACTTCAGGAAGCAATCACAAATAGCAAGAAAAATCAGACTGAGATTGCCGAATTGATTGGCGCTGATCAGCCGAAAGTGTCCAAAATTATGAACGGAAAGCTTGATGAATTCTCAATCGAGCGTATTACCGAATACATGCAAAAACTTGGCTATGACATTCACATCAGCACGAGTCCAGCTCCGAAGGAACGGCCATTAGGTACTGTTGTTATGGACAAGCGCGAACTCGTTGAAGCCTAACTGGAATCGGCTCTGACCTCCAGCGTGAAAAATCGGTGCTAGGATCTTTGCATGACAGGCCATTTCTCAAAAAACAAACTCTGCCCCTTTCAACAAACAGGATCTATCGCTCTTGCGATAGTCCTGCTCTGTGCGCAGGAACTGCGAGCTGCAGACCAAACAATACTTTTATGCAGCCGGCCCATGGGGCGGTATCCAAAGTCCTGGCATCTTGAAATAAACAAAAAACGCGGCTTCGTCGACAAGACAGGCAAAATGGTCTTCGATGCCCGAGATGGCGACATTATTGACTGGCGGCTTCATGAGGGTTTACTTCGAGTTTTTAATCTGGAAGGCAAGTACGGATTTTGGAATAAAAAGGGCGAACTAGCTTTCCCTCAAAGATTCGTGCGAACGATTATTATCACGTGGCTCCAGCTGACAACGAATTTACTGAAGGCCTTCTGCCAGTGCAGCTTGGAGAAGGCAAGTCAGTCTACTTGCGAACCAATGGGAAAGTGGCGTTTGCGGTCGACGCTCAGTACGTTGATCACTTTAGCGACGGCCTTGCAGTAATTGTTACGGGAGACATCTACAAATGCGTCAGGCACGTGATCGATCACAGTGGAAAAATTGTAATACCGGAGACTTTTAATTCTCTTTCCGGCTTTTCTGAAGGTGTCGCTATCGCATCAGACCCCGATGGAACCCAACGGATCATTGATAAGCACGGGCTAGTGATGGGTAAACTTGATACACCATTATTGTTACCTTTTTGCGAAGGTGTCAGCCGAATGGGATGTGCAACAGAGTTTCCAAAAGATAAATACGACCGTGAAGTCGAAAACAATTGCATCCCTCTGGAAACACTTATTCCGAGGGCCTTCTAAGAGGAGCAGGCCGGAGCTGCCAAGTCAGTTTGGTAAGTTCTACTATGTTGGCCTCGTAGATCCGGAGCCAGAAACGCAGCATTGGCAAGGGATTGCGGCAGCGTCAAAAATTATTTTATCAACCGACAACATCTTTAGCATAGCTGTTCAGATCGATTTTACCAGGCCGTTGCCGCCCCTCTTGCAGGTGAACTTACAGAAGCTGAAGCCGTAGCGCTTGAACATGACAGTAGAAAGCTGATCTCACTTGATTCGTTTAAATTTTTGCAGCATGTCTATCAGTGAGTCGCTGGAAAATTCCAGATTTTTTTTCTCGAACACGTTCGTGATCTGCAGCAACCGGTTTTCATCTTTGAACAAGAGCTCATAAGTCACCTTTTCAGGTACATATGCATTACTTGTTTCAAAAATCACACCATTTGAGCCATTAACAGTAAACTCCTTGACCTTTTTGGATAGTCTGTCGCCTTCGAAATATTTCTTCGTTGTGTCATAGTTATTGTTTGCGGTTTCCAAATGTTCAGAGAAAAGGAGCTGTGCGTCCCTCAATTGTCCATTCTCGGCTGTACCTTGAATGCCGACTACGCCGTTGCCCACGACAACCGGTTTTAAGTTGTTTCGATCGAGTGCAACCCAACGGTCATACTGGAAGCCGTAGAGATCTTTTTTGATTACACGAATGAAGGCGCGATAGCCAGAAGGGATAGCTTCCTCTGTTGGGATAAGAAGCCCTGGCCCAGGAGCAAATGATTCCTGGGCGGTGGCAGGAGCGGCACCTGCCACTATCATCAGGGCCAAAAATACTTCAAGCGCGTTATTGTTCAGGTGCTTCATGTCGGATCCTCCAGTCTTGTTCACTCACCTTAACACTCAGGTCTGGCTGTTAAGACAGCAGTGAAACAGTTTTAGGACTGTTTTGTACCTCACAAGGTACCTATTTCCTGAACAACGGCCACTGGTACCCATGCATGTTATCCCGATCACGGTCTTCGTCCAATTTCACTTTTGCAAGAAGCCCTGACTGAGATAAGCAGGCATCAGACCTGGCAGACAATTGTGGTCCAGCGGTGAAGATTAGAACTGGCTTTTTAGGCTCTCTACCCGCGGGTTTTCAGGATCGGCTGCCAGCGCCCTGTCCAGATAGATTTTTGCTGCCGCCTTATTACCCCTTTTTATCTCCAGCTCGGACATTCCGCACAGGGCATTGCTGTAGTGCGGATTTAGGCTCAGAGCCTTTTTAAACAGGGGCTCAGCTTCGCCTAATTTGTTGGCGGCTAAATGCTTCGCCGCCAGGTTGCAATAAGGCCATTCAAAGTCAGGGTATTTTTCAATACAATCTTCCCAGATCTTCTCAGCCTGCTCATCGTCGGAACTGTTATAGCCGGAGATATTCATTTGTACCGCCTCGTCCGGCACCGCCGTATGAGGCAGGCGGGCGAGTCTAAATCTTTTAGCCCGAATGCCGACTCCCTGGGGATCTATTTTTTCGGCTAGGAAAAGGGCTTTTCTCGATCTTTCAGGCCACCCCGCATCTTTAAATCGTTGCCCCAGTGCAAAATAATCCGCAGCTGACCGCCCCTCCGGTATCTCCTTCGATTCAAATTCACGCTCCAGCAACTGAGCGCGCTGACTGACGAAAAAGATCAATGCTGTAAGGGCGGCCAGTACGACCGCAAAACAACCAACTATCAGAATCGTCTTTTTCATTGCTCCTGACGGCTCTTAGCCGCCGCTGCTTGCACTGCCAGCGGACTTGGCAGAATTGGTGTCTTCGAGTGCTCGGCCTGAATCGGAGTAAGCTTCAATTCGGCAATCACATAGGAGTCAAGACACGATCACAACGCAGATTAAGATGTCAGTAAAAAATCTGGGGTGCAAGGATTCGAACCTCGGAATACCTGGATCAGAACCAGGCGCCTTACCACTTGGCGACACCCCAATAGTATGTCTGTCATTTTATCCTATTTAATAGACTGCCAATTTGTCAAGTAATCGGCAATCCACCTAAAATCAAAGAGTTGAAACAGGTGATCAAACGGTAGCTGGAGACTCAGGTAAATAGACCTGATTGGCGAGGGAACGATGACACAAAGATTCAGGTGTATCGAGTGTGTCCCCGGCAGGGAGAATCGGTAATGGCTGATGCGGACAGTGTTTCCCCGGAGTCGTATCAAAAGGTTAGGGAGCTTATATACCAACTCGAACAGGATGGTTCCGACGAGTTTGAATCAAATCTTCCTTTGATTGCCGCCCAATTAAAGGCAAAGCCACAGCTGCTTTATACTTCTATTGCTCAAGACATGTCGAAATTGGCCAAGTCGGCACTGGCCGCCGGGCATCGCAAGAAGACCGACCTGGTACTTTCCATATTAATCGCTAATTTTTATGGCCCAAACAGCAAGGCCCACGACTTGAGCAGAAATGTATCGGTCATGAAAAATATCATCGAGCTGGAGATGGAGCTGGACGGCAAGGATGCACCGCTTTTGGTGGAACATGCCCTTGCCCTTTTGAGAGCTGAAACCGGCGGCACTGACATTGCGGACCGCGGAGAACACACTTCGCGCTGGGCTGTGATCACTGTGCTTTATCCTGCTTTCCAGATATTCCTGGAACAGGAAGCGTTTAGTCAGGCCAGGACACTTTTGCAACCGCTTATGCTCCTTTTGCAGAAAGTCTATGGGCGCAGAACGTCGGTCATTGATTTTTTCCTGGAGCCATACTGCCAGGCACTACGCTCGAAGGGAAACAA
>Ga0182012_10007509_pt1 | contig 10880 bp, 7 predicted proteins | sample 612S2SmetaG_FD_120486 | JGI IMG/M metagenome (GOLD analysis project Ga0182012, IMG submission 120486) | Permafrost microbial communities from Stordalen Mire, Sweden - 612S2S metaG | ecosystem: Environmental > Terrestrial > Soil > Wetlands > Permafrost | place: Sweden: Stordalen | collected...
CAGGACGACCACGGCCAGCACCCAGGGGAACCGTCGGCGGACCACCTGGAGGTAGGTCCGAAAGTTGGCGTTCGACGAGCTTAGTTCTCCCATTGGGGGTCTTATTCTGCTCCGATGCGATGGCCGAGTGGTTCTGCAGGTCGCCTACTGAGTCTAGCCAGTAGGAAGTAGCTGGTTCTGGGCGTGCCGCCTCGCTGCGGCTGCGACAACGAGCCCTTTCCTCAGTCGATCAAGGCGGCCTGTCGCAGACCCCGGATCGTCCCGGGAGCCTGTGTCAGGTACCAGTCATAGGTGGACCGGACGCCTTCGAGCAATCCGATTTTGGACCGCCACCCGAGGGCTGCGAGCCTGTCGACATCGAGTACCTTGCGGGCCATTCCGTCCGGTTTGGTGCTGTCGAAGACGAGCTCTGCGGTCGGATGGATGACGTCGCGGAGTGTCTCGCCGAGCTCGCGGATCGTGATGTCCACCCCCGTGCCCACGTTGACGTGGCCGGGTTCTGAGTAATTGTGCATGAGGAACACACAGGCGTCGGCGAGGTCGTCGACGTGGAGGAACTCGCGCTTGGGCGCTCCCGAGCCCCAGATCTCGACCTGCTCGTCGCCGTTCTGCTTCGCTTCGTGGAACTTGCGCATGAGTGCGGGCAGGACGTGCCCGCTCCACAGGTCGAAGTTGTCATTCGGCCCGTAGAGGTTGGTCGGCATGGCCGAGATGAAGTTGCACCCGTGCTGGGCGCGATAGCTCTGGCAGAGCTTTATTCCCGCGATCTTCGCGATGGCGTAGTACTCGTTCGTGGGTTCGAGAGGTCCGGTCAGCAGCTGGTCCTCGGTGATCGGTTGCACCGACTCCTTCGGATAGATGCACGAGCTCCCGAGGTAGAGGAGCTTCGTGGCCTCGTAGAGGTAGGCCGCATGGACGACCGTGGCGTGGATCATCATGTTGTCGTAGAGGAACTCGGCCGGCCGGGTCGAGTTGGCCATGATGCCGCCGACCGTTCCCGCCACCAAGAACACGTATTCGGGACGATTGGCTCGGAACCAGTAGTTCACCGCGGCCTGGTCACGCAGGTCGAGTTGTTCGCGGCTCTCCACGAGAATGTTCGTGTAGCCCTCGGCGCGGAGCTTTCGGACCAGCGCGGATCCCACCAGACCCGAGTGACCTGCGACAAAAATGCGGGCTTCTTTGGGAACCGCCGTCATCGTGCGCCTTTCGGAAGATCGAACAGTGTGGATCGTAGCCAACGCGACGATGCCCCCATACCGCGACGGTCTGCCGCGCGTCCTGCGGACGCCACCGAAGTCAGGCTGTAAAGCGTCCGCATCCTCGTCATCGACGTGCTCTCCCTCTCCCTAGGCAGAATTAAACCTCCCCACGGCAAGTCTGAGCGAAATGCATGCACGTAGCTAGGGTAGAAAGTCCCAATCGCCGACCCCGGCCCCCTGAGACGTTTCGTTTTGAGTTAGAAATGGTTTGTCAAGTACTGTTGTCATGTAGGAATCTCGGGCGGCTCGGAGGCTCCACGCTTGGTGACTCATCAGCAGAAGAACCTTCGCTGTGCGGGCGTAGACATCAGCACTCTGACGCGCTCGCAGGCCCGTGCGATGCTCGTCCGTTCGGGGGTGAACGGACCGGTCGTCCCGATGGACGTGCATCTGTGCAATGCGTACACGCTCGCGCTCGCCGATAGTGACCCCGACTACAAGGAATTGCTGAACGAAAGCGGGTTGAACCTGGCCGACGGGTTGCCCGTCATATGGGCGAACCGAGTTCTTCATCGCGGCGAACCCGCTCCGAAAGAAAGGGTCCGTGGCACCGACCTCTTCGTCGACGTCATCGGCGCCGGTGTCGAGCACCAGGTTCGGCACTACCTGTTGGGTTCCACGCCAGAGGTGCTCGACGCGTTGTCCGAGAACCTGCGTCGACGTTGCCCCGGTGCCCTCATCGTCGGCACGGAGAGCCCTCCGTTTCGCGAGCTCAGTGAAGCCGAAAGAGCCGATCAGGTAATTCGCCTCAAAGAGTCCGGGGCCCAGATCGTGTGGGTGGGGCTCGGGACGCCGAAGCAGGACTTCGAGACGGCACGGCTCGCACGCGAGATCCCCGTTGTCTTCGTCGCCGTCGGTGCGGCGTTCGACTTCGTGGCCGGCACCAAGAAGGAAGCGCCGGAGTGGATGCAGCGAACCGGCCTGGAGTGGACATATCGGCTGATGTCCGAGCCGAGGCGGTTGTGGCGCCGTTACCTCTTCGGCAACGCCCGCTTCGTCGCCGCGCTGATCCGGAACAAGAAGGAAGTGTGACGGTGACGGGCTCGAGCGGACCGGGAGCGCCGGGGTCGATGCCGCTCCGGGTCGTGCTGGTCAGTCCGCCTCTCGACGGCAGTGGCGGCATCGGCCGCCTCATGTCCTACGTGCTCGAGCGATTGGACCGCGCGCAGATCACCGTGCGCCACCTCGATACGCGCGGCCAGAGCGAGTACCCCCTCCTCAGCGCGCTCACGCTCCTCCGTGCGGCGGCGACGCTCGTCTTGCTCAGGGTGCGGGGGAGGGTCGACGTGGTGCACGTCAACATGTCGTACCGGGGGAGCACCATCCGCAAGGGGGTCATGGCGCAGGTGTGCCGGACGATGAAGATCCCGATGGTCCTGCATCTGCACACCTGCGAGTACGAGGACTTCTACCGCAAACTTCCGTCCATTTTTCAACGGGCGATTCGCGAGATGTTCCAGCGGGCCGACCATGTCGTCGTCCTCGGGCATGTATGGGAGTCGTTCGTCGTCGATGTGCTGTTGGTTCCGCGCGACCGGGTCACCGTGTTGTACAACGCCTCGCCCGGCCCGGCGGAGCTACCGAGCGGCAACGCTGCATCGACTCCGGAGCACGTCCGGCTCCTCTTCCTCGGCAAGCTCGGGACCAGGAAGGGGGTGCCCGAGCTCCTCGCCGCCCTCTCCCGGCTCCGGGACCTTTCTTCGGACTGGTCGATCACCATGGCTGGGAACGGTGAGATCGATCAGGCGCGGTCCTTGGCCTCGGAGCTCGGCATCGTCGAGAGGATCACCTTTACCGGATGGCTCGATTCGCCCGCGGTCCACGACCTCTTGGAACTGAGCGACATCCTCATTCTCCCGTCGCACGAAGAAGGTCTCCCGATGGCTATCGTCGAGGCCTTCGCCTACGGAGTGGCGGTGATCGCCTCGTCGGTCGGCGCTATTCCCGAGATCGTGATCGATCGGGAGACCGGCTTGCTCGTCAAAGCCGGTGATGTCCAGGGGCTGGCGGAATCGATCGCCGCCTTGTGCGAGGACGCTGCGTTGCGTCGCCAGCTTGCCCAGGCCGCTCGCAAGACGTGGGAGAGCCAACTCGAGATCGCGAGCTACACCGAGCGACTCACCCCGATCTGGTTCGCCGTGCATGACCGGCGCCGGGTCGGCGAGACATCGGGCACCATCAGCATCCTCGAAGCTCGAAAGAACGGGGTGCCCGCAGCGTCGGGTTGACCCCGAGCGGTCCGAGTCAGGAACGCGGCGCGCTGTGCATGCTCATGGCCTCGTTCCGAAGCCGGCTGGCGCGCATGCACTGAGAAATTGCCCCGCCTGTTCACCGGGGACGAAGACGAAGTTGTTGGCGTAGGTGCTCGTCTTCTTCCACCCGTCGCGCCAGCCGCCGACGTTCGATTCGACTTGGTGCGTTCCGAGATCGAATTCGTCAGCGGGAATCAACGTGCGCCCGAGGAGGAAGAACCCGCTGTACTGGCGCGCGTGCATCCACGCGAACAGGTTCGCCGTTGCGCCCGGCGCATGCCTGTCCTCGGCCTCCACCAGGAGTGAGCAGCGGCAGTTGTCGATCGTCTTTTGGGCACCTCGTAGCACTGCCAGCTCGTGCCCCTCGACGTCGATCTTGATCAGGCCGACGTCGTCGAATCCGTAGTCGTCGAGAGTCCGCATCACGACCTCAGCATGGGACTGCGGGCTGCCGTCGGGGTCGGTGAGGGGATTGGCTCCTTCGATGGTGCTCCGGCCCGGGTCTTCGGTGAGCATGCGCAAGGTCGCCGTGCCGGAATGATCCGACAGAGCGACCGGCTCGACCGTCAGAGGCAACTGGAGCACCCGGGCCATCTCGGAAAGATCCGAGGCTTCTTTGCGCCGCGGCTCGAAGCAGACGACCCGGGGCGAGCATTGCAGCATTTTGGCCGAGTACGACCCCTTGTCGGCTCCTACGTCGATCGACATTTTGTCGCCGTGGGCGAGAAACGGAATCAGCTCCATTTCCATTTCGGACGAAGCCTGCTGAAGGCGCCTGAGCTGGTAGCGCCAGTAGCGCTCCGGCGAGCCGGCACGGAAGGTGGCGGCCGCGATCCGCCGGGCGTGTGCCTTGGTGGACGAGCTCACGGACACACCTCGAGTTTCTCGTTCATCGTCACCGGCTACCTGCGCGGGACCGACATGAGGTCCATCCTTTGGTCAGCCCCTTGGTCGGCGCTGGGGTCGGCCCCTGGGTCGTCATAGCCGTCGTCCGATTCGAGTGGGATGGCGAGCAGATCGTCGCCTCCGGCTCCGGGACGCACCGTGCGACGGGGGAGGGATGCCCACATCACGAGGAAGAATACCGGGAAGGCACCATCGATACTGGCGAAGATGGCCAAGGGAACCTCGGAGAAGCATTCGACGATCACCATCACCAACAACGGCACCACGACGAGCATTCTGAAGGTGCCTGACCCGTGCAGCGGCACTGCGATGAGAAGCAGGGTCAAGAGGATCGCCGCCACGAACCCGTACTGAATGGCATCGTTCAACCACTGGTTCTGAGGATCGAGGAGCTGACCCGGCACCGCGAAGGGCCCGAACACCAGGGGCACCAATTTGGGGAGGAAGTTGGGCCCGTACCCGAGCAGGGGCAGATGGTGGAGGTAGGGAATCAGGTCGCGCCAGATCGTGTCCCGGTCGGACAACAGATCGGTGGTATCGGATCGCTGTTTGAAGATGATGCTCTTGGCGGCCAATCCACCGAACCCGAGGCCCCCGAGGGCGAGCAATCGCCTCGAGGTGCTGAGCCCCGGCCCGAGAACCCACAGCGCCAGCAGTCCGAGCCCCAAGACGATGATGCTCGTGCGCGAGTCGCTCGCCAACAAGGTGAGGAGCCCCACGATACGGGTGAACCACGCCATCTTTCCCGGCAGCGCGACGAACGCCACGAAGGCGGCCAGGGCAGCCAAGAAGCCGAGGAGGTTGGGGCCCGAGGTCAGGCCCTGCAGCCGGTAACCGTGAATGGACAGCCCGAGGGTCGAACCGGTTGGGCCCGTCACCGGGACGAGCTTCGCGTACTGTGCGATCCAGCCGGCCGTGAGCAAGAAGGCCAGGGAGGGCAGGACGCCCGAAATGGCGAAACGGATGTCGCGCAGCGACAGCGAGGAGTAGTCGCCCCGGCTCACGACCGCGAGGAGCAAGAGGGCGGTGGCGGGGATCACGTGCAAGAAGTACTTCAACCCGGCACTGGTTTCGACGGAGATCCCCTGCCACACGATCAGGGCGGCCAGGAGGACGACCACCAGATCGATCGATCGTCGTGCCCTGAGTGTGGGGAGTCTCATCACCGCCACGACACCGATGAGCGGGATCAGGGTCAAGACGACCCCACGCGTCGTGGATCCGTTCGGGAGAACCTTGTTGATGGTCGACACCGGCGACCACGCGAAGTACGTGATGGTCGCCACCCACGATGCCCGGTGCCACCGGCGCCGCGTGTCGATTGCGGCGCGGCTCACCGCGACATCGGGCACCTGGCGCGACCGGCCGCGTTCGTCCCGGTCGAGGAGTACCGGGGGCGGCTCGACGCTGCGCGCCTCAGCGCAAACCTCTGGCGTCGCCCTCACCGCGGGTGGGCCGTCGGTCAGGATGGCCTGCACACCGAGGTGGACACGAGGCAGCGCGGTGTCGTCCACGAGGAGCGACCGCATGGCGAGGTACCCCGACTGGGAATCTTCCTTCGGCTCGTCAATGGCGCAGCGGGGATTGCGCATGATCATGAGTCCGCAGATCCCCAACAGCACGAGGGCGGCAATGATGGAGGCGAGAACGGGCCCCGACGGGCCGACGGCGCGTGACAGCCCGTAGGAGAGCGCCTCGTTGGGGATGATCAGGCCGAAGACGAGCAGGGCAGTGCGCGGCGCGGTTCTCGTGCCGGCGAGGAGCGGGAGGGTTACCGACTGCACTGCGGCCAGCAGGCCCAACACGGCGAGAGAAAGGTACAGCACCAGAGGCCGTCCGACTTTTCCGTCGGAGAGGATGCCCGCCACGAAAGGTCCGGCGCCGACGTAGAGCACGCCCAGCGCGGACGTACCGCCGACCATGAGGAGTAGCTCTTTGCGATACAGCGCAAAAATCCCCCGGAGATCGCCTTCTGCTCTCAAGCGGGAGAAGGTCGACCAGTACAGCGGGTAGAGGGCGGCCGGGAGCATGATGACGATCAGGCCCAAGCGGGTCGCCAGCCCGTATGCAGCCACGGCATGCGGCCCGCGGCTGATGCTGAGGACGAGAGGGTCCAATCCGGTCGAAAAGAGCGGCGGGGCCGCCACACCCGTCAGAATCAGAAAGTCACGTGGCCGTAACGCACGCGCTTCGGAGCTCCTGGCCGGTTCAGGGGCGCCGGCGTCCCTTTCTGCATCAGCGGGGTCCGAGACGGATCGGAAGGCGTGGCGACCCAACACGAGGGCTACCCAAAATGGGATGCTGGCAGAGATTGCGGGGGCGATCACGAATGCCGCGATTCCCAGGTGCATGGCCCAACCCACTGCGGTCACCGCCAGCGAGGCCACCGCGCCGATGGCCGGGAAGCTCTGAGTGAGCGCCACCTTCTTTTCGGCGTTGAGGACGCCCAGGTAGACGGCGCCCGGGGCGCTGCTGGCCAGGATGAACACCGTGGCGCAGATGGCCAGCTTGATGGTCCAGGCGCTGGCCACGCTTCCGGAGTGGAGCAGCTGGGACCACGGCAGCGCCAGAGCCAGGACGAGCCCGCTGGCGGTGAGGGCGAGCATGATCTTGTGCGCTTTGCGCCGCATTTCGGCGATGGTCTGGGTGACACCGACCATGTCTTGTCTTCCGAGGTCTTCCGATACCGACACCTGCGTGAGGTGCGTCACGCTGAGGATGATGATCGTGATCCAGGCCTGAATGGAGGAGACGGCGACGGCCACGCCGTACCCGCTGGAGCCGACGGCGGCCACAATGAGCGGGATCCGTCCGATGCTCGTGACGAAGACCACGCCTTGTGAGATGGCGTAGCTGCCGAAGACCTTGATGTGCGTGTCGCGTCGCGCCCGGCGTATCGCCTCGAACAGATCGGATGCGTTGCGCGGAACGGTCGGCATTCAGGACGCCCGTTTCGATCGGTGGGTAACGACGTCCTCCAAAAGATCCGACAGCTGTTTCGCCGCCACTGCTTCGGAGTGGTTGGACTGCGAGAACTCCTGCGCGACCCGGCCGAGCGCTGCGGCCCGCCCGGGATCGGCCAGGTGATCCAGGACGTCGACCAGGCCCCCCACGTCACGCGGGTCGAGCACGGGCAGGGTCGGAGCCTGATATTCGCGAAGTGCCCCGACATCGGAGACGACGGGGGCGACGCCGAGTTGCGCGCTCAGGAGCTGGACGCCGCTCTGCGACGCCGCCAGGTACACGCAGAGGCTTCCTTTGAACCCGGAGAACCGGCCCCCGGCGATGTCGGCGTAGCGATAGACCTCGGAGCGCCATTCGACCGACTCGTCCTGCGTTCTGGCGCCTTCGACGTACTTGACCGAGGTCCATTCCCCCTTACCCCAGATGACGAGGCGATCGCCTCGGTAACCGGGCCCGCTCACATGGTGCGCCCAGGCTGCGAGCACGTGATCGATATTCCTGTACGGAGCCATCCGTCCCATCAAGACGAAGTCCCGTCGCTCAGAGGCTGGGCGGAACGCCGGGACATCCTCATCGAGAAAGTCGCTCACCAGACTGATCTGGTGCACGCGGACCGCGGGCCGTTTCCACGCCGAACCACTGACGTCCTGGGCGACGCGCCTGCTGAAGGTCACGATGTCATTGCCTTGCCGGTTGCCGAGGGCGTGAACCGTTCCCCTCCACCCGCCCACCTGATGCGTGTGGTCATGAGGCTTTGCGTCGTGCACGAGCAGGATGTCCGGATGCATCCGTTGGGCCAGAGCGACGAACATGGGGTCGGTGGTCTGCTCGGTCATGACGACATCGGGTCGGAAGCGCCGGTACGCGCGCTCGGCGTCCCAGACCGACCGGATCCGATGCGGGTCGTAGAACCGCGCCGGGCACACCAGCTCGGTGACGAGTGAAGGCGCCGGCTCCGGGTGCTTCGTCGAGGTCACGACGAGCACCTCATGACCTTCCTTCGTGAGGCCGCGGCCGTAAATATGGGCCAGGCTCCGGAACCACGGCGCGAACCAGAGCACTCTCACGAAGATCGGCCCCTCTCCGGCCCAAAATCATACAGCTGGCCTGGGCTCATCCGAAATCCTCCCGGAAGGTGGCCAGGGACTTTCGGAAGTGCCCGTCCGTGAGAAGGAAGTCGATGCCCTGTTGTGCATTGTCATGGGAGTCGTCGACGAAGTAGATGGACCACGCCACGTGGTGGGTGACGAACCAGTTGTACATGTCGTCGATGAAGGTCGGATCGTCCCCGAGCCCGTGACCGTCCGTGCGCCGGTCGACGGCCCACTCGGGAATGACGATCGGTTTGTGGTGCGCGTGGGCGAAGGCCGCCAGCCAGTCCAGGCCTTCGCGATCGGTACGCAGGTCGTCGAACACCTCTTTGGACTGGCCCACCGTGGTGGTGTTGTGGGGATCGCCGGACGAAAAGATGCTGCGGTCGAACGACTGGTCGTACACATCGAAGGAGACGCCGTTGACGTCGGCGTTCCCCGGGTAGGCCTCGTCGATGTTCCACGAGAGCGTCTGGAAGCCGGCCGGGCTCCAGATGAAGCTGAAATGCGCCCCGTGCACCGAGCGCATCGCCGTCACGATCTTTCGCCAGTAGGCCGCGAAATTGCGGGCCGCCGCATCGTTTTGCACCGTCCAGGGGTACCAGGTGCCGTCGAATTCCCATCCCGGCCGCAAAATGGCATTGCCGAAGCCCAGCCGGACCAGGTTCCTCGCAATGGCCTCGAAGGTGGCGTCCTCACCGCCCTGCGCACCCTGGGCGAGGGTGTTCTCCGGCTTGCCGGATCCGTCGAGGGCGACCATGGGCAGACCCATCACCATCCGGTCCTTGGTTCCGACGAAACTCGAGAGCCAGCTGGCCAGGTCGGAACGGGTGGTGAGGTAGGGCCACCCGACCGCGGATCCCGTATTGGCGGCCCAGGGCAGGTACGTCTCGGCCAGGGTGACGCGAGCGCCGGTGGTCTTCGCGAAGCGCTCCACGCCCGCCTGGTTGTTGGTCCCCGCGTAGACCCCGAGCGCGCCCGGCGCCGAGTGGCCACCGCCGTGAACGGTCGTGACCGGGCCGCCGGATGTTTTTCTCAGGGCTGACCGGTACTTGTGCAGGGCCAAGCCCAGGACGAGCACGGCCCCGACGACGAGGAGTAGGGAGATCACCCACACCTGCCACCGGCGCAGATGTGCCGGAGGTCGGTTCGCCCGAGCCTTGCGCTTCGGTTCGCGCTTGCGTGCGTGCTTCGGCGCACTCACCCGCCGTACGTTCCCAGAGGTGGTCGGCTTCTCCGCATGTTGCACACAATGGCGCGGGCCGCGGTGACAGGCCCGAGCAGGCCTGCCGTCAGTCGAAGTCGAGATCCGCCTTGCTCTGACATGCTCCCTGGTCCCGTCACGTCGAGGGTGTGGAGCGCACAGACGGTGCGTGTGCAGCCGCTCCGCCGAGCCCGAAAAGCCGCCATACCCTGGGGTTCCGCATGCCCCGCTCCCTTCCAACCTACCAGGGCCGAAACGGCGGTGCAAAGCGCCGACGCGGTCGCAGGACCCCGTCGTCCCCACGACGGCGCCGCCTTGCCCGGCGTGGTGCTCTAGGCCCGTCGCCGGCTCAAATGCTTGAAGCGCTCCTCGAGAGCGGCGGCGAAGGTGTTCCACTCGGCCGAGCGCGTCTTGGCATCGGCGATGAGCTGGGGGATCCGCCCGAGCGGGATCTCGGAGAGGTGGGCCTCCCAGTGGCTGCGCTCGACCCTGGTCTGGGCCAGCCACTCGGCGAATCCGGTCCCTCCGGGCAGCGACAGCATCGCTTTGTCCGTGCTCCAGTCCACCGGCGGCTCGCTGGCGGTGAGCGGCATCGGCGTCGGAGCGGGCCGTGGGGTGCGGCGCGCCGGGTCGTCGCCGTTTTGGAGCCGTTTGCGCACGTCGCGCACCGTCGAGGGCGAGGTGCTCAAGGTCCGGGCCAGGTCCTCGGCCTTGGCCCCGGGCTCGGCCCGCAGCGCGGTGGCGATCTCGTTGCGCAAGAGCCTGGTGTCGACGGGGCGATGGCGACCGTCTCGCCCGACCCGGGCCGAAACCACTGTCGCGTACTCCGAGGTCGCGCGCAGTTTGCCCACGGTCTTGTCCGAGAGGCCGCAGACATGGGCGACAAGGCGGTTGGACCATTCCGGGTGCATCTCGAGGAGCTTGGCGGCCGCCGATTCGCGCTCGGCCAAGGTGAGCGGCTTGCCGTGGGAGACGTTGGCCTTGACCGCCTCGACGAAGGCCTCCTCCCGGGTCCCGGTGAAGTAGCGGACCGAGATGGTGGTCCGTCCGAGGATTCGGGCCGCCAGGACCCGGTGGGCGCCGTCGATCACGGTGGCCGTGCTGCGATCCACCAGTATCGGCGGGCAGTCGTCCAGGCGGTGGGCCAAGGAGCGGGCGTGCTCGACGTCCTCGCCGGCGAAGCGCACGAAAATGCCCATCC
>Ga0182012_10007510_pt1 | contig 10880 bp, 10 predicted proteins | sample 612S2SmetaG_FD_120486 | JGI IMG/M metagenome (GOLD analysis project Ga0182012, IMG submission 120486) | Permafrost microbial communities from Stordalen Mire, Sweden - 612S2S metaG | ecosystem: Environmental > Terrestrial > Soil > Wetlands > Permafrost | place: Sweden: Stordalen | collected...
ATCTTCCGTCCAGAGGCCCTTTTTCTTCTGAATCGCGAAGTACATCTGGCGAGCCTGGCTCCAGTGGGCAGACTGAACCTGCACGTTGGCTTTCAAATAGAGAGCATCGAACTTGGCCTTACGCTCCGGGTCGGCTTCGCCCTCAGTATAATTGTAGCTAATGCGTGCAGACTCGCTTGCAACATAACTGCGATCTGTATAGCGACTGAAGTACAGCTCGCTGTAGGTTCGATGCCTGCTCCACAGTCCGTAATCCCACCAGCTTGTTGGAGTTCGTCGTATGGGCGTGCCGAAGTCCGGTTCGAAGGAATGAAAGTGGACTGAGTTGAGCCGTTCACCGTAGCATGCCATTGCAGTTCGCACCGGCAAGCAGGCGAGCGACAATGCAATCGAGAATGCTATTAAAATTCGTCTTGGCGGAGTAGAGGGCATTCTTCTTTTTCATTTCATGCACGGTTGACGAAATGAATTTCTTCGAATGCGACGTAGAGTCCTTTTAATCCCTCATTCTTCGGGCGCGGCCGAGAACACCCCTCGCGCACTCGTACCTCGTTGAGGCCTTATCTTGGTTCACAGTGCACTGGTAATACAGGCCGACAACCGGCAGACGCTGAGTGGTCCCTCTCCCTGCGAACCTGCGAGCGGAAGTGTGAGAGGCTAGTTGAGGGCCAATGTCGCACGCCGCAATCGTTTCGTACGAGTTACCTCACGCATCTCGACAAGTAGCTCATCCGTGCTCTGTGAACCTAGATAAGGTTGGAGCGGGGACTCGATGCGAGCAGATAGCGGAACGAGCTTGACAAAGCCGTGCGGTGGGGCCGGGAGTGGAACTGCAACCCATTGCTCGGTTCCTCTCGCCAGCCAGTACACTCCCTCGTTTGCTGCAAGCACCACACCATCGGGCGAAACGCTCGCACTCTGAGATGTGAGAGATGCACTCCCCGCAGGGAATAGGCCCTCAAGCTTATCGGATTTCACCGAGTATCTGTACAATGGTGGGCTGACAGCTTGCACGCTTGGGCCTCGGCCATCCGATGGTGGTCCGGGTACAAGATAAATATCATCGCCATCGGGGACAAATACGGAGCGAATTGGCCGGGGCCATTTTGCCAGCGGATAGTCCAGCCTGCCTGCCAATCGCGCTTCTTCGTCTCCTGGATTACGTACTGAACAAAGTCGTCGTGCTCCTCCATCGGACAGATCCACCCTGCAAAACGCTTCGGCATATAGACAGCGGTGCCACCCATCCAATCTGTATTGCCGGCGGCGAGAACTACGGACGGAATGGACCAGTATTCAGCGCCCGCTGCCACCTCCGACGGGGGGTCCGTTATCCGTTCAATCGTGCAGGCAGAAGGATCGATCCGGGTTATAGCCGGAAGCATAGACGCCTGATGGGTGCTGAAACTGAATTTATCGTGGACAATCCATACGTTTCCTTTGGCGTATACCATCGCTACGGGAGCCCAGGCATCCGGCATAACCTTAAGAGGATCTAACTGCCGCAAGCGGACGGATTGAGCTACTCGGTCTCCGATAAAGTGCATCACATTCCAGACTATCGTTCGAGGAGGAGTGACCTTTAACTGTTTTTGTGTAGGGCCACCTGGCGATGCCAGTGCCCAAATGCTGCCATCTTCCGCATTGCACAGGAATGAGACGCTGTTATTTTTCAACACATGGGTCCATTTGTTCCGCCTGGCATCAAACCGATACAGGCCTGAGTCTGCGCCAACCCATACGGAGTTCGCGGTCACTTTAATAGCGTTGATGGCATCGGCTTGCCCATTGAGAGGTGCGGGTACAAAGTAAGGAGAGACGCGCTTTAGCCGAAAAATGAGCACCGTTGGGTTTGGGTTTATCTGCCTGATCGACGCAATTGCAACAACGTCGCTGCTCATGCTAACAACATAGGATGGGTGGAGGTAATACCAACCAACGGGACTTGTCGATCTGAGTTTCACGCCACTGCAGTCCGCCAGAACGCGCCATCGACACGTTGCGGCGTTGAAGACGCATAGCGCAACCCGCGGGGAGACGCCATCCAGTACCGACACATAGATCAGGTTGGAGCCTGCTCGAGCTATGCCGACAATACGTTGGTACGGCACGAGCGTGGTGTAGTGCCGCACTGTCTTTGCAGCAATATCCAGATGCATTCCCCCGCATCGGTTGCCAGCCAGGTTTCCCCTGGCAGCATGAGCGATGCATTGATTGTGTTAGCGCCCTTACCATACCAATTAACGGTGCCATTGGCCGTAGTGATTAAATGGCTCGTGCTGTTCACATTATTACTTCGTTTTGCATTTTCGGCTAGGAACGGATGAGTAGCTGATTTGTAACCGACGGGCTGAGCGCTGACGCCGATGCAAATGGTACAGACAATAATACCTATGCCCGCGATCGCTGCGAGGGCCTTCTTTACCTTCATAACTGCCTCTTCTCTCGCTTCCGGACGTGATTAAGGTGCAAGCAGACTTTATTTACAGCTTTGACGAGGATGCAAAATTAAAAGGTGACAGGCAGCAGGGGATTGGGTGATGGGGATTGGGACGTTCACACGATGCGTGCCTGCCGGACGACGGGTAGGTGTTGGGTTTTGGGTATTGGGACGGACAACCGTGCCTACCGGACCCCGGGCATGTGTTGGGAAATGGGGATTGGGGATTATGGCATCAAAACGCTGAACGTGCGCAAGAAGTTAGCCAGGGGTGGAGCCCCTGGAATCGTGGCAAACTAACATTCTCTTCACTCCCCCGGTCTTCAAAACCATGCGCGTCAAGCGCATGGTTTTGAAGAAGATAACCTACAGCGCTGGAGCCGGTTCGGGTTCTGGCTCTGCAAGGTTAGACGGGGACGGCACCTGCGGTGCACGCCTGCCGGATGGAAGCGGCGGGCGGCCAAATTAGAATCCGACTTCCGGCGCTCTAGCGGCGGTTCGCCTGTTTTAGGGGTGGTGCGTTGAGTAGCTGGAAGCCGGTGCCGCGTGGACGGTTCCAGTATTCGCCAGTGGTAAACGTCTCGCCAACCTTTACTGCGCGCTCACTATTCCACACATATTGGGCCATTGCCTTCGCGTTGTGATCCAAAGCCAATTGGATCTTGATTTCAATATTCGCGGCAGATGACGCACACAACAGCATGCCGGGAGCAAGGCGATCCTGACTGCCCTTATCCAGAGTTACTCCACCATTCGCATTGACTTTCACTACCTTTGCGGTTACAGCGCCATGCTCAAAGTAGGTGTGAAAGCGAGCGGGAAGAGTGGGATCGCCAGAAACCGGGCGCAGCTTGTTGTCGATGAGCTTCACGTAGTCCACCCCATGGCGGTCATCCATATTAAAGCTGGCGAGACGATTGTGAGGTGCGCATGCGGCGCAGAAACCGGGCATCTCATTCTCATCCACCAGATAGTATCTTGATCCCCACTTCACCGGTACGTATCGCGTGTTCATTCCCTCTAATCCCTCGCATCTGTTTTTCCTGGTTGGCGAGCAGACTACCATATCCCCATTGACCCGCCACGGTCCCTCGTTCTCATCGTAAAGGCCCAGACAGCCTCGCCACACAAAGTGAAATCGGTGGTCCGCATTTAATGTGAGCGTACAGTTCTGGCCTAACCCATCGCCCATATAGTAGCTGCCGTAGATCTCTTTTTCGTTGAAACGCAGGGATGGTTGGACGGTTTGCGCGGGGATTAATCGTAACCTGGACCTTGCAAATCCATAGGGTTCCGGCTGCCCACCCGTAGGTAGTAGCCGTGCGCACCCGACAACGCATGCTGCGGTGCAGCAGATAATTATAGGATTAGCGATTGCGCGAATGTAAGATTTCATGTTCGTTTCCGGTACTGTTGCGCTGTCTTATTGGTATGATAATAGTTGATGAACAAAGACAGTGTCAAGCATACAGGTAAAGGGACTGCACACGTCGTTGATGCGGCGGGAGGTGAGCTGCGCGGCAAGAAAAGCCGGGCGGGTTACCGGGTAATTGCCGCGGTTGTTGTGGTATTGGCGCTCGTCTGGAGTGGCTGTGTCTGGTGGCGCAGGGCGCATCGGCCTTTTAAGCCGCTGGAGATCTCTCTATGGTACTGGCACACGCCTTACCACATTGAGGCAGCGGAGGCTGCACAGCTTAAGGCGATCGGCGTGAAACAGCTCTTTGTGCTGGCTGGCACGTTTCACTCGCAGCACGGCACCATTCACTTGATCATGCCTCAGAAGTGGGAGATTGCACCGGCCGCGCTTGGCGTCCACCTGGTATTCCATTTCGATGCGACACTTATCAAAGAGTTTGAAAAGCTGCCCATCGAGATGGTCGCCTCATCCGTCAGTTCCGGAATTGCAAATGTGCGCGTCGATGCGGTACACAACGGGGTACGAGTTATCGGCGTACAGTGCGATTTCGACTGCCCCACGCGACTTCTCGGGCGTTACGGGGAGTTGATGCGCCGCATCCGGCCCGCGTTAACGCGTGGAACCGCGCTCTCTGCAACCGCATTGCCCACCTGGTACACCAGCAAAAATGTGGAGCTGTTGATGAAACAGACCGATTTTCTTGCGCCACAGTATTATGAGCCGGAGATACCAAGGACATTAGATTCCGCTGCGACCATCTCCCGAATTAGTCTACTGGAACACGGACTGCGTGCAGCGGGATCTCACGACTATCCATTCTATGTAGGTATTCCAGCCTACGGGCATGCCCTGCTTTACAATGAGAAGGGCGCCCTGCTGGGTATGTACCACGATATGGGAATCACCGATGCCATCCACCAATCTGCGCTCACGGTTGAGAGGGCGTTCGGCGCAGACCGGAATGCAAAGCCGGCTTCGGTGGCTTCTTATGCGGGCGAAGACATCTACGACTTCAAGGCGGTGCGGGCAGACGCGGAGGGCCACGGCCTTGGTTACCACCTGGTTTACGATCTGCCGACTGCGGAGCTGCTGCGAAGCTATCTTACGGTTCTGGCTGCAAACCATCCACGCGACTGCCGGGGCGTAATTTTGTTTCGATATCCTGAGGCCGGTGAACCATCGACGCTGCCTTTCACAACCATCGCCGCCACACTGGCCGGTCGCATGGCTGCGCCGAAACTAAAGGTGACGATTTCCGCCACTGCAGCTCCGTGGGAGGTTGCCGAATCTGGCAGAAAGGTGCAGCGCGTCCCGCATGACGTAACAATCACGGTGACGAACATCGGCGATGCCGGAACGTTTATCGCAAAAGATGCCGTGACGATCCGCCTTCAGTTCGATACGGTGGGGTTCGACACGGCAGATCCTGGAGCCTTTGATTCAGTTCAAACGCTTTTTGTTGGTGAGAGTGGCGGCGGCAACGGAATCAAGGCATCTGAGATGAGGTCAAACTGTATTCAGTGTTTGAAGAGCTATCTTGCGCCGGGCGAAACAGCACATATCGGACCGATTGAGACGCAGGCAGCGCATGTGCGAGGAAGCTGGACGATAGTTGGCGCGGGAAAGCTAGCGACCTATCACGGGGACATTGCTGAGACGGAGATTGGGCCGCCCGGGGAAGGGGGAAGTCGGTAATTAGGGCTGTTCGGTAATTGGGGCTGTTCGATGGGAGCTTATATGAGTCTGCCCTCACCCAGGTATCCTGCTGACGCCCGACGATAGGAGGGACATGAGGCAGTAGGGGCACTCTCCCACCGCTCATGCTTCGCTGGGAGAGGACTAATGCGCGCCTATCGGAAGTGCGCGAAGTCATTATCGTGAGCCCATTTTGATTCTGACTTTGCCAGGTTGGGTAAGGGTACAAATCAATCTACCGGTATCAGGTAGATCCCATGCCGCCATCGGTAGCTTATGCCCTTACCGTTCGGCCGCCAACGCGTACTACGCACCTCATCCGTAGGCACATTCGCTGGGAAGTCCTCCATGCCCAGTTGTCTCAATTTCTTGCAGTCCAGGCTACTCAGGTAGATGGATATTACCTGCCTTGGCCCGCTCTTTGCCGCCAATTTCGGCGAAAATCTCTTCAGGTATTTATAGAGTGGGGATGTATAAGTGCGGCTGACGGTCCAGGCAACCTGATCGCCTTTGGGAGAAAGCGCGATCTCTTTCACAACTGCATCGGTGGGAAGTGTCGGCGTGTTTGTATGTAGCGGAGCCTGAGAGTTACAGACACCCTGTACAAAGATGGACCTGCCAACGGCATGATCCGTTGAGACATCTGAACTGACTAGCCGGCCGTCTGGAGTCATGCCGACCGGTGTTCGAGACGGACCTTCAACGTGGACAGCGACAGTGGCATCATCCCCGGCTTCCGTGTTGTAAAGCGCGGTGTCCAGGATTCCATCGTTGTTCTTATGCAGCATCACAATACCGCTGTCTTGCCCCCATAGTGCGAAATCACAGGTGTAGGTAATGCCTGCGTATACCTGCAGGTCGATGGGGCTCTGTGGTCCCGCGTCTAGCTTCCATACCGTTTGAGGTGTCTCAGGTTCGTAGTAGTCCGGATTGGACGACTTGTCGCTGTATAGCAGGCGCGTGCCATCGCGAGAGACGCTCCATTTTTGAAAATCGCCTGGCGTTTCTGCTGGAAACAGTTTGTCGAATTCGGTCATCGAACTGCGCGACCCAGAATGAATGTTGGTCCGTTGTGCATCCATGGAAACCTTAACCACATCATCGGAATAACCACGTTGCACTCTCTTTACCACCGTCTCCTTTGTAGAAAACGTGATGAGTTCATCGGTGTTAACCCATGCATAGTCAGCGTCCGCGCAGGGCAGGCGCCTTGCGCCGGCTGCTGTTAACGACTGGTCGGCGAGCCTAATTACGAGCGCGCCGAGGAGTACGGCGAGGACCATTACACCGGCAGCGATCTGGATTGGACGAGATTTGGGGTTCATGGCTGTAGGTGTTGGGTGTTGGGACGGACAATGCGCTGGTCGGATGGGGGCTCAATGGGTTTTGGGTCCCCCTACGCACTTTACCGTTTGGGACTCTCTGGGACCTTATCTTGGTTCACAGAGCACGGGCAAGATGGGCCTGCATCCGGCAGTGTGCGAACTGCCCCCAGCCTGTCCTCAATTCATCACCGTATCCTAGTCCATCACCATGCCCTCAGTCCATCAGGAAGACGACTTTGCCGCAGATGCCGTCGCGCATAAGGTCCATGCCGTGTGCAAAGTCCTCAAACGCAAGGCGATGTGTTATCGCTGGAGAGATATCTAGTCGGCCGGAGGAGAGGAGTGCGCGCATCGTCTCCCAGGTCTCGTAGAGCCTTCTGCCAACGATACACTGGATATTCAACCCCTTAAAGATCATGTCTTCTGCCATGTCCAGCTCAACCGGCTGCGAGGGAATGCCCATCAGCGAGACCCGGCCGCCACGGCGGCAGATGCGCATCGCCTGTTGAATGGCGATGGGAGCTCCCGACATTTCAAGCACCACATCTACGCCCTGACCGCCAGTGCGAGCTGCAATGTAGGCCTCAAGATCGTCTTTGGTTACATCGACAACGCCATCCGCGCCGAGCTTTTCGGCGAGATCTAGCCGATACGTTCTTGTATCTGATGCATATACCGTGGAGGCCCCTGCTGCGCGTGCGACAGCGACCGCGAAGATACCGATAGGTCCGCAGCCCAGCACTGCAACCGATTTACCAACAATCTCACCGGCCAGAGTGGCATGCACGGCATTGCCCAGCGGATCTTGTATGCAGGCGAACTCCGGCTTAACAGATCTGTCGTTCTTCCAGGCGCTCGCCTCAGGTACTACCACAAAGGGTGCGAAACAGCCATCGACATCGACGCCTAGAATCTTAGTGTTGGCGCAGACATGGCGCTCATTACGCAGGCACTGGTTGCAGTGGCCGCATACCCAGTGGCTCTCCCCACTCACGTAATCACCGACACTCAGACTGACGACGTCTCGACCAACCTCTACAATCTCACCGGCAAATTCGTGCCCCATAATACGCGGAGGTTTAACGCGATTGGCCGACCATCGGTCCCAGCTATAGATGTGGTAATCGGTGCCACAGATGGAGGTCGCCAGAACGCGTACTTTTATCTGGTCGGGTCGGGTAATTTGCGGTTCCGGGACGTCGATAATCTGAGCGCCCGGTCCGGCAGTAAGCTTGGCAATGGCTTTCATGGATAATGATATCTTTCTAATTCAGCGGATTTTGTCCGTCACCCTGGCCTACCGATCTATTGATGCAGGCCGGCGAATGCGAAAATAGTACCCTTTATTGACACCTGTCTTGCCCCTGGAGACCATAGTTTACTACGGAACAAAGCTAATGAGGCAGAGACTTTAGCCGGAGGGCGCCTGTCCGTCGAGCAGCGCCGGAGCAGGCGCCATGCGGACTTTGGGGAAGAAATACATGATGATGATCTGGATAGATGCAGCAACGGGAACGGCAATAAGCATGCCCCAGATACCGAATAGATTCGCGCCGGCGGCAAGCGCAAAGATGCTTGCCACAGGATGCAGTCCGACGGATCCACCTACAATTCTGGGATAGAGTAACTGGTCGAAAATGTTCTGTACGACGATAGCAATAACCACGACGCCCAGTGTGTAGACGACAGAGTGCTGCGGCAGATTAAGCTTATAGAAGAAAAAGATCCTGTGAGTATCCATTAGATACGCGATTGTGCCTGTGCCCAGCGCCGTAAAGATCTGCCCGACATAAGGAACTGCATAGAAGATACCGGCAAACAGGCCAAGTATCAGCGCATATCGCAGGCCCAGTACCGAGTAGAGGCAGATGGCGACGACGCTGTAGAGCGTACAGATCTTACCGAGCCCGCGCAGATAGGCGCTGAAGACATCCATCACCTCCCGGCTCATAATGTCTATGCGTTCATGGTACATCTCGGGAAACTGCGTAATGATACGCGCACGCAGGATGGGATAGTCGCGCATAAAGAAGAACGAGGTCAATGGAATGATGATCAGCCACAGCGCACGCGATGCCAATCCCCCCAGAGTAGAGGTAACGGTGCTCAATCCGCTGGAGAGCACGGCCTGGATGGGCGCCGCTTTATCGCGCATTAGCTGCGACACATTATTCTGTTTAATCCCCACTTTTTCGAGAATGGTGCGATGTTGTGTGAGGAACGAATCGGCAGACTGCTGAACATCGATTATATAGGCATTGAGGTTCGAGCTGATCTCGGTCGACTGCACGATAACCCGCGGTATCGCTATAAAGCCAACGATTACCACCAACGATACAGCTGCCGCATAGAGTGTAAGAATGCTCCGAACGCGTGAGCGGCCATGTAGCTCCAGATCTCGCACGGTGGGTTCAAAGAGCGCCGCCAGAAAGAATGCAATAAGGAACGGCGGCAATATCGGCTGAACGTACCACAGAAACACGAGGAACGCGATCGCGGTGATCGTCAGCCCGACAAACCTGCGCAGGTCCAGGCGTGACCAACCAAACGGGTAGACACTCACCGCAGCGTTTGGCGCGGGAGCGGCTACCTTTGCATTCTTATCGGGGTTCACTACGGAGGAATCGCGGAAAAGTACATCGACGTCTTTTTCCAATTCCGGCTTGGCAGAATCAGCAGGGCGAGGAGGTGTCTTTTTTTCGACACTCTCCTCGCCTGCCCCGACTCCATCTGAAGTTGGTTTATCGGAAATCACGTTGCCGCGATTATCCGACTGCCTCCTCGCCATCGGTAGATCCTTCGCCCAGCTTCTGTACAACCTGTGATCGGGTGCGCTCAACCACGCCTGTAACCTTCTGCGATACCGTTCTTCCGAGTTCGGAAACCTTGTCGCTCAGGTCACCCAGCGACTTGCTGAGATCTTCGCGAGTCTCTTCGCCGGACTTAGGTGCAAGCAGCAGGCCTGCGACAGCGCCAACGAGGACACCAATGCCGATACCGGCAAGTACGCTAACTAAAACGCTCTTCTCTTCGTCATTGTTTGCCATGATAGTATCTCCTTATCTGATTCGTTACTTACAACCTATCGTAAATCCGACTATGTGTTGCTTAACAACACGCTATCGTACGAAGCTCTGTGACAGTTATGTGCTAATGAGCAGCGCGTTAGCTCTTTTTGGACGGTCGGGCCGCGGGCTTTGTTGCATTATCTGCAGCCAGAACCGGGTTATGATCCGGCCCTGCGGGAATGACAACGATTTCCTCTTGAATCGTTTTCGCGGCAGAGCTACTTGCACTCTTTTTTGCTGCAACTGATTTATGTCCCAGGACCGACTTTATACCGGCGGATATCCCGGAGAAAAATCCTCCCGCACCACCGCTAACCTTTTTCGCCAGCGCCTGAACGATTGGTCCGCCGACAGTGAAGAAGGACTGGACACTTTCCAGCGAGCCCGCAAGCTTGCGAGCAGCGATAGTAGTCTCCGCAATCGCACGGGTAGATACCTCGACATTCGCAAGCGTCTCTCGAGCCGCTTTCAATGTCGGCGTAAGCTCTTCTCTCAGAACCTTATCTGTGGAGTCCGCTACGGTTTCAATCTTCTTCAACGTGCTGGAGATCTCAACTCGTGTATCCTCCAGCTTGAGGACGGCGGCGCGAACGTCGCCCACTGTGAAGAAGAGCCGACCCAGCGTGAGAATACCGACGATAAGAATTACTATTTCAAGCACATCAATAACAGTATGTATACCCACGGCAACACCCCCAACACCTGGTTTTCATTACGACTGTCAGTGTCTGCGAGTTTCTCTAAAACTCCGTCTGGCAGCCTATTTCAGCACAAATGCCAGCGGCAGCAGATCTTCGACGTTCCAAACACCTGCGCCATCGACGACCACGGGCACCGAACCATCCGCGAACTCCGAAATTACTTGCCTGCAGGCGCCACAGGGCATCTTGCCAGAGACCGCCGATTCCGGGGCAGCATCGAGGCAGGATACTGCA